>Ga0307469_10000715_pt1 | contig 12087 bp, 9 predicted proteins | sample atmos_gasesAM2C__FD_203084 | JGI IMG/M metagenome (GOLD analysis project Ga0307469, IMG submission 203084) | Hardwood forest soil microbial communities from Morgan-Monroe State Forest, Indiana, United States - atmos_gasesAM2C_515 | ecosystem: Environmental > Terrestrial > Soil > Temperate forest...
GGGCCACTAGAAAGTTTGTCCGAGACGTATTTTTTTCGAACCTACCAATTCCTTTCCTGAAGCTTCGCACGTACCTGTACCTGGTCGTTTTTGCTCGAGCCCTGGGACCGGCGGGCTACGGAGCCTGGTCGCTATTCATGGTGACACTGGGGATCGCAACGACACTGGGGACGATGAACTTCGGGTCTTCGATGATGCGCTTCCTCAGTGGGAATAGGACACTGAAAGAGACCAACCAAGGTTTGTCCACCGTTTTATTGTCGGTTGCAGTTTGTTCTTCGGTCATTGGAGTAATTCTCTGCACCTTCTCCGGGAATTTCGCCTCGGCGATTTTCCGACAATCCGACAAAACGTTGGTCCTGCTTGTGGCAGTCGTTCTTTCCTTCGACTGTGTCTATGAAGAGATGCGCGGTTACCTACGGGCGAGAAGGCTGAACCGCACGTGGGCATTTTTTTCGCTGTCGCGGATCGTGCCAGAGGCTCTGCTCACGGTGGCGATTGGATGGTGGCTCAGGAGCGTAACAGCCATTGTCTGGACTTATCTTATATGCGGGGTTTTGGCCGCCGCGATCGGCATGCTCTACTTGATCAACCTTCGCAATTTCCGCTTCACAAAGCCGAGCCGGCCTGTGTTGAGGCGGTACGCATGGTTTGGTCTCGCGCTGCTGCCTGGGGGCCTCGCGTATTCCTTGTCTGTAAGCGCCGATCGTTACATCGTCGGCTACTTTCTTGACCTCAAGCAGGTGGGCATCTATAGCGTATGCTTCACCATATCAGCGCTGGGTTTTTTCTTGGTGGGGCCGATCAACGATGTGCTGCTCCCGGAAATGTCCACGCTATACGACGCTGGCGATTGGGACGACTTTCATCGCAGGTTTTCTGGCATCCAAAGGTTCGTCTTCGGTTTCTCAGTTGGCGCCACGGCGCTACTGGTCGTGTTTCCCCAGCACGTATTGCGCATCCTAACAACACGGGACTTCTACTCTGGAAGTTATACTTTGGCGATCCTCGGACTCCAAGGCGTGTTTATGAGCCTTCTTATGCTTTACATCGTGATGCTACAAGTCCGGCTGCGCGTGTGGTCTACGTCGCTAATCTGGGTCGGAATAGGCGGCGTGGTGGTCTTAATTGAAATCATCCTGCTGCCCAGAATCGGGCTTCTGGGGGCGGGATTGGCCCAATTGGTCTCCTCGATCGCTGGCGCCGCCCTCGTGATCGGTCTCAACTGGCAGCTCTTCCGTCGGACTTTTCTACTTTCCTGGGTGTTCCAAACTGGCATGGCGTTCGCGGCGGTGTATGCCACAGCATTCTTCTGGCCCAGCAACTTCGCAGGGTTTTTCCCATCGGTGGCAAGACTGGCAGTCGCAACGGCAACCTTTGTTCTTGGGTTGGCAGTGACAGGGTACTTGGGCCTGAGTGACGTCAAGCTTCTGAAAGAGTCTCTGTTCTTAACAAACTGCAAGCCGGAAGCTGCAGCTAGTTACAAGGCCTTTCGGTGAGAGCTAACCGACAATTGAACCATCGAGCCAGGCCATGAAAATTCTGCTCATATGCAAAGGCGAGTACCGATATTGGTTTCCAAAAGTCGCAGCATCGCTCAAACAGGAATATAGCTGCACCGTAAGCGCCATGACGTTCTCTACGCCAACCGCAAGAATACTTGAAAGGACGCGCGAGTTTGATGATGTGCACAACTTGGCCGCTCATCTCAAGCATTGGCTCTCCGACACGCAGCAGTGTGTTCAGCGCTTACAGGAACTCGATCTGCACGGGGAGCTCGGGGGTAGCTTGAACACCATGGTGTATTCGGATCGCATCATCAGCCGATATTCCTTTGAAACAGTCAATAAGATCATTGCTGGAGTTTACAATTTCTGGGATTTCCTATTCAAGGAGGGGCATTTCGATGCGGTAGTTGGAGAAATTGCATCGGCCTCCGAGTGGATCGCTTGGGTCTTGGCGAACAAACTTGACATTCCCTACCTCGTGCCGTATCCGGCGCCCTTGACTAATCGAATCTTTTTTCTTCAGTCGCCTACAGGAGCGTGGGAGCGAGCTGAAAAGCTGTATGAACGGGCGAAAGCAATGGGCTTATCGAGGAAAGAGGCACAGTTAGCCGAGGATTTCTTGTGCGCGTTTCGGGCCAACAAACCGAAGCCGAGTCTCCACCCTTTGTCCTCGAGATCACCCCTCCACCTGGACGTGCGCCTATTAGTGCAAAGAATCGGAAGGATTCCGTTCAGAGTTCAGACCTATCTGGAAGATGGCTATTTTGAAGTGGGATCCTACGATGGCACGCCCCCCTGGGACTCGGTATGGACGGATCTTCTCAGGCTGCTTAGGCACGCCGCCAGTGAGCTGGCAATCTTTGAGACCCAGGTGAGTGAGGGCAGGAAAATCTATTTTCCCTTGCATGTTCAACCCGAATTCACAATCGACGTGCGTGCTCCGTTCTGTTCAAACCAGCTTGCTCTGATCGAGAACATCGCCAAAGGTATTCCCATGGGATACCGACTGGTAGTGAAGGAACATCCTGCGATGAGGGGTTATCGCAACCTGACTTATTATCGGGAGATTAAGAAGCTCTACAACGTTCAGCTTCTCTCACCGCTGGTCGATAGCCATAATCTCATTCGAGACTCGGACGCCATCCTCACCATCGTTGGGACGACCGCTTGGGAGGGCATCCTCTACGAAAAGCCGGTCGTGGCCTTCGGACCTTTATGCTATGGCTTTTTTGATCTCCTTTATCATTGCAAAAACATCGCTGATTTGCCCTTAACCTTGTCGGAAGCGATCCGGGCGTTTAAACCCGATCGCAATCTGCTCTTAAAATTTGTTTGGGCTATGCTGGGATCGGCACATGAAGGCCTCTGGGATTCCCCCCTGCGCTCGCCCAGCGTAACGGACGGACCCAATATCAGTAAACTTGCCAAAGCGATCATCTCCGAAATCTCGCTCGCAATGCCCGCGCAATCGGCCGGCCCTATGGCGGTGACATTGTGACCATCTTCCAAATTCACATTTTTGTGTTTCATCAATCTGGCACTTGAGGGTTTCTGTGCGGCCTACCTGGTCGTGGCAGCCCTTACGTGGACTATCTGGTTCGGCCCGCAAACCTCTTGTTCGACCCAGGGTGTTAGAGCAAGCAAGACATCGAGGCTATTGCAAAAATGCATCGTGAAGTGCTTTCAAACTTTGGCTATCCCAACGCTCCGTCTTTCGGATGCGGGCTTCGGCCCGGCAGTCGAGCGAGTGTATCCCTAACGACGGGAATCGTCTATCTGATGTATCACGAATTGGACCTTCCTGGCTGGCAGCCATGCAAAGCGTTCGTTCGCCACCACCGCTATACAGTCGCTCAGTCCGACTTTCGGAGACAGATTCTCGGCTTGAAGGATCGCAACTGGCGGGGCATGAGCGTGAGCGAGGCCCTTGCCGATTCAAAGCCAGCACTGCCGGGGGTGGCCATCACTCTCGATGATGGCTCCGAAACAGACCTGATAGGCGCGGCGCCGGTACTCAAAGAATCGAGTTGTAACGCCACGTTTTATGTCGTCGTGGGCTGGTTGGGAAGGCCTGGCTTTCTGTCGTCGGCTCAGGTTCGAGAGCTTGCGGACTTGGGCTTCGAGATCGGATGCCACTCCATGACCCACGCGTGTCTCAGCGAGCTCGGTCCCGCTGAGCTTCACGTGGAGATGACTGACGCGAAGGCGAAGCTGGAAGATATCCTCGGCAGACGAGTCGATCACTTCTCTGCGCCCGGTGGCTTCTGGAATCGAAGGTTGGCCCAAATGGCAATGGATGCAGGTTATCGCTCGGCTGCTACGAGTCGACCGGGGGTGAATCTGAGATCAGCAGACCCACTCAGCTTGGCCCGAGTTGTAGTGATGCGTGACACTTCCCCGCACGATTTTGAGCGCATATGCATGGGGAAGCACCTCCTCGTGCGAAAAACGCGGGAAGCAGCGTTGCGGGTTCCGAAGCGTTTACTGGGATACTCACGATACGTAAAATTCCAGTCGCTATTTTCCCTCGACGTTACGAGCGACAAGCAGTCGTGCCATTGTGGTGCCGTTGTAACCTCTGGCTCAGAACGCCAATGGACCGACCACACCAGTCAGCGTCAAAAAGCGCTGATAATAGAGTACAACGGGCGCGATGGGGGAAGTGCCTACGAAGTCATGGTGGCGGAGTCTTTGGCGGGCACTTTCCATTTGTCAAGACATGAATTGGACTTCAAAAGATGGGGCTCCCTGAAGTACGTCGCAGCGCCACTTGAGTTTGTCGGCCTGCGTCGCATTATGACGACCTGTCGCGACCATTCAGTTGCGATCAAAACATTCTCTGCCGCCTTGTTGAACCCCAGGCGACAGCCGCCAAACATTGTCATACTTCATCACGTCGGAGCCTCCCCCAATCTGCTTTATTCGGCGCTCGAAGCCTATATTCTCCACCAAATTCGGAAGGCCAACGCCGTCGTCGTGGTATCAGAATACTGGAAGCGCTATCTTTCGCAGCGAGGGTTAACAAACGTTTACACGATCCATAATGCCTTCAAAGCGCAGGAGTTCAGCCTTACGACGCAAGAAATCGACGACTTCAGGAGGCAGTATGATCTGCTTGGCAAGCCAATAATCTACGTTGGCAAATATGGTCCCGACAAGGGAGTCGAGGAGACATTTGAGGCGTTGAAAGACCTCGATGTTCATTTCGTTGCTTCTGGCAGGAGGCGCGGAGGCGGTCGAATGAAGTGCTATTTGTTGGGACGAAGGGATTATCTTCGTCTTCTTGCTGGTTCCAAGCTCGCAATCACGATGTCGCAATTCGCGGAAGGCTGGTGTCGAACCGCCCATGAGGCGATGCTTTGCGGAACACCCGTCGTGGGTTCAGGCCAGGGTGGAATGAGTGAGCTGCTCGAGTCAGGTGGGCAGATAATCTGCCGCGATTTTGCTTCGTTGAGAGGCTCGGTTGAAGCGCTGCTTGCGAACGAGGAGCGGAGAGCGGAACTGGGGCGCAAGGGCCGCGAATTTGCCCGACAGTTTACTTTCGAACGATTTCAAGCAGAGTGGATCGATTTGGTGAGTAGGGTACGTACAGCTCACTCGGAGGGGCTTCATTGCGCATAGGACACCAGGTCGCTTGAATGCCACCTGGGACAGAAAGTTCGGTGCAGAAGCTACAAGCATCGTGTAGATGATCTCATTGAGAAGCCGGACATCAACGAATTGGTGCGGACTTGTATTGTCTTCGCGATGGCGCCGCGAGCTTACGGCCGGCGACCGGATACGCGCTGCCGGTAAGAAGGTGGTGCTCGGCTGGCTGCACACAACGTACAGAACGGAAGAGGCGAAGCCGCGCGCCGATGCAGTGTGCATCGTCGACGCAGAGGGCTTGTGGCAACAGATACTCCGCGATTATCGCCGATCCGTACACCTATTCGAACCCGTGCAACTACTTACGGGTCCCGCGGGTGCATGTTGAGCTGTGCCGAACGGGGGGACTTTACTGTGTTCCCAGGAGGGCCGTTTTGAAGGTCGAACCATACACAAAAGATCTAGAAACCGCAGTGAAGGCGTTCAATAGGCGGTTGCGTGACGGGGGAGAGGGAAAAGAGGTCTTTCCTGAGACCTGGGTTCGTGATTTGCCCAAGCTACCGGACAGAGGTTTATATCAGGAATCATTTCTGGTTTTAGAGGCAGGTCAAGTCCGAGGTGGTTATCACCTAAAGCATCAGAAGTTTTTCATCCTCGGTAAGGAGGAAAAGATCGCCGGCGGTCCCCAGCATATTGTCTCCGAGGGAATAGTCAATGCGGCCCACACAATGGTTGGAGTGTTCTTGCTGAAAAATGCTCTGCAGAAGCAACCTTTGCTGTATGCCCTTGGGATGGGCGGCAAGGACGGAAGGTTACCCAGGTTGCTCAAAGCCTCGAGATGGACATTGCATCCCATCCCGTTCTATTTCAAAGTTTTGAATCCAAGTTCATTCCTGGCGAACCTGACATATCTACGCCGACACCGAGGTGTAGAATTGCTCTTTGATTTACTCCGTTACACGGGCATCGGATGGGCAGCCCTTCGAATCCTCGAATTCCGATCCGACAAAACAAACTCTGTGGTGTGCACTGAATCATTTGTGGAATTCGGGGCGTGGGCGGACAAACTCTGGGAAGCTTGTAAAGACAGCTACTCCTTTGTAGCGTTACGGGACAGCGGGACGCTGAACCTTCTCTATCCACCTTCGAACACCAAATTCCTGCGCTTGAGAATACTCCGAGATGCGAAGACGATTGGATGGGCAATTATAATGGATACTCGAATGTGTAGACACGCGCAGTTTGGTAACATGCGATTAGGTTCGATCGTTGACTGTTTGGCGTCTCCGGAACATGCCTACTGCACGATTGCTTGTGCAACCAAATTCCTCGAACGCAGGAATGTAGATCTGATCGTCAGCAATCAGGCCAGTTCTGCTTGGTGCAGCGCGCTAGGCAAGAATGGGTTTATGAGAGGGCCGAGTAACTTCCTTCTAGGTCTTTCTCCGAAGCTCGCACAACGACTTCAGCCGTTTGGCGAATTGAAGCACCACTTACACATGAATCGTGGGGATGGTGATGGCCCCATAAACCTGTAGCCGACCCTTGCCGCCGCTTCTTAAGTATCGCGATGACAGAGGGCGAACAAACCCGGCGGATGGGCACGGCACCCTGGAGCAGTCACTCCGGCGACTTGAAGCGGCCATGACGGCGGAGTCGATCAGCGAAGTCGTAGAGGAGGCAGTGGAGTGGGCTGGGATGAAGAACGTGCCGGCGTTCGCGGCTGGTCAGCGACAACGGATCCGGCTACCTGCTGCACGCCTTGGAGGACTATCTGCGGATGCTCGCAGACGAACGGAAAACTCGAACGCTTTCACGCTGAAGTCGCGGGTGACCTTGCTGATTTTACTCCAGCCCAGAGGAGCTACGGCGGGCGATCGCGGAGTACATCGGAGTTTTACAATCATCGCCGCTATCACGAGGGAGTCGGCAACATAGCGCCCGCCGATGTGTACTACGAACGGCAGGACTGGATCCTGAAACGGAGAGAAGAACAGAAACGAGTCACGCTCGAACAGCAGTTTCGGTGCAATCGCAGCCGCTCGATGACAATCACCATGGGTGATCTCAACCCCGAACCGTAGCTAAGAACTGCTCTCTCTTACTTTCATAGGTGCTGAAGACGAACACACATGGGGTTTGTCCGCTTTCCTTACTTTTGGGAGGCCTTGTAGGATTTTGGCGGCCCGACCATCCCCTTGCGGGGCAATTTAACCAAGCGTTGACTTGGAATCTCTTCCTGGGGTTCAAAGACGTTTGAGTTGACGAAATGATCGTCGGCATCGGCATCGACAGTGGAGATTGATAAGGTTCGGCAGGTCACCAGACGGCGCCGATATTGCTCAAATTAGAGAATTCGCTTGCCCAAACTACAAAAGATTCAGTTCGTGTATCCCAAGTTCAGGCGCTTCTATCAGGTGCTAGGAGAATGGTCAACGAGGTTCGCCACCAAGGACTATGACGCTCACGCTCACAGCCGTACGCCTCCTTGTCTAGCGTTTCCCATTTTGGCGGCGATGACACCGAAAGAGATTGAGATCGCTGTATTGGATGACCGCGTTGAGAAACTGGCGATGAATCATCTAGATGCGGACCTCTACTGCCTCCATGTCAAAACAGAAATGGCTCCTCGAGCCTACGAACTGGCCGATTGGCTGCGGGCGGAGGGCAAACTAGTAGTTCTCGGTGGCCTGCACGTTACCTATCGGCCGGAAGAGGCGAAACAGCACGCGGACGTGGTGTTCATTGGAGATGCGGAGGGCATCTGGCAGCAGATGCTTGGCGACTATGAAAATGGCTCGCTCAAGCCTTTCTACCGCAGGGAACAGCCTGTGGACATGAGTGAGGTTCCTATCCCTGACCGCAGCATCTACAACCACTCCGGCAATTCCTGCCCATGTAATTACCTACAGGTCTCGCGTGGCTGTGTCCTGAATTGTGCGGGCTGTCCCATTCCTTTTGCATATGGCAAACGGATTCGCTTCCGGCCGTTGACAACTTGTTCTTTACCGGTGACTGCTATGCTTCCTACACCGATAACCTCCTTCGGCTTTTGGCACGTTTCGGCAAGCCGAGTTCCTGGGCCTCCGCCATTGGCCTGCCGCGCCGCCACGGTGAAGACTTCATGCGGCTGGCCAAGGAAGCCAAAGTCCATTCCATCTACAACGTGCTGTATGATTCACTTTCGAATCGAGCAATTGCCGGTGACCAAAGGGCGCTGGATCGCTTCCGTGAGATTTACGATCAGTACCGGGAAGCAGGAATCCAGTTCTGGATGTCAGTTTATGTAGGCACCGACGAGCATGATCACGGCATCGCCGACAAGGTCCTCTCGTTCCTGCAGAAGGTGGAGGCTCAATTAGTCGAATTCGTAGTTCCGACGCCTTTTCCGGAAACCCCTCTCTGGCACAAGGTGATCAAGGAAAGGAGGCTCTTGCACACCCACTGGGACGACTATGACGGACTGCATTCGGTCTACCGGCCGATGAACTTCACATCGGAAGAATTAGAGGAGCTTGTACGGGGACTCTGGATCGAGTTTTATTCTACCCATCCCTACATCTTTGATCGGGACGACATCAAGGTGCTCTTAAACTCCTGAATTGCGGTATGGCTCAATGACAGCGGAGGAGAGATGAGAACGATTACGAGTGATCAGAAAATCTTAGATCGGGTTCAGAGCATCATTGCCGAGGTGCTACGAATCCCGGTGGAGCAGGTCACTCCCGACTCCCTGTTAGGAGAGAATCTCGGGGCAGAGTCGCTCGACTTTGTGGACATCCAGTTTCGGCTGGAAACGGATTATGAAGTCGAATTTTACCAAGGCATTATGCTGGACAAACTAGCCGAATTATTGGCTCCCCAGAAATTGGAAGAAAACAACCTGTTGACACAATTTGGAGCAGTCGTCTTGCGACTCCGGATGCCCGAAGTCGACCCCGTACGACTGCAGGAAGGGCAGCCCGCCGCGGGGTTCGAGACCCTCTACACTCCACGGACTTGGGTTCGGGTCATTAAGGAACTCTTGAGCGCCCGGCCACAGGAATGTCCGAATTGCCAATCCGACCAGCTCAGGACCGCAAAACCGTCGGTCTTGGTCTGCCAGAAGTGCCGAACCGAGATCCGGTGCCCAACCGGAGAGGAGTGTCTAGAAGCTTGGGGAAGAGTGTTGCCGAACCTCTGCCAAGAGCCACAGAAATCAAATAGATGATTCTAGAAGGCAAAACAGCATTAGTGACCGGCGGGTCGCGCGGCATTGGTCGAGGGATAGCCCTTGGATTAGCCAGCGAGGGGGCCGATATTGCACTTACCTATTTCCGCAGTCGCCAGGGTGCCGAGGAAACAGCTGCTGCCATCCAGAATCAGGGTCGCCAGGCACTCGTCATCCGCGCCAATCTTGCCGATGCGAAAGATATTGATGAGCTATTCGAAGAAATCGGGACAGCGTGGGGCCGTCTCGATGTTTTCGTGAGCAATGCAGTTTCGGCGACCTTGCGTCCGGTGCTTGAGATGGAATCGCGCCACTGGGACCATATCCTGAGCGCGAATCTAACCGCCTTTTTTGAGTGTAGTCGTCGGTGCATACGCTTAATGAACAGCCGGCAAGGGAAGATTATCGCGATTTCCAGCCTGGGCTGTAGAGAGTGCGCACCGGGCTATGCGGCCTTAGGTGTAGCCAAAGCCGGGATCGAGGCCTTAGCGCGCTACCTAGCGGTAGAATTAGCGGACAAGAACATCAATGTCAATGTCGTCTGCCCGGGTGTCGTGGACTCCAGTGGCTTAGAGGCGTTTGCTAGCGTCGTGCCGGATGTAAAAGACTATAGGCAGCAGCTCGTGGGAAGGACACCAGCCAAACGCGCAGGAACACCCGAGGATGTGGCCCGGGTGGTGGTGTTTCTGTGCAGTCCGCAAGCTGAGTGGATCCGAGGACAGACCATTATTGCCGACGGCGGCCTATCACTTACGCAATGAGGCATTCCCTGCCTCCGGCCCAGGGTCATCCTAGAAAGCTAGGACAAGAAGCCAACAGCAGATGAACGCCACCGGGCGAATCGTGATAACCGGAATGGGAGTCGTTTCTCCCATCGGCATCGGTGTAGAGGCCTTTCACCGCGCCTTGGCGGAGGGCAAGAGTGGGATTTCCGTAATTGAGTTTCCTTGGCAGACAGGCTACAAGGTTCTACGGGCCGGGCAAGTGAAAGACTCCGACCTGCGCGTGCTTCATCCTGACACGCCGAAGATGGGCCGTGCCTCCGAACTCGCCGTTGCGGCGTCAAAGCTTGCATTAGAAGAAGCCGGCCTAGACTTTCCGCCAGCGCAGGCAAACCGCGTGGGCTTGGTGGTGGGCACAGCGATGGGGGATGCCACCGAGTTCGAGGAAGACTGGCAGCGATTCCATCAGAATCGCGACTCCGGTCCGGATGGTGACTTCCCGGAGTGGATGCGTCTGGGAAATCTGAGTGACCGCGTGGCGGCGATCCTCGGCCTAGAGGGTCCAAGTCACCTTGTGACGACCACTTGCACGGCGGGCAATCACGCTATCGCATGGAGTACCGGGCTGCTCAAGAGCGGTGCGGCTGACGCGATGCTGGCTGTCGGTTCCGACACGATCGGTTTTGTTGACATGCTAGGTTTTACCCGGCTGTTGTTACAGGCACCGGAGCGCTGCCAGCCCTTCGACCTCCACCGCAAGGGCACCATCCTCTCTGAGGGCGGCGCCGCTGTCGTTCTGGAAGCCTTGGGAGCGGCCAAGCGACGCGGTGCAAAGATACTGGCCGAGGTAGCCGGTTACGGGCTCAGCTGTGACGCCGCTGGTCCCTTTGCAAGCAACCTGCAAAACACACGCGGCATGCGCGTGGCTGCAGAGCGAGCCTTCCGGAGCGCGCAGATTTCGCCGGACCAGATTGACCACGTCAGCGCCCACGGCTCGGCCACGCGTCTGAACGACCACAAGGAAACTGTCTTTCTAAAGGAGGTCTTGGGAAGCCACGCCTATAAGGTTCCCGTAAACTCCATCAAGTCGATGTTTGGTCATACGCAAGGCGCGGCGTCTCTGATGGAAGCGATCGCATGCGTACTCACTTTGAACCTAGGCCTCATCTATCCCACTACGAACTATGAAACACCCGATCCGGCCTGCGACCTGGACTATGTGCCCAACCAAGCGCGCGAACAGCGCGTGGAGACGATCCTTTCTGATTCGTTCGGCGTCGGCGGCAACAACGCTCTCGTTATTTTCCGCCGGTGGGAGGGTTGATCCACGTACCAACAATCGCACGTGGTCGTTACTGGCGCTGCCGCTTACACCTCCTGCGGACTGGGAACTGAAGCGTTTTGGAGCCGCTTGCGAGGCGGCATCAACAGTGACTCTCAGGGTGGGGCCCCACGACGAGCCGCTCCGCCAGAGACGCTGTTTCGCAACGACCACAAGATTAAGATGGACCACCTCCTGGCGTCGCACCTGCTAGCGACGATCGAACACGATTTAGGGCAATTCCTCGAGGGACTCACAGCAGAAGAAAAGGAACACGTTGGAGTCGCATTGGGTAGCGCTTACGCCCACTTGAGCTCCTACTTTGCTTACTACCAGGTCGGGACTGAACAAGGTTATCAACTCGTGAATCCCCGGCACTTTCCTTCTACCATGCCAAACTTTTTCACCGTGGAAGTGAACAATGCCTATTCGCTCTGGGGTTCAAGCACGACCGTTGGAAGCGGATTGGCCGCGGGGCTCGACGCCGTAGGCTATGCTGTGGCAGCCACTGAGCGAAGAGAAGAGACAGCAATGATCGCGGGGGGCTTAGACGAATTAAACGACTTCAATCAACATCTGCTCGAGGCGGCAGGGCTGCGGTCACCCTCGAACTCGGTTCGGCCCTTTGCCACAGACCGGAATGGAACCGTCCCGGGTGAAGGCGTGGGAGTTCTACTGTTGCAGACGGAGGAATCAGCGCATGCTTCGCGGCGCAAGCCGCTGGCGCAGGTCTGCGGC
>Ga0307469_10000717_pt1 | contig 12081 bp, 16 predicted proteins | sample atmos_gasesAM2C__FD_203084 | JGI IMG/M metagenome (GOLD analysis project Ga0307469, IMG submission 203084) | Hardwood forest soil microbial communities from Morgan-Monroe State Forest, Indiana, United States - atmos_gasesAM2C_515 | ecosystem: Environmental > Terrestrial > Soil > Temperate...
CAGTCCACGGAACTTGCCTGTGGAACAGCCTCGTTCTCCTTGGAACACCGAGGCAAAGCCACCGTGATAAAACGTGATATTTCCATGGTCAGAACGCGTCAATGTCGATCAGAATGCGTCAGAACCCGTTCCTGGTAAGCGATTGAAGAATCAGATGGAGTAGAGAATTTTCATAACCAGACAGAACACTTCAGGTGATCTTCAAAACCGGGAGGTAGGAAATCACCGCAGCCGCTCAGCCTCCTAGCGGCAGCTCCATTCAAAAGGCGCGTCACTCGGGGCGCAATTGACTGATTCGAATCAGACCGTGAATCCCTGTTCGCACATTCGGCAGGCTGAGTTCAGGCTGCAGATCTCGTTACGAGTGGGATCGCATTGCAAGCGGTCGCACACGCTGCCGCAAGAGTGTGAGAAAGAGTGCGGATTTCGTCATGAACAGATAGTGACCAGAATCTGCAATCGGCACGTCGTCCACTCGCGGAGGTGAAAGGGCCATCCAGCTGCTCGCCGAAGAAGTGATCTTGGCTGGAAATAAGACCGTCCAGCCAGTTCTGTGCATCCGCTGCACTATATCCCGCTCGAGGTCATCCTGAGCAGGACGAGATCAGTCAATCACTGCCAGCTTCCAGGCGAGCGCCCATGACCTTGCGGACCATTGACAAGGATTACCAACCTAATGCGCGCATCCGTTCAAGGATGAGCGTGCTGTAGTTATTCATGCGGTCGGGCCGTCGCTTCAAAGGAGCCGGCAGAATCGCGGCGAGCCTAGCCGCCTGTTCCCGGCCGACACGCCGGGACGCCGTTCCGTAGTAGTAACGACATGCCGACTCTGCACCATAAATACCAGGTCCCCATTCGACCACGTTGAGATAGATCTCCAGAATGCGCCGCTTGCTGAGGACGAACTCGGCCACCGGCACCAGTGTGAACTCCGCACCCTTGCGGAGAAAAGAGCGGCCGGTTCCGAAAAATAGGTTCTTTACAAGTTGCTGCGTAATGGTGGACGCTCCGCGAGTGCGCCCGCCTTCCAAATCGTCTTCGGCGGCGATTTGGGCCTCGTGCCAATCGAACCCATGGTGCTGGTAGAAGCGCGCGTCCTCCGCCGCGACTACTGCGTGCTGGAGATCGAGCGAGATCTGACTGAGCGGAATGAATTTTTGGCGTTCCTGATACGGAGCGTGGTGAATCCAGGCCTGCAAGCGGCGCTGGATGTGGACTGCGGTTGTCGGTGGGTCGCTCCACCGGGCGGCCAGAAGGATCAGCGCGGCTTGTAACCAAACAAGTACTACACCGAGGACAAGCCATCGAAAAAAGGACCGGAGGAAGCCCGTCCGAAGCGAGATCTTGGCGCGTGTGTTCGGCATTACAATCAAATTCAGAATGGTAGCCCGGGCTGGATTGCCGCGGATAGATGATCTTGCGCGCGCGAGCAAAGAATTGAGACGGCCGAGGGGCCAGCGCCCGAGCGCAGTTGCGGTCAATCAGTTACCGTTAGCGCGGATCTTGACACGTAAGAGGTCCACGGTTCCTAGGCGTTTGACCAAGTCACTCGATCATTCCATTTCGGAGTCTCGAAGGCTCAGTGATGAGGCGAAACGAACTTTCCCGAAGAGATGGGCCGCCAATTTGATCTCCATCAAGACGGTTTTGCGCTCCATCTGCGCTCCGTTTGCTTGTTTAACGTCGTCTTTCGTGGCTTTCGGTGTCATCCGCTGCCCTGCATGTCGTTGAAAATACGTTTTTTCAAGATTTCGAATCCTATATCGCTCCTTCACCACGCTGCCTTGATGACTGAGTCTGTCCTTCCCTGCCGGACCTTGCTCCATTCGTGCGAATAGAACTTTGCGACCACCGCAACGGTGTTTCCGAGTGCGGCGGCAACGTCCTCAAAACGTTGTGCTGTCGCAGCTCATTGTGACGAATTTTGTGTGCTCCAGGTCCCCATTACAAGGCTGTCGAGCCGGTCCTGCCGCCCCTTTACCCACTTCGCATAACTCTTTTCTGTGGTCTTGATGGACATGTGCCCGAGTGCCTTGGATACATCCTCCAGCGGTACACCCTTCTGCAGCAAGTCCACCGCGAAGGTATCGCGCAGCCTATGGCTCATCATGTGCCCTTCGCATCGGATCTTGGCCGCCGCGAAGAGCGGGGCAATGTAATACTTGGCCCAATTCTTCGTCGCGCTCTCAGCTTCGCCCTTCCCAGACCAAAAAATGTAATCGGCATTGCCGTTAGCTACAGCGAGCAGCTCTTTAGCCACGTCCTGCGGGATGGGCACGGAGACATGCACGCCCGTCTTGTGCCGAGCGGTCACCACGCGGTACACGTTCTTCCCTGCGTCTCGCGCGAGGCCGGACCGCTTGAGCGTGAGCGCGTCCCGGATAGCAAGGCCGGACCAACGCATAAGCTGAATGAGCGCGTGGACCCGCTTCTGTGTTTCCTTGTTTTCAAACGCCACATACACCGAGTCCAGCAACTTGGCGTACTCTGCATCTGTGAGCGGCATAGTCTCGGGCTCATCCACCTGGATGCTATCCAGTGGAAGCACCCGGTCCAACCAGCGCACCTGATAGCAGTAGCGGATGAATGACCGGCATCGCTCGCGCACCTTGGCCCGCGTGGTGGTTGAGGGATATAGCTCCGGCCACGTCCCGCAATACTCAGTGAGCAGTTCCCCGGTCAACGCCTGGACGGTAAGGACTCCCTTGGACTCGCAGAAGGTCCGCAGCCGGGCTAGCTCGCGGGTGTATTTGTCGAGCACCTTCTTGGTGACGTTCTTATTTTTCTTGGACTGGATGAAAACTGTAACCGCCTCGCTGAGGGGCTTCCCTGTGGTGGACTCCAAGCGGGGTGTGCGCCCGGCCAGTTGGTCCTCTAGCCGCCGCTTCTGCTCTTCGGCCTCTTGCCAAGAGCGGGTCCCCGCCTTGCGCCGGTACTGCTTGCCGTCCTGCGTCCAGCGAAGATGCTTGCGGCAGGCACACCGCTTGCAAAATTCATCCCCGGCATACTTGCAGTCCCCGGAGTGGCGGACAAAGATAGTGATTAGGGGCGCGGTGCTCATAAATTTACCTTTTGGACTCCACACGCCCACCGGACACAAAGGTTGTTTTCGGAGGGCCTTTCCTCGAAACCTTGACGGCGAACCGCGCCTTGAGGCGGGCACGCTCGCGGCGCTCCCGTGCGGCTTTAGCTAGCTTAAGTTTGAGCTGCCGTGCGGCCTCCCTCCGCGCCCGGCGTGCGGCGAGGTACTCGTCCTTGGTCGCATAAAATACACCGCGTTTCATTAGCGGCCCCCGTTCAGTGCGCGACGCATGTCTTCTATATCGCGCTTGTGTTGCGATTCGGTGTTGCTCGTGCTGGACCATACCGCCGCCACAAGCCAACCAACCACGGTCCAGCCTAAAAGCAGGTTGACCGCGCAAATTGCGCTAGAGTTGCGGTGCTTGCGGCCAATGGCGAACATGGCCGGTAAGAAGTACAGGGCGGCCCAAAGCAGTGCGTATTCCATTAGCGGCCTCCGGATACTACGGAGCCACGTTAGCGCAAAATTAGCACAGAGTCAGTGATGGCGATCACAGATGGATGGTAATAAAGGGGTTAGAACTGGCGGAGAGAGTGGGATTCGAACCCACGTTACCCTTTCGAGTAAACACGCTTTCCAAGCGTGCGCCTTCAGCCACTCGGCCATCTCTCCGGCGAATCAGCAGGTTACGCGGATTGACTCCAAAAAAGTATGCACGCTTTGGAGGATACCGCGATGGGCTTCAATGATTTTATCCGAGAACGACGCTACCTGAACAATGTTTCCGCTTCCACGATCTCGTGGTACACACACGCCCTGAAATGGCTGCCCAATGAAGGAAGTCGTGGTCAAAATGCGCGAGCAGGGCCTGAAGGCGACGGGCTGCAACGCAGCAATCCGAGCCATCAATGCCTATCTCCATTGGAACAGTACCGCAGGCGAACGGAAGTGCGGTGCCGGTTGTCAGCACTTGCACATTCAGCTGTTGAAAGAACCTGAGAACATTCTGCCAACCTTGACGGCGGCTCAAGTCACGCGGCTTGTGAACTGGAAGCCCAGGCCGAAACATTTTTACCAGCGTCGTCTGCACCTGCTCACGCTCTTATTGCTGGATACGGGGTGCCATCACAGAGGCTCTTACGCTACGAGTCCGTGACGTGGATATGGAAAACCTGCTCATCACGCTGGAGGGCAAGGGCCGAAAGCAACGGATTGTGCCCTATTCGTTCGGACTGCGAAGAGCCCTGCACCGTTTCGTAACGGACTTCAACCGGAAGCCGGATTCCCTGCTCTTGGCAACGCAACAAAACACGCGGGTCAACCGGATTCCAATCAGGCCATATGTGCTCTCTGGAATTTGCTACGTTCTCGCAAAACAGGCACTTTCGCATATCGGTAACTCGCTACGTGAGTCCTAAAGGACAGCCTGATACAAGAGTATGGGCAGCTGGTATCCCACAAGTCCCCCGTCGTCGCGCATGGATGGGGGGTCAGCCAGACTTGTGGGTTTCTCCGCATTGACCTGACTGACGGCGAGGAATGCGCCATCCTGGAGGACGCGTTGACAATGGATGAGCTGGCACACACATCCGCGCGGTTTCGTGTCCAAAAAGTAGGAAGGGGCGGCCTCCCCCTTGTCTGTCTAAGCGGCTCACCGGGGTTTCCCCGGTCCTCTCTGTATTGACAATTCACCGGGTTCGGAAAATCCTAAGCTGAATTCGTGGAGGTTCGCACATGCAAGACAAGGAGCTTTGGCTTCAATTGTGTGAGCAGGCCGCCGCGGAACAAGACCCCACGCGGCTCTTAGAGTTGGTAAAGGAAATTGAGCGATTGTTGTCTGAGAAAGAAACTCGTCTCAACGCGAACCGGTTAAGAAAATGCAGCCCGGATACGACATAAGCACGGGTGATAGCTATCAATCAGCCGCTTTGCAAGATGACGTATTTTTGGGCGAGCGGCTCAATGCTCGCGTAGCCATGTCACGAACCAATTGAGCATGTTGCCGGAGAGCCGCTCGCAGTTCAGCCAGGAGAGACTCCACTTCAGGTTCTTCTGCGGTTGCGGCACGGGCACAGAGGTCCCTGATTCGTTCGTGAATAGTTTCAATTTCCACGCCCGGAAGTCTCCTATACACGGTACGGGGAACGTCGGGTCGGTGGAATACAGAATCCTTTGTAGAGAAGGCAAAATGGCATCGGAGGAAGCAATGGGCAGACGATGAAACAGGGCGACAGAGTGCGCATAAAAAACACTGCGAAAGCCTCTACCGCGAGAGGCAGGACTGGAATCGTTCTATTCTGCGACGCGCGAAACGTTGAAGTAAAATTTGATGACCAGGTGGTATCGCAGTGGTTCGACCCGAATGAGGTGGAGCCGCTCGGTTAGCTTGCCTTAGGACCCCATTACTTTCGTAACCGGTACAGACACTTTGGTTCTTGCGCCTCTCGCACCTGCGGATGCAGACTTGCGTCGTTATGACAACCCTCCCCCTCCCCCACAACAAGCCTACGAAAGAGGACCTGGACAGGGTTTACTCTTTCGCGCAATCCCTCCAGCAGTCACAGCCGGACACACCTATTGTGCTCGACTCGTTTGGGCCGCTCAGAATGGACCGGGACCTTGTTGACGCGTGTCTAGCCGATTTGCAAAAGCTGAGGAAAGTAATGGCGTGGCCCATGTTTGTGCCGTTGCCTGAAAAGAAAAGTTAGCAGACATGGCGGAGACTTCGTGGCGTGGAATGAGGAAGTCACGGCCAATTAGTCCCTTGCCCCGTTGACTCGGAAAGTGCACACGCTTTAGAATTTCGACTCGGAGAGCAATCTTCGTAACCTACTGAAAACGCTGGAGAAGGCGAACCCACGTTACCCTTTCGAGTAAACACGCTTTCCAAGCGTGCGCCTTCAGCCACTCGGCCATCTCTCCGGCGAGGTCGCTGCGATGGGAAGCAGTGTTCCGGAAGCAAATCGCGGATTGCATCGCGCCAGAATGGCTGATCCACGACCTGATCTTTAGATTCTATGGGGTCGTAGCCATGGACCGCAAACGTCGTCGCACGAAGCGCACACGGTCCGCCCTAGACGCACGGCGTCAGTCATCAACTGGGAATAGAAATCAATTTTTCGGGATAAAAGGATTTCGAGGACGTATTGCGCCCGGACCTCAGGAAACTTTGCCCGGCGAGGTCGAGGCTGCGGCCGCTTGCGCTTCCGATGAGGCCACACCGTTTCCATGCCCATTGCTGGAGTCGTCCGCTGTCGCTTTCTTCTCGCTCTCGACCACCCGATGATTCAGGCAGTAAAGCGCGAGTTCCAGCCGGTCAGCTACACCCAGTTTGTCGTATACCTTGCGCAGATAGTTCTTCACAACTTGCTCAGTGGTGCCCACGCGCAGCGCGATCTCTTTATTCTTCATGCCCTGCGTCACGCAGGAGACGATTAGTGATTCCTTCGGCGTCAATTGCACTTTCGGACGGCTGCCCGTCGGACGCGTGGACTGGCTGCGGTAGGCGGTCAACACCCAGTTCACGCCCTGTCGATCAAGCCACGGTTCACCTTGTGCAACTTTCCGCAGGCACTCCACCAACACTTCCGGTTCCACCTCGCGCGATACGATCCCGTGCGCCCCGCGGCGGAACAATTCCAACGTCAATTCTTCATTGGGCTCGTGCGTGACTACCACCATCTTCATCTGCGGATTCTGGCGCAAAAGGTCGGCAACTGCCTCGAGCGGGTTGGGGGTCAATGCGGCTTCAAGAATGAGGATGTCAGCCGAAAACTTTTTGGCCGCCGCTAACGTTTGAGCCAGCGTTTCCGATTGGCCCACCACGCGAATATCGTCTTCCAGCGCAAAAATCTTTCGCAGGCCCGCCCGAAAGATGGCTTGCGTATCGGCCACGATCACGCGGATAAACTGGCCGTTGCCGTCACCTTCGTGCGGTTGCTCCAGGTTGTCTGTTAGGCTCACCGGAATGCTTGCCATCGGTTCCCTTGCAGCGCCCTACCTGCGCTCAAATCGGTACTCGTCGATAACCACGCCCACCCCGCGCCGGCCACCGTCTTCGAAACTCCGCACCACTCGGCCTCGGCAATCCACGCGAACGTCTTCCATCGCGCCCACCACGTCGGCGGGCAGGGAGATTGTGAAATCCACCGCCGAACCCACTGGCATGTCCGCATCCACTTCGAACAACACACCGTTCGCCGAAATATTCTGCGTTTCCGCCGGACGCACACCCGCGTCCGACTTCACCGCGATCGGCAGCTTCACCGGAAAACGCGCCGCACTCTGCACGTCCGTGTAGGGCTTGCGATCCGCGTTGTTCGCTGTCTTCGCGTCCTTACTGGCATCCAATGACAAGGTGTTCGCGGCCTCTTTCCGGCTTTTCGGACTTCCCTACGCCCGAGCGACCAGAGATAGACATTTCGAAGGCAGCTTACACCCCGGAATCTACGTGTGAAAGTTACCGAAGTCATGGAACTTCCTGTGCGTAAGCTATTGTGGATCAAGGAATTATGGGGATTTGGGAAGATTAGTAAAGGGCGGTTGCTTTGGTTACGGGGTCAGAGCCGACCACCGCGAGCCACGAGCCATCAACGACCTTCTAGAACTTCGTCACTTCTGTGAAGTTAAAATCCTTCACCTTCATCGCCGGCACCACCATATCGAACGATTCTTCGCCGCTAGCACGCGCCGGCGTCCCCATCGCTTCGACATTAGACAGCATGTGGATCAGACTTTCGTTGAAACGAAAATTTCTCACTCCCGCCTGCACCTGACCATTTTGGACCAGAAAGGTTCCATCCCGCGTCATACCGGTCAGAATCTTCTCGTACGGATCGACTTCGCGGATATACCACAGACGGGTCACCAGCACACCCCGCTCGGTAGACGCAATCATCTGGTCGACGCTCTGTGGATTCGGGGCACCGCCGAACACGATGTTCGCCGGCATTTCCCCCATCTCGTTCGGCAAAGGGAAACCGTGCCCAGTCGGTGCGATCGTTCCCACGCTCGCGGCGAGCGGCGAGTTCTTCATCTTCGCGGCCGTGCCGCGCGCATAAACAACGCGCTTCACAATTCCCTGCTCCACCAGCGGCACTTTTTGCCGCCGCATTCCCTCGCCATCAAACGGAGCGCCCGACTGCAAAGGATGCGATACATCATCCGAGATATTCACGTTCTCGCCAAACAACTGAGTGCCGATTCGGTTGTTGAGAAACGAGCGCTCATCCAGGATCGCCTGACCGCTGAAATCCCAGAACATGAAACCAACAATGTCCAGGGCAGCTGCAGGTTCAAGAATCACCGTGTACTTGCCGGCCTGAATTTCCCGCGGCCTGGCGGACGTGGCTGCCTTGCGCGCCGCCGTCTCTGCCAGCAACAAAGCGTCCAGATTGCGTACGTCTGGCGAATTGGATTTCTGCCAGCCGGAAGAATCTTCCCCCAGCATCGTGATCGAGATCTCAGCCGAAGTTTGCGTATGCCAATCGCTCAGCCCCCGCGAATTGAACATCCCTTCGAGAGACTCCGAAACCGAAAAAATTCCCGCCGTAGTCAGACGATGCTGCCCAGCGACCGCGACGATCTGCTTTACGGCTTCAGCGCGCTGTTCTGGCGTAGTCACTGCCGTTTCGGCGAAGTGTCGTGATGGCGGAGCGCCCGTCGAAGCGTCAGCCGTTGCTCGCTCCTCGGGTGTGGGCATCGGCAACAAATCCGGATCCGGACGCTGCACCTTCGCCAGATCCTCCGACGATCGCACCACTCTTCTTAGACTGTCTTCGTCCAGTTTGTTGGTCGAAGCCCGCGACGTCCGGCCGCCAAACGCCGTCCGAACTGACACCCCGTAATTCTCATCGGCCACATTCTGATGGATGACATTGTTGGCAAAACGAGTCAGTGCGGAATGCGCCCCGTAGAAGTGAGCTTCGACTTCATCGGCGGTTGAATACTTCTTGATCCGATCAAAAATTCCGGAGGCTTGGTCTCGAGTTAGCATTCAGCATTCGGCATTCGGCATTCGGCACTCGGCACTCGGAATTTAGCCCGCGAGTCGTTCCTGCTCCACTTTCCGAACCAACGTGGCGAGCATACACTTCATTTCGACGATCCTTCCATGTAGGGTCTTGTACTCAGCTTCGCGGAGTAAACTTAGGTCGCGGGCCAGCAAGGCTTGATATTCAAGTTCGCTCGCTGAGCCCGAAGCAATGTTCAGGAAGCGCTGAAACTCGGCATTGCCGCGCTTACCGCAGCCTTCCGCAATGTTCGCCGCAACCGAAGCAGCGCACCGTCGAGTCTGGCTGGTCAAACCGTAAAGCTCTTCCCGGGGAAACCCAAACGTGTGCCGATAAACCAACAGGGTAACTTCATGCGCTTTCTGCCCAACCCGCAAGTTTCGGAAATCCTTCATTCCAGCATCTCCCTTCACTGGCTGAATGCCGAGTTCAGTGCGGAATGCTAGTCCGACGAACAGCGACTTTCAGTAACGGTCGTCACATCCCACGATATGCAGTCCCCACGCGTATCCCTCGAAACCTCGCCGGCGACGCACCGTGTCCCGTTCCCATCACTTGCTGCGGTTGTCCCTTTCCGCAATTTGGCGTGCCCCACAGCGTCCATTCATCGCGCGAGCAGATCGCGTCCATCGAATTCCAGAACTCCGTCGTGATTCCTGAATACGACGGATTCTTAAGCATGCGCCCGCGCTTCCCTTTCTTGATTTCCCAGCCGATTTCGCATCCAAACTGAAAGTTGTAGCGCTTGTCATCGATCGACCATGACTTGTTGGTTTCCATGTAGATGCCATCATCGGTATCGGCAATCAGCTGTTCCAGTGTGAGCGGCTTCTCACCCGGCAGGATGCTGATGTTGGTCATGCGGATCATGGGCAGCCGGTTCCAGCTTTCCGCTCGCACCGTGCCCCCTGATCTTGTCGCGCCCATGGTGTGCGCACTCTCACGCGAACTCAAGTAACCGGTGAACAATCCATTCGTGATCACCGGTGTGCACTGCGCCGGAACACCTTCATCATCAAACCCAAAGGTGCCCAGCCCGGGACCGTGCTCCGGCCGCGCGTCGGCCACTACGTTCACCAGTCCACTGCCGTACTTTAGCTTCCTCAACTTGTCGAGCGTGAGAAACGACGTGCCCGCAAAATTCGCTTCCATGCCGAGCACTCTGTCCAGTTCAATCGGATGTCCCACCGACTCGTGAATTTGCAACCCAAGCTGCGAGCTATCCAGAATGATGCTGAACGTGCCCTCCGGACACTGCGCCGCTTTGTGCAACGCGACGGCCTCCTCTGCAACTCGCCGAGCATTCTCCACCAGCTTCAGTTCTTCAATCAGCTCATACCCTTTGTTCTGCCACTGTCCCCCAAACGAATTTGGGTATGAACGCTTCATGATCTCAGTGCCCGCGAATGCATAGGCGGCATAACCGGCACCCGTCGAGTACTTGGTCTGATGAATATTCGCGCCCTCCGACGACGCAAACCAGATCTCCTCCCGGTGAAAATTCATGCCGGTCTCCGCCAATGTCACGCCCGCGACGGAGCGCAGCTCGCCATCAATCTTCAGGAGTAAATCGAGATTTTCTTCGATGGAGGTGGAAAAGGGATCGATCCTGCATGGCGTTGCCCAATCGGCCGTGACCGCCGTCTCGGGCGCGAGTCGGACGTTCTCACGTCTCACCTGAGCCGAAGCCTTAGCAATCGTCAGCGCTCGCGCCGCCGCCCCCTCGGCACCCGACCGGCTCAAATCCTGCGACGCGGCAAATCCCCACGCCCCGTCCGCGATCACTCGAATGCCGATTCCCGCCGACTCCGCGTCTGACGCGTGTCCCACCTTGCCGTTCTTCGTCGCCAGAGAACGGCTGCGTTCATCGACGACCCGCGCATCCGCATAGGACGCGCCCCGCCGCGTCGCGACATTCAAGGCCCAATCAGCGATGTGCTTCATACTTTAATGTTGTTTTCAAATCTACCACGGGCTGTCGGAATGGCTTTCCTCTGTGACTCTCCCTCTGAGGCGAAAAAGTCACACTGTCGATTACTTCACAACGAACACCAGAAAATAATCCATATCATCCTTCACGAAATCATAGCTCCCACTCAACACGTACCCAGCCTCCGCCGCTTCCTCGATGACCACATTTTTCTGCACTCCGTGATTCTCTCCGTTGCCGTTGCGGTCGATGACTCCGACCTTCGCTCCCGGGCGCAGCGCTGGCCGCAGGTTGCGCAACAGCGCCACCGGCTTCGCCACCTCGTGATACGTTTTCAGCAGCAGCACGGCATCCACCTGGCCAGCCGGAAGCAGTGGATCGTCCTCGTGACCCAGAATCGTTTTCACGTTGTGCAGTCCTTCCTTCTTCACCCGGTCCTCGACGTATCGCACCGCTTCCGGATTGATATCGACTGCATACACATTGCCACTGTCCCCCGCTCGCTTTGCCGCCCGCACCGTGAACCACCCAGAACCCGCACCGATGTCGGCAACGCTCTTGCCCGGCGAAATCCCGAGCAGATCCATCACACGCTCGATCTGCAACCGCTTGTCTCGCCCCGGAGACTCAAAGATCGACAAGTCGCCCGTGTAAGGCGTGCTGGTCTTGCGCGTCTCCGATGATGCCTGGCCGATCGCCCGCGGTATGCCGGGGATGCTGATCGCAAGCCCGAGGCAAGCAGCAAGAAAACCAAGCCGATGTCGCATCATGACCTACCCTCTCCCGTTCCCCAACCACTGCAGATAGACGTCCCAGCCCCACCTTAGTGAGTTCCGCCCGACCGTAGATGATCCACCTAAGCGTAGCGCCGGCGTCCCGCCGACGGTCGTGAGGGCGTCCCGCCCTCACCCCTGGAACCAGCCACACACGAACAAACTGCCCAGGCTCAGAAGGCAATGGCTAAGCTCCAATAGCCAAATTGCCAGGCACTCCCCCAATCTCACCCCGCCCAGTGACCTCAGGCACTGCGACCCCCCGCCCCCCGAGACGCCAATAGAACGTGGTCCAGCCGGCGCGCGAGTCCTCGTGCCAAGGAGGAACCCATGATCACAGTCGTT
>Ga0307469_10000718_pt1 | contig 12079 bp, 10 predicted proteins | sample atmos_gasesAM2C__FD_203084 | JGI IMG/M metagenome (GOLD analysis project Ga0307469, IMG submission 203084) | Hardwood forest soil microbial communities from Morgan-Monroe State Forest, Indiana, United States - atmos_gasesAM2C_515 | ecosystem: Environmental > Terrestrial > Soil > Temperate...
GCCGAGACGATTGAAGTTGAAGTGGGCGTTGCGGATCTCCAGCGGATCGAATGTCCAGAAGATCAATCGAATCCCGCGCCCGAGCGCTTCGTCGCGCTGAAAGAGTTTCAGCATGCGGCCCACTTTTCGGTCGCGATACTCGGCAAGTACCCCGGTCATGTGCGAGTGAAGGAAAACCGTGTTGTCCTTGAATCCGACCACCGCCAGGGTCATACCCACAAGACGGTCGCCATCGAAAGCGCCCAGAACCTGGCCGCCGGTGTGTGACGCGACCACAAACAAAGTGACGGGTTCGACCTCCAGATCCACTTCGCCCCAAATAATCCGCTGGAGTTCGACGCAGCGGTGAAATTCCTCGATGCCTTCGCACTTTCGAACGATGATCCCTTCGTTCATTTGCTCCCCGTTGCCTCACTCGCGCTCTTGACCGCGGCTCCCTTTTCTTTACGTTTTACTGCTTCCCAGAGAGATTCCATTTCCGCCCTCGGAACGTCCGCCAACTTGCGTCCGCTCGATTCCGCGAGGCGCTCCATCGCCTGAAATCTTTTGACAAATTTAGCGTTGGCCTTTTTCAAGGCAATCTCGGGGTCTACGTGGACGAAGCGCGCCAGGTTGACTACCGCGAATAGAAGGTCCCCGAGTTCTCCCTCAATCCTTAGCGGCTCCATTGTGCCTAGGGCGTGACACACTTCAGCCCCTTCTTCCTGAATTTTCTCGAAAATTCCCTTTACATCCTCCCAGTCGAAGCCGATGCGTGCCGCGCGCCGGGTCAGTTGATATCCCTCAAGCGCCGCCGGTAACCCGCGTGGAACACCGGCCATCAGCGACTTTCCATCAAGTTCATCGCTCTCCCCCAATGGCGCTGGGCGGACTCCCTTTGTCCCGCGTTCTTCGGCTTTGATCTGTTCCCAATTTTTCAGCACCTCGGCCGCGTCTTTCGCGCGTTTCTCGCCGAATACGTGCGGGTGGCGGCGGACCATCTTCTCGTGCACTTCGCGGATCACTTCCGCGACGCTGAAGCGGCCTTCTTCGCGCGCAATCTGCGAATGAAACACGATCTGCAGCAGAAGGTCGCCCATCTCCTCGGCGAACTTGGCATCGTCGCCACTTTCGAGCGAATCCAGAACTTCGTAAGCTTCTTCAATCAGATACGTTCGCAAGGAAGAATGGGTCTGCTCCCGGTCCCAAGGGCAGCCATTTGCAGCGCGAAGCCGGGCTTGCAGAGACACGAGCTTCTCAAACCATTGGCCGGCGCCCAATCGTTCTTGCTGCTCCGAGAGATCGGGCAGGGCGCGGCGCTTCTTGAACTTTCTTGTCTGTTTTTTGCGTGGAGGCATTACTCTTCCACTTCATCCGCGAACGTAACAAGCGTTCCACTTTACGGTGTGACTTCCCCTTTGACAAGGCCCGTCGGTTTGCAAGGACTGGGCGGACGCCGCTACCAAATGGCTCACCCCGATGCTAAACTGAGGCCTGACACTCATTTTAGGGGCACCCTTTGTCTGAACCGAAACACGACGATACTTTCCGGGTTATCGACCGCAGGCCTTTTACTGCTGAGGGAGAACGCCGCGAAGAAGTGATCCAGGAAGGTGAGCGCGAATCGCGGCTCGAGGCGACTCCAACTTTGTCAAAGACGCCGCCCGAACAAGGCAAAACCCCGGCCCCAACTCCTACACCTCCCGCGGATGCTCCCGCGCGCATCCCCGCGTTTGAAAACCTTGTTCGCATGCTGGGCAGCAACGCCGCGATGGTCTTGGGCGCTTACGCCGATCCCCGCACCGGCCAGCCGGTGATCGATCCCGAAGCGGCGCGCGAGCTGATTGATATGCTGGACGCCCTGCGCGAAAAGACCCGGGGGAATCTTGCTCCAGAGGAAGACGATCTCGTCCTCGATCTCTTGGGCAAGTTAAAAATGACCTATCTGGAGATCAACCAGGCCATCGCCAAGCAAGCCGCCCAGGCCAAGGCGAAGACGCACTCCTGACCGGATGCAAGCGCTTCTGCTGGCGATGTCCTCGCAGGCCGGCCCGCGATACCTTTGAAGATGTCTTTGGCCCCGCTCAAGATCACCGTTCTCGGCTCAGGCACCTCGATGGGCGTGCCCACGCTCGGCTGCCACTGCCGCGTCTGCCGCTCAAAGGATCCGCACGATAACCGCCTGCGCCCTTCCCTGCTGCTCTCTAGGAACGGTCAGAATGTGGTCATCGACACCACGCCGGATTTTCGCCAGCAGGCCTTGCGTGCGGGGCTCGACCGTGTTGATGCGATCTTGCTCACGCACGGCCATGCTGACCACATCCTTGGATTCGACGATATTCGCCCCTATAACATCCACCAGCGCGCCGCGCTTTCGGTATACGGAAATGACCAAACGTTCGCCACGATCCGACGCGCGTTTGCCTATGTCTTCGACGAAAAACCCACTCTCAGCACCGTTCCCAAAGTTTCTCTGAAGCGAATAGATGGGCCGTTCGAGCTGCTTGGCCTGCGCATCATCCCCCTGCGGCTCCTCCACGGCGACATGGAAGTTCTCGGTTTTCGCTTCGCCCGGGCGGCCTACCTGACCGACTTCAGCGAGGTGCCGGAATCCTCGCGCGCCTTGCTGACAGACCTCGACGATTTAATTATTGATGCCCTCCGCGACGTGCCGCATCCCATGCACCAGACCGTCGAGCAGGCGCTCGCTCTCGTACAAGAGCTCAAACCGCGGCGCGCGTGGTTCACGCACATTGCGCACGACCTGCCGCATGAAGAAACCAACGCACGCTTGCGCCGGTTGGGGTTTCCCCACGTGCAGCTTGCCTACGACGGCTTGCAATTCGAAGTGCGCGTCGATGAGGAATCGATGCGACACCCAGGGCCCAGGGTTCACCCCCGCGCGGTAAAAGAACTTTGCGTTTGCACGTCCGCGGCGGAATGGGCGGCGCACTATTTCCCTTCCGGGCGCGGCAGCGTGCTGGCAATTGGCAACTTCGACGGCATCCACCTGGGACATCAAGCAATCCTGCGTGCGGCTGTCGACCGCGCTCACGAGACGAACGCTGTCGCCACCGCTCTGACCTTCGACCCGCCGCCCCTGAAAGTGCTTCGCCCGGAATCCGCCCCGTTGCGTCTTTCCACCAACGCGCAGCGTATGGATTGGTTCCGCTTTGGGGGACTCGAAGCTACGGTGGTGCTGCCTTTCACGCTGGAACTTTCCAAGTTGTCGCCGGAGGAGTTTGTCGAACAGATTCTTGTCCGTGGCTTGCGCGTGCGGGCTGTGCTGGTTGGAGAAAATTTCCGCTTTGGACATAAGCAGGCCGGGGATGTCCAGTTGTTGCGAGAACTGGGCGCAAAGCACGGATTCGAAGTGGTGGTCATTCCACCGGTTGTTGATCATGGCGAGGTCGTTTCCAGCACGCTGCTGCGCCGCGAAATCGCCGCCGGCGACGTCTCGCATGCCGGGCGTCTGCTTGGACGGCCATTTGTGTTAACCGGCGAAGTTGTCTCCGGCACGGGCACAGGCCGCCGATTTACCTTCCCCACGCTCAATCTCGCTCCCGAGCAGGAGCTTCTCCCGGCCCGCGGCGTGTACATCACCCGAACTCAGATTGAGGGAGATACCCGCCGCTATCGATCGGTGACGAACATCGGCGTTCGCCCCACCTTCAACGGGTCACGATTGAACGTGGAAACGCACCTCCTCGATTTTCATGGCGAAGCTACGCCAAAGCGAATCGAAGTGGGCTTCTGGAAGCGCCTGCGCGAGGAAAAGAAATTCAGCGGCCCCGAGGAGTTGCGAACGCAGATCGCCCGCGACATTGCCGCCGCGAACCGCTTCTTCTCGCGCCTCCGCCGTTTCCGCTCTGTTCGTCAGCTCAGTTCGACATAGTTACGCGGTGTTGGAGATTACTTGGGCGAGGAATTTTCCGCCCACGGTTTGCGCACTGCCGGTTTACGTGGAGATTTTGGCCAGGCACTCGGCGCAATAGCCGCCGACTTCCGTTCGGGAAACCGTGACCTTCATGCCGAAGTCGCGGGCGATCTGTTCTTTCAACTGCTCATATAGCCGGCTTTCGAATTCGCGCACTTTTCCGCAGCGCAAGCAAGCCACGTGAATGTGGTCGCGCGGTCCGTGCGTTTCGTAATAGTGTCGGTCTCCGCGAAGATGCAGCAAATCGAGTTCGTCGATCAAGCCATGTTTTTTGAGGAGATCGATGGTGCGATAAACGGTAACGAGGTGAACTTCCGGGTCGGCTTTCTGGGCGCGTTCGAGGATCTGATCCACGTCGAGATGCTGCTCGGCGTCGTCCATCACTTGGAGAATGACGCGTCGCTGCCGCGTAAGCCGAATCCCCAGCCGTCGGACGGCCTGCTGTAATCTGCCGGTGGTTTCGGCAGTGTTGAGGCGTTCACCACTGGAAACCCGGTGCGCCGGCGCTAAGGCCATGGTTCGCTCTCCGGAAGTGCGGAACGGTCGTGGATTTAGGAATGCGCGGGAAGCAGGCGCACTACGTCATTGTACATAACGAAAGCAAGGAGCGCCAAAAGGAACACCAATCCCACCTGGACAAAGCGTTCCTTGAAAGCCAGGCTGAAATCGCGGCGACGAATTCCTTCCATAGCCAACAGCAACAGATTGCCGCCATCGAGAATCGGAATCGGCAGGAGGTTCAAGATGCCCAGATTCAGGCTGATCATCGCCATCATGGTGATGACATCCACAGGCCCATCCTGCACGGCCTGGCCAGCTTGCACTGCGATGCCGACAAAGCTTTGCAACTGACGGACAGACAGTTTGCCCGAAAATAGCCGTCCTACGACCCCCAGCAGCTTTCCGGTAGCCTCTACAGTTTCCTGAGAAGATTCCTTCACGGCGGCCGTAAAACCCATCTGCCGGAACGCCCATTCACCGCCTGGACCTACTCCAATCCTCCAAACCGGCTGTCCTTGTTCGTCTTTATCTTGAACGGGGCGAATCTCCAGGTTGACAATCTCTCCATTCCGCTTGAGCACAGTCTTGAGAGTTTCTCCCTTGGAATGTTTGATCAGATCAACAAATTCCGGCCAGGCGCGCAAGGTCGTCCCGTTCACGGACAGAATCAGATCGCCGCGCTTCAGTCCGGCGCGTTTCGCAGGCATTCCTGCGCTCACCTGTCCCACGAGCGGTGGCACGGGGAGATAACCCAGCGGCTCGTCAGCATTCCGGAATTCCGCACCTTTTACTTCGACGATTTCCTGAGTTCCCTGCCGATCAATGCTGAACCGCAAAAGGGAATCCGGAGAGATTTGAGCCAGGAGCGAATCCGCTTTGGACCAACTGGGTGTGGGTGCATCGTTGATGGCCACCACGCGGTCTCCGTCACTCACGCCGGCTTTGGCCAGAGGGCTGGTTTTCGAAAGCCCCTGGATCACCAGCGGCTTATCGAGATAGGCAGGATAGGGAAATCCTCTGAGAAAGAAGAAGCCGCCGAGGAGCGCGATCGGCAGAAGCAGATTGACCGCGGGACCCGCGAAAGAAATGAGCGCACGCTGCCAGCGCGGCTTGCTCATCAGCTCGTCTGGTGCGCCCGTGGGTGCTTCCTTGCTCGAATCGACCTCGGATAGATCCTGCCCGGCCATCCGAACGTATCCTCCCAGCGGTAAAGCGCTGATGCGATAGTCGGTTGCCCCTCTCTTGATGCCGAAAAGCCGCGGGCCAAAGCCGATCGAAAAAACGTCGACGCGCACCCCAAACAAGCGGGCCACGATGAAGTGCCCCCACTCGTGCACCAAAATCATGACGCCGAGTACGAGAAAGACGCCGATCAATGTGTCCATGAACTCGAACTACTCCTTTTTCGGTTTCACCGTGCCGCTGCGGCAGCCACCGCCAGCCGATCCACCGCTTCTTTGGCCATTCGACGCGCTTCGGCATCTGCCGTAAGCACATCCTCCATCTTGTCAAAACGCGTCCGCGGAGTCTGTCCGAGAACGCGCTCAATCACTTCTGGAATCCCCAGGAACGGCAGCCGCCTCTCCAGGAATGCCCCGACAGCGATTTCGTCTGCTGCATTTAGCGCGCAGGGCAGCGCGCCGCCCTTCTTCATTGCCTCTCGAGCCAGTCGCAGGCACGGGAAGCGGCGTGTGGAAACCTTTTCGAAATCCAATCTCTTGAGTCTCCGCCAATCCAAGGCTACCTGATTAGATGCCACCCGCTCTGGATAGGTTAACGCATACTGGATGGGCATGCGCATATCTGTCGGTCCAAGTTGTGCGAGAACTGAGCCATCTACAAATTCCACCATGGAGTGAATCGTGGACTGCGGGTGAATCACCACCTCAATCTGCTCGGGCTGCATCCCGAACAGCCAATGCGCTTCGATAATCTCAAACCCTTTGTTCATCATCGTCGCCGAGTCGATGGTGATGCGATTCCCCATGCGCCAGTTGGGATGCGCCAGCGCTTGTTCCGGCGTCACACCTTCGAGCGCCTTGAGAGGCGTTTTTCGGAAAGGCCCGCCCGATGCCGTCAACACCAGACGCCACACCTCGCCATGCGCTCCGCCGCGCAGACATTGATGCACCGCATTGTGTTCGCTATCGACCGGCAGAAGTTCCTTCCCCGCTTGCTTGGCGGCTGCCATTACCAGTTCACCCGCCGCCACGAGAACTTCCTTGTTTGACAGTGCCACGGTCTTTCCGCACTTGATCGCTTCGTACGTCGCTTCAAGCCCCACCACGCCGACGGCGGCGGAAACAACTATGTCAGCGCCAGGGGCCGTGCCCACGGCCAACATGCCTTCACGGCCATAATGAATCTCCGGCAGTGGGGCGATGCCCTTCGACCGCAGACGTCCGGCCAGCTCATCGGCCTTCTGGGCATCACCGACGGACACAACTTTGGGTCCATGCCGTTTGACTTGTCCGGCTAGCTCGTCCAGATTTGCGCCAGCCGCCAGTGCCACCACGCCAAAACGCTCCGGCAGCGACTCAACCACGGACAGACACTGCCGCCCAATCGATCCCGTCGAACCTAAAATGGAGAGTTGTTTCACGAAGTTGTTGCTGTCCGTTTCTGCGCGATGGAGACGGTCCCGAATCCTAATTTTTCGGCGAGTACACCAATACCCAATAATACCAGACAACGGGGATCGCCAGAATCAGCGCGTCGATGCGGTCGAGGACGCCGCCGTGTCCTGGTAATAATGCGCCGGACTCCTTCACTCCCGCGCTGCGCTTGTAAGCGGATTCGAGCAAATCCCCGATTTGCCCCGCCACATTCCCCACCGCCGCCATGCCGAGCAGATGTGGAAGGGGCACAGTCATGAAGCGCGCAAAAATGAGCCCAACGATCAGCGAGCCGAAGAAACTCGCAACCGTCCCCTCCCACGTCTTCTTAGGACTCAGATGCAGGGCGAGCGGATGTTTACCGATGGACCTGCCTACGAAATAGGCCGCCGTATCTCCCACCCAAATGATGACCAGCGCATACAGAAGCAGACGAGGCCCCCCAGGCTCCGTCCCATGGAGTCTGACGGCAAACGACAACGGAAACGCAACCAGCAGTAGCCCGCTTGCGCTTATTCCGGCTGCAGGCAATGCTTCGACAAGAGGCCTCCTCGTCCACAATGTGAGTGCCGCAATTCCCAGAACGAACAGAAAGAATGCCGCATCGAGCGACGGCGGTCCTCCACGAAGCCGTCTTTCCAGAGCGACCAATCCTAGAACGTAACCATGCTCAGCGCTTCCCCGCCACTGCGAATAAATGAGTACAAGCGCGCAGGTGGCCGTCCAGAACCGGTGCGCTCGATGCCCGATCGCGTCTCCCAGGGCAAAATACTCAAACAAAGCCAGCAGCGTCACGAGTGCCGTAGCCAGCGCCACAATCGCCGTCGAGCCCCACAGCACGAGCCCCACGACGAACGGAATCAGCACCGCTGCCGTCGCCACCCGCTTCCAAGTCATAGAAATGGATTCCCCCGGGAAATCGCGGCCTTCATCTCATCACATTGAGAGAAATAAATCACCCGCGAGGTTCGGATCGATGCGGTGATCTAAGAACGGCTGGTCTATTGGCCGGCAACTCGCGCGGGCTTTTCCTGTTCTGGTTGGTCCTCGCGAATCCCCCCGTATCGCCTTTCGCGCCGTTGAAATTCCAACAGGGCCTCGAGAAGGCGCGTACGGTTAAAATCGGGCCACAGCGTCTCAGTGACAAAAATCTCGGAATACGCAATCTGCCACAGCAGAAAATTGCTCACGCGCATCTCGCCGCTCGAGCGGATCAGCAGATCGGGGTCGGGCAGTCCGGCGGTGTACAAGTGCCGCGATACCTGCTCCTCCGTGATGCGCCCATTGCTTCCGTGCCCATTGCGTTCCGCAAGGATCGCGTTCATGGCGTCCGCAATCTCCGCGCGCCCTCCGTAATTGAGCGCCAGGCACAGCACCATGCCGCTGTTCCCCGCGGTCTTTTGCACTGCCTCCCTCACATCCTTCTGCACGCCTTCGGGCAACTCCTCGATCCGGCCCAGAAAGCGCATGCGGATGTTGTTCCGCTGAATGAGTGGCATCTCCTTGCGTAAATATTCCCGAAGTAGCGCCATCAGAAAGTCGGTTTCCGTTTTCGGCCGCCGCCAATTTTCGACCGAGAACGCATAAAGTGTCAGCGCTTCGATATTCAGCTTGGCGCAGGTTTCGATGGTGGTCCGTGCGGACTGCGTGCCCTTGCGATGACCGGCGACGCGGGGCAAATGCCGGCGCTGTGCCCAGCGTCCGTTGCCGTCCATGATGACCGCAACGTGCCTCGGCAATCTTTCTAGGTCCAGTTTTTCCAGCAATTCCAGTTCTTCGGAGGTTACGGGACCCAGCGCGCCCAGCGCCGCGATATGGAGTTTCGTGTGTGGTTTGGAGTGACTCACGGTGCTTCGCGATGTTTCTCCTTTACGCCGCAAAGTTAACACACCGTTTGGTCAGGACGCAATGCTCAGGTGACGTGTCGGGTATGGGCGTTGTGTATCAGCGTTGTGCATCGGGCTCAGCCCGCCGGGGGAGCAGTCTGGAAAAGCGCGGTATACGTGAGCACCAGCGTCAACACAATCATGGCGACGGCGGTCACCCAGGCGATGATGTTAAAAGTTGTCGTATTAACGTAATCGCCCATGAGGTCGCGCCGGTTCACCAGCAGCAGAATGAAAATCACTACCACGGGCAGCCAAATACCGTTACCCACCTGAGAAAAGATCAGAATCTTCCACAGCGGTGCATGCGGCAGCAGGACAATCGCCGCTCCGACCCCGATAAGAATCGTGTACAGCCAATAAAAAATCGGCGCCTCGCTGAATTTGTGGTCGATACCCGCTTCAAAACCTAGTCCTTCGCAAATCACATGCGCGGTCGAAAGGGGCAAAATAGACGCCGCGAATAGCGATGCATTCAGTAACCCAAAAGCGAACAAGATTCCAGCGCCCTTGCCCGCCAGCGGAATCAACGCTTGTGCGGCTTGCGCGGCATCCGTGATGTCCCGGTGGCCCGAGGTGTACAGGGTCGCCGCCGTGCACACAATAATGAAAAACACGATCACCATGCAGCTCACGCTGCCGACCAGCACGTCCGCACGGGCCTGCGGATACTGCCGCGGATTGACTTTCTTTTCCACGAATCCGGCCTGCAAATAGAAAAATTGCCACGGGGCGATGGTGGTTCCGATCAATCCCGTCAGCATGACCAAGTAGCCTGATTCAAAGCGCAGATTCGGGATTGCCGTGTGTTTGGCAGCCTCGAACCAGTCCGGCTTGGCCAGGATGGCGGAAAACAGATACGACAGGTACAACACGCATGCGAACAGGAAAATTACTTCGACTTGGCGATAGGTTCCCCGCAACACCAAGACCCAAACGATGATGGCCGCAACCGGCACCGCAATATACTTGCTCACATGAAAGATCTGCATCGCCGCAGCCACCCCTGCGAACTCTGCCACCACGTTCGCAAGATCGACAAAAAAACCGATGACCATCACGAAAAACGTCGAGCGGAATCCGAATTCCTCGCGGATCAGGTCGGACAACCCTTTACCCGTAATGACCCCCATGCGCGCGCACATTTCTTCCGTGACGTACAGCGCAATGGTCATAGGGATCAGCGACCACAACAATGCATATCCATACTGCGCTCCGGCCTGCGTATAAACCGAGATTCCACCAGCGTCGTTATCCACATTTGACGTGATGATTCCCGGGCCCACGACGGCCAGGAGCAAGGTCAGCCGCCGCCGCAGGCTGCGGATGCGCTTCTGCAAATCGTCTCCGCGCGTCCGCAGGCCTTCGACACTTGAGGTTATAATTCCCCAGTTCATGGATTCGTCTCTGCGCTCTCTATTTCTTCACTAGCCGTGATACCACGTCGTCGACCGTAATTGTTCCAATGGGTCGGTTGTCTTGATCCACCACGGTCAACATCCGCAAGTTGTATTTGTCGAATAGTTCAAACGCTTCCGTTTCATCCGCATCGGCCGGAACGCTCAAGAGCGGTTCGGTTTTTAGCTCCCCCATCTGCTGTTCTGGCACTGCGAGCAAAAGCCTGGCCACCGGCACCGTCCCCGAAAATTGAGCGGCGCTGTCCAGCAGCACGATCGTGTCGAGTTGATCGAAATTCAATTCCTGCCCTCTCATCCACTGGAGGACTTCGTCCCGGGTGGAACCCTCGCCGACAAACACGAACTCCGGGTTCATCATGCCGCCCGCTGTTGCGGGGTCGAACGTCAGCAGTCCGCGTACCTCGTCCGCTTCCTGCCCGGGCATCTCTTCCAGCAGTTCGTCCGAAGTCTCCTTGGAAAGTCCCCCGAGAACGTCCGCGGCGGCGTCCGGCGCCATCTCTTCGAGAATGTCCGCCGCTTTGCCGGGATCCAGTTTTTCGACGATTTGCGTGGTCAGCCGCGCATCGAGTTCCGCAAGCACGGCCGCCGCGGTCTCTTCATCCAACGACGCGATAATCCCCTGTCGTTCCGCGGCAGACAGGTGCTCCATGATCTCCGCCAGGTCCGCGGGGTGCAGGTCCTCCAGTTTCTCGTGGGTAATGCGCAGTTTTACGCGGCGCAGCGGGTCCGGTTCAATCAAATTGACAAACTCCCAGCGAATCACCCGCTGAGGAAGCCTGCTCTGCAGCTTTCGAATTACCCCGGGGGAAATCACACCCTGGAGCAACCGGCGCACCGCCCCGGGCAGCCCGACATCCACCTGAGTGAGACGCAATTCGACGTTTCCGTTGTTGCGCTGCTCCATCAGGTCGACGTCGTTCACGCGCACAACTTTCCGTCCGCTGATGTCGATAATCTGCTGGTCCAGCAAGTCCTTCTGGACGGCCAGCAACGACTCATTCGGTTCGTACAGCGCCAGGGCACGCTCGCCGACGCTAAGCCGCATCGTTCCTGGTGCCAGCGAAGCGACCTGGTCATGGCGCGCCATAAGGGGCTGAAATTTTCCGCGCGAAAGCAGGAAATGCGAGATCCGGTTTGGCTGCTCCGCCGGTTCAATGAAAAATTCCCGCACGCGCCCGACGAAATTGCCCTGCGCGTCATAGGCTTCCGCGCCCATCAATTCCGTGGCATACAGTTGCATCGGTCTGCCTCCTTTGCGCCCCAAATGGCGCAAACGGGAACACAAGCGACTTCACGATCAGATTCGCAAACAAAAAACCCGCGTGCCGAATCGTCTCGGCCGCGGGCAAGTACCTCATACAAATGGACTTACCGTTAGCCTGGGCCGAACCCTCCCCACCCGACTCCCTGTGCAAGGCCTTGGGCCGCGACCTGACTGCACTTCCCCACGAAATAACTAGGGCCAGGTTCGAGTTCGCCGGAAACATTCATTGCTGGAGAATTCACTCCCCACATGGTGCTAGCGCTGCTCTCACCAAAGCAGTGATAAGCCGTGCGCCTAGCTAATGTCAAGACAAGAATGCTCATTTTCAGAATTTTTTCAAAAAAAGTTGCGTATCGCCAATTATCGAGACTTGGGGAAAATCATGTCGTGAGGTTCTTCATTCTTGCGGCGGCATTCGTCGACATAAAGAGCCAGATAATTCTTCAGGACATAGTCCCGAGGCGAGAAGCCCAGTTCTT
>Ga0307469_10000720_pt1 | contig 12073 bp, 8 predicted proteins | sample atmos_gasesAM2C__FD_203084 | JGI IMG/M metagenome (GOLD analysis project Ga0307469, IMG submission 203084) | Hardwood forest soil microbial communities from Morgan-Monroe State Forest, Indiana, United States - atmos_gasesAM2C_515 | ecosystem: Environmental > Terrestrial > Soil > Temperate forest...
CGGATCCGCTGCTTTCCTTCGCGTCGACGTCCTCGCCGGCGATCCAGCGGGGCTGGGTCTGGCTCAGCGACTACGGCGGCGCCGTCTACGCCTTTGGCGGCGACGGGGCCGGGGAACTCCGCACCCTTCTCGTGTCTCCGGTGTCGGTGGACATCGAGGTCGGCAAAGCCGCCCTCTTCCAGGCGCACGGCCTCGATGCGTTCGACAACCCGATCCGGGTGAAGAACGCAGACTGGCTCCCGGAGAACGGCCTTGGCTACGTCGTCAAGGTCTCGGGCGACACGGCGCTCTATGTCGCGGACATCATCGCGGGCACGGACATCTTGCAGGCATCGTCGCTTGGGCTGGCGGGCACTGCGACCGTGCACGTCCTGCCGGGGCCGCTGGATCGGATCCAGGTCTACATGCTTGACCCGAGTGGCAACCGGATCGACGGCCCCGTCACGATGGATGCGGGCGCCCATCGAACGTTCGCGGCGGACGCGACGGACCGGTTCGGCAACCCAATTGCGGGTGCCACGCTCACCTGGGGGGTGACGGGCAACATCGGGTCGGTCGACGCCACCGGCGCGTTCACCGCATCGACGGCGGTCGGAACTGGCTTCGTGACCGCTAGCTTTAGCGGGAGGACGGGCCGGCAGGCTGTGACCATCGTCCCAGGGGCCCCGACTACCTTGGACGTCGACCTCTCGTCCGCGAGGGTGGAGGTTGACTCCCAAACGTTGATCGTCGCCACGGCTCGTGACGCGTACGGCAACCCGAACCCCGACGGCTTAGTGAGCTGGACGACGGACACGGGGACCGTCCTGCCGCTCACGCCGGACGGCCGGTCGATCCTGTACCACGCGCCGACCACGACGACGCCGGCATCGGTGACCCTCACCGCGACGCTCGGCCAGGTCACTCGGACGATCACCCTGACGCTCGTCGCGGGCCCGACCGCTGAGATCCGGGTCGCGATGCTCGTCGGAGGCAACCCGTCCGAAAACTCCGTCAGCATTGCGGCGGGCTCGCAGCAGACGTTCGTGGCAGACGCGGCGGACCGGTTCGGCAACCCGATCGTGGATGCAACGTTCACGTGGAGCGCGACGGGCAACATCGGGACGGTTGACGCCACCGGCGTGTTGACGGCATCGACGACCCCGGGGACCGGTTTCGTGTCCGCGGCCGAGGGCGGTAAGACCGGCAGGCTGGCCGTCACCGTCGTCCCGGCAGCGCCGGCGACGATGGACATCGACCTCCCGTCGACGAGCCTGGCGGTCGACTCTCAGGCGCTGGTCGTCGCGACGGTTCGGGACGCGTACGGCAACGCGAACCCCGACGGCGTGGTGAGGTGGACGACGACGGGTACCGGGACCGTTCTGTCGCTGACTCCGGACGGCCGCTCGATCCTGTATCACGCGCCGATCACGACGACGCCGGCATCGGTGACCCTCACCGCGACGCTCGGCCAGGTCACTCGGACGATCACGTTGACGCTCGTCGCGGGCCCGCCGGTGGGAATCTCCATCAACGCGCCCGGGACGACCGTGACCGTTGGAGGCGTCCTGGACTTCGACGCGGTCGTGACGGATCAGTTCGGCAATGCCGTGACGGGGGCCACGGTCGCGTGGGAGACCACGGCTGGCACGATCAACCAGCAGGGCGTCTTCACCGCACCGTCCCAACCGGGATTGGTCGTCATCACCGCGTCGACGGCGGGCCGACAGAGCTTCGTTGTGGTCGAGGTCACGTCGGGTTCGCTCGATCAGTTCTCCCGGCAGGCGACCTCTGCGACTTCGTTGGGCTTCCTCGTGGCCACGCTCGTTGCGATCGCGGCAGGTGTCTTCGTGTTCGTCCGCTACCGCGAAGCGCGGCGCGAGCTCGAGGACATGCGGAAGCGCGGTGGCGGCCCGGGCGAGCCCTAAAGCCGAGCAAACGGAGGGTCTTCGGACCCTCCACTTTCCTTCTTTCTTCGATCGTCGAGCGGACGCCAGCCTCATATACGCACCGCCGGATGGTCGCGCGCATGTGCCGGATGATGGGGGTCGTGAGCCGCGGGCCGGTCTACTACGATCTGTTCGAGGAGTTCGCGGACCTCGCGACACAGGGCATGTGTCCGATCGGTTCCCCGGACGAGCGTGGCCACAAAGACGGCTGGGGTCTTGCCTGCTTCCAGAACGGCGCGCTCACAGTGCACGCTCGGGACGCGGGTTGCGCGGCGGACGCGTCGAAGTATTACGGGACGGCGTGGAAGATCGCGAAGCTGAACATCGAGCGAGCGCCAGCCAAATCGTTGATCGTGATGGGTCACCTGCGGCGTGCGAGCGCCCAGGGATCCGTGGGCCAGAAGTTCGCCCATCCGTTCATCGAGGAACGGGGTGGCGTCACTTGGGCGTTCCAGCACAACGGGTCCCTCGTGAACGAGACTGGCGACATAGGAAAGATCGACTCTCAGTTGATATTCGAACTACTCTTGGATCGAATGGACGGGCGACATCATGGAGATGTTGCACGTGCCACCGCTGCCGCGCGCGAAGTGGCCATCGAGAAGTACGGCGGATTCACGAGCCTCAATTTCATGCTCTCTGACGGACAATCCCTTCACGCGTATCGCGACTTCCAGACGAACGGCCAATACTACACGCTGTACCTCGACAACTTCGGCGAGATGATCATCGTAGCTTCGGAACCCATTCTTGCAATGCAATCGGACCCGATGCCTCGCGGCGTGCTTCACACGATTTCTTCGAGTCTGGAGATCCACAAGACCATCGTCTCCTAGCCGCCCGGAACCTGGTGAGTCGGCGCTACGGTCTCGGCAAATTCCCGTTTGATGACGGGGCGGTGGAAGGCGGCGACACCACGTCAGTCCTCCGGGTAGCCCAAAGTCGCAGAACTAGTCTTAGGAATTCGAGGATGCTTCGTGTGTTCAGCTTGCTCTCCCCATTGGTGCGGTTCCGAAATCGGTACGGCACCTCGTTGACCATCGGACTCAATGTCGCGAGGATCTCGAGCAGCGGTTTGTTCCCCTCTCCGGTAATCCGGACGGACCGCAGATACGATCGCCGGAACAGAAAGTAACCGGAGAGCGGGTCGTTGCAGTCGACTCGGAGCCCCAAGCGCGCGATCATTGTCGCGACGAAGCTAATGAGGTGACGACGAGCTGGCCACGAATCGATTTGCGCGCCGTCGACGTACCGCGAGGCGACGACCCCGTCGGCGCCGTCGAGGGAGTCCACGAGTCGCGGGATGAGGCTCGGAGGGTGCGAAAGGTCGGCGTCCATAACGCAAACGAGGTCCCACCGACAAACCTCCAGGCCGCTTGCGACGGCACCGCCCAGGCTCCGACGGCCGTGGGGCGTCACAACCCGAATATCGAGGCGCTTGCTACGGCCGACTCGGTCCGCGAGGTCTCCAGTCCCGTCCGGGGATTGGTCGTCCACCAGGACGACTTCGTACGGCCGGCCCAAGATCGGTCCGAGTGTGCCGAGTTCCGTCAACAGGGGCTCGATGTTCTCCCGCTCGTTGTAAGTGGGAATGACGATGGACAGTCCTTCGGATTGGTCCGGCCACGTCATGCCCCGCCCCTTACGGTTCGATGTCAAAGTATAACTATTCTAGTAGTAATTATGCTTTTTGGGAAATCTAGGCGGTCTGGCGGACCCTTGACGTCGCAACGGATTCTCGGGGAGGATGGGTCGGTCCTTTACTTGGCCCCACTACGGGCCGGCGTGGCCGGGGTCGAAGAAGTCCCGCTACGATTTGTCGATGTGGGGGGCCGCGCTCACGTTCTGTTTTCTGCCGCCTCGCCGCCCGGTTGGGTCTCATGGGCCACCACCTCGTCTCCGGTCCAATGGCGGATTCGAGGGGCCACGTTTGTCGGAACCCCGGAGGTCGTCGACGATCGGACCGGAATCCATGAGGAGATTCTCGCGGAGTACCGCCTCCGATTCGGCGCCGAGCGGGTCGCTCGATGGTTCGGTCCGGACGTCGGTTGCATCGCATTGCCGCGTTCGCCGAAGCCCCTGTCCTACTATGATCAAGTCGAAGGCCTGTTTGACCGAGCTGCCTCCGCATATGATCGGATCGTGCTCCGCGACCCTCTGAATGTCCATCTGCGACAGGTCTCGGCGCGAGTCCTTCACCAGCTGTTCCCTCCTGGAAGCCGGGTCCTGGAAATCGGCTGCGGGACCGGTCTCGAGACCATGGCATTGGCCGAATCCGGCGTGGATATCGTCGCCTTGGACATATCTCGGAAGATGCTCATTGAATTGGATCGAAAAGCTCGGGCTGCCTCGCTGTCCGACCGCATCGAGATTCGTAGGGGCTTGGCCGGGGACCTTTCGAGCATCTTTGCCGATCTCGGGCCTGGTGCTTTCGACGGCGCGTTCTCCCACTTTGGGGCGCTCAATTGCGAACCTCGGCTCGACGGCCTTCCCGGGGCGCTGCATCGTCTCGTTCGGCCAGGGGGCAAGATTTCGCTCGGTGTGCTGAATCGAACGAGCGTCGCGGAGATGGTCCTCTACACAGCGGCCCACCAGCCGAGGCACGCGATGGCGCGCCTCGACGGCAAGCTGCGCTCGGGCCTATCCTCGTTTGGTGTGGCGGTTTTCCCGCTCGGAGCCGCGGCGGTGCGGAGGCTGTTTTCCCCTTTCTTCGCGCAAGAGAAACTCCTCGGAGTGTCCGTACTGTTGCCTCCCGCCCATCTCGGACGGCGTCTCCTACCACATCCCGAGCTCCTTGCGGTTCTCGAGTGGGTTGACGGCGCAGTGGCCGGGTGGCCCCTCGTCCGGAATCTGGGGGACTACTTTCTGATGCAACTCGTGCGGCGATAGCCATGTCGGTTCGGGCCTCGATCCGCGCGTACTTCGGGATCGTTCCCCGAACTTTTTGGGACGGGGTCCGGCTGTACGCCGCGTACGCGGTTTCTGCCGTGCTCCGCCTTCTCGCGCCCTCCCAATTTAGATTCGCCGGTCGTTGGGTTCCGGGACGTGCGATGTTAGGCGTCTCGATTGACGGGCTGCGTTTTGACGTTCGGCCTCGAACGAACGATCTGGACCTAATCTCCGCCAAGCATGAACCCGCGACGACGGCCTGGTTTACCCCTCGACCGGGAGACGTTTTCATCGACGTGGGGGCTCACATCGGGCGGTACGCGCTCCGCGCGGCTGCGCAAGGGGCGAGGGTTGTCGCGGTCGAGCCCGACCCATCCAACTTCGAACTCCTCAAGAAAAATGTCGCATTGAATGGCTTCAACAACGCGATTCTCGTCCCGCAGGCTCTGAGCGCTGAGTCCGGGCTGCTTTCCCTGCGTCTCGCTCCGAGGGAGAACACGGGAACGTCGATGATCCAGACGGAGGCCCCTGGAACTTCGAGCAACGAATCCGAAAGGGTCGTGCCGGTAACCGGCGGGACCTTGGACGAACTCGTGCAGTCCCTCGGAGTCACACGGATTGACTGGCTGAAAGTCGATGTCGAAGGCCATGAAGTCGCCGTCCTTCGCGGAGCCCGTACGGCATTGAACATTACGAAGTACATGGTGCTCGAGGTCACCGAGGCCACGCGGGACTCGTGCCGCGCGATGGTCGCGGCGGGAGGATTCGAACTGCTCGAGGTCGAGCCCGGGGACCCCGCATCGAACTGGCTGTTGCGGAGGGCCGAAGACAAGTCGAACGCGTCCGCGGCGACCACTTCTTATGGAAGGGGGGAATCCGGTCCTTCGCCTGTCCGGCAACCCGCCGTCGTTAGATCGGTGAGTGTCGGGATCTGCGCGTATAACGAAGCGTCGCGCATCCAGAGGTTGCTCGACTCCCTCCCGGCCCAGCGGCTCCCGCCGGATTTCTGCTTGCTGGAGATCGTCGTCGTTGCTAGCGGCTGTACGGATGGCACGGTCGACATCGTGAAGCAGAGAGCCCAGACAGATTCGAAGACAACCTTGATTGAGGAGCCCCAGAGGAATGGCAAAGCCTCCGCGCTGAATCTTATCCTGAACCGATTTCGCGGTGATTTCTTGGTCCTCGTAAATGCAGACGCACGACTTTCGCCCGGATCAATCTCGGCTCTCCTGGACAGCTTCGACCGGAGTCAAGAGACCAACATCGCTTGCGGATTTCCGATCCCGGAGCCGTCGCCCAGTCCAGTTGTCTCCTTGGTCGAGGAAGGCTGGTGGAGACTCCACAATCGCACTCTGGAAGCACTCGCGACTTTGGGGCGCGGCAATCATTGCTGTGATGAACTCATGGCGATCCGGAGGGGATTCGCTAACTCAATCCCGGTCGATGTAATCTGTGACGGGTCGTACTTTGGCGCGTACGCCGCCACCCGGGGCACGACGGTTCAGCTGTGCAAGGACGCAAAAGTCTTCGTCGACACTCCATCGAGCCTTTCCGGAGTGCTCCAACAACGTCGACGGAACCTGAGAGGCCACTGGCAGGTGGCAGATCTGCTTCGACAAACGCCGTTCACATTGGAGGGCCTGCTTCGGACGAATCCGACACTCGCCGGAAAGATTCTCTTGCGGGAGTTCGTCGACCGACCGCTTGCGACGAGCGCATTCCTCCTGATCGCTGCTCCTTTCGAACTCCTCGCGCACATGCTCGCGCACTTCGATGGCGCGATTCATCCGGACTACCAGCCGATGTGGCCGATGGTGGAGTAAGATGCGTAGTCTCCGATCGTTGTTCGGGAACGTTCGCGGTCTGCTGGTCGTTGGTCTGGCGATTCGCGAGCTCCTCAGCTTCTGGACCGGCCATCCGTACGACATGGAGGTGTGGATCCGAACGGCCTACTCGGTTGCGCAGGGCCAAAACCCGTATTCCGCCTTCATGCCGCCGGTTCCAGGTCTCAGCTTTGCGTTCCTCCAGGATCGACTTCCCGGTGTCGGCTACCTGCCGCTTTGGCCCGTCGTCGTAGGCGCGCTCTACTGGATCTACAGCGTAGTCCCCGGGGCGAGTCGGTTCTTCCTGTATTTCCTCCTGAAACAGCCGCCCGTCGTGGGGGACACGTTGCTCGGATATGGCCTCTACCGGACAATCCATCGGTGGAGTGGTCGGGCCGACCTGGCGCTTCACGGGCTCAAGTTCTGGCTTCTGTTTCCGTATGCGATTGTGATCTCGGCAATATGGGGAATGTTCGACGCGATCGTGGCGGTCCTCGTCCTCTTCTTTGTCCTTACCCTGTCCAGCCCGAGAGGGTACGCGGCATTGGGCCTGGGAATTCTCTTGAAGTGGTTCCCCTTGATCTTTCTTCCGTTCTTTGTTCTGCGCGAAACGGGCAGGCGAAAACTGGGCCCGGTGATTGCCCTCGCAGTGCCGATTGGACTGACGGCCGTCATCTTCTTGTCCATGGCGTGGGACTTCATCGGCTTGACCGCGATGGCCGAGTACACGAGCCACGGAGGGGGAGGGGGAATGACCTACGTGAACCTCCTTCAAGCTCCGTTCCTCTGGCCCACCTTGTCCCGGTTTGGCGCGTTCTGGCTGGTCGTCGGCTTCGCGTGGGTCCCCGCCATCGTCGTCGCCGCGTTCGTTTCGAGCCGGCGTTTCGCGGACAAAGGGCCGCAGAGCACGCTTCAGGCCCTGCTCTTCATTGTTTCCGTTTTTTTCCTCACCCGGTTCGGTATCAACGAGCAGTATCTGATCTACCTGTTGCCGTTGTTCTACGTCGACGTCCTCCTGTGGCACCCAGAACGGAAATCGCTGTTTACGCTCACTTGGGTGCTCGGCTTCGCCTTTCTCCTCGCCGACAACGACTTGCTACTTCGTTTTTTCGGTCCCGCGTTTCCGGGTGCGTTCGACATCGCGTTCGCATTCGACAACTGGTCCGAATTTGCGTGGATTCGATACGCGGCGTTGCACGTGATTGGCGTCCTATTCACGATTCACATGGTCCAGCTGGCCCGCGTCTTCCTCGTTTCGCGGGCGAGTCCGACTCCATGGCTCTGGCGTCCGTTTGCAAGGCTCTGGTCAGCCCGCCGCGGCATCGCGACTGAACCCGTTGGCGATCCCTAGGGGCCACGAAATGCACGTGGTGCAATTGACCCAACGATTTCCTCCGGCCTTGGGAGGCGTCGAGACCCACGTTTATCATCTCGCGATGGGACTCTCGAAGGTGGGCATTTCGACTGAAATCTTCACAACCGATCTCCTCAATGACATCTCGTTCCGGCGCGTCGACGGCAACTCCGTGCCCGTCCCGTTTCCGGTTCGCCGCTTTCGTGCAATGAAATGTGTTGAACTTCCTCACGGTCTCGGTATCTTTTCGCCATCCATGCTGGCGGCTCTCCTCAAAGACCAGTGCGAGGTCCTACACGCGCATGCGTATGGGTATTTCCCGACACTGGCGGCCGGAATCGCCGAGTTGCTCCGTCAGGTGCCTCTGATCGTCACTCCCCACTCCGATCCGGGCGGTCGCTCCATTTCGAAGCGATTTTTCGACTGGGTGGTGCCGGCGGCAACGCTTCGGAGGGCTGACCGGGTCATCGCTCTCACTAAGATCGAGGCACGGAACCTGCAGCGACTCGGCGTTCCTGCGACCCGGATTCGCATCATCCCCAACGGAGTGGACATGGCTGAGTTCACTGCGGGCGGGGACCCCCGTGAAACAGGCTATGATCCTGAGATCCTATTCGTCGGGAGATGCTATCCGCGACAGAAAGGCCTGGAGCACCTGATCCGCGCTCTTGGTCTTCTGATGTCGGCGTGGGGGCCTCATTTGACGATTGTCGGAGAGGATTGGGGAGGCGTCGGGCCTCTCCAGGCGATGGCGAGCGACCTCGGCATCGACAAACAAGTCACCTTCACCGGTGCCCTACCCCGGACCGAGGTCATCCGTGCGTACAAGTCGGCCGATGTTTTTGTCCTCCCCTCGCTCTTCGAGCCGTTTGGGATCGTCCTCCTCGAAGCGATGGCGGCCGGCCTTCCGGTGGTCGCTTCACGAGTCGGGGGAATCCCGGAAGTCGTGGAAGATGGGAGAACTGGCTTCCTTGTGCCTCCCGGGGATCCGGAAGCGCTCGCGCAGGCCCTCGAACGGCTCTTCTCCGACCGCGAGTTGCGTCGTGACATGGGCCGCGAAGGGCGACTAACAGCGTCGCGGTATTCTTGGGACCGAATCACTACGGAAGTCGTTGCAGTCTATCGAGAGGCGATTGAGGAGCGTGACGGAGCACGGGTCGCCTAGGAAGGGGTTGGAGAGTGTTCATGGCGGCGTTGTTCGCCGGGCTCCTCCTCGCGTCCAACGCGGTGTATTTCGCTTCATTCACATCAGTCCAGCATCAGCCCACCTCGACCACACCGATCGAGCACGTCGTGGTGATGATGAAGGAGAACCACGCGTTCGACAATTACTTCGGGACGTTTCCGGGTGCTGATGGAATCCCGCCGAATGTGACCGTCCCAGATGGCAAGGGCGGGGTCCTCGCACCGCACTGGCTCAGCACGGCGTGGACTTTGGACTTGCCTCACAGTCGGGAGGCAATGTTGCAATCATATGACGGAGGTCTGAACGATGGATTTGCGATTGCAGCGGAGGCGTGGGGGCCGAGTCTCGGCGCCGTCGCAATGGGATTCTACGATCGGCGGCAACTCCCTGCCTATTGGTCGCTCGCCGAAAATTACACTCTCGCCGATCGATATTTTCAATCAATGTTCGGACCCACGATTCCAAACCGTCTCTATTCGTTCGCCGGCGACGCGAATGGTCTCACTACCAACTCCTTCAACCCATCAGAACTCGATCTTCGAACCATCTTCGATCAACTGGAGGATCGCGAGGTCTCATGGAAGTACTACTACACGCCGAGCATCTTCGGCCCTCCGATTCCTGCGAACTTCCCGCACATTCGATTGAACTCTCAGATGACCTCGAGATTCTTGCCGATGGCTGCGTTGCTTGAGGATATCAAAGCAGGTGCACTGCCTCAAGTCGCATATGTTGACCCGAGCCCTGATTTGTTCGTTAGCGAGCATCCGCCGGAAAACGTGACAGTCGGCCAGGCCTGGACCAACAACATAGTAAACGCGATTGAAGTCAGCCCGCAATGGCCGAGCACGGCAATATTACTGACTTGGGACGAGTCGGGGGGCTTCTACGATCATGTCCCTCCCCCACAGGTCGATGGGTTCGGCTACGGTTTTCGTGTTCCCATGATCGTGATTTCGCCCTTTGCGAAACGGGGTTTTGTTGACCATGAAGTCATGGACCATACATCAATTCTGAAGTTCATCGCTGACAACTGGGACCTTCCGTATCTCACCCACCGTGAGGCGAGCTCGGGGAACTTGTCATCCGCATTCGCGTTTGGTAGGACACCTCTCGAACCGCGAGCACCGCCCGTTTCGTCTGATGCGATGGCCCACCTGGAGGCAAAGCCGAGTTCCCTCGCGATGAGGCGAAACAGCGGACCTAGGGCTTCCGCGAGCCTCGCAACGGGGTGAGAAATTCTGGATGGGGCGGATGATCAGCACCAGGACACCGGCCCCTCGCAAGAGTCTCCCGAGTCCGGCCGGGTGAAACGCGCCTTCAATCGAGTTGCGGACTTCTTTGACACGGTCCTCGTGAGGAATCCGATTAATTCGTGGATGCACGAAGTGAACCTTGGTGTCCTGGCGTCGACGTTTCCGGCGGGGAGCTGCCTCCTCGAAATAGGGTGCGGCACGGGGACTGCGGCGATCGACCTCGCGCATCGGGGATTCAGAGTCTTCGGATTCGACGTTTCGTCATCAATGGTCACAAAGGCGTTGCAAAAGGTGGCGGCAGAAGGTATGCAGGGCCGGATTAGGATCGTCGAAGGGCGAGGTCGAGACGTGCTGCGTGTTGCCAGTCAATCGCCATGGGGGACTTTCGATGGAGCATACTCCAATTTCGCATTGACCTACGAGGAAGATTTACGTGGCTTCGGACACGCGCTATCAAAGCTCATACGTCCTGGTGCTTTCTTTGTCTGTACCCTTCCCAACCGCGTCGTGCTCTCCGAGGCCGCGATTTACTGTCCGCAAGGGCGGTTTGAGAGAGTCCTTCGGCGACTAGAGACTCCGCTGAAGATCGAGGTCGAAGGCTCGCTGTTGGAAATCCGCGCATACTCTCCATGGCAGGTGCGGGAATTGTTCCGGGATTCCTTTGACCTGACAGCGGTCGTCGGCGTACCGACCTTCCTTCCACCCGTTTACCTCCACGCCCAATATGCCAAACTTGGCGGGGGGCAGCGGCTGCTAAAGGGCCTAGATTCGCGCTTCGCGATGAGATACCCGTGGAACCGGTTCGGGGAACACACCCTTTTCAAGTTTCGGCGAAAGTGACGGGCGGATGCCAGGCGCACCTCCATCGAGCAGAAGCCACCTGCTCGATTGCGAGCCCCGATCGAATCGGCCTGTTCAATCAAGAGACAAGAGGTTTCCGCGCAATTACGACATCTTGCTGGAATCCAAATGGCTCCGCGACCTCATCCCGCCGAACATTGAAAGCCCACGAGCCATAACGAATCGGATCAACGAGATCGAACCCCGCTCTCGAGTAGCACGAGCGAATAAACCCTTCCGGTAAGGCGATGAAACTCGCTGGATTATCCGGATCTCTGACCCTGCAATCTGCGAACGTGTACCCCAACAAGGGTGACGACCTGCCAGCCTCTACAACCGGCCTAGATTCTGCGGTAAGAAGGCAGAACGTTGCGAGGCTCATACCGCCGGGTCGAAGTACACGCGCTGTTTCCGCGAGGAAATTCGCGACCTCGTCCGGAAGCATGTGAGTATAGACAGACCCTGCGAAGGCGACGTCGAACGTGTCGCTCGGATAGGGGAACGTAAGCCTCGACGCAGACCTGGTCCCCCTCGGATTATACCGTTGACTGAATGTGTCTACGACCTCGAACCGAAAGTGCGGGTGCCGAGGTGTGATGTGGCTCTGGCACCATTCGATCGGTTCTCTCGCTGTGTCAAAACCCGCATAGCTCCCGGGCGGTCGTATGAATTTGGCGAGAGCGGGGACCATGCGACCGCAACCGCATCCAATGTCCAGGAACCGCGCAGTCGGGTGTGCGTTGCAAAGCGACCGAAGCGCTGAGAGGTTGCGTTCCGCGCTTAGTCTGTAGAGGTTC
>Ga0307469_10000721_pt1 | contig 12055 bp, 7 predicted proteins | sample atmos_gasesAM2C__FD_203084 | JGI IMG/M metagenome (GOLD analysis project Ga0307469, IMG submission 203084) | Hardwood forest soil microbial communities from Morgan-Monroe State Forest, Indiana, United States - atmos_gasesAM2C_515 | ecosystem: Environmental > Terrestrial > Soil > Temperate forest...
GGATCTTGTTCATGTGTTCTCACTCCCAGAGACTCGCATTGGCGCGCGCCTCGACTTGAATACCAGTATAGATTATGGCCCAGCTTTAGCGGTTTGGAGATTCAAATGCCGCATCACAGCACAACCCGAGTACTGACGACACATGTTGGCAGTCTCATTCGGCCCGACCCGATGGTTTCATTCCTGCGCCAACAAGATGAGGAACGCCCCGCAGCACTAAATGGATGCCTGCGGCTTTCGGTGCGTGAAGTCGTCAACAAGCAACTTGAGGTCGGACTGAGCTGAATCAACGGAAAGAAATGTCAACGAATTCAGGGGCGCTCGAAATCAAACTTACGCGGGCGCGCCAGGGGTTTGTAACGGCGCGGACGGCGCAGAGCAATCAGCTGCGCGGGCTACCGAGTGAGTTCGGGATCGTGATGCCGACGGGGATCAGCCGTCTTAAAGCGGCAGATGCCGCAGGAAATGGCCGACTGGCGGCCTGGCTTGGCCGCGCCCCATGCCAGCACTCCAGCATCACCCAATTCTTGGGCCGCGAATTCACTCAAAATTCGCCATAGTGGCCTTTGGCCGAATCGAGTAACGCACAGTGTTCTGACCTTTGACCAAGCCGGCTGTCTCGACACGGAAACGCTTGATCGACACCAGCGCGGCCGGTTTGATTCCTGGGCATCGACCCTGATGGGACGGGAGACGGACTCGGAGATGGGACGCGGCGTCACGGATGCCCGGTCCCGGTTCGCAGCCCGCGGCGGCCGTTGGACTCCCTCTAGTCAGTTGCTACGTTCTCTGTGTGACGCAGCGCTGGGTAACGCGAGGGTGCGACGGCTATGAGCTGCTGAGTTCCGCGATACGGGCAAGTTTCATCGTTTCATCGCTGCAAGCCTTGTGGAATATTTATCTGCCGTATCTACACGAAACAGGCTAAGAGCTGACTCGCGCGGGCGAGACCGCCAGACCGCCGGTGTGCCGTGAATGTGGCGAACTCAGATTGGGTGTGCCGTAATTGTGCCTTGGTGTGCCTGGGGTCGGGGCTGGCAAGCGCTGCAAGTGGTTGATTAATAAGCCCCTGGAATCGCCTTCAGCGGACTGAAAATCCGCGTGTCGGTGGTTCGATTCCGCCCCTGGCCACCATTCAAATGAAATCAACTACGTAGACTCTCGATCAAAGAATGCGGTCGTCGGAATTCGCAAGGGCTCCGAAATCAGAGAGTTGCTACATCTCGCGATAACCTGTCGAAAAATCCGCTTGTCGGCCCTGACGTATTAGCCGATCTAATTGTTCTCAAAGAGTTGGCTTTCCTGTGCCGCGGAAATCCGGTTGTCGCGCAGTATCTGTGCCACGAGTTTTCGAGTTTTCCAACTCATCGTCTTTACTACTCTAGCCGAGACAGCCACTCGGCGGCCGTCGTAGGTCCGCTGGCGGTCGTGTCGGTGTGTTCGGCGATGAACTGGCGAATTGCCAAAAAGAATTTGCCGCCCTGCGGGATCTTGAGCCGCTTGAAGGCAGCATCGAGGGCCTTACTCTGCTCAGGGGTGATATCGGCGGGCTGAAGAATAATAAAATCCCAGCTCGCACCGTCTTGATGCACGTACAGCTGGCGCGGCTGCAACCCAGCGTCCCGATTCGCTCGGTCGCACAGCGCGATGAACCTGACGAAGGCCTCATGCTGGCCAGGAGCGATCCGATAGATTTCAATCTGCGTCCGCGGGGAATCCGCGATCGCGGTCGTCGCCAGGAGCGCAAGAGTTAGCGCGGCTGCTACAGACCAGGTTCGGATACGCACAGCAGTATTCCTTTCTAGCGAACTTCTCATTCACCTTCTATCAGATCGTCTCAAAACGCGTTCGCGCTGGCGGGCCAACAACTGTCGCAGTCGGACCAGTGCCGCCGCGTGCACGCCTGAGCCGTGGCCACTGTAGCGACGCTGCCGGCCCGATCGCGCGATCCGCTGTCAAACGGATGTTCTTAACTGCCTGTGTAGCCAACGTTGCTAAAGTTGCTTTGGAGCACGGTCAGTGCGTCACCGATCCTACGCCGTGCTCGCGTGACACAGCTTCGGGCGCAGTTCGAGCGCTGGAGCACACCTCGAATTGGCTGGGCGGTGCTCCAAACGCGCGATGGAACATGGCCGTGAAAGCACTGGGACTGTCGTAGCCGACTTCGAATGCCACCTGGGTTATCGGTTGGCCCGCAGACAGCAGGGACAGCGCGTGGACGAGTCGCGCCTGCTGCCGCCAGATTGCCACTCCCATGCCCGTTTCGTTCTTAAACGCGCGCGTGAAGGTCCGGCGCCCCATACCGGCAACTTTCGCCCATTCGTCGAGATCCCGGCAGTCTGCGGGGTTCGCGATGATGCCGCGACAGACCCGAAGCAGTCTCGGATCGGTGGGCATATTAAGGAGGTATGGGGCGCTGGGCATGCGGTCGATCTCTGCGAGCATGAGCGCCACGATCCGACCTTCCCGGCCGTCGACGTCGTAGTTCGGATTGAATCCCACCACCTCGAGGATCAGAGCCCGTAGAAAAGGAGACACTTCGAAAACCCGGCAGCGCCGTGGATCACGACCCTGCGTCGCGTCGATATACAGCGTTCTGAGCGACACGGCGCCGCGACAGGACACCTCGTGCATCATTCCCGCCGGGATCCATAGGGCGCGCTGGGGCGGCACGACGGACGTCGACTTATCGGTGCGCACCGACATGACGCCCGAGGAGGCGTACAGGATCTGCGTCCGATCATGCGAATGCATCGGGTCGACGAATCCGGGCGGATATTCGTCGTGCAGCGCGATGACGGGTCGAGCGACTCCCAGCAAATCGGCGCTGTGCTTCATGGCCTTAACGCGACGCCATAATCCTTTTCGTCGCAGTATGGCCAAATCACGGGGGTCCGCAAGCCCGGCTGAGCCGACTCTGGCGATGGCCCAGTCTCGGCAGTGATTGACCCTATCCACGCAGGGCCCGCTTGCCCGGTCGGCTAGGATCCGGCGGTCAATATCGGCTCTTGTTGCGCATGCAGAAGGTGCCCGAGATGAGCGGTTCAGGGCGGATCGATCCGGCGGACGGGCTCGATCCTGACATTCGGCGCTTCGTGACCGCGGTGCAGCGAAGCTACGGGCAGCACCCCGACTTCGACGCTTTGCCCCTGACCGAGCGTCGTAGGGTTGCCGAGGAGGTGCGCGCCCCGTGGCGGGCCGGTGGACCTCGGATGTGGCGCACCGTGGACACTGCCATCGCAGGCGTCCGATCGCGGATCCACATTCCCGTGGAAACGGCGGCGCTCGGCGCCATGCTCTATCTTCATGGTGGCGGGTGGACGATGTTCAGCATCGACACGCACGATCGGCTGATGCGCGAGTACGCGCAGCGATCGGGCGCCATCGTCGTGGGCATCGATTACAGTCTTTCGCCGGAAGCCAAGTTCCCTACGGCACTCAATGAGGTGGTTGCAGCGATCGAATGGCTGCGCCGGCAAGGCGCAGCCCAGGGGATCGATCCGCTGCGGTTCGCGATCGGCGGGGATTCCGCGGGAGCCAATCTTGCGGTTGCAGCCGCGTTGAGGCTGCGCGAGCGGGGAGAGGCGGGGCTGCGAGCGATGCTGCTCAACTACGGCGCCTTCAGCCCGGAGCCCACAGCCAGTTTCGAGCGCTATGGAGGGCCGCGCTACATGCTCACGGTCGAGGAAATGAAATACTTCTGGAGCAATTACACCTCCGACCCGACCGAGCTCAGCAATCCCCTGGTCGCGCCGTATCGGGCGGACCTGCGCGGCCTGCCTCCCGCATTCCTCTGCATCGCGGGCTGCGACATCCTGTCCGACAGCAACCGTGCCATGGCCGCACGCTTCGCGGCGGCGCAGGTGCCGTGCGAAGTGCACCTCTATGCGGGAGCCACTCACAGCTTTCTCGAGGCAGTGTCGATCGCCCCGCTCGCGGAGCGAGCGATTGCAGAAGCCGCCGACTGGCTCCGCGATCGGCTGGCGGGGAGTTAGGTGAGCCCATGGACGAGCGATTTGCGCCTCGCTCGCACGAGGACATAGTCAGGATCGTCGAGGACCATCCGCTCGCATGGCTCATCTCGCGCGACTTTCAGGCGACACCGCTGCCGCTGCTCGCAAAGACCGACGCCTCCGGCTCCATTGTCAGTCTGCTGGGACACTTCGCCCGCCGTAATCCGCACGTAGCCGCGTTGCAGGCCGACCCTGATGCACTGATTCTCTTTCAAGGTCCCCAGGGCTATATTTCCCCGCGGCTGGTCTCGAACCCGACCTGGGCTCCGACCTGGAACTACGCGGTGCTCCGTTTCGAAGTCACGGTCGAATTTGTGCCAGATGAAACGGATGCGGCCGTTCGATGCCTCGCCGCTCATCTGGAGCGTGAGCGGCGTAATCCCTGGCGAGTCCAGGAACTGGGCAGTCGGTACGGCCAGCTGCTGCCACACATCATCGCCTTTCGTGCGCACGTACACGCCATGCGTGCCACGTTCAAGCTCGGACAGGACGAAGAGCGCGCCACGTTCGACGAGATCGTGGCCGGGCTCGACAACTCGCCGCTCGGGCAGCTGATGTCGGAACAGGGGAAGGTGAGCCGGAGATGAATTTCGCCCAGCGCGCGGTCCTTGTCGCCATCAGTGCCGTTGCGTCCCTGGACGGCGCTCACGCCGCCGCGCCCTCGGCAGTCGCCGTGCCGCGCCACGCGGCGCTCGAGGCCCCGAACAGCCGCTATCGCCCCCTGCCGCGCGCCGATACGCTGCTGACCGGCGCCACGATTCTCGACGGAGTGGGCGGCCGGATCGAGCGCGGCGACGTGCTGATGCGCGAGGGACGAATCGTAGCGGTCGGCCAGGCGCTCTCGCACGAGGGCGTGGTCGTCGTCGATGTCAGCGGTCGCTGGGTCACCCCGGGCATCATCGACATTCACACTCACTACGGGACGTACCTGCTGCCGCAGAGCGCCGCCGAGGCGAACCTGTCCGACGTGCTCGAGGAGAGCGATCCGAATGTGGCCGATACCTGGATCGAGCACGCCGTGCGACCCGTCGACCCGGCGTTCTCCCGCGCCCTGGCGGGCGGCGTCACGACGTTGCAGATCCTGCCCGGCTCCGGTGCGCTGTTCGGCGGCCGCACCGTGATCGTCAAGCCGGTGCCCGCGGTCACCATCGATCAGATGCGTTTTCCCGGCGCACATCAGGGACTCAAGATGGCTTGCGGCAGCAACCCGGCCTCGAGCTTCGGCAGTCGCGGTCGCTTCCCGAACAGCCGCCAGGGGGAGGTCGCCGGGGTGCGCGCCGCCTTCCTCGACGCACAGCGCTACATAAAAGAGTGGGATGACTATCGCGCCGGACGCCGAGCCGAAGCGCCGCGCCGCGACCTGAAGCTCGACACACTGGCGGCGGCCCTTCGCGGTGAGCTGGGCATTCACCTGCATTGCTATCGAGCTGACGACATCTCCAACTGGATCTCGACTCTGGAGGAATTCGGCGTGCATCTCGCCGCGGTTCATCACGCGGCGGAGGCCTACAAGATCGCACCCCTCCTGGCGCAGAAGCAGGTGTGCACGGCCGTCTGGCCGGACTGGTGGGGGTTCAAGCGCGAAGCGGAGGATGGCATTCCCGAAAACGGGGCCTTCGTCGATGCCGCCGGTGGATGCGTGGTCATGCACTCCGATATTCCGGTGCTCGGCAGCCTCCTCAATATCGAAGCGGCCAAAGCGGCGGCCGCGGGTCGCCGCGCCGGGCTCGCGATCCCCGAAGAGCATGCGATCCGCTGGATCACCTCCAATGCCGCCAAGGCGTTGGGGCTCGAATCGCAGATCGGGCATTTGGCATCGGGGATGAATGCCGACGTGGTCGTGTGGTCCGGTGACCCCTTCAGCATCTACAGCAAGGCGGATCTGGTGTTCATCGACGGAGCGGTCGCCTACGATCGCCACTCCTCGCAGCGTCCGAGTGATCTCGAGCTCGGCAGAACTCAAAAGGAGCCTCCGCGGTGACCCGCTGGCTGGCGCCGCTACTGCTCCTGGCCTCTAGCGCCCACGCCGAGTTGATCGCCATCACCGGCGCCGACGTCTGGACAAACACGGCCGATGCGCCGGTGAGGAAAGCCACGATCGTGATTTCCGGTGGGAGGATCGTGTCGATCGAGTCCGCTCAGCCGCCGCCTTCCTCGGCGCGCGTGTTCGAGGCCGCCGGCCGGGTCGTGACGCCTCCGCTCGACGCCGCGGCCACGCAGATCGGCTTGGTCGAGGTGGCGAGTGCCAGCGACAGCGATGACCGCGCCGTTCACGGCGGGCCACTCGGAGCGGCCTTCGATGTATCGCTCGGCGTGGACGCGAACGATCTGACCGTGCAGCAGGCACGTGCCGCGGGCGTCGCGCGTGCCCTGGTGTTCCCGGGTCCTGCCGGTAATGGCATTTTCGCGGGCCTGGCGGCGCGCCTGAACCTCGCCGAGCGCGCGGACATCGTCGAGCGCGCACGAGTGGCGTTGTTCGTGACGGCGGGCGGCGCCGCGGCGCCTGTCGCGGGTGGTTCGCGCGCTGCGATCTGGGGGCAACTGCGCAACGCGCTCACCGAGGCGCGGAGCGTCGGAGCTTCACCGAGCACCTTCAAGCCGCGCGATCAGATCCTCAACCACGTTGACATCGCAGCTCTCTTGCCCGTGCTCCAGAAGCGACTGCCGCTCGCCGTCGTCGCGCAGCGCGAGGCGGACATCCGCCAGGCGCTCGCGGTGGGCAAGGATTTCGGCATCTCCGTGGTCATCGTGGGCGGTGCCGAGGCCTGGCGCGCGGCGGGGCTGCTGGCGAGCCGACACGTGCCGGTGATCCTGGATCCGCTGGATGAGTTGCCCGTGAGTTACGACTCGCTCGGTGCCCGGCGCGATAATGCGAAGATCCTCGCTGAGGCCGGCGTGACGATCGGATTCACGGTGTCGGGGCAGGGCATTTACCTCAGCTACAACCTCGGACCCGCGCTCCGCGAAGGGGCGGGAATCGCGGTCGCGAACGGGTTGCCCTATGCGCAGGCGCTGCGCGCGATCACGCAAAATGCCGCCCATATTTGGGGCGATCCGGTCGCGGCCGGAACCCTGGTGCCCGGCGGCGTAGCCGACCTCGTAGTCTGGGACGGCGATCCGCTCGAGCCGGCCAGCGCGCCCGTGGCGCTCTTCCTGAAGGGCAGCGAGATTTCGCTGCGCACACGGCAGACGCTGCTCCGCGACCGCTATCGCCCCGGGAGCGAGGAGAGGCAGTCGGCGCCGGCCAGCCGATGAGATGCGTGGTCGCACTCGGGTGGATCCTGATGGGCGCTGCAGTGCCTGCGGCGCGCGGATCGAACGCGGATCACGCGTTACCCCTGCAGCCCGCGCGTCAGATCTCGATCGACACCAACGAGGGGACGTGGCTGTCGCCAGACACCTCGCCGGACGGCAGCACGATCGTGTTCGAATTGCTCGGCGATCTGTTCACCGTGGACGCGCATGGCGGCTCCGCTCGCGCCCTCACCGCCGGCATGGCATTCGATTCGCAGCCGGTGTTTTCCCCCGACGGACATGAGATCGCCTTCGTCAGTGACCGGTCCGGGGCCGAGAACGTCTGGATCATCGCGGCCGACGGCTCGAATCCCCAGCAACTGACGACGCGCGACGACAATTCGGTGTTTGCCTCGCCCGCATGGAGCGCGGACGGCAAATCGATTTTCGTGTCGCACTACCGCTCCGAATTCAACGGCTTCGAGTTGTGGCAGGTCGACGTGGCGAGCCGTGCCACGAGGCTCCTGATTCCCATGAAGAAGGATCCCGACACGCCGCGCGAGCGGCTGTCGAGCGTGTTGGGTGCCTTTCCGTCGGCAGACGGCAAGTTCCTCTACTTCGCGCGCCACATCGGCGAGAACGACTTCGCGAAACTCCCCGAATGGACCATCGTGCGGCGTGACCTTGCGAGCGGGCGCGAGCAGGTGCTGGTGTACGCGCCACCCAGCCCGCGGCCAGATCTGCTGCTCGGCAGCGCGTTCCGGCCGGCCATCTCGCACAGTGGCAAGTTGCTCCTCTATGGCTCGCGCGATCGCGGTCGCACAGGCTTGCGGCTGCTGAACCTCGAGACCCTCGAGGATCGCTGGCTCCTGTACCCGGTTCAGCAGGATGAGCTACAGGCTTCAGGCTGGCGCGATCTACTCCCCCGGCATGAATTCACGCCGGACGACGGCGCGGTGATCGCGAATCTCGGCGGTCGGATCGTCAGGATTGATCTTGCCAGCGCCGCGCAGACGGAGATTCCGTTTCGCGTGAGGGAGCAGCTTCCGATCGGGCCGTCCACGCGCCAAAGCGTGCGCCAGGAGACCGGCCCCGTACACGTGCGCATCATTCAAACACCCGTCGAGTCGCCGGACGGCCGGTGGCTGGCCTTCTCGGCCCTCGGCTCCGTCTACCGCATGAGTCTCGATGGACACTCGAAGCCCATGCGCATCACCGACGGGTTCCAGCCCAGTTGGTCGCCCGACGGCAAACGGCTGGTGTTCGTACGCTGGACCGCCCGCGATGCGGGGGAGGTATGGCTCATTGGTGCCTCCGGAGGCGAGGTGGTGCGCGTGACCGAAGTGCCCGCCTATTACACCTCACCCGTCTTCACGCCGGACGGTCGGGAGATTCTCGCTCTGCGCTCGAGTAACGCGCTGCGCATGCACGGCTACATGGAGTATGGCGCGCTGCGACAGTGTGAGCTCGTGCAGATGCAGGTCCCCGCGCACTCGCCGCGGTCGGGCACGGTCGTCCCGCTCACCGCGGCACGGGTCGTGACGCAGGGAATGCTGGGTGGCACGCCACACTTCGGCTCCGATCCCGGGCAGGTCTATCTCAGTTTCAGCGACGGTGTGCACGCCATCGCGCTCGACGGGTCCGGAGATCGGTTGGTGGTCGGCGTGACAGGGCCAGGCTGGTATTTCGCGGAGGGTAGGGCGCAGGCCGACGATCTTCGGGTGAGCCCCGACGGACGCTGGGTTCTGGCGCAGATCGCGCAGCAACTGCACGTGCTGAAGGTGCCCGAGCCCGCCCAGACCGTCGATATTGCGCAGGCCGGCGTGGTGCATCGCAGACTGACCGAGGTGGGAGCGGACTTCTTTGGCTGGGCAGATCATGGCCGCACGATCACCTGGGCGCTCGGCTCGCACTTCTACCGTATCCCGCTCGAGTCGCCGGAGGGTGCAAGACCCGAATCCTTCGCCGCCGATGTGCGGCTGCCGCGAGCGGTCGCACGGGGCAGCATCCTGCTGAGAGGCGCAACCGTGATCACCGAGCGCGCCGATGAGGTGATACCGAATGCGGATCTCCTGATCCGTGACGATCGCATCGCGGCGCTCGGGCCGCGCGGCACGGTGGTCCTTCCCAAGGGTGCCAGGATCCGGGACGTCTCCGGCAAATGGATCGTGCCGGGCTTTGTCGACACTCACGATCACATCGCCGACATCCGCCGCGGGGTCCTCGATTTCGACAGCTGGGGGCCGCTCGCCAATCTCGCCTACGGCGTGACGATGGCGTTCGATCCGTCGCCGCTCGGCACCGACATGCTGGCCTATCAGGACGCGATTGACACCGGTCTGATGCTCGGCTCGCGTATTGCATCGACCGGGCCGGCCATCTTTTCATTCAATGAATTCGAGTCCTATGCACAGGTGCGGGCCGCCCTCAGTCGCTATCGGGACGACTACCGTGTCGGCAACATCAAGATGTACCGCAGCGGAAACCGCCGCGTGCGGCAGTGGATCGCCATGGCAGCTCGGGAGCTCGGCCTGCAGCCGACCACCGAGGGAGCTCTCTCGATGAAGCTCGACATGAGCCAGATCATCGATGGCTATGCGGGCAACGAGCATGCGCTGACGGCGGTGCCGCTCTACGCCGACATGATCGCGCTCATGGCGAAGAGTGGCGTCGGGTGGACTGCCACCTTGCAGATCACCAACGGCGGACCCGAGGGCCAAGACTACTTCATCGTTCGCGATCATCCCGCGGAGGATCCGAAGCTCAATCGCTTCGCACCGCGTTTCGTGGTCGATATGAAGACCCGCATGCGCATGTATCGCGAGCCGCACGAGTATCTCTTTCCGCGCGTCGCCGCGAGCGTGACTGCGGTGCAGCGAGCGGGCGGATTGATCGGGATCGGTGCGCACGGGGAGATGCCGGGACTCGGCTTTCACTGGGAACTGCAGGCGCACACCATGGGCGGGATGACGCCGACAGAGGCGCTGCGCGCCGGTACCATCGGCTCGGCCACTCATATCGGCCGCGGCGCAGACTTCGGCAGCATCGAACCGGGCAAGTACGCGGACCTGGTCGTTCTCGAGCGAGATCCGCTCAAGGACATCTCCAACACCCTCGCGATCGCGGCCGTGATGGAGGGCGGCCGGCTGCGCGATGGGCAGACACTCGCTGAGCTATGGCCGGAGGTCCGGGCGTTGCCACGCCGGTGGTACTGCGATGACCGGCCGCCCGGCACGCCGGATCCGTGCAGTGGGGTCATGGCCCAGTTGCGATGACATGCGACCCGATCGCTTCGGCACCCCAGCGGTCCCGGGCATAGCATCCCGGGCCATTGGGGGAGTTTCGTGCCGGGCGCGCCGGGGGAGGGTCCATGAAACGATCATTCGGCAGGCTTGCCGGTCTTTTTCGCGGTCCATCGCTGTTCCTCACCTCAGCGCTAGGGCTCACCGGTGCGGCCTGGGCTGACACAGGCGCCGATCAACCCGCGGATTCCAAGTCGGTCGAGACGGTCCGCCAGGAAGTGGGCGGGGTTTCGGAGGTCATCGTCAAGGCCAAGCGGTACGTGCCCGAGGAGAGCATTTCCGCCAACAAGAGCGATATCCCGCTCATCGAGACGCCGCAGTCGGTCTCGGTCATCACCCGCGATCAGATCGACCTGTTGAACTTCACCGATGCGCAACAGGCGGTTCGTTATGCCGCTGGCACCTATGGCGAGAGTTATGGGCCGGATCTGCGTTACGACTTCCTCACCGTGCGCGGCTTTACGCCGAAGCAGTACATCGACGGATTGGCCGCTCCCATTTCCACCACGATCTACAGCGTCGGAGTCGATCTGTACGCCTTTCAGTCCTTCGATGTGCTGAAGGGACCGATCTCATCGCTCTACGGCAATGCGCCGCCGGGAGGCATCTACAATGAGATCAGCCGACGCGCCGCGTTTCGGCCCGACGGCGAATTCGGGGTCAAGTACGGCTCCGATCAGTACCGGGAGGCCTTCGCGACCGTGACCGGACCGCTCAGTGATGCGTTCGCGGCACGCTTCACGGGCCTGTATCTGGACCGTGATGCCGAACGCAACCTGGTCAGCGCCAAACGCGCGCTGCTTTCACCGACATTCACTTGGAGGATTGCGCCGACCACGACTTTCACGGGACTCTTCTATTATCAGTATGACCAGGTTCGCGGCGACACCAACGGCTTCCTCCCGGTTTACGGGACGCTCCTGCCCAATCCCATCGGCACGGTGAGTCCGGGCGTGAACCTCGGTGATCCCAATAATCTCTACAAGCGCAACCAGTACTCCGTCGGCTGGGATTTCTCACACGGGTTTTCGGATTCGGTCAGCTTTCACTCGAATCTGAAGTGGAGTGAATATCACGAGCGCTCGCCCACCGAGGTTTATGGTGGCGGTGGCCTGACCAACATCACGGATCCCACCATGCCGAGCTACTATCGCACCGTGCAGCAATACAATTTCAGCTATTCCGAGGACGTCGACAGTCTGGCAACCGACAATCGGTTCGACGTCAACTTCACATCCGGCTCGGTGAAGCACAAGATGATCGCGGGCGTCGATTACCGCAAGGTCGACAACCTGGCGAACTTCGGCTTCGTGTTTGCCAACACCATCGATCTGTTCAACCCGGTCTATCAGCCGCAGGCGAATCTGCAGCCGGGCTACCCGGTTCCTTTCAACAATGAAAATCTCAAGCAGACGGGTGGGTACGTACAGGATCAGATGCAGTTCGACGACCTATATTTCCTCCTGAGTGGCCGGTACGACACGGTGAAGCTTGAGAATAATCTCG
>Ga0307469_10000722_pt1 | contig 12044 bp, 8 predicted proteins | sample atmos_gasesAM2C__FD_203084 | JGI IMG/M metagenome (GOLD analysis project Ga0307469, IMG submission 203084) | Hardwood forest soil microbial communities from Morgan-Monroe State Forest, Indiana, United States - atmos_gasesAM2C_515 | ecosystem: Environmental > Terrestrial > Soil > Temperate forest...
ACCGGTTTCCGGGGCTCAATTGATGCCGACGTCGACGCTGGCGGACCGGGCGGAGCGGAGGTCCACGGCGTCGGGATACCACTGCCGGGTGAGAGTGCCGGTGGGAGTGCCCGTGCACTTCGCCCCCGTCGCTCCGGAGCACCACGCCCGCACCGAAACGTAGTAGACACTCGCCGGGGTGCCCGCGGGTACCCCGGCGAGCTGCACCGTGCCACCGCCCGCCACGAGCGCCGGATCGAGCGGCGCGCTCGCGATCAGCTGACCGTTCTGGCTGAGCATGAGCTCGCCGTTGGAGTACTTGCCCGCGGTCACCTGCACGGAAACGGAAACCTGGGCGGCGGAATTGCCGGCCGCGAGAGTGAGCGTGCCGACCGGTACCGGTGCGGGCGTCGTGGCCGACACCTCGACGCCGAGCAGCCCGTCGGCATAGAGCGGCGCGCTCGCCGCCACCTGATAGGCGCCGGCGCCTTCCGTGGGTGCCGCGCTCACGGTGGTGATCGTGGCGCCGCTCGAGACATAAGTCCCCGAATCGACCGTGCCGTTCGACAGCGGCTGCGCGTTGGCGAGCACCTGGTTGAAGGGGTCGATGGGCGCGGCCTCGATGACGTACGGAACCTCGCCGGAGGAGGGCAGCGTCTGATAGAACGCGACCTCGGCGCCGGCGGGGAGCGCGGCGCCGCCGGCGGCCGCGATATTGGTCGTGTAAGTGCTCGCGGTGCGCGGAGTCAGGGTACCGACCGACACGAGGTTCGCGGGTGTGATGGGTGAGGTGTCGGGATTGGTGGTAGTGCCGCTGGTGCTCGTGCCGGTGGTGCTGACGCCCCTGCTGCCGGTAGCCGGGATGAGGATGCTCCGGATGATGATCGTGGCGATGCCCCGCCCATGGATGACGAGGTCATAGCTCGCGTTGTTCGAGGAATTGGCGGCGAGCGGGTAGAGCGTGAAGCTGCCGTCCGAGGCGACCGGTGCGCGGGCCACGACGAAGTGGCGCGTGCCATCGGCGCTCAGCGACTCCGCGGCCGCCTCGAGGCCCGTCGTGCCATTCGCGCTCGCGGGCAGGGTGACATTCGTCAACGTGAGCTGCCCCTGGATACCCCCCGAACGCGACAGGTCGTAAGCGCCCGCGTGTGAGCTCAGCAGTACCCCGTTGACGGTGTCCCCGCACACGGCGCCGGTTCCGCCAAAGTTGAATGCCGTCAGGTCTCGTGCTCCATCGAAGGCGAGGCCGAACTCGGCGGTCGTGCTCGTGGTGCTCGTGCTGGTGGCGCTGACCGTGGTGCCGGTGGCGGCCAGCGGCGTCGCCGTGGCCCCGGTGTTCGCCGCACCGAAGGCCGCGCCGATGTTGCCGAAGGGAACTCTCAGGGACGCCTGGATGCCCAGTCCCTTGTCCGGATTCAGCACCTCGAGAGGCAGGTGCTGCGTGTTGCCGCCGCCATCGAGACAGTCCGCTTCCATGTTGTATTGCGCCCCGAGCGCCTGTGCCGAGGCGGTGAGGGGCACCGAGGCATCGACCGGGATCAGGCGTAACTGCGAATAGGAACCCGGCGTGAGCCTCAGGTCCGTCGCCAGATTGGCGAAGTTCCCGCCCGAGTCTGCCACCAGGTCCACCGTCACCGGTGTCGAGGGCGTGAACTTCACCCAGCCCGCGTCGTCGGGCCCGGCGGTGGCGCTGTTGTTGAACCACACCGCCTGCGCGGTGATGTAGACATGGGTGTAGAGGGCGGGACTATTACCCGTGGCAGCGACGTTGGTGCGCGAGGAGCAGCCGGCGAGTGCCGCGGCGAGCGCCGCGAGCGAAGCAGCAAGTCGTGCAGTTCGACGGCGCGTCATGCAAATCCCTGTGCTCCGTGTGACGCCCGGATCATGTCCCAAGTTCCAGGGGGCCGCAATGTCGCTGCGGTGTGACAATGTAACAAGCTTGCGGGGCGTGCGGCAGGCCCCGGAGCACGCGGGGGCCGATTATGACCGCGGCTTCGTTCCCGCCATGATCGCGTGGCGAACGTCGGCGAGCGGCGCGTCATCGGTGAGGCGCACCCCCTCGCCGTCCGCCACGACGCCGAGCTCGCGCCACAGCGCCGGGAGGTCGGGCGCGTAGGCGGAGTCCTTCATGCGCGCGTAGAGATCCTCGAGACTCGTCGTGCCGACCGCGTCATCGCCGGTCGCGAGCACGCGCTCGATCGGCCATTCGGCCTTGAGTCCGCCGCTCGCGCGCGCGATGGCGCGCACTGCGTCCTGCAACCCCTTGGCATCATGGGTGCGGCGGCGGATGTCGACGTCGGCCATCAGACAGAACATCGCGCCGCCCCAGTAGGTGCGTCCCCAGCTGTGGGTGCGATCGAGGCCCTCATCGCCGGGCTGCGGAAGCCCGCGCGGCATCTGCCGCAGCTCCTCGGCCCATACATCCTGCTCGCTGCGGTTGCCGGCCTGCACGCGCTCGATGCCTTCCACGTAAGTCGCGAGTCCTTCCGAGAGCCAGGCGTGCTCGGGTCCCACGTCGGGGAGCGCCAGGTGCGTCATCTCGTGCACCATCACCCAGTCGGACTCGAGCTGCGCTGCGGTCACCTCGCGCCCGACCCGCACGCGAATCAGCGCATCGGGGTTCGCGTAGGTGCTGCCGCCTTGCACACCGGCGCCGGCTTCGGGGCGCAGCTCGATAGTGGCTCGCTGCACGGGGAAGACGCCGTAGTAGGCGGCGACGATGCCGGCGGAACGACGCACCCAGGAAAGCAGCGCGTCGCTCCCCGCCTCGAACCCGCCCGAGCCGAGGTCGACACGCAACCGCACTCCGTCCACGGTGAGCTCACGGGAGGAGGTTTCCCGTGCCGCATCCGAAGCGAGCGCGATATCGGGTGACTGGGTGCAGGAGATCGTGCCAGCGCCGGCCCACACGGCGGCGAGCACCGCGCAGCGCGCGCACGCATGAAGAGCAGGAATCGCGCCCGGCGTCATGGCAGGGGCATCATGCCCCATGCCGGTGGCGGGCGCTGGATGAATGCGCCTAGATGCCGCCGTCCTGCGTCGAGCGGCCGTCGATCCAGGTCTCGAGGACGCGCAGCTCATCGTCGGCGGCCACGAGGTTCGCGCGCTGGCCGGGGGCGATGCGGCCGAGCTCGCCAGCGAGGCCGAGGAACTCCGCCGGCCACTGGCTCGCCATGCGCACCGCCTCAGGCAGCGACACCCCGAGCATCTGGACCGCATTGCGCACGCAGCTCGCCATGTCGATGTTGGAGCCGGCGAGCCGTCCGTCCTCGTCCACGCAGACGCTGCCCGACACCAGGATGCGTCGTCCCTGCAGCTCGAAGGAGCTGACGCTGGTGCCGACGCTCGGCATCGCGTCCGTCACCAGCATGAAGCGCTCGTGCGGCTTGCAGCGCAGCGCGATGCGCAGCACCACGGGGCTCGTGTGCAGTCCGTCGACGATGATGCCGCACCAGCTGCCGGTGTCCTCGAGCGCCGCACCTACCGTGCCCGGCTCGCGCCCGGTCAGCGGCGACATGGCATTGAAGAGATGGGTGAAGCCGGTGAGTCCGTGGCGCAGTGCCGTCGTGATCTGCGCGTAGGTCGCATTGGTGTGGCCCGCGGACACCACGACGCCGGCCGCGGTGAGCCCCTCGATGATTGCGGGGGTCGTCATCTCGGGCGCGAGCGTCACCAGCGTCTTGCCGGCGCGCAGCGAGGTGAGGAGCCCGACGGCGCTCATGTCAAGCTCGCGCAGCTTCGCCGGATCGTGCACGCCCTTGCGCTCGACGTTGAGGAACGGTCCCTCGATGTGGATGCCGAGCACGCCCGGCACGCCGCTCTCGATCGCGCTGCGGACCGCGGCGATGGCGCGCGCGACCACCTCGAGATCGTCGCTGATGAGCGTCGGCAGGAACCCGGTGGTGCCGAAGCGGCGGTGGGCGCGGCCGATCGCCGCGATGGTCTCGACGCTCGGCGAATCGTTGAACAGCACGCCGCCGCCGCCGTTGACCTGCGAGTCGATGAAGCCGGGCAGCAGCAGCGCGCCCTTGAGATCGTGCTGCGGCAGCTTGCGCATGCGGCGGTCGGATGCGGCGACCACCTCGGTAATGCGCCCGTCGGCGATCAGCACGGCATGGCCCTCGGTGAGCCCGGCGCCGAGCAGCATGCGGCCGTTGATGAGTGCCAGGCTCATCAGAGGGTCTCGGTCACCTTCGAGAGGTTCGGCGGGCGGTCGGGGTCATGGCCGCGGGCGAGCGACAGGGCATTCGCCATGCGGTAGAAGCTCTGCGCGTGGAGCAGCGGCTCGATCACCGGGTGTGCGCTCTCGGTCGGCAGAATGGTGGCCTGCGGCACCTCGGCCCCTGCGACGAGCACTGCGGCGCCCTTGGCGGCGAGCTCGCCGGCGAGCTGCACCACGCCGGTGCGGCTCTCGTCGTTCTGGGTGAAGACGAGCAGCGGAAAATGCGCGCGCACCAGCGCCATCGGCCCGTGGCGCAGCTCCGCGGCCGACAGCGCCTCGGCATGCAGCCCGCAGGTCTCCTTGAGTTTGAGCGCCGCCTCCTGCGCGATCCCGAGCCCGAGGCCGCGCCCGATCACGTACAGGTTGTTGACACCCGTGAGCCGTGTGACCGCCGCGCTCCAGTCGAGCCCGAAGGCGCGCTCGAGGAGCGGCGGCGCATTCTCGAGCGCCGCCGCGAGCTCCGCGTCGCGCGCCCAGCTCGCGACCAGCTGCACGATGGCGGCGAGCGAGGCGAGGTAGCTCTTAGTCGCGGCGATGCTCAGCTCCGGCCCCGCTGCGAGCGGAATGACATCGTCGGCGAGTTGCGCGAGCGGCGAGCTCTCGGCGTTCACCATCGCCACGATGCGTGCGCCGTTGCTGCGTGCGCGGCTCACCGTAGCGAGGAGGTCGGGGCTCGCGCCCGACTGCGAGATCGCGAGCATCACCATGCCGACCAGATCCGGGGTGACCTCGTACACCGAGCTCACGGAAGGGGAGGCCGAGGAGGTGAGGATCCCCAATCGCGTCTCGATCAGGTAGCGGGCGAAGGTGGCGGCATGATCGGAGCTGCCGCGCGCGCAGGTCACCACGGCACGCGGCGGCCCCTCGCGCAGTCGCTCGGCGAGGCGTGCGACCCGCCCGGCGTTGGCCGCGAGCTGCGCGCGCACCACGGCGGGCGCCTGCGCCGACTCGCCGTACATGCGGGTGCTCGCGGGGTCTTTGGTCACGTGGCGATGCTGAGCTCGGCGACGAAGTCGTAGATGTCGCCACGGTAGAAGGACTGGGTGAACTCGGCGGCGCGCCCGTCCTGGAGGAAGCCGAGGCGCTCGACCAGCAGTCCCGCATCCCTCTCCTTCGCCGCCAGCAGCTCCGCTTGCTCGGCGGTGAACAGTACCGCGCGCAAGCGCTGCAGTGCGCGCACCGGGCGATTGCCGGCGCGCTCGAGGGCCGCATATAGAGAGGACTCCACCGACTCGAGCGACGGCAGGCACGAGGCGAGAATCGTGGCGTACTCGAGCGACATCGGCGCATCGTCGGCGAAGCGGATGCGGTGAAAGCGGTACACGGGCGTGCCGGGGCTGGCGCGCAGCGTGAGCGCTTCCTCCGGCGTCACGGTGCCGGCAGCCTTGCGCAGCCAGACGCTGCGGGGATTGCGTCCGCGGGCGCGCATGTCCTCGGAGAACGAAGTGAGCTTGGAGAAATTCTTCTCGACGCGCGCGAGCACGAAGGTGCCCGAGCCCTGGCGCCGCACCAGCAGTCCCTCGCCGACCAGACCTTCGATCGCCTTGCGCACGGTGATGCGCGAAACGCTGAAATCTTCGGCGAGCTCGCGCTCGGGCGGCAGCGCATCGTCCGGACCTAACACGCGCGTCTCGATCGCCTGGCGCAACGCGCGCTGCAGTTGTTGGTAGAGCGGCAGGCTGCTCTTCTCGTCGAGTCTGCCGACCGTCTGTGACAGCAGCGTCAAGGCGCTTCTCCGAGCGGTGCTGCGGGAGGCAGCATACTACCACTATAGTACCAGTCTGTTGCTAAGAGAAGACACATGGCAATTTAATAGATTGTTTTTCCTTGTAAAAAAGCAGAGGCAAACATTTGGTATCTACGGGTATAGCGTTTCGCCCTCATTGGTACTATATTGGCATGTAACTGGTCCGGCTATAAGGACCACTCGTGGAGACGCCCGGCACGCGCGCTCCCGGGGTCTCGCAGGGGATGCAACAGGTTTTTCCACGTGCGCAGGCCAACGACAAACATTCGGGGTGGGTAAATCATGAGAATCGCACGGTCGACCTTGATCGGAACGGCAGTCGCCATGGCACTGTTCGGGGAGAGCACTGCGCTGCGCGCGCAGCAGGTGGCGCAGCCACCGGGCGACGGCGCGCTGCCGGCGCAGGCGAGTGGTGCCGCGGCGCCGGCCTCGGGCGAACAGCTTCAGGAAGTGGTGATCACCGGCATTCGCGCCTCACTCGAGGCGGCACTGACGGTCAAGAAGAAGGCGACCGACGTGGTCGATGTCGTCACCGCCGAGGACATCGGCAAGATGCCCGACAAGAACATCGCCGACTCGCTCAGCCACGTTCCGGGTGTCACCGTGAGCTCGGCGGGCGCCAACGAAGGCGGCTTCGACGAGAACGACCGCGTCAGTCTGCGCGGCACCGGACCGAGCCTCACGCAGACCCTGATCGACGGTCACAACGTCGCTTCGGGCGACTGGTTCGTACTCAACCAGACCGGCACCGTCGGCCGCAGCATCAGCTATACGCTGCTGCCCTCCGAGCTCGTGAGCCGCGTCGTCGTGCAGAAGAGCTCCGAGGCGGACATCATCGAAGGCGGCGTCGCGGGCACCGTCAACATCATCACGCGCAAGCCGCTCGACGACTTCAACAAGTCGCTGACGGTCGAGGCCTCCGCGGGCGCGGTGTACGCGGATCTGCCCAGCAAGACCTCGCCGCAGTTCAGCGCACTCCTCAGCTGGCGCAACGCGGCCGCGAACTTCGGCGTCATGGGCCAGGCGTTCTACGAGGATCGCTACTTGCGACGCGACGGCACCGAGGTCCTCGGTTACGACCAGTTCTCACCCTGCAGCCAGACCGTGAGCGGCATCGCCGGCGGCGGCACCCCCGGCGGCGGCGGATGCATCGGGGCCGTCACGCTCACTCCGCATCCCGACCTCGCCAACGTCTGGTACCCGCACGATATCGGCTCGGCGCTCTTTACCCAGGAACGCAAGCGCACCGGCGGGCTCCTGAACGTGCAGCTCAAGCCGAACGATGCGATGGATTTCGACCTGTCGGGCTTCTACTCCAAGCTCGAAGCTCCGGACTACAACCGCAATTACCTGATGTGGGCCACCCACTTCGTCAACTTCGGCAACGGGCAGGCTCCGAACGCCGGCTACACGATTAAGAACGGCACGCTGACGAGCGCCACCTTCGCGCCCGTAGCGGGCACGGACTACGGCATCTACGATCAGATCTCCCGCCCGGACGAGGAGGCTACTTCGTCGTTCATTAACGTCGACAGCCACTTCAGGCTCACCGACAATTGGAAGCTCGACGCACAGCTAGGCTGGTCCGAGGGCCACGGCAAGACCCCGACGCAGGACGTCTCCGAGACGAACCCCGGCGTCGGATCGGGGGCGTCCTGGACGCTGAACGGTATCGCTCGCGGGGTGGACTGGAATCTGCCGAACGTCAACTACGCTCAGCCCTTCCCGCCACAAAATCCCTCGGCGCTCGCCTTTAACTGGATCTTCGGCGGCCAGGACATCGACACTCTCGACAAGGAGACCTGGGCCAAACTCGATGCCACCTGGGATGTGAGCAGCACAGGTCCGTGGCAGGATCTCAAATTCGGCGCGCGTTATTCGAAGCACGACCGCAACTCGGTCGGCGGGGTCGCGCAGGGACCGCTTGGCCCGGGCACGGCCGCGTCGCATTATCCGACGAGCTATTCGAACTATCCGTCGAACTACAACACCTTCGGCAGCAGCATCCCGACCGGCATCTGGTACTGGACGCCGTCACAGCTTGCTGCCTACGACGGTCCGGGGTTCGTGAACCGCGATCCGGTGACGCGCGCCTACCCGCCCTACTGGTTCGGCCTGAGCGAGCCCGATACCTCGCTCTACGTGCAGGCGGACTTCAAGGGCGAGGACTGGAGCGCCAACGTCGGCGTCCGCTACGTGCGCACGACGGAAGACACGATTACCTACATTCCGCTGTCGTGCGCGGCGACCAACCCGCCCTCGGCCAACCAGTGTCCGGCGAACACGCCGAATCTCGTGATCGGCTCGGCGTTCGGGGCCTTCGCGGGCATCCCGGTAAACCTGTCCTATGACAACGTTCTGCCGAGCTGGAACTTCCGCTACCAGTTCAACCCGGAACTGATCGGGCACCTGGCGGCGGCCCAGACCATGACGCGGCCGGACTACTCGGCCCTCTCGACTGGGACCAGCCTGTCGCCGCCGGGGAACTACCCTGGTACCGGCAGCGGGTCGGGCAGCAACCCGTACCTGAAGCCGATCGTCTCCAGCAACTTCGACGCGACGCTCGAATGGTACTTCGCCCCGCATTCGCTGCTGTCCGGGTCGCTGTTCCTCATGGAGCTGCAGAACTACGTCGGCTTCGGCTCGGCGACCGTCACGTACCCGACCTCCGGGTCGCCCGCCGCGGGCTTCCCGCCGAACGGACAGACCGTCCCGGTACCGTACCTCCTGACCGTTCCGATCAACGCGACCGGACGCGCGCAGGGAATCGAGGTCACCTACCAGCAGGCCTTCGGCAACTTCGGTGTCAACGTGAACTACACCTACACCGATGCCAAGCAGACCTCGGACGTGCAGCCGAACCCCGACGGCTCGCCCGGGGACAGCCGGCTGGTCGGTGCTTCGAAGAACGTCTACAACATCGGCGCCTACTACGAAACCGCGCACTTCAACGCCCGGGTGTCCTACAACTACCGCTCGGCGTTCTACAGCGGCCTCGATCGCAGCACGGCGTTCTCCCAGGACGACACCGGTGTGCTGACGGCCTCGCTCGGGTATCTGTTCAACGACAACCTGAGCCTGACACTGGATGGTCAGAACCTGAACGACCCGACGCTGAAGTATTACGCGCTCAACACGGACCAGCCGCGTGCGTTCTACAAGAACGGCAGGCAGTACTACCTGTCGGTGCGCGCGAAGTTCTGAGGGTGTAATCGAGGCTCCGGGCGGGTGGCACTCCCACCCGCCCGGGTACGCCTCCTGAGGTACGAACGGACCGCGCCTAGCGGAGCTTGGCGCCCCTGTCGCGGGGCGAGTAAGGTGCGCCAGTCGATGACCACCGCCACGCTCTTCAACTATTCTTATAGCCCGGCGAGCCCGCCGGTGGCGGGACCTCCGCCGTCCGGCGTGCGCCGCATCGTCATCATCGGCGGCGGCACCGCGGGCTGGATGACGGCGCTCATCCTGGCGCGCTCGTTCATCCACCGCAGCGTGAGCATCACGCTGCTCGAGTCCCCGGTGGTCGGCACGATCGGAGTCGGGGAGGGTTCAACCCCTTGGCTGCGCGGCTTCTTCGACAGCCTGGGGATCGAGGAATCGGAATGGATGCCCGCGTGCAGCGCCACTTATAAGAGTGGCATCACCTTCGCGGGGTGGTCGACGCGGCCGGGGTTCACTAGCTATTTCCACCCCTTCGCCTCGATGCTCGACAATCTGACGATGAGCCAGTTCGTGCACAACGTGGAGGCGCGGGTGCAGGGTGCGGAGCTCTACGCCCATCCGGACCGATTCTTCATCGCCGCGCGCCTGGCGCACGAGCGTCGCGCACCGAAGGCGCCGGAGGGCTTTCCGTTCGACGTCTGGCACGGCTATCACTTCGATGCCGTGCTGCTCGGGCAATTCCTGCACAGGAAGGCCGTGGAGCGCGGCGTGCGCTATCAGAGCTGTCACGTCACTCACGCCACGCTCGATGCGCAGGGCGACATCGCCTCGGTAGCTACCCGCGAGGGGGAGAGCTACGCCGCGGACCTGTTCGTCGACTGCAGCGGCTTCGCGGGACTGTTGATCGAGAAGGCTCTGCACACGCCGTGGGTCAGCTTCACTGAGAATCTCTTCAACGACGCGGCGGTTGCCCTGCCCACGCCGATCGACGAATCGATTCCCTGCGAAACGGTATCGACCGCCCTGAAGCACGGCTGGGCGTGGAAGATCCCGCTCACCAACCGCTACGGCAACGGCTATGTGTACAGCAGCAGCTTCTGCACCGCGGACGAGGCGGAAACCGAGCTGCGCCGGCATCTCGGGCTACTCGAGTCGGACGTCGAGGCGCGGCATCTCAAGATGCGCATCGGACGGGCCACGCGGCACTGGAACAGGAACTGCCTCGCCGTCGGTCTCGCGCAGGGCTTCATTGAGCCGCTCGAGGCGACGGCGCTGCTCTTCATACAGCAGACGGCGACGGTGTTCGCCGAGTTCATCGACAGGGGCGACCTGAGCGAGGCGGCCCGTGCGCGTTTCAATGCAGCCATGAACGACCACTTCGAGGGTGTCCGCGACTACATCGTGACCCACTACAAGACCAACACCCGCACCGATACCGAGTACTGGCGCGCCAACTCCGCGAACCTCAACCTCTCCGATAACCTGAAGAAGCTCTACTCGCTGTGGATGAACGGCAAGAGCATCGTCCCCGCGGTGCGTCAGCAGCTGATCGGGCGTGGTTACCCGGTATTTTCCTGGTACGCGCTGATGGCGGGAATGGGCGTCTTTCCGGACGCCCGCGATCTGCGGGCGCCGACGGCCGAGGAGGCCCGCTACCGGATGGAGGAGATCGATGACCTCATCGGCCGCAGCGCCAGGAACTATCCGGACCACAAGAGCACGCTGGCGCGGATTCCCCCGCGGCGGCGCGCGCCGGCGCTGCAGGCCTACTTCTGGTAGGCACGCCAAAGCGTGGTCGCGATAGCTTCGATGCAGGCCTGCACCCCGATCCGGGAGCTCGGGACGCGCGATGCGGTGCGCCTCAGTGAAGTGCTCGCGGGCGAGGAGCCCGTAGTGCTGCGCGGCCTGGTGGCCCACTGGCCGGCGGTCACCGCAGGCGGCGGCTCCCCGGTCGGGGTGCTCGAGTACCTGCGCAGATTCGACAGCGGCGCGCCCGTGGATGCGATCATGACGCCGCCGGAGTTCGCCGGCCGGATCTTCTACCGCGAGGGTCTCGACGGCTTCAACTTCGTGCGCAACAGGCTGCCGCTCAGTGCAGTCGCCGAGCAGGCACTGCGTTACGCCGGCCACGCGGACGCGCCCGCCGTCGCCGTACAGAGCGCCCCGGTCGATGAGTGCCTGCCGGGCTTCGCCGAGGCCAACCCTCTGCCCTCAGCCAATGTCTCGGCCCGGCCGCGCATCTGGCTCGGCAACGCGGTGACCACGCCCACCCATTTCGACGAGTGGTTCAACATCGGCTGCGTGGTCGCCGGCAGGCGGCGCTTCACGCTGTTCCCGCCGGAGCAGATCGCGAACCTCTACGTCGGCCCGCTCGACTACGCACCCACCGGGGCGCCGATGAGCCTGGTGCAGTTGCACGCGCCCGACTTGGCCCGCTTCCCGAAGTTTCGCCGGGCGCTGGCTGCGGCCCAGAGCGCGGAGCTGGCGCCGGGCGATGCGATCTTTATTCCGCCGCTCTGGTGGCACAACGTCGAGTCGCTCGTTTCCTTCAACGTGCTGGTCAACTACTGGTGGCACGCACGTGGTGCGCCGCTCGGCAGCGATACGGGATCGGACAGCCTGCTGCACGCAATCCTCAACATCCGGCCGCTGCCGGCTGCGGCACGCGCCGCCTGGCGTGCGCTGTTCGAGCATTACGTGTTCGGCGAGCAGGAGGAGACGACTGCCCATATTCCGCCGCAGCGCCGCGGGGTGCTCGGCGATCTCACGCCCGCCGACGCCGCGCGACTGCGCGAGCAGCTCGCGCAGCGCCTGAAGACCCGCAAGTGACGCTCCCCCGGCGCCTTCTGTTCGCACTGGCCGCCGTGCCGCTGGCCGTGGGCCTCGCGGTCTCGCCGGTGTGGAGCAGCGAGTCTCCCGAGTCCCGTCCCGCGGCCG
>Ga0307469_10000723_pt1 | contig 12036 bp, 6 predicted proteins | sample atmos_gasesAM2C__FD_203084 | JGI IMG/M metagenome (GOLD analysis project Ga0307469, IMG submission 203084) | Hardwood forest soil microbial communities from Morgan-Monroe State Forest, Indiana, United States - atmos_gasesAM2C_515 | ecosystem: Environmental > Terrestrial > Soil > Temperate forest...
CAGCGGAGGCCGCCCTCAAAGCCCCCTATTTTGAGGGCGCATTTTGCGACCTCAAAGCAAAAGGCGCATGCTCAGAAAATGGACCATGCGCCCTTGAATCCTGTCTAAAAGCGAGGGGTTACGCTGACAGCTGCCGGCTGAGAGCTGACAGCTACCGCCCGTAATACTTCGCGTTCCGCTCCGTAAATGCCGCCCATTTCTCCGGCAGATCGTCGAGGGCGAAGATCGCCGACACCGGGCACACCGGCACGCAAGCGCCGCAGTCGATGCACTCGACCGGATCGATGTACAGCAGTTCTTCCGTCGCGTAGGCCGGCTCATCCTTCTTGGGATGGATGCAATCCACCGGGCAGGCATCCACGCAAGCCGTGTCCTTGGTGCCGATGCAGGGTTCTGCGATCACGTAGGTCATGTTGTATCTATCTCCTGAAACTCTGCAGGTCTTAAAAGAACCACAGATTCTAGCAAGAATTACGTTCAGGGTACAGCCGATTGGAACGTTGTTGCGTTCTCAAAATGGCCAGCCCAACGGTCTGTCTCCAGCCTTTACCCGAGGTTCCGTTCAACCCCGGCTTCCCGCCATTTCCCGCTCTTCGCTTGGCTGATACTCCACGATGTACCCCGCCACGGCACTGGCCGCGACGGTTAGTGGGCTCGCCAGATACATCTGCCCGGGACCGCTGCGCCCGGGGAAATTCCGGTTTTGCGCGCTGATCACGACCTGGTCCGGACGCGTCGAAACGCCCGGCCCCGCATTGATACACGCCCCGCAACTCGGCTCGATCACATGCGCGCCGGCCTTCTGGAAAATATCCAGGTAACCCTTACTGATGCAGTACTCGCGCGTCTCCTGCGATCCGAATTGGATGTAGAACTCGACCGAGTCCGCCACCCGCTTGCCCTGCTTCAGCGCGTCGCCCAGCACCTGGGCATACATATCCATGTCTTCGTTCTTGCCCGCGGTGCATGTGCCGCCGTAGGCCAACTCCACCGGCACAGGGGTGTTGAGCTCTCGAACAAACTTGCCATTCCCCGGATCGCCCGGCGTGGCCACCATGGGCGCGATCTCGGCCGCATCCAGTTCGATGACTTGCGCGTACTCGGCATCCCGATCGCTCTGCAGTCCGCGAATCATCTCCGCAGCATCGCGCCGGCTCATCCCGCGGCGCTCCACCAGAAATTCGACGACCCTGTCATCCGGGGCCACGATGCCCGTAAAGCCGCCAATCTCCGCCGCCATGTTGGTCATGGTCGCCCGCTCGTCCACGCTCAGCGCCTCGACCGCCTCGCCCGCATACTCCATCACCTTCGCCAGCGCCTTGCCGCTGCGCACGTAATCCAGGCTCAAAATCTTGAGGATGAAATCCTTCGCAGTAGCATTGGGCTGCTTCTCGCCGCGAATGATGATCTTCACCGACTCCGGCACCTTCACCCGAACATCCTTCGTGATCCAACTATTGAAGACATCGGTCGTGCCGATCCCAAACGCCACGCACCCGATCGCGCCCACATGCGGCGTGTGCGAATCTGAGCCCACATTGACCTGTCCCGGCAGCGCGTAGGACTCGAGCATCACAGAGTGGCAAATGCCCTCCGAGCCCTTCCGATCCTTCAACTCTCCGTGCAGCTTTATGCCTTGCAACTTGGCGAAATCCTCCTGCTTCAGCTTCAGTTGGGTCGCCAGATCAAGCAGGCCAATTTTCTTCTTCTCTTCGGAGATAACTTCATCCAGGAAGGTCAGGTGATCGCGGAAGAAGCGGATGCTCGCAGCATCGTTCACCGGCACCCCCTTCCCCACATAATGTTCATAAAAGATCGCAGCCATGGGCGTTACGTATTCATGGCTGAAACGCAGATCCACGCGCGTGAAACCGGTGTCTCCCGGCTTCACCGCCTCGACTCCGACACTGCCATCGGGCTTGACCATGTGCTTGGCGAAGATCTTCTCCGCCAGAGTCATCGGATGCTTCGTAGTCTCAATCGGCGGCAAGAAGACTTTCTTCTGCATGCGCGCCACGTTGAACGGAAACAGGCCGCCGTATTCAATCACCTGCCGGGTAATGTCATCCTCCCCGGCCGTAAATTCACTCAGCGCGATTTCTTCTCCGGCGCGAATCTTGTCGATCAGCGAAAAATTGGTCGAGGTGAGCAGCCCGAGGTTCTGGCAGTTCTGCTTGTAAATCCGCTCGATATTTTCGGCGATCGCCACCTGGATTCCGGCTGACATCTCCGCATAAGGTGACTGCTCGCGGCTCGATCCCTTCCCGCGCCGCTTCCCGCTCACCGAGCAGACGAACCCGCCCTTCTTCACATCGCTCCGCTCGATGGGCAGAACGCTCCCGCACTTGAGCCCAAGGTACGGGATTTCGCCCAGCGTCTGGTCGAAATAAAAGCAGTAGTGCGCAGGCGTGATTTCGTCGGTCGAAATGTCATCCCGCAGCTTGGGATTGTTGGCGGGATTCCTGGTGTCCCAGGGCAGGTCTTCCCCCGCCAGCTGGCGCCGGATCAGCTCCGGATCTTCCGTAAGAAAGAGGATGCGCCCCGACAGCCGCACCTTGTCCGGTCGTTTCGTAATTTCACGCTCGATTAAAGGTTGAGTCACTCTAGGACCTTGGAATGGCCTCTGCAGATGGCCTCGGAAGGCGCCACGACATGAGACGGCCTGTACCCCTTTTGCTTTATTTTACTCTTCTAGGCGGGTTGCGGCGCGTCAGAAAATCGAAGAAGCAGACTCCGGACGGAACGGCCACGGGTTGACTCGAAACATTCAAGGAATTTGGGAAGGGCACGAGTTCACTCGTGCCCTCAGTCGCCCGCAGACGCGCTTCAGCGCCTGAGGTTTGCTTTCGATCGCTCCCAAAAGCAGCTTACTTGCTATATTCCCGCGGGTCCGGCAGCGGCTCGAGTCCCCGGCCTGCAAAGATCTCTTCGAATTCGTGCAGCAGATCGGCATGCACCAAGCCATTCGTCGCAACCACATCGCGATCGGTGACCGCGAGTTCCTGTCCCTGAAACCCGGTTGCCTTGCCCCCCGCCTCCTCCACGATGAGAATTCCGGCGGTGACATCCCACGCATTCAGATTGAATTCCCAGAAGCCGTCGAACCGCCCGCACGCGACGCATGCCAAATCCAGAGCAGCAGACCCCGCCCTCCGCACCCCATGCGTCCGCAACGTCAGCTGATGATAAAAATAAATATTCGGATTCTTGTGCCGCTTATGGCTGGGAAACCCTGTGGCCACCAAACACTGCGCCAGTTTCGAAGTCTTCGAAACCGAGATCGGTTCCCCATTCAACCTCGCACCCTTCCCAAGTTCCGCCGAGAAAAGCTCATCACGGGTCGGGTCGTAGAGCACGCCAGCCTTGCCCTTCCCTTGAAACGTCAATCCCAGCGAGACACAAAACACCGGGTAGGCGTGCGCGAAGTTGGTTGTGCCATCTAAAGGATCGACATACCACCGGTAATCGCCGCCGGTTTCGATCCGCGCTCCTTCTTCTCCGATGACATCATGCGAAGGCCAGTGGGCGCGGATGCGTTCCAGAATCAGTTTCTCCGAAGCCCGGTCCGCCTCCGTCACCAGGTCCGCGTCGCCCTTGTATTCGATCTTCACCCGGCGCCGAAAGTAATCCATCAGCAGCGCGCCCGCCTCGCGAGCGATCTCCGACATCAGCGGGACAAATTCGAGATGATCAACTGGCTGGGACATAGTGGTTCGGATCGGTGACGTTTTACGGATGGAGGGACCCTGAACTTGTCGAGCAGACTCATGCGCTTCGACTCGCAGCAACGGCTACTTGCGTTTCGCGATGTCTTCCGCGATGTACATAATGTCGTGCTTGAAAATGAAGAGATTGGGAGCGCCCTCGCGCGTCAGGCGCACCATGTTCCGGTCGTAATACTCGATCCAGCCGCGAACCACTTCCCCGTCTGTCAGCTTGATGCTGACCGGCTTCTGCTTCTCGCCGAGTTGCTTCAGATACGCGGCTTCTTCGAAGGTTTCGTCGGGTGGAGGGGTCTTCCCGCCCCGTCGCGCGGCACCAGGACTACTCGCGTTGAAAGGCATAAAAGCATTCTACAGGGATAGGCGATACGCTAAAACGTAATCTTCACCCCAAATTCCATCTGACGCGGCGTGCCGTAGTTGTACACGCCCGACCCGGATCCCAAGCGGAGCACGTCGCGCGCCGGGCCTGGAGGTGTGCCGTTGGCCGATCCGGCACCGGCAGCCACCGGCTGGCCCGGACCGGCGTAGTAATACGCCAACTGCCCTGAGACCGGCAGGAAATTTGCAAAATTAAGCACGTTGTAGAAGCGTGCACTGGGCTCAATGCTGATTCGGTCGCGCACGCGCAGCGGCCAACTGATCGCCGCGTCCAGCGACTTGAATCCCGGATTGCTGAACTGTCCCTCAGGTGGAACGATAATGAACGGCGCCGATCCGTGAAGGGCTGACAATTGCGCCGACGTAAATAGCTTGGCGCTGACCAGCGCCTGCCCGGCCGGGGTCAGCGATCCAGCTTGCGTCTGGTTGTACGTCTTGATTGCAGTGGCCAAGTCGCTCGCCGACAAAGCATCGAATGATCCGGGGCGTTTAAGTGGAAACAGATTTCCCGGAGTTCCATCCCCGGCGAAATCCGTTCGGAAAATTTCTCCCGGCGTGGCTGGCCCATTTTCCGTGGGCACCCCCAGAGACGCCACCGTGGGCGTCGGAGTCGAGTATCTCCCTACGAACGACAGCTTCGGACCCCAAAGCGTATCGAGCGTCCATCCAACAGAAACCTGGTGCCTGCGGTCCAGCGGCGAAGGTCCCTTGTACAGCTCCGGATTCTGGAAATCGTTGGCTACCGAGCTTTGCCCAGGATTGTCGCCGCCATTTGTTTCGAATTTCGACAACGTGTAGGCAACGCGAAAGTTCCCGCCCTTCAGGAAGAACCACTGACGAACGACATTCTGCTGCAGCGCAATCTGCAGTCCGTTGTAAACAGCCTGTCCGATTGACGACTGAAATTCGCCCTGCCCGACCAAGGCATTCACGCCCGGAAACGCCGCCCCGAAATTCCTCGGATCGATCGCCGGCACCGGCACTTGTACCCCGACGGTCGCGGGCAGCCCGCCGAGGAAGGCGACTCCTGAATCCAATCCGTTAACCGCGAAGTCGTTGATGTTGGCATTCGGTACCGACGAGATGTAGCAGTTCACCGCATTCTGCACGATCGCACCCGGCGCCAGCGGCAGACCCAGGCAACTCGGAGCCTTTTGCGAAATCGTGTTCCTGATGGCGTTGAGCGCCGCGGTCGGTATTCCGTTCGCATCCGTGTAGAGGTAGCGCCAATCGCCAACATGGTTCTTGTCCACGATCAGCCCGAAGCGTTGGCTCATGTTGCGCACATAGTCGAGGGAGAACATACCGCCGCTCCACAACTGATGCTCGAGGCCAAGACTGATCTGGTAGGAACGGGGGGTCCGGTAGTTCGGATCGAATGCGGCCAGACCGTTTACCGGCATGCTGAGCGACAAGGTATTCCCCACAAAATTTGGATTGCTCGTGGCACCGGCCGCCACCACCGCAGCCTGGTAAGCAGTCTGCAGCGCGGCTACATCCGTCGCAGCCGTGCCCACCGGCGTGCCGCAAACCTCGGTCGCCAGATCATGCCCATTGATGCTGGTGATACGGCTCGGTAGGGTCCCGGCATTCGGAAAATAGATGCCCACGGTGCCGGCCGCCGCACCGGGAGCGCAACTGAGCACGTTCGTGGCGGAATAAAGTCCCTGGCTCAATCGCGACGGACGGTCCAGGCGCACGTTGCTGAAAAGCGAGTTGTCGTAAAACACGCCCGCGCCGCCCCGAATCACAGTCCTGCCGTTGTGAAACGGATCCCAGGCAAAGCCGAGCTGCGGTGCGAAATTGTAGTTGGGCTGCTCGACGGGTCTGCCCAGCGCGCTTCCGGTGAGATTGGAAAATTGGTCCAGCAAGCTGTTCCCCGTACAGGGCAGGAACACGCTGGAAATCCCCGGGTTCGCCGCCGAGCATGGAATCCTTCCAAGGTCGCTGTCGACGCGGCCCGTGTCCCGCACGTAGTGAACGCCCAGCGTGATCGTCAGATTTGGATACATCTTCCACGAATCTCCCACGTAGCCTTGCAGTCGGTTGTCGATTTGCGCGCCCCGGGGAAAACCAAATCCGGACTTCTCCGTCGCAAATCCCTGGCCGTTGCTCAGGGTCGCAAGCAACAGCGGATAGTCCAGCGGATTCGCATCCGTCCCACCCGACCAGGCCGTGGTCAACTGCGGCGCAACGCCGTATCGATTCGCATAGCCACCCAAATTGACCCGGTTGATGCCGCCTCCGAATCGGAAGGTGTGACTGCCCGCGCGGCGAGTCCCGTCGTACCGGAATTCCGTGTTCTGTTGCAAAGTCTCCTGCGGAGCAAAAGGGTTCGCTCCGAACTGCACCCGCCCACCAGCAAGATCTCCAAATTGAACATTGGCCGGCAGCCCAAAAATTCCACCGGCCCCCAGTTGGCCTGAGGCATCCTGCAGCGAGTTGTGATATCGCGAATATCCGAAGCGCAGGCTATGTACGTACGGGCCGTGGGTCAGATCTACTCCGACGGTATGCGAAGGTGCATTGTTGTTGTTCTTGTAGATCGAGTACCCGTCGCTGAAATCGTCCACCGAGCGATTCCAGTTGTATGCAAACCGGTAAAACGCATGCATGTTGCTCGACGGCTGCCAGTCCAGTTTTCCGGAAGCCGACGTGTTCCGGAACGGCGAGGAGAATGATCCGGTGAATGCCTGGAAGGGCGCAGGAAACACCACCGCGTGGTGCGCATCCTGCGTGACGTGCTCGACGTCCAGAAAAAAGAATGCCTTATCCTGGACCAGCGTGCCGCCGAGTTTGCCTCCGAAGTCCGTCCTTTGAAACTGCAGATCCTGACCACCGGGCGCCTTGGCAAAGCCCAGGCTCTTGTCCCGGAAAAAGCCCAACGCTTCGCCGTGCAGGCCGGTCCCGCCAGAACCCGTCCTCATATGCAATTCGCCCGCAGAAGTCGGCCCCACGGATACATCCAGCATGGCGCGACTGACAACCACCTCCTGCACCGAACTCACCGCGACGTTCTGTATCGGACCTCCGCGAGTCTCATCGCTCAGATCAATGCCGTCGAGCGTGTACAGTGAATCCAACCCGCTGGCCTTGTGAATCGAAGCGGCAAAATTCCCCGTCTTCGTCGGGTCCAGAGCGCCCCCGTCCTGAACCAGCACGCCGGGCTGAAACTGTGTGGCATTCAACACATCGCGGCCGTCGATGGGGAGACGATCGATCCCCTCGGGGTCCACCTTTCCCTGCAGGGTCGGCGTACCCGGCTCGATGGGCACAAGCTTGCGGTCGCCGTTGGAGGTCTTGCCGTCGCGAACCGTTACGAAGAAGCGGGTGGTCCGGTAGTTTCGCAGTTCCACTTGCACGGTATAGACGCCCGCGTTGAGTGGACCAGTCGCGTACTTGCCATCCTTGTCGGTGGTCAACGTTAATGGAACTTCGGCAGCTCGGGAGTTCAAATAGACCGTGGCACCCGACACGGGCGCGCCTGTGGAGTCGATGACCGTTCCTTCAATGGATCCTTTGGGCAGGTCTGCCGAAACTGCGACCGGAACCTGGGGCATGCCGGCGGGAGGCTGAGGAAGGCCGGTGGTACTTTGGGCGAACCCGGCCGGAACGGCCACGATTGCCATCACAACGCTGAAAAGAATGTATGCCGGATGCCAATTCCAATTCCCCTGACGGACCGAAGCGCGCAAGTTCAACAAACGGTTCTCCTTCTCATCCTTGGACACGCGGGTATTGCCACATGGAATCGCTCCCCGCAGGAATGGTTGCTTCCGCTTTACAAAGTGGAATTGATTATCTTACTAAACAAGGAAGGAATCTGCGCGAAACCACGGGGACGGGCCCTATCCCCGGATAGTATGAAGACAAAACGCGGGTGCCCCATCTTTGCGCGTCCTTTGCGCAAAGGTGGGATTCCACTGCTTCATCCACTTTGGATTTTGGAGGATGCCGCCAGCCACCTGCTCCCAAACAAAAAAGGGACCGGTTACCCGGTCCCTCAAAAATCTCCACCACCCTAGAACGTAAACCGCACCGCCAGACGCAGACTGCGCGGCGTCTGGAAAATGAACGGCTTGCCGTACTGGCTGTTGGCGATGATCGGTTTGCCCTGGTCGGGACCGCTCAAGCCGGTGTTGTTTGCCAGGAGGCCCTTCCAGTCATAGGGGTGCTCAAACGCAGAGTAGGAAAACGCATTCCCCGGAAACAAGAAGCTCTGATTGAATGCAGAGTCCAGTTGCGAGTAGAAGCCCGTTGCAGACTGACGGTTAAACAGGTTCAGAACGTTGGCTTCAAACGTCAGCACCTGTGCTTCATTCGACTTGTTGACCTTGATCTCCTGCTTGAAGCTGGCGTCCGATTGTATGTACCACGGAGTTCGGCAGCTACACAGACTGGTCACAGTGGGAACCAGCACTCCCGAACTATCCGGCACCAGGCTAATCTTGGCGAACTTGCCGCGATCTTCCGGGAAGACCGGGAATCCACCAGAGAATGGGGGTTGCGAGAACGAGTTGCCGACGTCGATATAAGTCCCCATCGGCGTCCCGCTATACAGCGTCTGGAACCATCCGACATTCGTCGAAGTGCGGCCGCCTTTCCACGGGATGCGATAGTACGTGTATCCCTTGAACGCGTTTGGACGATCCGTGCCCAGCGGTCCGCTGGAGGATCGGCCGTAGGCGTCGTACTGGAAGAAAGACTCGTCGAACGCCCGGCTGTTGTTGGGTGCGTTACGGCCGCCGCCTCCGTCCGCCAGATCAGTACTGGTCAGGCCGGAGTAGTTGCCACGCAGCTTGCTGTAGGTGTAGGAGAACATCCCGAACCAGTTCTTGCTCGTTGCTTTGGTCAGACGGAATTCGACTCCGTCATAACTGCGCGCCGCCTTGATGTTGGGCGGGCATCCCAGTGGGGCGGAGGTGCAGGAATCCGCCAGATTGACAGCATTGGGACCGAACCCCGGATTCACGATCAGGAAAGTCTCGCTGCCGGTGGAGTCGAAAATGGCAGAGTCCTCAATCGCTTTGTCCAGACGACGGCGGTCCCAGCGCGCTTCAAACGCCAGGGTCTTGGTAATCGCATAGTCAGCGCCAAATACCGATTCATGCTGACGATACGGCTTCAACCCGTCCATGACGCCTTCCGTTCCGCGGAAGTTCTGGTTTTCAAGGAACGTCAACCCCGCCGGTACGGCACCATTCGCGAAGTTGGCGCCACCCGTGCTGTCTCCCGTGCAGTAACGCTGCCCGGCTCCAAACTGGACGTTGATGCTGGCCAGATCGGACGTGTCGAGAGCGTAGAAGCAGTTCTGCCAGTACTGGCCGCCGAACGAACTGATCGCCAGGTTCAGCTTCATCAGGTCGTTGTAAACCCCGTAGCTGCCAAACAGCTTCAGCTTGCCGTCTTTGAATACATCCCACGCTGCACCGAGGCGCGGCGCGATCTTATCGCCCCAGCCGAAGTTAATCGGCTTCGACGGGAAGCCTCCCGCCGTCGTCTCGCTCGGCAGAGACTCCTTCTCCACGCGCAAGCCCACGTTGATGGTCAGCCCTCGTCCGATCGTCCACGCATCTTGAGCATAGAAGCTGTGGTTGTAACTGGACGCTTTCCCGAACGAGCCCAGATCCTGCACGTTGAGAAAGCCGAATTGGCCGGCGCACCCTGCATAACCATTGCTGAGGGCCGCACAGTTGTCTTGACCCGTCGTGCCGCCAGGTGAAAAGAAGTTGCCTTGCCCGACATACAACTGCACGTTCGGCGCGTTCCAGTGCTGGAAAATATCATTGAACACATGGTTGAGCTGGTACCCGAATCTGAAATTGTGGGTGCCCAGCAAACCACCTTTAAACCACGCGACGTCGGTATCAAACTGGTGGTGTTTGTTGGCGTTGCGCAGAGTGTAGGTCTGATCGTTGCCAGTGGAGAAAAAGCCGGCAATCTGCTGCAAGGACTGCGGCAGAGGATTGCCATTGTTGTCCAGCTTCGCTACCGGTGGGTTTCCGGGCGCAATTCCCGAGGTTAGCCACGAGAACAGCGAGCCGGCTGTCGGATACCCGAAGTCGTGATAGTTCTCGAAGAAATATCCGAAGCGTGTCGTGAGAACCAACTTGGGCGTCAGCGCGTAGTCCGCTCCCAGATTCAGGGTCTGGTTGGGAGCCACGTAGCCGTAGCCGTGCTGGAACAGCGAAAGTGGAGAGGTCGACGTCGGATTCAGCAACCCGGTGGTCGAATCCCCGACGGGCAGCACGGCGCCGCTCTCCCGCTGCAACTGGTAGAGCCACGATGCAAACACGCGCAGCTTCTGTGTGACGGTTGCATCCACCCGAGCCGTGGTGAAGTACGTTTGCTGGTCCTGATTAAACACCTGCACGCCCGCGTTATTGTTGGCAGAGCCGAAGTTCACCGCCCGGCCGACCGACGTGTATTTGGGGTCCACGCCCAAATGGATCCAGAGTCGGTCCTTTAGAATCGGACCGCCAATTGTGAAATACGGCTGGACGTAGCGATAACGATCCGCATGTTGCTGGTAAGTCAGGGCCCGTGGGTCCTGCCCAATCGCCGCATTGCCATTGTCGGTCGGATCGTAGTAGAGGAACGGGCTGTTCTGGTTCGCGTTCATCGCATTGGCGGAATACTGCGCCCCCGCCGTTCCATGCCAGGCATTGCTGCCCCGCTTCAGAATCACATTGACCACGCCGCCCATGGCGCCGCCATGTTCGGCCTCGATACCGGAAGTCTTCACTTCGACCTCGTTCACGAACTCAAACGGAACGTCGGTGTGCGAGTAGCCGCCGATGACGTTGGCCGTGTCTTGTCCTTCGACCAAGTAGCGGTTCTCGCTGTCCGCGCCACCCGCCACCTGGAATCCGAAGCCATTCCCGTTCGACGTGCTGCCCGGCGAACCTCCACCGATTCCCGGCCGCGAAAACGAGCCGGCGCCCGTGCCCGCCAAAGCGTTGTTTCCCATCAGTGGTTCGTTGCGCGCCGAAGGCGCAAATTGAATCACCGACTGGTAGGAAATTCCATGTGGAACCTCCGCCACCACATCGGGAGTGATGTTCGTCACCGTGTGCGATGTCGTCGTGTCGATGAGTGGCGCTTCGCCCGTAACTTCCACGACCGTTCCAGTCGAGCCCACCTGCAGTTGCAAATCCAACGTTGGCAGGTGGCCCACCGCGATCACAACCCCATCCCGCTTCAGCAACGTAAATCCCGGCGCCGTCACTCGCAGGGAATACGTCCCTGGCGGCAAGTTGGCAAACCGGTAGTAGCCGCTGGAGTCGGTCTGCAACTTTTTCGACCCGACCAGCGCTGATCCTGTCAGTTCAACTTCTGCGCTGGAAACCACCGCGCCGGTGGGATCCTTTACCGTTCCCTGCAAGCCGCCCGTTGTTTCCTGTGCCACCGCGGCCGTGATCGAGAGCAACACAACAAAACACATCAGCACGGCAACCGAGCCCCACCCGCTCTCGGCCTTCCGCCCACTGCTTCGCTGCCTCATGCGACGTTTCTCCTTTGTTGTGGACAGGCGTTTCCATTCGGCGCTCCCGCGGGATTGCCATTCACGTCATCCACACCTTGTCGGGTTTCGCTAGCCAGAACAACCGTTGTCGCCCTTACCCCGGTTCTCAACACCTTCTGTCGGCGGGCGGCAGCTCCCTGGCTGTCTGACCGTGCTTATGCACGGAGCGGTCCATCGATGTGTGTCAATGTCTAGCAGACAGGATGCGCCACTTACAGAAGGACAACGAAACAAAATGCAAGTGTGGCACGCAGTTTTGCGGAGATTTATAAGGCCGCGAAATACGGCTTTCCATAAGAGGAGTAGGAGACAAAACGAAGTAATGGTGTGGGGGACAACAGGTCGTTGGTTCCTGGTCGTCGGACTTCAGTCGTTGGTCGTGAGTCGTTGGTCGTTGGCAAAGCCTCT
>Ga0307469_10000724_pt1 | contig 12028 bp, 11 predicted proteins | sample atmos_gasesAM2C__FD_203084 | JGI IMG/M metagenome (GOLD analysis project Ga0307469, IMG submission 203084) | Hardwood forest soil microbial communities from Morgan-Monroe State Forest, Indiana, United States - atmos_gasesAM2C_515 | ecosystem: Environmental > Terrestrial > Soil > Temperate...
CCATTCACCGAACTCGATCTGCACGACCAGCTCAGGCTTGACCCATACGCAGTTTTTCATTTCCTCCTGCGTTAGCGCCCACTGCCTGCGTTTGCGTTCCGGTAGATTAGCAAACGGGCATGTGTCGATCTGCAAGCCTTTGAGTTTGGCAGCCACTTCATGGCGCGTGTTTGACACTGATCACGAACTCGAACTTAGTCGGTTGCTCTATAAAGATCAGCCGGCTTGGCGCCTTTGAGAATCTTGTCTACATACGTGCGGGTGCGGCGGAACAAATCGGGAATGCTCGCGCCGTAGCTCATGAACCCCCCGTCTTCCACAAATTCTAGATCGCGGGATATTGCCAGAAGCCGGCTCTTTACCGCGAGGTCTGCAACCCGTCTTCGCTGAGATTTGTGCGTGGTCGGCTCGGTGCAGTTCTGGTGCCCCAAGACTCATGTCCGCCCTGGAGTCAGAAGTCCAGAGCGACGGTGACGACGGCACGCTAATTGTGACCAGCTGGATCGCTGAACAAAAGGGCTTTGACTTTTGACAGCCCTGGCAAAAAACTGTGTCATTGCGACACACAAAAAAAGCCCACGTGGCTATAGAATACACCGCTAACAAAAGATGGGCAGTGTTGACAGTCCTGGAAAGTGGGCCTGTTTCTTGCTCCCCACGGAACAACGATTGAAAAGCTACTAGGAAGGTGCTCCGGGAATTCTAACGAAAGGGGGTGAAACGAATTATGGAACTGTTAAAGCGCCTGATCGTTGAGGAAGAAGGCCAAGGTTTGGTCGAATACACCTTGATAGTTTTACTCGTCGCGCTGGTTTTTTGGGTCGCAATTAAGGACACAAAGATCGGTGATCAGTTATCAACCAGCTGGAGCAGCGTCAAGGGTTGCCTTGCTGATCCGACCGGAGCTGGGTGTACTACTGGGTCCTAATTTTGCTTGGATTTCATCGAACTGGGGCGGCGACTATTTCTCCGAATAGCCGCAGCCCCATTCTCACTCCTCGCCGCGGACCTCGTAGGTTAAGCCCCCTTCCTAATCGTAATTACCACGTCTGGTTTCGGCGGCGTTAATTCTCAGTTAGTTCTGACTGAAAGGGAAGTGGGTGCAGACCCGACACGAGGATTTTCAGTCCTCATGCTGCACCGAGACTATGTGTCACCATCGGTCATCATCTGAATCTATTCAAGCGTTTAACGGCGGTCTAATCTGGTCGATTTAACCGATTCGAACACATAGTGACATATAGTTCTAGCAAAGTAATAGCAAAGTAACGGCCCGGGGAGTTCGCGATCTCTTCCAATGCCTCGCTGAATGGTAAGGGAAGTGGTTATTGTATGAAAAGGGGAAGAGCTTGGCTCCGGTGCTGAAGGCGCTCCGAGATTGGGGGCAGCACCACCACTGAATGCTAGATGACAGTCGGAACTGCCGTCTAGGAAGTGAATTCCGGCTATTTAAATAATTGCACCGACAGGAGGGATTTTGGTCCCGATACTGGTAGCGAGACCATGTGACACTATTGGTCGCTATTGGTATCTGTTCCAACGAAACTGCCCGGAGTCGCGGGATAACAAGCAGTGCCGTCCAAAGGGCAAAGGATGGAGTACGCCTGCTCTTTTCCACAGCCTTTTAGGTTTATGGTATATTGAGTCAATTGCATGTGCCACGGGGCATAGTAGCCAGGCGCATGGGCCATTTGCCGCGACATCACAGTTGGCGTCACTGTTGGACAACTCATCTCAGCTTGCCCCCGGCTCGCCGCCGTCTGCATTGCGTTCGGTTGAAGACTATCAAGCCATTGGGCTTGGACGTTGCTGCACCCCATCATGCCCAGCACACCTATGAGCGCCAGAATTATGAACGAGTTCGACATTTCTGTTCTCCCTTTCACTGATCACTGGTCGCGTATCCTGACATGACCTGACACCTCGGAATAGGAAATGGTTTTGGGTTTCAGTGCCATTTCATCCCTCGTCATTCGCTACTTGACACTCGACACTCCTATCTTCACTTGATCACCTTGTCCGCTCTCGCCAACACATTCGGCGGTATCGTGAGCCCGATCTGCTTCGCTGTTTTCAGATTAATCACCAGCTCAAACTTCGTGGGCTGCTCGATCGGCAAATCGCCGGGCTTGGCTCCCTTCAAGATTTTGTCCACGTAATATGCGACGCGCCGGTAGTTATCCGTGAGGTCTGACGCGTAGGACATGAGTCCACCGGCTTCTGCAGCTGCGCTGTCGCCCACCGACGGTAGCCGGCTCTTTAACGCAAAGTCCACGATTCGTTTTTGGTTAGGACGCATTACCGGGCCCGCGCGAACAGGTAGAGTCCATCCGAGCGCTCCTTACTTAGCGCAGCGAATACCCTCTGGAAACCGTCCGCATCTCGTACCTCCCAAGACCGAACAGCCAACCCCAGCGCGCGCGCCGCGACTCGCAGAACTTCTTTCGACTCTAGTACAGTGACCGGATTGGCCGGATCAAAGAGCACCGCAACACGGGAAATTTTGGGAACCGCTTCTTTGAGCAGCTCCAGCCGCTTACCGCCTAGTTGTGTGTTAAGAAGAGTAATGCCGGTGACGTTGCCGCCGGGACGGGCAAGGCTTTCAACCAGGCCAGCCTCGACAGGATCGGCTCCAGCGCCCACCATAATGATGGGAATCGTCTTGGTCGCGTTCTTGGCCGCTTGGACCCATGTGGGCCCTCCTGTTGCCACGATGATATCAACCTTGAGACGCACCAGCTCAGCCGCAAGCTCACGGGCCCGATCGGGTTTCCCTTCCGTGTATCGGTACTCGATAGCAATGTTCTGTCCTTCTATGTAGCCACGCTCGCGCAGAGCCAGCCGAACGGCCTCGGAACGGGGGGACTCACTAGCCGCGTCGGTATTCGATAGATACCCTATCCGGTAAATCTTCTTCAGCTGCTGCGCCTCAACAATGACTGCAGCGGCGAGCAATGCTCCTGCAAATAGGATTGAACCCAGCGCAGTTTTCCTGAATGGTCGCCTCATTCGGACGTTGTTTATCATGCGGACAGAAGCAAAGAAAAGCGTTATTTACGAGCACCACTTTTCAGTGGCTATCTGGGAAATGCCGCAGTCTTGTAAGCGATGAAAACCCAGGGCGGCATACCTGCCGGTCCAGGGGGGATGAAGGCGAGCGGTCTACAGTAGGAGCCGCGTTTTTCGCATACGAAACAAAAAGGCAACTCTGTATCTATCGGGGCTTTCTGGTTTAGCTCACGGACAAAGGCGGACAACAACAATTCTATCCCGACATCATCGAGCGTTTACTTGATAACCTTATCCGCCCGCGCCAGCACGTTGGGCGGAATTGTCAGGCCAATTGCTTTCGCCGCCTTCAAATTGATAATGAACTCGAACTTCTTCGGCTGCTCCACAGGGAGATCGGCGGGCTTAGCGCCTTTCAGGATTTTGTCCACATAAGTGGCAGCACGCCGGTCCAAGTCGGTATAGTTTACGCCGTAAGTCATAAGCCCGCCGTCTTCCACAAATTCTCGCCGGAAGTACGTCGCAGGCAGCCGACTCTTTAGCGCTAGGCTTGCAATCTGTGTACGGTGATCAGCAAGGACGCCGGATACCAGCATGAGGAGTGCGTCAGCACGCGCCTTGGTTGCGGCTCGGAATGCAGTCTCAATATCCTTCGGATCTAGTATGTCCAGGTATTGAAGCTTCACCCCGTACACGCCCCGTCAGCGAGTTCCACCTCTCTTAACATTTGTGAGTTGCCGGGGTTGGTTGAAGTCCCGAAGACGGCCACGCGGGAGAGCTTAGGAACGATCTCCTTTAAAAGTTCCAGCTGCTTTCCGCTTAGCTCCGGGGCAAGGGCGGACAGGCCGGTAATGTTGCCGCCAGGCCGCGCAAGGCTGGCAACGAACCCATTGCCAACAGGATCGGTATCAGTCGTCATGACAATTGGAATCGTAAAAGTTGCTTCCTTGGCGGCGTAGGTTGACGTCGGACCCGTCGTGACGATGACGTCTACCTTGAGATGCACTAGCTCGGACGCGAGCGCCGGCAAACGATCAAGTTTTCCTTCCGCGGATCGATGCTCAATAAAGATGTTTTTCCCCTCCACATACCCTAGCTCGCGTAGTCCCTGCCGAAACGCCTCTATGCGGGACGTAATGGAGGAAGAAGAGACAGTACTTAGCAATCCTATGCGGGGAACTTTCTTCGGCTGCTGCGCTTCGGCTGGTGTGAAAAACCCAAACAGTATTAGCAGAACAAGCAATCGGTTGACGCGCATTTGGTGCTCCGAGAGTTGGCGGAAAAGGCGCTGAGCGATAACGCCTGCGGTTTATCTCAAAATCCCTTGATCCGTCAACCTACGAAAGCGAGCCGTCGTTATGGGAAGCGCCGCCGAAGGCGGCGACGATGGCTTCACACGACATCAAGCGAGCGAAGCGAGCCGGTTAACCTCAAGGCCGTTCACCCGATGCTGTGGTGGTCTTTGTGTCTACGTTGCGACCTTTTTCACAAGCGAGTGTAGATCGGTCGGTAAATGAGCCTATGTTGCCGAGAACGACGCTTCCGGCGTTTTTAGCCGTGAACTAAGAATCCGATTCCGGCAACGATTAATGTCGTCTCAATTAGGAAAATGAATAGTCGTTCCGGCAAGCGGTCGAGGATTTTTTTTCCCACATACGAACCAAGAATCATGACGGACCCTAGGCCGAGACCGATAATGATGCTATCGGACGACAGAATCGATACTCGTCTATAGGCCACCAGCTTAGTGACGTGCATCACTACGGTTGCTAGAGCCTCAGTGCCGATGAGACTGCCCTTTACCAGTCCATAGGCCAAGAAAAACGGAATCATGATCGGCCCTATGCTGCCCAGGAGCGCCGAAAGGAAGCTCAATACAGCTCCCAAGACGGCAAAACCGCGAAGCGGAATTTTTAACGCACTGCTCTTGCCGAGATGTCGATATACGACGGTGAAGATTAGGAAAAATCCTAACAGACGAATGAGAAACCCTATTGGCGCAGACGCAAAGAGAAACCCACCAATCAACGCCGCAGGGACACCGCCTAGAGCAAACCACCCAACGACCGGCAATTCGATCTGTCGGCGATTGAACCAAGCTCGACTGCCGTTTCCGATCAACTGTGCAACCGTCAGAATCGGAATCGCATCGCGCACTCCGAACATGATAACCAAAATCGGCATGAGTACTGCCGCACCTCCAAAACCGGCGACCGCTGCCAGAGTGGACGCAAGGAAGGCGCTAATCCCAAGTAATAGCCAATGGATCACAACGAGGTTGTAGCACAGATCGGACGCCGAAAACGGGGGTAAGCGAAACAGTCTTTGATATTTCTCGACATTTTACACTCTACCCGCATACAGAAAACTCCCACGATGTTACTGGATGTTGGCCCGAAAACAATTTTCATGTTTTCGGCTCATCCAATGGATGACGCTTTTTCGACTTCCAGGACGGTCGGCATACTGGATGATCGGCCACACTTGGCCTTTTAGCGATGAGCGCGAGCGTTTGGCGTAGTTGAGGCGAGCGCGTGTTGATCTAGCCCCGCCCTTCGCCGCGTAGCTCTAGTCTTAACATTTTATCTGAGTATCTCTCCTACTTTCTCGCTAAATAGCCGACTCGCGGCTTTTTTAGAGAAGGATTAAACATGCACCGAAACTTCTCTTCCCGGCGGGAATTTTTTTGGAGCGACACGAGTCTAATATAACAAAAGGCAGATAGTTGACCCAGAAAGGAGCCGGCGTGAACTATGTACAGAACGACCTCACCTCTGAAGCCTGTTCGACGCGCAGCGTTATCATCCAGGGTCTTGAAAACATGGGCTGGGCTGCAGTTTTCACGGCGGAGTGCGGTTTTTTCTCGGCGGCGCGGCTCCGGCATCTCTTTCCGCTCTTCTTTCCAGCACGCATTAAGAACGTGATCGGTCGCGGAAACCATAATTGGGACGTTTCCTATGATTAAGGGTTGCAGTCGAAAATAGGAGCTTCTGGTCGCGCCGTGCATTGTGGCAATGCTTGATTGCAAGGCGTGGTTTCTCGGAACACCTGTATCGCAGGCTCGGTGTCAGCAGTCGTATAGTATTTTCTGTCGGCTGGAAAGCTGACACCTAAACAGCGGTCCCGTTCTTAGAAAGGATTAGCTGTCAATCGTGCTGCGAGTCTGAGTAAAGAAAACCGAGTAAACAGAACCGTGGATTCTTAATCGCGAATTCGTGCACGCGATGCTTGCGCCGGCTGCGACGGTCATTTTCTTATTCAACGAACGCTCTTCAGAACGGAGGCGCTATGGGTTTCGTCATCAGTGATCTCGGCAAGAGATGGCAACGCGGCCGCATCCCGTTTGAGATCAATACAACCGCGTTTCCCGTCGGCAGCGCCAATTTCCAGGCCGTGGTTGCTGCCATCAACTACTGGAACAACAACTCCGATGTACGGCTGGTGCCACACAGTGGCGAGGACGACTTCGCTGTGATCCAATCGTCGCCGACCATCTGCCAATCGCCTGTCGGACGGCAGGGGGGCTCGCAACAGATCGCTTGCGCCGTAGGGGTCGGGTTCGGAACGGGCGCCGTCATTCACGAGATCGGCCACGCGTTTGGGCTGTTTCACGAACACCAGCGGCCGGACCGCAACAACTTCGTCAAGGTGACCGGGACGGGCGTCAACTTCGACATCCCGTCGAACGGCATTCCCGTCGGCCCGTACGACTGCTGCTCAGTTATGCACTATGGTCCGGGAACTCAGATCACCAACGCAGGAGCAGCATGCGTGTCAATGGGCCAACGCTCGATTATCACTGATGGCGACTTGGCGGCAATCCGGTTCATCTACGCCTTCAGCCTCGTGGATATCCTGGGCGACACCAGCGACCTCCGAGTTGCGCTGACGTCGCACGCAGGTCATTTGTTCTTGGCCTGGCGCGGCTCCGGGAACGACAATCTGAATCTGATGTTCTCCGACGATCTGGGCATCAGCTTTCATGGAAAGCACACCTTTGGCGATACCTCGAGCCACGCTCCGGCACTCGCTTCGCACAGCGGCCGGTTGTTTCTCGCGTGGAAGGGGTCCGGGAACGACAATCTGAACGTCGCTAGCGTTGATCTCGGCCCGCCGAACAACTTTGGCATCATCGGGCTGTCGGGCAAGATGACGCTCGGCGACAGCAGCGATTTCGGCCCAGCTCTGGTATCCCACGGCGGCCGTTTATTTCTGGGATGGCGGGGATCCGGCAATGAGAACCTCAACCTAAGCTTTTCAGACGATAACGGTGGGTCGTTCCACGGCACCAAGACCTTCGGTGACACGTCTACCGATGCTCCGTCGCTGACGTCCCATAACGGGCGATTGATGATGTCCTGGAAGGGCTCCGGGAACGACAACATCAATGTCGCGAACGTCGATCTGTTCTCGGGAGGCAGTTCGGGAATCGACGGGCTGTCGGGAAAGGTGACCATCGCCGATACGACCGATTTTAGCCCTGCAATCGCATCACATCAGGGTGTGCTCTATCTGGCCTGGCGCGGCTCCGGAAACGAAAATCTCAATATCCTTGCATCCACCGACGGAGGCGCGAGCTTCCACGACAAGCGCGTCTCCGCCGAGACATCCACTGACGCGTCGACGCTGGCGTCTCATAACTCCAGCCTAGTGACCGGATGGAAGGGCTCCGGAAACGAGAACATCAATGTCGCCCGAGTTACCCTCTCTTCGGGGCCTCGACTCGTCGGCAGCAATCACAGCGGCAACTTCCTTCAGAGCAGCTTCGGGAACCAGGGAAATTTCGAGCTCCTGATCACACAAGGGGCCGGGCTCACTCACTTCTTTCGAAACAACGATGCACCGGGCGTTCCATGGTTTCGAAGCGGATCGCAACCGGTCGTCCCGCCAGCCGGTGGAGGTATCATTCGCAGAACTCCGAACGGCGTAGCGGTGATTCAGAGCAATTTCACGCCCGACGGCGTGCATGGAAACCTGGAAGCCGTGGCGCGAATGACGCCCGCCTTGGATCCTGGTGGCACCGATTCCCTGGCGTCGTACTTCTTCGATTCGCGCACGCTGCAATGGAATGGACCGACAACACTGGTCGCTAACGGCCAGACCATTTTCGGGGTCACTGGGACTCCCGCCTTCGTTCAGAGCACCTTCGGACGGCAAGGCAATTTCGAGCTGCTGGTTCCCATGGGCAACAAACTCGTGCACTTTTTTCGCGACAACGATGCACCGGGGTTACCGTGGGTCATCAGCGGTTCTCAGCCGAACGTTCCGACCGGCGGAGGTGGCGTTATTCCGAATAGCCCAACGGCGGTCGCGATCATTCAAAGCAACTTCAAGGGCGACGGCACCCACGGAAACTTGGAGGCCGTGGTGCGCATGACGCCCACAATCGATCCCAGTGGAGCGGGCGATTCGCTCGTCTTCTATTTCTTCGATAGCGGGACGCTGCGTTGGAGCGGACCATTTCCCGTCGTTGTCAATGGAGTCCCGGTGACGGGCGTCACGGGCAATCCATCTCTGGTGCAGAGCAACTTTGGCGCGCAGGGCAACTTCGAGCTGTTGGTTCCCCAAGGCAATCAATTGACGCACCTGGTTCGCAACAACGACGCTCCGGGACTTCCGTGGTCTGCGAAACCCTCACAGCCGACCGTCCCGGCAGGCGGGGGCGGAGCGATTCAGCGCAGCCCGACAGGTGTGTCGCTGTTTCAAAGTAGCTTCCGTGGAAACTGCGTTCAAGGCAATCTCGAAGCCATCGTACGAATGACGCCGGTTCTTGACCCCGACGGTACTGGAAGCGCTCTGGTCTTCTATTTCTTCAACAGCCAGAATTCGACCTGGAACGGGCCGTTCGGCCTGATGGCAAACGGACAGCCAGTCAACAACGTCGGAGCATTCTAGAGAGAGGCATTCGTCCACAAGGGACATACCCCCAAAATGATTCAGGCAGCCTTACTACGATGTGTTCCCGCCGTGGGAGAGTGCCTAACTTTGCTACTGGACAGTGCATGTAATAGAGGAATGATTCCCAATTCAAGCAAAGCCTTTATTGAAATTGAGAGGCAACTTTTCCTGTAATAGTCACAACAAGGACAACTGTCCGCGTGGTATCTCGTCATCTGTGATAGGTCGAATGCACTCCGGGCCATCGTACTTTGCTGAATTGACATTCAAACCCGACCGCTCCGCACGGCGGCTGGTCGAAGGGGAACAACTCGCGCGGCTGCGCCGAAGCTAAGGCGCTGCGGTAACTTGCCTCTGAGTCCGACTTTCCCACTACTTGCACCTGAGACTTGTATGAGGGATGTTGTGGTTCACCACGAGTGCTCCATAAGAGCCGGGACTCTGATTGTGACCTTCGGGTCGGAAACGAATGATCGGCCTACTGATTGCCAGTTATTTTGTGAAGAAAAACTCCTTTAGAGTCTGCGGCTTAGATGCATCTGTTTCCGTGATGTTTCCATGGGAACTGACATCTGTTCTCCGCTGGTTTGATATCTAGTTCTGGACCCAGCTTCGGGTTTCAGGCGTTCGCAGGCACGGGAAATTGAGTGGTGAAAAGATTACGCCGCCGAGACCAGAGCGTTATTGAGAAAGATGCGGGTGGGTCCACCTGGATTCGAACCCGCACGGTGAAAAAATCGTCGTAAAAACGTACTGAGAGAACTTCTTTAGCGTTTTCCCTCCTGACGCTTAAAGGGCTATCCAAATTCAGCAAGGGCAAGAAGAAAGCCGGCCGGCCGCGCGCCAAACGAAAACAGCGGCGATCGCCTGAGCCGACTTCATCAAGACACCTTAAAACTTGCCACAACGACGCCGTAACCTCCGTCCGCCGCGTTAGTGCGGGCCTCTTTCTTCGATGGAAATTCAGGCTCGGGATGCGATACAATTGCCGCATGGCTAAGGAACCCACGTTCGCATCTTTCGGCAAGGCGACCGACAGCATCGATGTTCGCCTCAGCTATAGAATCATTGAGCTATTCTCAGAGGGGCTTTACGCCAGCCCCAATAAAGCCATCGAGGAGTTGGTTGCCAATTCCTTCGACGCCGGCGCGCAGTATGTGCACGTCCTCATGTCACCCAACCTGCACGACCAAGATGCAACTATCGTTGTTATCGATGACGGTGAAGGCATGGACGCCCAAGGCCTCAAGGACCATTGGCTTATTGGTATTAGCAACAAACGTCGTCTGGCCAATCTCCCAAAGAATCGGCAGCAAATCGGCAAGTTCGGCATCGGAAAACTCGCAACTTATGTGCTCGCAGACCGCCTGACTCACATTACCAGGCGGAACGGGAAATTTTACTCGACATCGATGGATTTTGGCGCAGTCGATAAGCGGATAAACAGAGAGATGGAACCCCGGGATACGGCCACAAAGCGGCCACAGTAGCTGTTAGAGCAGATGATTTTTGACGGACACAACGTGCAAGTACTTGGAAAATTTGGTGGGCCGCCGGAGACTCGAACTCCGGACCCGCTGATTAAGAGTCAGCTGCTCTACCAACTGAGCTAGCGGCCCGTCCGTATAAAACCGCAGATCGAGGTAGAGAATCGAGCATTGCGATCTTCGATCCTCAATCTTCTATTGTCGACCGGCTTCAAAAAGTGGGGTGAGTGAAGGGATTTGAACCCTCAACCCCTGGAGCCACAGTCCAGTGCTCTAACCGTTGAGCTACACTCACCGTGATTAACCATTGTGGCGCGCCAGAAGGGATTCGAACCCCTGACCTACGGCTTAGAAGGCCGTTGCTCTATCCAGCTGAGCTACTGGCGCCAAACATAAGTAATGAGGGCTGAGTACTTACGGAAAAGCCCTCTCACCCCGGATTCTTCAGCACTCAGAACTCATCACTCGTCACTTTTAATTGGTCGGGGCGAGAAGATTTGAACTTCCGACCCCCTGCGCCCAAGGCAGGTGCGCTACCAGGCTGCGCTACGCCCCGTTAAATGAACAGGGTCATTCTACACGGGAGGGGCATGAAATCAAGGTTTTGTGTCCAACTCAACGAGGTTGGGTAACATCTCCGCCAGTTTTTTTAGAGCCTTTCCGCGATGACTCACCGTCGCCTTGGTCTCGCGATCGATTTCGCCGAACGTTTTGCCCCATGGAGGATAGAAAAAAAGCGGATCGTAACCGAAACCATGGTTGCCTTTGAGGGAAAAAGCGATACGCCCCTCACACGACTCATGCACTGTCAATTCCTTCATAGCGCGGGAATGAGGCGCGCACAGCGCCAGCACGCAAACGAAGCGCGCGCTTCGTTTGTCCTCCGGGACATTTCTTAGCTCGCAAAGAAGTTTTGCATTATTCTTGGCGTCGTCACTCTCCTCGCCGGCATACCGCGCCGAGTAGATACCTGGCGCGCCATTCAAAGCATCCACTTCCAAGCCGGAATCGTCCGCCAGCGTGATGTGCCCGGAATATTCCGCCAACACCCGCGCTTTTTTTAGCGCGTTTTCCTCAAAAGTCGTGCCGTCTTCGACGATCGGCGGCCAACTTCCGAGGCTTGCCAGCGAATGAATCTTGAGTGGAAGTTTTTGGAGAAAGGCTTGAACCTCGGCAAACTTGCCTTGATTCGTAGTGCCAACTAGCAGTTCAATCACAGCTGACTCACACCCAGGCAAGAGCTGGAAGATTCAATCGCGATCGGCTCGAAGCCGACTCTGGGCCCCCACGCCTAGCACAGTAAATCACCCAGAGTCCTTCGACTCTGCTCAGGATAAACTCCGCGAAGGGTCGAAAGAGACCTGTCCTGAGCGTAGTCGAAGGATTCCTCGGCTAAGCCTCGGAATGACAATCATACGTGGAGTGAAAGGCGAAACGTTTCCATCATCCCCGATGCAGACACTCATATTAGGCCATTGAGGCGAGCACTTGTTTTTGTGCTTTCAGGAGTTCACGGATGCCCTGCTGCGCCATCTCCGTCATGCGCTCCATTTGTTTTTTTGTGAAGGGAGTGCTCTCCGCCGTGCCTTGAACCTCGATAAATTTTCCCGAAGCGGTCATGACGAAGTTCATAT
>Ga0307469_10000725_pt1 | contig 12023 bp, 12 predicted proteins | sample atmos_gasesAM2C__FD_203084 | JGI IMG/M metagenome (GOLD analysis project Ga0307469, IMG submission 203084) | Hardwood forest soil microbial communities from Morgan-Monroe State Forest, Indiana, United States - atmos_gasesAM2C_515 | ecosystem: Environmental > Terrestrial > Soil > Temperate...
GATTTGTACACTGACAAGGAACGCGCTGACGAGTTGCGTTACGAAGACGCTTATGGGCGGGTCGACGCCCTGGCCTACATCGCCGGCGCGTACATTGAGCTCAAGCAGCCCGAGAAAGCACAAATTACGCTTTCGCGAATGGACGAGCAGTTGCGAGATCTAAAGTCGTTTGCGGGCGAAAAGACCGATCGTAAGGAGCCGTATCTCGAGCAAGCGTCCGTGTATTGGGGTCACATGGCGCGCCTTGCGGAACTGCGTCAGCGGAAACTGGACGCGATGGGGTTTTATGAGAACGCGCTGCTCACGCGGCTTGAAGCCAAACCGGTGCCGGGCGAGAAAGATGAACTGGCGGAGGACGCGAGAAAGCTTTGGTCAGATCAGGGTGGGACCGACGAAGGCTGGACGATGTGGTATGGCCGGCGCGCCAACGAATTATCTGGGCTGGCCACGCTTCGTTGGCACAACGCGAACGAACCTCTGGCGGCATTTGAGCTTGCGGATCTGACCGGTAAAAGCTGGAATGTAGAGTCCCTGAAGGGCAAGGTGACGTTCTTGAACTTCTGGGCATCCTGGTGAGGGTTTTGTCGCGAGGAGTTGCCTCGCCTGCAGAAATTGATCGAGAAGTACAAAGACCGGCCGAACGTGCTCTTCCTCACTTTAAACATGGACGAGAATCCCGGTCTCATTACCCCGTTTCTCCTGGAGCATCACCTCTCGCTCAGCGTGCTGCCTGCCTACAGCTATGTGACTAATAGATTGAAAGTGGATGGCATTCCCCAACACTGGATTCTGGATTCCCAGGGCGTTGTGCGGCTCAAAGGGTATGGTTACGACAGCACGGAAAAGTGGGAACAGGGAATGGCTGACGCGATCGAGAAGATCAAGGCTGAGGGGACGGGGAGCGGCAGTGGAAAAGCCGATGGCAATCCGATGCCACAATAATCTCAGGTTTCGGGGAGACTGCTTGCGGCGCTGGCCCACCTTTCCCGGCTAGTTTCTTGAAGTCTTCATAGCGGTATTCGTGGAAGTCCTCCAACATGCCTACGAGGACTCAGAAGAACTCCCCATCCTGGGAGCGCTGCTCGAGGAGCCAGGGAGCCGCGAGATCCCGAGGCCTTCCAGAATCAACCGCAACGTGCTGCGATTGCCAGCTGGCATATTTTAGTTGCATGGCGCAACTATAATCCAGCATACTGACGGCAATGAAACTCCGAGAAGACGCAGTGGCTCTGTATCACGCGCTAAACGAGCTCGTTCGTATCTATCAATTTCGCGATCGGGACCGCATTTGCTGTCATGGGATTTCCATCACCCAGTGTCATGGGCTGGAGGGGCTCGCGCACCACGGGCCGCTCATGCTGAACGAACTAGCCGATTACCTGCACTTGGATAAGAGCACAACCAGCCGTGTTGTGGATTCATTGGAGCAGAAGGGATATGCAACCCGTTTGGTGCACCCCGACGACTCGCGCGCACGGGAATTGAAGGCGACTAGAGCGGGTGTTCGATTGCACCAGCTGATCATGGGAGAAATTCTGAAAGAAGAAGAGACGGTTTTAGCGGACTTGAGCCCTGAAGTCCGGCGAGCGCTGCCGGGTGCACTGAGAAAGCTCGCGCAAGCCGCTTCGGATCGGGGCAAGAGATCAAATACCGGATGCTCAGTTGCGTCACCGGAAAATCAAGTTGTTGGAGCTACGAAATGAGGAGCGCGTCTCGCCGGGGTTTCTTGATTGCAGGTTCCGGGATAGCTGCAATGGTCGCCGTACCGAGAAGCTGGGGACGTAAATTGGGTGAACCCGTGCGCCCATACGGGGAGCGGTCGCCTTTTGAGAAATCACAGCGCTTTTATCATAAGTCGCCGATTCCTGAAACGGGGGCTAGCGGTACTCCGCTGCAAGACAGTTGTGGAATCATCACGCCTTCTGCCCTCCATTTCGAAAGCCACCACTCTGGAGTGCCTCAGATCGATCCCGCCAGACATGAGTTGCTGATCCACGGGGCAGTCGAACATCCGTTGATCCTGAAACTGGACGACTTGCAGCGCTTTCCTTCAGTGTCTCGAATTCACTTTATCGAATGTGCAGGCAACACAGCCGCGGAGCTGGCAGGCACTCCGAGGCCAAACGTGCAGCGGAGCCATGGCCTAGCAAGTTGCAGCGAATGGACTGGCGTAACCCTCGCAACTTTACTGCAAGAAGTAGGCCTGAAGCCTCAGGCGAAGTGGATATTGGCCGAAGGTGCGGATGCCGGCCGCATGGCGCGAAGTATCCCGGTGGATAAGGCTCTAGACGATGTGATCGTCGCATACGGGCAGAATGGAGAAGCGCTTCGCCCTGAGCAAGGATATCCGGTACGACTTGTAGTGCCTGGCTGGGAGGGCAATGTGTGCGTCAAATGGCTCCACAGGCTGCACCTGGCAGACCAGCCTTCTATGACGAGAGAAGAGTCCGCAGGCTACACCGATCTTATGCCTGACGGAAAGTCGCGTATGTTCAGCTTCGTGATGGAAGCGAAATCGGTCATCACCCGTCCCTCTGGTGAGCAGACACTACCCGCCCGCGGTTTTTACGAAATCAGCGGTCTGGCGTGGTCGGGGCGGGGCCGAATCGAACGAGTAGAAGTTTCGACTGATGAGGGGCAAGCATGGCAAGCCGCCGAGTTACAGGAGCCTCGACTTACAAAGGCCTTCACGCGATTTCGTTTGCCATGGACTTGGGATGGTAAACCAACGACATTGCAGTCAAGATGCGTGGACGAAACAGGATACTTGCAACCCACGCGTGACGAACTTCTCGCTGTACGTGGCAAGAATGCGACCGACCATTACAACGGGATCAAAGTTTGGCGAGTCCTTGCAGACGGCAAGGTGACTCATGTCTAGATTTTTGCTATTCGGTTGCCTGGTCCTGACAACCATGGTGGTTATGGGGCAGCGTGGAAAATATAATCTGGGGAGGGTTCCCACATCAGAAGAACTCCAAGCTCGGGACATTTCTGTATTTCCGACAGGTGTGGGGTTGCCTCCAGGTGAGGGGTCAGCCAAAGAGGGCCGCAGCATTTACGTCGCGCGCTGCGCGAGTTGCCATGGGGACCATGGCGAAGGGCACGGAGCGAATCCCCCCATCGCAGGTGGATTGGGAACACTGAAAAGCGATGCGCCTCGGATTACCGTTGGCAGTTACTGGCCTTATGCAACTACCGTTTGGGACTACATCAACCGAGCGATGCCTTACCAGGAACCGGGTTCCCTCTCCCCACAGGAAGTGTATTCGCTTACCGCTTACCTCCTGTATCTCAATGGCATCGTTGGCGACAGCGAGGTTCTGAATGCCAAGTCGTTGCCCAAGGTGAAGATGCCGAATCGGGACGGATTCGTCCCCGATCCCCGACCCGACACAAGATCATTGTCGCGATAGCTCCAGGTCGGCGAAGCTTCAGAGCCCCCCCTCGTTGACTTCCACGGTCCCCATCCCTAACATGTGGGCCAAGCGGGGAAGCGCAGCGAAACTGCTGAATCAGACGATTTCGCACTATCGCATGCTCGAAAGACTTGGCGGTGACGGGATGGGCGTGGTCTGCAAAGCCCAGGACATCAAGCTCGACCGGTTTGTCGCCCTCAAGTTTCTTCCCGAAGCGGCAAAAAGATCTTGATGCGCGCACGCATTTGTTTTCGTTCGGGGCAGTCCTTTACCAGATCGCGACCGGGAAGGTGCTCTTCCATGGCGAGAGTTCCGCCGTGATCTGCGCAGCCATCATGAACCATGCGCCGTTCTGCCCGGTGCGTCTCAATCACCATATTCCCGCCAAGCTCGAAGGCGTCTTCCATAAAGCGCTCGAGAAGGATCGAAGCTTGCCAAGCTGCATTGGAGTTGCAGATATGACTTGTTTTTAGCTTTTTCCGACTTACGGGATATCAACCTAACGGTGCTCTATGAATCGATCGCTGCTCACTAGCGCGCTTGCCCTGTACCTGGCTACATTGCCGATGGCTGGCGCCCAGAAGCAATCCGAGAAGCCGGAGACCAACGAGGCCAAGATCGCACGCGCCTTGTCAGCGGCTCCGGCCGAGATTACGAAAGACGCCCGCATCGTCGATCAGGACGAGCACGGTACTGAAACGGTATTGCGCGAGGGAACGAACGGCTTCACCTGTTTTCCTGGCCATCCCGGAGTGGTGGGTGACGATCCGCAGTGCGCGAATGCCGCCGCCCTGCGCTGGCAACGCGACTTTCTCGCACTCAAGCCGAAGCCCACGAACAGTGAGCCGGGCATCGTGTACATGTTGCAAGGCGGGAGCGACTGGAGCGCAAGCGACCCGAACGCGACCTCCGGCAGTCCCATCAAAGAGCCGCCGCACTGGATGATTTTGTGGCCGATCGATCCCAAGACCGCCGGCATCGCGGCCGAACCGAAACAATCCGGCGTTTGGATCATGTACGCGGGAACGCCCTGGTCGCACCTGATGATCAACGGACGCCCATAGGGGAAGCGCGATGCAATCCCAACCACTTGCAGAGATTATCATGGAGTTATAGGCGATTTCAGTCATTCAGGCATCTTCGAGCGGCGCGAAACACGGTTGAGACAGTTCATAAGCCTCAGGCCGGCCCGGAAAAGGCCACTGGACCACCATGGCAAGCCTATAAGCGCTCCTGGCGCTTGCGATAGCTATAAGATAATGTAAATCTACTAGCGCGCGCTTAGCGTTTCAAGATCGGGTTGTACCCGTCGCTCACCAGTTTGGCCTTGGTTGCTTCGGCATCTTTGAGGTCGGAGAAGGGGCCGACCTGCACGTGGAAGAACTTGTCGCTCGGAGACGTCGCGGTCGTAAATGCGGCGTACTGTTTTTTCTTGAGAGCGTCGACCAGGGCTTGCGCGTCGTCTTGCTTGCTGACCGCGGCTACCTGCACGAAGTAGCCGGGCCCCGCGCTTGCCGTCATCGGATCGGGTGGGGCCGATGATTTCGCGTTATCCGCGTCGGGCGTTTGCTTGGCGGGTTCCTGCTTGGCGTTATCGGCGGGAGCGAGTTGCGCGTTCGCATCTTTGTTTTCGACGGCCTTGTAGAAAGTCATATCGCCTGAGTTCTGGTTCTGGGTGCTGCCGGATTTCATGGCCGACGGGCGCAACGCTGGGCCTGATGACGCCTGGGTTTGCTCCATGGTCGCGAGCGGGCGCACGGAGCCTCGCCCCAACGAGAAGCCCAATCCAAAGAAGAGGCCGCACAAAGCGACCAATCCGAAGAACAGCGCCAGCATCTTGCCAGTACCGAGTGTGACTTCCGTGTCCTGAGAACTCATGCTTCTCTCCAGTTAGTCTTAGCCCGCGCGGGAGCCGAAAGTTGCGCTTTATCCAGCTTTTGCTGGAGTCGCATCGCCATCGCCCTTGCCCAGCATTTTCTGTAGGCCGGAGAAGAAATCGACCGGCACAGGGAAGATCACCGTCGTATTCTTTTCGACACCGATTTCCGTCAGGGTCTGCAAATAGCGCAGCTGCACGCTGACAGGCTCGGTTGCGAGCAGCTTTGCGGCATCGACCAGGCGCTGCGCGGCCGAGAACTCGCCTTCCGCGTGAATGATCTTCGAGCGTTTCTCGCGTTCGGCCTCGGCCTGCTTGGCCATGGCGCGCAGCATCGATTCCGGCATGTCGACCTGCTTTACCTCAACGTTCACGACTTTCACGCCCCACGGCGCAGTGTGTTGGTCGAGAATGCTCTGCAGGCGCAGGTTGATTTTTTCGCGATGGGAGAGCAGTTCGTCGAGTTCCTGTTCGCCGAGAACCGAGCGCAGCGTGGTCTGCGCGAATTGCGAGGTCTGGTAGACGTAGTTGGAGACTTCGACCACGGCTTTATTGGGATCGATCACGCGCAGGAAGATGACGGCATTCACTTTCAGCGTGACGTTGTCGCGCGTGATGATGTCCTGCGGGGGAACTTCAAGAGCTTCCTGGCGCAGCGAGACGCGGACAATGCGGTCGATGGGAGCAAAGACCAGGATGACACCCGGGCCCTTGGCCTCTTTCAAAAGATGGCCGAGACGGAAGATGACGCCGCGTTCGTACTCGGCAAGAATCTTGATGGAACTCAGCAGGTAGATGACGACGATGATGATAGCGATGCCTGTCAGCGAAAGCATAACGGCGCCTCCCGGCGCTTCTGTTGAGCAAAGGGGTATCTGAAGCGGATTGTACCCCAATCCCTTGAAAAGACTGTGATCTGTGAACGGTCGGGCCTGTTGTCTCGTTAGGTGCAGGCCTGCTACGGGATCGCGGTTGCGACCGGGTTTTCGCTGGTTGCCGGCAAGGGAGTGACTTCGAGCTGCAGGCCGTCGACCCGGCGTACGACGACTTTCGAGCCGGCCGGAACGGGCGTCGACGAGACCGCGTTCCAGATCTCACCGTGCACGAAGACTTTGCCCCCGGGCACGAGCGGGCTCTGCGCAATGCCGATTTCGCCGACCAGTCCTTGTGCGCCAGTGACGACCTTGTTGCGGCGGGCGCGGAGAGCGATGGTCATCAGAAACGCGGTGATCAGGCCCAGCGGGACGCTGACGGCCAGTGCTGTAAACAAGCGGACGCGCATTTCCGGGATGGGAGCGTCGACCAGCAGAAGACCGCCGAGCGTCAGAAGGACGATGCCTCCGGTAGTCAGAACGCCATGGCTGGCGAATTTCGCTTCCAACGCAAACAGGGCGAACGCCACAGCGATCAGGGCAAGCGCGGCGAAACGGACGGGAAGCAGATTGAGCGCGAAAGCTGCCAGCAGGATGAAAATTACGCCGACCGTCCCGGGCACGACCGCGCCGGGGTGGTTGAACTCCACGTAGAGCGAGAGCAGTCCCACCGCCAGCAGGAGGAAGGCGACGTTGGGATCCATCAGATGATCGAGGATCTTCTGCTTCAGCGTCATTTCAAAGGGGCGCACAGCTGAGCCGGCCAGGTGCAAAGTGACGGTTTTTCCATCAAAGCGCTTGATGGGCTTGGATTCGATCTGGCGAAAGAGGTCGTCTTCGCTGGAGGCGACGTAGTCGATCAATTTCTGCGAGAGAGCTTCCTGCTCGGCGAAAGACTTGGATTCGCGCACGGCGCTTTCGGCGACGTCGACATTGCGTCCGCGGCGGGAGGCGACCGAGCGCATGAAGGCGGCCAGGTCGTTTTCGATTTTCTGCTTCATCACGTCATCCATCTTGCTGCCGCCGAGGGTGACGGGATGGGCCGCGCCGGTGTTGGTGCCGGGCGCCATGGCCGCGATGTCGGCCGACTCGAGAATGAAGAAACCCGCCGAGGCGGCGCGGGCTCCGCTGGGGGTGACGTACACGATCACGGGAACCGGAGAATCGACGATCTTCTCGATGATTTCGCGGGTCGAGTCGACCAGGCCGCCGGGGGTGTTGATTTCAATCAGCAGGGCGTCGGCCTTGCTGTTCTTCGCCTCGGCGAGGGCGCGGCCGATGAACTCGTCGGTGATGGGTTGGATGGTGTCGTTGATGACGATCCTGAGAACTTCGGCGGATGAAGAGACTGCAAAAATTGGAACGGCAAAAATCACGAGGGTGACCAGCGCGCATGCCATGCGGCGCTGCGTGGCTCCGGTTGAGACCCACCTTAATCTTTCGCACAGAACACGAAAGATGAAGATAGGCCACCCTCTCGATTTCATGCGTGGGCTCGGAGACGAATTCATCAGTTGGGCAGCGGCTGCGCTTTCTCCGCGAGCTTGGCTGCGACAGCGCGTTTGAGCGTCAGGGCCGAAGGATTGGCAGGATCCAGTTTGAGGGCCCGGTCCACGGTCTGGGCGGCTGCGTCGGTCTTATTGTCTCGCAGATCGAGGCGCGCGAGTAGGAGTAACGGGTCAATGAAGATTCTCAGGCGCAAGGCCGCTTCGGCCTCGGAGCGGGCGCCCGCGTCGTCATTGTTTGCATCCAGGGTCCGCGCCAAGCCTGCATGGGCTTCAGGATTCTTTTCATCGAGGCTGATGGCGTCGCGAAACTCTTTTTCCGCTTCGGCGACGAAACCGCGCGCCAGCAGTTCCTGGCCTCGTCCCACGTGAAAGCGGGCGTGCGTGGCCGGGTCCGTTTTTGCGAGCCGCTCCTCGGCCGCCGACTGAATGCCCAGGAAGAGCTGCTGGAAGGAACTCTCGTCGAAGTTGGACTGGATGCGTTCCCGGGGCGCGATCGAAGGGTGAGCGTTGTCGGCCAGGGCGTCGAGGAAGGCGCGCGCCTCCGTGTCGGTGGGGCTCAGCGACAAGCATTGCTTGAGTGCCCGCTCCGCCTCAAGGCGGGCGCTGGACTGCCAGAGGGCGACCGCCAGGTTGAAATGGTAGTCGGGGTTGTTGGGATCGTCCGCGAGCGCCTTTTCGTAGTACTCGATGGCTTCCCGCCGGTTGCCCAGGCGGTTGGTGATCGCTCCCAGGTTGCTGTAGACCTCGGGAAGGGGAAGGCGAAGAGCGACGAGGTTGAGGGCGTCCTGGGCGCGCGAGTAGTCGCCGACGTTATACGCGGAAACGCCGAGGTAGAAATTCGCCTGGCGGGCGTTAGGAGCCGACGGCGAGACCCGGCTGAAAGCCGCCATCGCCTGATCGTACTGATGATCATTGAAGTAAGCTCTCCCCAAATAAAGCCATGCCTGGTCATACGTCGGATTGAGGCGAACGGCTTCGCGGAAATGCTGTACCTTCTCCGCGGTCGCTCCGGCGAGGATGCCGCGCGCATAGTGTTCGAAAGCGTCGAGCCGGATGGGCGGCGTGCTCTCGAGGAAACTCTGGCGATCCGGTTGTGCGCTGGGCCGCAGAGAAAGGAGCAAATCCCAGGCGAGCGCGGTCTGGATGTCGATGAGATTCACGAGGCCGCCGGATTCGCGAAGTTCCCCCGACAACTTGCGATGCTGAATGTCGAGAACCTGGGCAGTGGCCGTGAAGGAACGCCCGTCGAAGGTGTACCGGCCGAGGATGACGTAATCGACATCCATCGCCTCGACCAGGCGGTAGACGGTGGCTCGCGCAGGGAGAACTGCCTCGGGGATTCCCGCGCGATCATAGGCGCGCAGGCGGTCGTCGCGAGTCAAAGGAAAAAGGATGGGGGACAACAGGCGCTGGCTCAGAAGCTCGGCGAAAGACTCGCTGATCCACTGGAGACCGGGAGCGCCTGAAGCGTTTTCGAACGGCATCACCAGAACCGTGTCGGTGGTGTGGGCCGGGCTCTGGGCAAGGGAACAGCAGGCGGTTCCGGCCAGAAGAGCGGAACAGCAGACGAAGAAGCGTATTGTCCGCACGACAGCCTAATTATATCGGGAGGGGCAAAATTGCCTGCGAAAGCGCTTCGCTTACCTTTAGGCCGTGCCCAATTGTCACTCTGCCGAATGATTCGGCGCGAAGATGTTTGGCACTCTCCCTCCCAGTGTTCCGTTACCGGCTCAACGAATCGTGAAATCAAGAGCTTAAGAAGCAGCTCATCGGCAAAAGCAGGGCGAGCGCACACTAACATTGTTGACATAAAGACAGGCTTGCTGCTCGGATTACTTCCTCGTTGCCGACAATTCGGGAGTTGGTGGCGATAAACGCGTTTACGAGGACCTATGCTGTTGTCCCTTTGCAAACCCTCGATCAGCGCAGTGGCGGGCCACCGAATTATGGGTAGGTGGAAGCCCGAGCGCAGTTGTGTCGAGCCACTCCGTTTGCTAGTTTGGCGTAGATGCCGCCGCCTGTGCCCGAACAACTCAGCCGGACCATTGAGACTCTTTACCGATCGGAGTCGGGCCGGGTTCTGGCGACGCTCGTGCGCCTCCTCGGAGATCTGGATCTCGCCGAAGAGGCCATGCATGAGGCATTCGCTGCCGCTCTGGAGTCCTGGCCTCAGACTGGTATTCCGGACAAGCCGCGTCCCTGGCTGATTTCCACGGCACGCTTCAAGGCCATCGATGCGATGCGCCGGCGCGCGCGTCTCGACGGAACACAGAGAGATTTTGCGCTCTACACGGAAGCGCATATCAACGCAACGCATATTAATGACGCGCGCATCAGCGAAGCTTCCCGCGGTGAGGATGATGACGAGGAGATCGAAGATGACCGCCTCCGTCTGATCTTCACCTGCTGCCATCCTGCTCTGCCTCCGGAAGGACAGGTTGCGCTCACCCTGCGCGAAATCTGCGGCCTGACCACGGAGGAGATTGCCCGGGCATTTCTGGTTACGCCAGCAACACTCGCCCAACGCATCGTGCGCGCCAAGGCGGTCATCCGCGATAAGGCAATTCCTTACCAGGTGCCAGTCTCGCAGGAATTATCGGCCCGGTTGGGAGCTGTCCTACAAGTCGTATATTTGATCTTCAACGAGGGATACTCGGCTGAAACGACGGGCGCCGAACTCAGCCGCGAGGCGATCCGTCTGGGCAGACTCCTGCTCGAGTTGCTCCAGCTTGACCTGATTGACGAACCCGAGGTGATGGGTCTCGTGGGGCTCATGCTGCTGCAGGAGTCGCGCCGCGCCGCCAGAACTTCTCCCGACGGAGATTTGATTTTGCTGGAGCAGCAGGACCGGTTGTTGTGGAACCGGGAGCAGATCGCCGAAGGCATCGTGCTCACCGAAAGCGCGCTTCGATCGCGCCGCTTCGGCGCCTACACTTTGCAGGCGGCGATTGCTGCCGTTCACGCCGAGAGTTCCTCCCCGGCCTCCACGGACTGGCGCGAGGTCAAGCTGCTCTACGACCGGTTGCTTCGGATTCATCCCTCCCCGGTTGTCGAACTGAACCGCGCCGTGGCCGTTGCCATGCGCGAAGGGCCGGAGCAGGGTCTTCGTCTTATTGATGACCTGCTGGCGCGCGAGCACCTCGCGCACTATCACCTGGCGCACTCTGCCCGTGCCGATCTGTGTCGCAGATTAGGGCGGATTCCGGAGGCCCGTGCTTCGTATGAGAAGGCACTTGCCCTGGCGTCGCAGGAACCGGACCGCCGTTTTCTCGCCAGGCGGCTGGAGGAGTTGAAATAGAAAAAGTTTCTACAAGCTTCAGGTCAGCTTCTTTGGGTGGCGCAGCGGTTCACCGCTGCGATGAAGTGGTCACATAATCCATCGCTCTTAGGCGCTGAGGTGCCTCGTCAAGCCCAAACTCTGGTCAAGCAGAACGGTACCGATAATCCTCCGGTTTTACTGCCAGGCCACGCTTTGGTGCGTTCTGTCGAATGTATTCTCGAAAAGCAAAATATTCTTCTGCGTCCCGTACTCGCCGATCATAGAAGCCAGACTGCCAAATCTCATGAACAAACCCGAATTCTCTTTTTGCCCGAAAAGAAAAACCGCCCTTTGATCAACTGCATCGCTCTTTCCAACGATTCACGCGGAGTGATGAGCAGATGGAAATGGTCTGGCATCACGACAAACTCATGCAGCAGATATTTTCCTTGCGTACGATAGTGAAGCAGGACATCGACAAACAGACCAGCCATTCTGTCGGACTGGAGAACGTTCCGTTTCTGGAATGCGGAGGCGGTAATAAAGCAGCAACCGTATCCGGTATTGCCGCGCACGGGAGCGGCCTTGGAGGGCACCTCAGCGGCTGAAGCCGCTTATACTTTTGCCACTCTAGCGCAGCGGTGAAACCGTTGCGCCACCGAAAGGCAAGAAAATATCTGCCGTCTCCCAGTTCAAGCCAGAGAGGGTGCAGCCCGGTTGCGGGGGTCCCCCCCTGGTCTAGTGGAATGAGCAGGTTACGCGGAAAATCCCGCGAGATCTTTGATTTCAAATAACTTATCGGCAAAATATTCCGGACAAAGGACTTAGCGTTCGCCGGCACCATCCTCTGAGGACACGGCGCGGCGAGTCAGCTTCCCCTACTAAGGCTGGTAACGGTAAGAGCAGTTGTCACAGGTCAGATGGGATGGGTGAACGTTGGGAGTGGGAGGCAGCATCTTGACCCGACGCGTCGGCAAAAAAGGGCGAGTGTTTGGGTCGAGCGGAAGCGTGGTATAGCAGGTCGGCATTTCTACCCCACTCAATCGCACAGAACGCGATTGAATGGGCCGACCTCAATAAAATCCGTAA
>Ga0307469_10000726_pt1 | contig 12018 bp, 13 predicted proteins | sample atmos_gasesAM2C__FD_203084 | JGI IMG/M metagenome (GOLD analysis project Ga0307469, IMG submission 203084) | Hardwood forest soil microbial communities from Morgan-Monroe State Forest, Indiana, United States - atmos_gasesAM2C_515 | ecosystem: Environmental > Terrestrial > Soil > Temperate...
TCGAGGTGGATGCGCAGCGTTCCTCGGGCTCGAGGATGTCCGGGTTCATCCCGAGGCACATCGAACACCCGGACTCGCGCCATTCGAAGCCCGCGGCGCTGAAGACCTTGTCGAGACCCTCCGCTTCGGCTTGGACCTTCACCTGCTGGGAGCCGGGGACGACCATCGCGCGAACGGTGTTCGCGACGCGACGTCCGTCGACGATATTGGCCGCGGCGCGGAGGTCTTCGATGCGCGAGTTCGTGCACGATCCGATGAAGACGCGGTCGAGCGCGACGTCGACGAGCTGCTCGCCGCCCCTGAGACCCATGTAGTGCAGCGCACGCTCGTCGTTCTCTGTGTTCGCGCGCGGGACGATGCCCGTCACTTCCGCGACCATGCCGGGATTGGTCCCCCACGTGACCATCGGCGCGATCTCCGCCGCGTCGATCGGCACTTCGCGATCGAATGTCGCTCCTGCGTCCGTCGGGAGCTCGCGCCACTCGTCGGGTGTTCGTTCCGGCGCGGCCGGACGACCCTCGAGGTACCGGAACGTCGTTTCGTCCGGCGCGATCATGCCTGCACGTCCACCACCTTCGATGGTCATGTTGCACACGGTCATGCGGCCTTCCATCGAGAGCGCCTCGATCGCGGGACCGGCGTACTCGACGACGTAGCCGACGCAGCCGTCGGTACCGAGTCGTCCGATGGTCGCAAGGATGAGGTCCTTCGGCGTGACACCGAAGGAGAGCGTGCCGTTGTACATGATCCGCATCTGCTTCGGACGCTTCTGGACGAGACACTGCGTCGCCAGGACGTGCTCGACCTCCGATGTACCGATCCCGAAGGCGAGCGCACCGAAGGCGCCATGCGTGGACGTGTGCGAGTCGCCACACACGATCGTCATCCCCGGTTGCGTGACACCGAGCTCGGGGCCGATCACGTGGACGATGCCGCGCCGATCGGAGCCGACGGAGTAGACGGGGATCCCGAACTCCTCGCAGTTGGCTTCGAGCGTTTCCACCTGCTTGCGGCTGAGCGCGTCCGCGATGAGCTGCGCGCGCGGGATCCATTCCGTGGGGACGTTGTGATCGGCCGTCGCGAGGGTCTTGTCCGGACGCCGAACGTTGCGGTTGCTCATGCGCAGTCCGTCGAAGGCTTGTGGCGACGTCACCTCGTGCACGAGATGGAGATCGATGTAGATGAGGCCGTCGCGTACCTCGTGCGCGTCCCAGATCTTGTCGAAGAGCGTCTTGGGACTCATCGGATCTCGCTTGCTTCGCGCTGCGCGCTCGCAGTCGTCATCGGAGGCCTGCCGTCGTGATCGCCATGAACGTCGTCTCCTTCTTCCCGTGGTTCTCGAAGTGGTGCGGCAGGTCGGCGTCGAACGTGACGGCGTCGCCTTGCTTCAGGTCGTAGCTGTCGTTTCCGTGCATGAGTCGCAGTGTGCCGTGCTGCACCACGACCGTCTCACGACTGCCGGGCTCGTGCAGCGGCGGGTCGCCGGGACGGGCCGTCGCGGCGCCGGGTTGCAGGACGTGCTCCGTCACCGCGTGGCGTCGTCCGGGGAGCGGGGGCGTGAGCTGCTCGACATGGTGCCCATCGCGAGAAGTGGCCGCGCGGTCGCTGCTCCGGACGACGACGACGTGCGCCTCCTCGTCGAGGCGCAGCAGTTGCGAGAGCGTGAGGTCGAGGCCGGTGGCGATGCGCGAGGCGATCTCGAGGCTCGGCGAGGTCTCCCCCCGCTCGACCTGCGAGAGCATGGGCGCGCTGACGCCGCTCGTGGCCGCGAGGTCGCGGAGCGACAGCCCTCGGTCGTCGCGGATGGTCTTGAGGCGCTGCCCTATCTGCATACGTTTGTACGTTATCACATACGGCCGTTTGGCGACCATGGGGTCGGGTGATCCCACCCCACGCACATATGCTGAACCTATGGCTACGGCTTCACGGCCCTTGCGGCTCGTTCAGATCTCCGACATCCATTGTGGGGAGCCCACCTTCGACGCGAAGGCCATGGACTCCATGATCGAGCGTACGAACGAGATCGAGCCCGACCTCGTCCTCGTCGTCGGAGACCTCACCGCCGCCGGCTACGAATGGGAGTTCGCCGAGGCCGCCGAATGGCTCTCGCAGATCGAGGCCGACAAGGTCATCGTCCCGGGCAATCACGATGCGCGCAACGTGGGGTACCTCCACTTCGAGCATCACTTCGGGGACCGCTTCTCGTCCTACCGCAAAGCCTTCGAGCCCGACCGCGCGGAGGAACTCGGCTCGACGGGGTTCACCGTTGTCGCCGTCGATTCGTCCGAACCCGACCTGAACGACGGACAGATCGGCCGCGAGCGCTACGCGTGGATCCGCGACCAGTTCACGGAACCGAACGACATCAAGATATTCGCGATCCACCACCACCTCGTCGCGATCCCCGGCACAGGACGTGAGCGCAACACGATCAACGACGCGGGCGACGTCCTCGCGGAGCTTATCCATCTGGGCGTCGACCTTGTGGTGTCGGGACACAAACACGTCCCGTACTTCTGGGGCATCAGCGGGCTGCTCATCTGCAACTCCGGCACGCCGACGACGAAGCGCCTCCGCGGCCTCACACCCCCGTCGTGGACGGAGATCGAGGTGAACGAGATCGCGATCAACGCCTACCTGCACTACGACGACCGGCGGCGCGAGCTGGCCTGTGTCCGGCACCGCGAAACGCGCACGATGGTGCGCGAGGGCTTCTACATCACGGACGCGTTCCTGATGTCGAACCACCTGTTGCCGCTCCCCTCGCGGGGCGAGCGACCCACGTCGTAGCGAAGCGGAGACGCCCAGAGGTTTGACGTGCTCTGTTACCGTTGAAGCGATGAAGACATCGAGCGGCTGGTTCGGCTTTTTCTGGGGCTATTACGCCCCGGCCGCCGCGCGTCTTCGGTAACACCTGACAGAAGACAGACGGGGGCCCCGGGCGAAGAACCCGGGGTTTTTCTTTTGAGGAGCCTTAAGTGGCGAAGCCGCGCCGGAGCCAAGCGAAGGCGGGTTTGAGATGAAGGGAGACATCGAGATGGTTGTCGTGATGGACACCAAGGCGTCCGAGGAAGACATCGGCCGCGTCGTTTCCGAGGTCGAAGCCGTCGGAGGTCAGGCGTTCGTGTCGCCCGGGAAGCTCCGCACGGTGATCGGTCTCGTCGGCGACACGACGCGCTTCATGGAACTCCCGCTCGCGACGCTCCCCCACGTCGAGCAGGTGATCCGCGTCGGCAAGCCGTACAAGCTCGTCGCGCGCGAATTACATCAGGACGCGACGATCGTGAACGTCGCCGGCGTCCCGATCGGCGAGGGCTACTTCACGATGATCGCCGGGCCGTGCGCGATCGAGACCGAAGATCAAGCCCTCGAGGCCGCGCGGATGGCGCAGGAGATGGGCGCGCACATCCTCCGCGGCGACGCGTACAAGCACCGGACGTCTCCCTACTCCTTCCAGGGACTCGCGAAGCGCGGCCTCGAGATCCTGCGCTTGATGTCGCAGGAGACGGGCATGCCGACGGTGACGGAAGTACTCGAGCCGGCCGACGTCCAACTCGTCGCGGAGTACTCCGACATCCTCCGCGTCGGCACGCGCAACATGCAGAACTTCGCGCTCCTTCGCGAGTGCGGACGGTCGGGTCGTCCGGTCATGATGAAGCGCGGGATGGCGGCGACGATCGAAGAGAGGCTGATGGCCGCCGACTACATCGCGCGAGAGGGAACGAGCGACATCATCCTGTGCGAGCGCGGGATCCGCACGTTCGAGGACGCGTACCGCAACACGCTCGACGTCGCCGCGGTGCCGGCGGCGAAGCAACTGACACACCTGCCGGTGATGGTCGATCCGTCCCACTCGGGCGGACGGCGCGACCTCGTTGCGCCGCTCGCTCGTGCAGCGGTCGCCGCGGGCGCGGACGCGGTCATGATCGACATCCACCCCGATCCCCGGACCGCCCTCTGCGACGGTCCGCAGGCGCTCACGCGCGACGACATCGGCGAACTGGGTGCCGAGTTGATCACGATCGCGGAAGCCGTCGGGAAGAAGCCGGCCAACCACGTGTCTCGTGGCTAAGGTCGCACTCACCGGTATCAAGCCGTCGGGGACGCCGCACCTCGGTAACTACCTCGGCGCGATCGTCCCGGCGCTCGCGCTCGTCAACGACTACGACGCGTACTACTTCATCGCGGACGAACACGCGCTCACGACGGTGCACGACGCGAAGGAGATGCGCGAACTGTCCTACGAGGTCGCCGCGACGTGGCTGGCGCTCGGCCTCGACCCGGAGAAAACGGTCGTCTACCGGCAGGCCGACATCCCGGAGGTGTTCGAGCTCGCGTGGATCCTCTCGACCGTCACGCCGAAGGGCCTGTTGAACCGCGCCCACGCATACAAGGACGCCGTCGCCGAGAACGAGGCCGCCGGACGAACCCCCGACGACGGCATCTCGATGGGCCTGTTCAACTACCCCGTCCTCATGGCCGCGGACATCATCATCGTCGACGCCGATGTCGTCCCCGTCGGCTCGGACAACCGCCAGCACGTCGAGATGGCGCGCGACATGGCCGAAGTCTTCAACCGGACGTACGGAGACACGCTTCGCGTCCCCGAGGTCCGGATCGACGACAACGTCGCGACGATCGTCGGCCTCGATGGACGCAAGATGTCGAAGAGCTACAGCAACGAGATCCCGATCTTCGCCGACCCGAAGGCGCAGCGGAAGCTCGTGATGCGCATCGTCACGGATTCGCGCAAGCCCGAAGAACCGAAGGATCCGTCCACCGACAACCTCTTCCGCATCTTCGAGCACTTCGGTTCATCCGCTGATGTTGAGCAAGTACGCAACCGCTACGGGACGGGCGGCATCGGGTACGGCGAGGTGAAAGAGCTGCTCGCGTCGTCGCTCGAGGAGCGATTCGCCGCGCCACGCGAGCGATACCTCGATCTCATGGCGCATCGCGAGCGGATCGACGAGATCCTCGCGGACGGAGCTGCACGTGCACGGAAGGTCACCCGCGCTACGCTCGACCGAGTAAGGACGGCGGTCGGCCTCTAACGGAGGAGGACGAGATGGCGGATCTCGTTGTCAGCAACGGTGTCGGCTACAAGCGGCGGAACCCGTGGGGCGTGTTCGGTCTCAGCATCGTGACGCTCGGCGTCTACTACTACGTGTGGTGGTACAAGATCAACAACGAGTTGAGCAACTACGGCATCACGAACAATCCGACGACCGCACTCCTCGCGGTGCTCCTCGGACCGGCGATCATCGTTCCGCCGTTCGTGTCGTACTACAACACGGCAGATCGCATCCGTCGTGCGCAAGAGAAGGCGAACGCTTCGGAACGGATCATCCCGGTGCTCGGGCTGTTGCTCTTCTTCGTCGTCACCCTGTTCGCAGCGCCCTACTACCAGTCGCAACTGAACAAGGCATGGGACGCGCTCGCCGTCGCGGGGGCCGAGGTGCACCCCGCGTGAGACGCTAGCTCGCGAGGACGCTCCCGAACGCTTTGATGGCGCGCTCGACGTCGTCTGTGCTGACGTCCTTGTGCGTCACGAAACGCACGTCGGTCGCGCTCGCGGCCCCCGCGAGGACCCCTTCCTTCTTCAACGCACCCGCGAACGCCATCGGCGACGAACCGACGGACGTCGTATCGAAGAAGACCATGTTCGTGTGGACGCGTTCGAGATCGACGGCACCGTCCGGCACCTGCGCTGCGAGACCTTCGGCGAGACGACGCGCGTTCGCGTGGTCGTCCGCGAGACGGTCGATCATCGACCGGAGGCCGATGATCCCGGCCGCAGCGACAACGCCGGCCTGACGGAGCGCGCCGCCGAACACCCGCCGGAAACGCCAGCCTTCCTTGATCAGCTCGTCGCTCCCGCAGACGAGCGAACCCATGGGCGCAGCGAGGCCCTTGTAGAGCGAGAGCGTCACGATGTCGCAGGGGGCCGCGTAGTCGCGGGCGGGTGTGTCCGTCGCGACGCACGCGTTGAACAACCGCGCACCGTCCATGAAGAAGGGCAGACGGCCCTCGCGGGCGACGGCGGACACGGCTTCGACGGAGTCGAGGGGCCAGACCGTCCCGCCCGCGGCGTTGTGGGTGTTCTCGATCGCGACGAGCACGCTCCGCGGCTGGTACGGATCGGGCGGTCGGAGCGCAGCGTGCACGTCGTCGGCCGACAACACACCCATGTTCGAGACGAGGCCTCGTAGCTGCACCTGCGACAGCAACGCACACGCGCCGGCCTCGTGGTGGATGAGGTGGCAGTCCTCTTCGCAGATCACCTCCCCACCGGCCTGTGACAGGACCTTCACCGCGATCTGGTTCGCCATCGAGCCGGACGGAACGAAGAGCGCTGCCTCCATACCGAGCAGTTCGCACGCGAGTTCCTGCAGACGGTTGACCGTCGGGTCCTCGCCGTAGCAGTCGTCGCCGAGCTCGGCGTCCGCCATCGCGCGACGCATCTCGTCCGTCGGCATCGTGACGGTGTCGGAACGGAGATCGATGTAGCCGTTAGAAGTCATCGCTCAGCGGGTTGAAGATCCGTCGCGTCAGAACATACGTGAGAGCGGTGCTGATGACGAATATCGCGATCGCGCCGATGAGCGGCCCGTGGTGCGACAGGATCGTCGAGAGCGTCGCGATCACACCGAGCGCGCTCGTACCGAGGGCGATGATGAGCGCGACGTTGCGGCCCCACTGCGTCTGCTTCCACAGCCCGTACGTCGCCGCCACGGTGAACAGCGCGTACCCGAAGACGCCCGTCCGTATCTCGTGCGGATGACGGCCGAGCGCTCGGACGAACAGGACGACGAAGTAGACCGTCGTGGCGCCGTAGAGGGCCGCAACCGCGCGGAACGCGAACGCCCGTCGGCCACTAGCCAAAGAAGACTTCTGCGACTTCGTACAGCTTCGGATCGACGGTCTTCAGTTCGGCCGTCGCTTCCTCGATCGGGACGGTGATGATCTCGGTCCCGCGCAGTGCGACCATCACGCCGTAGATCCCGTTGTGGACGGCGTCGATCGCCCCGATGCCGAAGCGCGTGGCGAGCACGCGGTCGTACGCCGTGGGCGTCCCACCACGTTGGACGTGGCCGAGGGTCGTCACTCGCGTCTCGTGCCCCGTCCGGTTCTCGATCTCCTGCGCGATGAGATGGCCGATCCCGCCGAGCCGCGCGTGACCGAACGCGTCGGTCTCGCCCTCCTGCGTCACGAGCGTTCCCTCGATCGGCGTCGCGCCTTCCGCGACGACGACGATCGAGAAATAGCGTCCCTTCGCCGTCCGATTCCGAACGTGCCGGACGACCCTGTCGATATCGAAGGGACGCTCCGGGATCAGGATCACGTGCGCACCGCCCGCGATGCCGCAGTGCGTCGCGATCCAACCGGCGTGACGCCCCATGACCTCGACGACCATCACGCGGTGATGCGACTCGGCCGTCGTGTGGAGACGGTCGAGCGCGTCTGTGGCGATCTGTACGGCGGTGTCGAAGCCGAAGGTGTAGTCCGTCCCGGAGAGGTCGTTGTCGATGGTCTTCGGGACGCCGACGACGTGGACGCCTTCGGTCGCCAGCTTCGCGGCGACACCCAGCGTGTCTTCACCGCCGATGGGGATCAGCGCGTCGATGCGGTTCGCGGACAGCACGTCGAGCACCGCCTGCACACCGTTCTCGGTCTTGTAGGGGTTCGTCCGGGAGGTGCCGAGGATCGTCCCGCCACGCGGCAGGATCCAGCGCGTGTTCTCGACGGTGAGCTCGCCGACCGTGCCTTCCATGACGCCGTGCCAGCCGTCGCGGAACCCGAGGATGACGTGGCCGTAGGTGTCCATCCCCTTGCGGACGATCGCCCGGATCACCGCGTTCAGGCCGGGGGCGTCGCCGCCGCCGGTGAGGACGCCGATGCGCATGTCACAAGGTTAGTGTGAGAGCCCATGCCGTTGCGGAGACGTCAGCAACCTGCCCCGGACGAGGCGCGGACGCGCCCGACCCGGCCCCCCGACGAGCTCGTGCGGTTGTACCTGCGGGCGCAGAACCTCGAACAGATGCTCAAGGTGGACGAAGCCATCCCGCTGTACGAGGAAGCCGTCGCGGCGCGTTTCGACGCCGCCGGACCCTACGACCGTCTCATCGCGATCTATCACGGGCGGGAGTCGTATGCCGACGTCGCACGCATCGCCGGTGCCGCCGTCACGAACGTCCGCACCTTCGACGACAAACGTGGGTGGTACGAGTCGATGCGCGACGAAGCACAAGGGTCCGTCCGCGACAAGCGCGGCGCCGAATTCTGAAACGATGGGGCGGCTGCTGCAGCTCGGATACAAGGTCGCCGCGCGCATCCGCCGCCTGTACTGGTTCGTGTTCCGTCCGGAAACGTTCGGCGTGAAGTGCATCGTCCAGCACGACGGACGATGGCTGATGATCCGCAACTCCTACGGCGCGGGACATTGGACGCTCCCCGGCGGCGCCATCCATCGCGGCGAGCAGCCCGCGCATGCAGCGATCCGAGAGGTGAAGGAAGAGGTCGGCGTCGAGCTGGCGGATGTCGAGGCCATCGGAACGTATGAGAACAACCGCGAGTACAAGCACGACACCGTGTTCTGTTTCGTCGGCAACGTCGCGCTGCCCGATCACCGGATCGACATGAAGGAAGTGATCGAAGCCGAGTGGTTCGATCCGTCCGCACTTCCCGACCGCACCGGACCGAGCGTCGCCGAAGTGCAACGACTGCTCGCGACACGATGAAGTACGTCCTCGCCATCGACGCCGGCACGACCGGCATCACCGCCCTGCTCGTCGGCGCCGATGCGCGCATCCATGCAACCGGCTACCGCGAGTTCCCCCAGTACTTCCCGCAGCCCGGCTGGGTCTCGCACGACGCGGACGAGATCTGGGCGGCGACGGTCGAGGCGACGGGCGACGTCGTGCAGCGCTTCGGCACCGACGAGATCGTCGCCGTCGGCATCACGAACCAGCGCGAGACGACGGTCGTCTGGGACCGCGTGACGTCGAGGCCCATCGACAAGGCGATCGTGTGGCAGTGCCGGCGCACGGCGCCCCGCACCGACGAGCTGCGCGCGCAGGGGCACGAACCCCGCATCCGCGAACTGACCGGCCTGGTCGCGGACGCGTACTTCTCAGGGACGAAGGTCGAGTGGCTCCTCGATCACAACGAGGGCGCCCGAGAGCGCGCGGAGCGCGGAGAACTCGCCTTCGGCACGATCGACTCCTGGCTCGTGTGGAAGCTGACAGCCCCGCCGGAGCGAAGCGGAGGCGTGAAACAGCCGGTGCACGCGACCGATCCGTCCAATGCGTCCCGGACGATGCTCTACGACATCCACGCGCTCGACTGGTCGGACGAACTGTGCGAGTTGTTGCGCGTCCCGCGTGCGATGTTGCCGGATGTTCGTCCGTCGAGCGGACGTTTCGGGGTGAGCGAGCCAAGCGCGCTGCACGGACTTGCCGTCCCCGTGTCGGGCATCGCCGGCGATCAGCAGGCCGCGCTCTTCGGACAGGGCTGTTATCACCCGGGCCGGTCGAAGAACACGTACGGGACAGGGTCGTTCCTCTTGATGAACGCGGGGGCCGAAGCACCGCAGGTGCGCGAGGGCCTGCTGTCGACAGTCGCGTGGACCGTCGACGGACGCACCGACTACGCACTCGAGGGTGCGATCTTCGTCACCGGCGCGTCGCTCAACTGGTTGCGTGACGGGCTCGGCCTCATCGCGAACTTCTCGGAAGCCGAGCCGCTCGCGACATCGGTGTCCGACGCCGATGGCGTGTATCTCGTCCCGGCGTTCACCGGGCTCGGCTCCCCGTACTGGGACCCCTACGCGCGCGGCACGATCGTCGGCCTCACGCGCGGGACGACGAAAGCGCATCTCGTCCGCGCTGCGATCGAGGCGATGGCGCACCAGTCGCAAGACGTGATGGAAGCCATGTCGCAGACGACGGGATCGTCCGTCACGGAGCTGCGCGTCGATGGTGGGGCCGTCCGGATGGATCTCCTGTGTCAGTTGCAGGCCGATCTGTCCGGGATCCCGGTGGTGCGTCCGGTCGTACAGGAGACGACGGCGCTCGGCGCGGCGTTCCTCGCCGGGCTTGCGGAAGGCGTGTGGGGATCGTTCGACGCGCTCGAAGCGACGTGGGGTGTCGACAAACGCTTCGAGCCGAAGATGGACGACACGACGCGCAGCCGCGCGCGTGGCGAGTGGAAGCGCGCCGTCGAACGTTCGCGGAGCTGGGCCTAAGCGGCAGCGACCGGCGCCACCGCAGGCTTCGGTTCGCCGCGCTTCTTGCCCGCGTACTCGTCCAGGTACTCCTGCCCGGAGAGTTCGCGGATCTCGTACATCAGCGCGTCGACGAAGCGGCGGAGCGCCATCGGGTCGTCGCCGGCGTCATCCTTCGCGATGTGCATCGGCGTGCCGAAGCGGAGCGTCACGTCGCCGCGCATGCGCGGGAGCTTCGCATCCTTCGGCATGATCTCGCGCGTTCCGACGAGCCCGACGGGGATCACGGGCACGTTGCACTCGAGCGCCATCCGCGCGACTCCCGTCCGTCCTCGGTACAGGACGCCGTCCGGCGAACGCGTGCCTTCCGGGTAGATACCGAGCAGACCACCCTTGTTCAGCACGCGGGCACCCGCTTCGAGCGCAGCGACCGCCTTCGCCGAGTTGTCGCGACGCACGGGGATCTGTCCGACGAGGTTGAAGAACCAGCGCGTCTTCCAACTGTCCCAGTACTCGGCCTTCGCGAGGTAGGTCACGCGTCGCGGGATCACGAGTGGGATGAAGAGCGAATCGATGAACGAGATGTGGTTCGCCGCGACGATGCCGGCGCCGGATGCAGGGACGTTCTCGATCCCCTCGAGCCGGATACGGTAGGTGCGCGTCATGAAGGCGCCGAGCGAGGCTTTGATCGCACGATACGCCATGCGGCTGTATGCCGGGAACAGCTCTTCAACCGGCTCGTGCATGAAACCCTCCTCGCGTAGGTGCCTCCCCGATAATGCACCCATCGAGACCCCGGAGCCTCCGAGTATGCCGCAGACACCTAGATTTCTAGCACCAGGTGATTACGACGTTGTTAAGGCGAAGCAACGAGTTCGTCACATCGTTCGTGCACTTGCGAACAGATACCCCGGACGCCGCACCTGGTTGCACTATGAGTCACCATTCCAGCTGCTCATCGCGACGATCCTTTCCGCACAAACGACCGACGACATGGTCAACAAGGTGACACCCGTCTTGTTCGCTCGTTACCCGACCGCTCAACACCTCGCATCGGCGAAGCCTGCAGATGTCGAAAAGATCGTGAGATCGACGGGATTCTTCCGGCAGAAGACGAGATCCATCATCGGAGCCGCTCGGATCATCGTCGACGAGTTCGGCGGCGACGTCCCTACAACGATGGCCGAGCTGACGAAAGTTCCCGGTGCCGCGCGGAAGACGGCGAATGTCGTCCTGGCGAACGTGGCGCCTCGTCCGGCATCCGATCATGGGATCTTCGTCGATACGCACATCCGGCGTGTTTCACAGCGTCTGGGGCTCACCGTGCAGGAAGACCCCGTGAAGATCGAGCGAGATCTCATGGAACTCTTGCCCGAGAAGGCCTGGGTGGACGTCCCGCATCAGCTCATCCAGCTCGGTCGCGACTTCTGCGATGCCCGGAACCCGGACCATGGCGACTGTCCGCTGCTCCGGTGGTGCCCTACGGGGCAAGCCTGGAAAGCAGAACGTCCTGCAGCGGCGGCCCCGCGACCTGCGTCAGCTCGCCGAACGCGCGCACGATAGGACGCCGTTCCTCCCCGATCACCATCGCGGGGTCGCAATTGGACGCCCAGAGGATCAACTCGCCGGGCGTCGCGGCGATCGACGCGCGCAGGTCCTCGATCTCTTCTTCAGTCCGTCCGAGCGACGGGATCACGGCGCCGATGTGCGGGTGTTCGATCAATGCTTTCGCGATCGCGCCGACGGCGAACGGACGCGGATCGACGACACCGCACCGGAAGCGTTTCGCGGCG
>Ga0307469_10000727_pt1 | contig 12005 bp, 12 predicted proteins | sample atmos_gasesAM2C__FD_203084 | JGI IMG/M metagenome (GOLD analysis project Ga0307469, IMG submission 203084) | Hardwood forest soil microbial communities from Morgan-Monroe State Forest, Indiana, United States - atmos_gasesAM2C_515 | ecosystem: Environmental > Terrestrial > Soil > Temperate...
TCCCGCCGATCGGCACGAACCGAAGATACCCATTCTCCGCACGCAAGTGCCCATCTAGCTCCAGCGACATATCCTTGCCATGGAAATCGAAGATTACGTATGCCTTCACGACATCTCCGTCCATGTCCACCTTCACGTCTCTCACCGCCGACTGCACCTCCTCCAGCGTGGGCTGTTCATTTCTCCCTAGCGCCGACGCAGGACTTGCTGAACCCGTGCCACCTGACCCCGGCGCAGCCCCGCCCGCAGGCGCTCCGGCCGCCTGAACGGTGCCCGTGCTGCCCGGTTGCACCTGCTCCGGGAGCACAAGGTTTTGTGTGAGATACGAATTCAACTCGGTACGATCCAATTGGACTTGGCTCGACTGCCCCGCAGCCCTGGCCTGGTCCGCGGCAGCGAACTTCTGCTCCACGCGCGCCGCGGCCGAAGGATCATACGGAATATGCGGCGCGGGGGACTTCCGCAGCACCAGACCGAGCGTCAGCACTAGCCCCACGAGGCTCGACCAGCTCAGTATTCGATAAAGCTTCCTGAACAGTGCCGGGTCTGCCATGAGACCTCCCATTTGAATGCTGCCCGCGCTGTGGCCCTCCAGCCCATCCGCAGACCACCGCGTCGGGCCGTCACGCATCACGACATCACTACCCCGAGTCTAGCAGGGCGGCTAAGTCTCAGCTCCGCTGTACCCGGGCTTCGTTCCCAATCCACTACTGAACGAAGGTACAGGTGTCTTGTAACTGGAGTGAATACACAGCACATTAGAAAAAGAATAATGTCCGTCGCATCGCGCACACCCCACGCTCAGTCGTAACCCTCCGTACCAGCACCCGTTCTCCGCATGCATTCGCGTTAATCTAAAAATCGAAAAGGGACCCGGAAATCGACTTACGCTGGTCGTCGCACACACTCTTCGGGCGATATGCAAGCTGCTCGAGTGTACCGCCTAGGTTTCTGAGACTGCTCGACCTCCTTGATATCTTTGTTGTGGCTTCTGACGGCTGGCAATTGCCAGACGGGCAAATCTGAGATCAGTCTCCGCAAAGATGGTAATGGCGGGCCCTGAGCAGAAAACCGCGCTTAAGTAACGTCAGGAATCGTCGTAAACAGGCAGGATTTCACCAGAGCGAGGCGGTTTGACGCACGTCTCTCCCCTCGCCGCACGGAAGAATGTCTCTCTCCCCGAATGATGCCCAGCCCCAAATTTCCGCCCAGCCTCCACTCCCCGGCCAGCTTCCGGTGCAGCCTTTCTTGGTAGTTTTGCTGCTCCTACCATCCCGCAAATTCGAAAAGAGATACAGTCCAAGCCCGACGCGGCAGGACCCAGTCGTCGCCTCAAATCATCTCCATCCTCGCCTCGTCGTTCCCCCGACCCAAATGTTGGCTCAGCCTGCTCCCCATTCTCCGCTAATGAATATTTTATGTTAGGCAAGCACGAGAGGAATCGGCGACGGAGTTTTCTGAAGGTTGGTTGAGGCAAACCATCGGGAAGCAGAAATTGAATCGTGCGACGCGTCAATGAAGAAGAAAGCGAATCATCATGAAGATAGGAGAGAAGGAAGCAGCGTGAGTCGTAATGAAGAGCGATTTAGGTGTGGGCAGAGATATAAATGTCGCGAGAGCGAAAGGCGCAGAAACGGCTGAGCTGTACGGCGAGAGCCCGATGTCGTGAATATTCCGTGCGAGCAAAGAGGAATATTCGAGCGGCGGAGAGAAACTCGCATGGGAGAGGGGCGGGCGATGAAGGTGACTACAGGAGGGGAACTACTGGGAGAGAAGGTCTGTGAAACACGAGCGCAACAAAAGGGCGAATTCATTCGGAACCAATGGCCAATACGCGCACTGAAAACTCGCGACGCAAAAGCGTGGAGGAGGAGCAGAACGGGCGCGATCCATTCTTGCCCACGCGGATGGAGCGAGGGACTAGGCGTCGGAGTAGATGCGGGGTGCTGGGAACTCTCCGGCAGCCAAAGTTGGCGATGCCGTGAAAAGAGGGGGGGCCAGGAGAGCACGGAACTGTGCAAAGCAAACGAATGCAGCCGGGAGAGGAATTGGGGAGAGATTTCGCGAGCACATGCCTCGAAATGGAGAGTGCGAAGTCGAACGAAGGGGAGATTCCGCGATGCGTGCGTTGACCGAAAAGCGCGAGCAGTCGAGGGAGGGGGAGATGTCCCGAATAATACGCTCGAGCATGAGGAAGAGCGGCGGGATTGAGGGAGGCTTCGTGAAAATGCAGAGCGACCCTGACGGAGAGCGCTTGCTTGAGAAACCAGTGCCAAATCCCAAGGAGACCCGCAAACAGGTGGGCAACGCACCCGCACCCAGAAGCGACCGGAGGGGAAGGGCTGTTTCGTGCGCGCTCCACCCAAAAACGAGGGACATAAGGGGTAGACAAAACGGACGTGAGGCGTCTCTTCCGGATCCTTTCCGCAAGCGTTTTCCTGGCTTCATGAGGCACCAGGATTCGCGCATTCGTCGTACAGAATTTCTTCCAGTAAGCTGACCAGGTCGATATCGGGAACGGATGGAGAAGAGTCAGCGCGGAGCGATCGAAATGGATCTGGTTTGGAATTCCGCAGCAGTTGCTCATCCGTTGTTAATCGAGAGGGTAGGCGAGGTTGAACAAATTCGATCTGTGAATCTGGGGTCGTCCAATGATTCCGAACTGTGGGCGCAGTCATTTGCAGGAATGCAGGGTGAACTATGCGGAAAAGGATCGCGCTTGAGTTTGATTTCACAGTGGAACTTCACAGGTCTTCTTACGACGCCGCGACCCTGCGCAGCCGAACAGATTGAATTTGGCGCAACGGCGCGTGAGCCGCAGAAGGAGGCCACAATTCTGAATGCCGGCCGCGACGCTGTAGCTTCCGCGCAGGCGCTTCCTCAACTAGACCAGCACTCGTGCCAATCATGGTCCGACCAGGGCCCGTCCGGACGTACGTGGCGTGACTGCGACTTTCAGTCAACGATGCCTGCTGGACGAGTCTTCCAGGAGGAAGAGGTTCGGCGAAGGATGCAAGCAGGCATTTGTCCGGCCGAACGCCTAAGAGAGCGATTCTATGAACGGCAACGCCATGCAGTTTCCGGCGCGGTAGTTTCGGCCGTCCACACACAAATCTCTCAAGGGATCGCAGTGCTCTCGCCGAAAATTCATGTTGCAGGATGTTGGGGCTGGTTTCCGTCGCAGCTGCCAGATCCTCAACGTAGCCCAACTCTTCGAACAAGGACTGTTGGCGCGCGGGCTGGTCAACTCCGAGGAACAAAGGAGATTCGAGAAAAACTCCCCTGGGAGCAGCTTCACTGGACCGGCCAACTTTGGATGTGCACTTCAAACCCGGTGATACCTGACGTCCAAGCGGAGGAGAGTGGCCTTCTACCGCAGCGTGCAAGACTCGCGCAGCGTTCCCATGGGCTGGAACGGACTCCAAGAGATGTGGGACCTCCGGTTGAGACGCTGCAGCGTCACTGCGCCGGCACTCAAGAACCCAACGGGCGATCCGCGCTTCGATTTCAGCTTGAACCCAGGCGTCCACAATCTGCCGAATTTCCTTGCGCAAGTTGGCCACGGCATTCAGCCGTGAAAGCTCGAACGATTCGAGAGATGTGTTTGAAGACGTGATCAGATACTCCAACGGCGGATGGGCAGAGCCCATGGGAAAGCCTCCCTGGCCTTTGATCCCCAAAAACGAAGGAGGGAAACGAGCGCGGCGCGAGAATAACAGTTTAAATACGTAACGCAATAGTACTCTAGTAGCAGTACTCAGCGGGAGGGGGTTGGAGTGTGTCCGAAAGGCGTGAAGTCACTTACGAGAAGCACTATGCGCGCGGCGTCCGCAATTTCCGATGGCGCGCCTGAGGACTCAACACGAATCCAATTTGTACATATACCACAGGAGTAGGTGGAATTGCGATTAATCGCATGATCGAGTGTGAATGCAAGCGGAGGCAGCCATGGGTCAAAGACAAGTGAGACGCGGAGCGGATTCAATTCAGCGAGGGATGGATCGAAAAGCAGTAGCGCAACTCCGCTACAAGCGGGAATACATGCGCCGGTGGCGGTCCGATCCCCGCAATTTTGAACGCGAACTTCACACCCGATTGAGGGCTCAATTCGCTCGAAGGGTACGGCCGATGTACGGAGAGCGCCGCCTTTACTTGAATCGGCGAGGCCGACCGGTGTGCGGGTTTTGCTGGCATCGACAGCCGATAAAGCTCCAGGAGCGGCTGCGGATTTCCGAGGACGCGCGAAACGAGTTCGTGAAGGTGCTGATCCCGTGCTGCGGAGAGTGTTGAACTTCAGACCGCCGCGAGAGGGAATTTGACCCGCTGCACGACTTTGAGAGATGTCGGGGACCCCTGAGGCAGCACTTTCAAGGTTTAGGCTAGAGATGCGAGAGAAAAATTTCAACACGGGACTGCGCGGAGTGCTTTTCGAAGCGCGGCATTATGAGCGGATGGGGGCTGCACTCTGGCTTTTTGGCTGGCTGGTGTTACGGCAGACGCATCAATCGGGGTCGGACGGCTGGGTCCTGGGCGGGGCGCCAGTGAGCTACCGGGAGATCGAGGAAGAAACTGGCTTCCAGCGGAAAACGATCGAGCGCTGGATGAGGACGCTACGAAACCACGGCTACATCGAGACGGATGCGACGCAGCGCGGAGTAGTCATCCGCATCAAGAAGGCAAAAAAATTTGCACAGCCCACCCTCAAAAATGCGGGTAGTGCCCGCAATTTCGCGGGGAGGGCACCTCAATTTTGCGGGCGCGCCGGCGTGAAAAGTCCTTCGAATCAGACACCTCCAGCCCGGATAGGTAGTTCATCAGTAGGAAGATTAAATGATAAAGAACTGCTAGCCGAGATTTGCACAGAAGTCCGACGGCAACTGCAAAACAAACACCAAAACCCCTCCGGTTCAAGTGAAAGAGAAAACCAACCCACAAATCCCTTCCAGTCGTGGCCGCATGAAAAACCACAAAACTACTACTACCAAACACGCGAGCGACAAAGACTGCTTCGAGCCGAACGGGACGAAGAAGTGCGGCGTGAACTCGCAGTGGGCACTGGCCCGGAGGTAAGACGTTCATGAAAATGTTTAGCAGATTGCGCAAGGAAGTAGGCAGTGGCGGAATCGTTCCACGCGGCTGGCAGATGGCCTGGTATGAGCCGCGGCGGCGGATTGGGGTGTATTACCCGGCGCCGCTCAACTGGGTGCTACGCGCAGTGCGCGAATTCGGTTACCGGCTGCGGATCGCGCTGCGAGCTCCGGGAATGGAGCACGCACAGGTGTTCGAGATGCAGAGAACGCATCGCGAGAGGGAACGCCTGGCCGAGGAGTATGCGCGGGGGTACCTCTCGGGCTGGCGCGAGTGCTTCCGCGTGTGCCTGGACGCGGTCGAGGATGAGATGGCACGTGTGGACGACGCGTTTGATGTTTCCTCGTGGTTGCCCGTTGAGCCCAAGCCACGGCCGAAGAACTAAAAGCAAATGTTGAAAATCGGCATTTGGATTTGCAGCGAGGCCTAGGAGGGACGAATGAAAGCTACGGACATTTTTGATATTTGCCATGGGCGCTACCGCGGGCTTGTTGAATGGCTGGCCGATTCGACGGGGAGTATCCGCGCGTTGGCCCTGGGCACACCATCGGCCGGTTACCAGTGGCGTCCGGAGCGCGCGCGCGCCTCGGAATACGTGGCGGACTATGAACGCATCGGCCGCCAGGCGCTCCGGCGTCCGGCATGGAAGGGCAGGCTGAAGCTGTTCGAGATTTATTTCTTGCAGGACGTGGAATACCGGCGGGCCATAATGCTGGTAGGAGTGGCGCCAGGAACGTTTGACTATTGGATGGGGGAGGTGAAACGCGCGGTAGGGCGTGAATGCTCGCGCACCGGGCTATTTCCGCCAGCTCGCTATTTTCGTTCGTGACGGGAGCGAGCCAACAATCTGGCGCAACCAGCGCTCAGCGATTGGAGAGGCGCAGCGCAAGTAGCCGCACGACCAGTGTGCGGACGATCGCTCCGAGGCTCATGAAGGGCAGAAAAAGAATCTGGAGGAAGGCTTGCGCGGCCGCGGCCTCTCTTGCCCACCAAACGCGGTCTTCCTCCTCCACTGCACGCTCGAATGCCTGTTCCCAATAAAGCGCGAAACAGGTTCCGCACTTTTCACAGACCGCGCCCGCACGCTGCTCGTGCCAGCATTTAGGGCAGCGATGGATCAGGATTTGGTGGCAGCTGACGCAAAAATAGGCGGTGCCGGCGTTAGCGCGGCCGCATTTGGGGCAGGTCGCCGTTTGCGCATCCACCGTCGCGCCGGCGCCGGGATTACTAGGAGCCAGCTTGCCCATGTGAGAATCCTACCCGAACGCGCTGCGATGGACCGGGACTCGTGCGAGCCTGCGCTCACGTCGTTAACACTGGCCGCCAGGCCAGCGAAAGACCAGCGGGAGCCGCCAGAAAGTGGGCGCTCTTGCGGCAGAGGCCGCTCGAGGTGGCGAATCCCGCGTCCAAGCTAGCGGACAGGCGTGCATGGCGAGCATGGCTGAGGGATTTGAAGTTTCGTCCGCGGAGTTGAGGATTTTCTCCGGCTTGCTATTCTGGTGGCTGAGATTCTGATGGGAGGTGAGGTTTCTACCATGAAATCGGTCAAATTGCTTGCAGGTCGTGTCGCCCTCCTCCTGGCGGTGGCAGCCATCGCCATCCCCCTGATCCTTAGCACGAGTGCCAGGGAGCGGATACTTCAGGACTCTTCACAGCGTGTGTTAAGAGGCCAGGGCGCACTGGGAGACTGGCGGACGGACGCTCCGGGAATTCGCCGACTAATCACGCCGGGGGATATGCCCAAGCCATATGCCACGGCGTCGTCGGACAATGGCCCAAGACTAGTGGCGCGGCCCGCGGGCGCCTGGCCTCGGGTGCTACCGGGTTTCAAGGTCGAGCAGATTGCCACGGGCCTCGAGAATCCCCGGCTGATCGTGGAGGCTCCGAATGGGGATTTGTTCATCGCAGAGAGTGCGCCGGGGCGAATCCGTATCGTGCGTGGAGTTGACGGAAGCGGAAAATCACCGACGCTGGCAGTTTTTGTTGCCGGTCTGAAGCGCCCGTTCGGAATCGCGTTTTATCCGCCCGGGCCAAATCCTCAATTCGTTTACGTCGGCAACACGGATTCCGTGGTTCGGTTTCCCTATCAGAACGGAGTTCTGAAAGCCCGCGGGCAGGCTGCAACAATTGCGACGCTGCCGGGCGGCGGATTTCTCCACGGTGGCGGACACTGGACGCGTGACATCGTTTTTTCAAGAGACGGGAAGAAAATGTTCGTTTCGGTGGGATCGCACTCGAATGTGAGCGACGATTCTGCAGAGGACCATCGCGCCGATATTCTTGAATTCAATCCGGACGGCTCCGGCGAACGCATCTACGCTGCAGGTATTCGCAACGCGGTCGGCATCGCCATTCATCCGACGACTGGGGATCTGTGGGCATCCGTGAACGAGCGCGACGACCTCGGCGACGATCTTGTTCCCGATTACATCACGCACGTCGTGGAAGGCGGCTTCTACGGCTGGCCTTGGTATTACATCGGTCCGAATCAGGATCCGCGGCATGGAGGCAAGCATCCGGAGCTGCGCGACAATGTCCTAATCCCCGACGTCCTGCTGCAATCGCACTCCGCGTCGCTGCAAATGACTTTTTACACTGGCGCACAGTTTCCGGCCGAATACCGCGGTGATGGATTTGCGGCCGAGCACGGCTCCTGGAACCGCTCGAAACGCACCGGATACAAAATCATCCGCGTACCGCTGCACAACGGCAAAGCGACCGGTGAGTACGAGGATTTCGTCACCGGATTCGTCACCGATGAAGGAAAAGTCTGGGGCCGGCCGGTAGGCGTCACTGTGGCCGCGGACGGTTCGCTCGTCTTCACCGACGACGCATCGGACAGCGTCTGGCGCGTGAGCTATGTGGGTAGCAAGTAGCCGTGACCGTACTAGCGGTCATAGGAGATTGAGCTGACTCGCTTTAGCGAGCGCGATACGCTCTCTACTGCAGCGCCTCAAGAGTGGATGATTCGGGCTGGACTCCGGCGCCGAGGGAGAGTATGCTCAACATCCTTCATCGATTGAGTTAATCTTCCGCATGCGAGGGTCAGAATGGTTCAGGAAGTTAAGCAACAGTATCGCGGAGTTCTCTGCATTCATTGCCGTCAGCCAATTCCTCATCCTGCAACTTTTTCCCGACGAGCTGTTGAGCCCGAGGGCAGGGAACCGAGCAAATCGCGCGACGACGAGCCGCGCGTGTTCACTTTGCGGTGCAGGGTGTGCCAGGAAGAGGGATTGTACTCCGAGTCAAAATTCATCGATTGCGAAGGAACGCCTCGAACGCGCGCCTCGCGCAGCCGGAAGACTTCGCCTCTTTCCAAGGAACCGGGGGGCTTGTCGCGCGCCGCAAACGGCTGAGAACTGCGTGGAGGCACCCGCAGCCTTTGGAGTCGGTCGATAGCGCGACTAGACGCGCTGCGCGACCGCCTGCTGCCGCGGCCGAATCACGGAATCCGCGAAGCGCTCCATCTCTTCCAATTGCGGACTGAACTGAAGCAGCAAAAGATCCACACCCGCCTCTTCGAACTCTCCGATGCGATCGGCCAGCTGTTGCGGCGTGCCGACCAGCCCGGAACGCAAGCCGCGATTCGACACGGAATAATCCTCCAGTGAGACGCGCTGCTCGAGCTGGGTATTGGCCAGCCACTGCTGATAATTCTGGTAGCCGGCTGCATTCTGCTGCACATCAGTGATCCGCCGCAGTTCGGCCTGAGCTTCCTCTTCCGTTTCGCGCACGATCGCGTAAGCCGCGACGCCATATTGCATCGGCGGCAGATTCTTTTTCTCGCGGCGGGCGGACATGTCGCCGATTTTTGGCCCGATTCGCTCGGGCGGATCTCCGTGCATCACGTAGGCGTCGCATTTTTGCGCGATCAAATCTTTCGCAGTTTCTGATTCGCCGCCGGCATAAATCGTTGGACGCGGCCTGCCTACGGGCTTCGGCTGCAGCACCAGATCGTTCACGGAGTAGTAGCGGCCGCAATAATTGAAGTGGTCCTGCTTCCACGCTGCGTCCACCACATCCAGCCATTCCGAAGTGCGCGCGTAACGGTCGTCGTGCTGGTCGAACTGCACGCCGTATTTCTTCGCCTCTTCTGCCCACCAAGAGGACACCACATTCAGCGACACTCTCCCGCGGCTGATCTGATCGATGTTGGCCGCCTGCTTGGCGAGCAGCGCAGGAAGATGAAACGTCGGCCGCACCGCAATCATCAGTTCGAGCGATTCGGTGACGGCCGCGAGCGCGGCGGCCGTGGACCATGCGTCGAGCGAAGGCGCGTCCACGCCTTTGATGTCGTTCAAATTCAGCTCAGCTATCAGAGTGAGGCCGAAGCCAATCTGCTCGCTGCGGCGCGCGAGCCGCGAGACGTAGTCCCAACTTGCCTCCATGCGCTCATCTTCGATATTGCGCAGCCAACCGCCGAAAACGGGGAGCCAGTATCCGTAGCGCATTAGCGCGCCTCCTGAACAAGGTAATCCACCAGCCGTTCGAAGGGATCGAAGCCCACCACGCGCGGGCCATCCGCTACGAAATTCGAGAGCGCATTGATGTCGTAGTAGTAGAGCTGGCCATCGCGATCGTCCACGATATATTCAGCCCCGCCGACTTCGATGGCCGTTTCGCGGAAGATGCGCTCGATCGCGGTGATCACATCCGGCGGCGGCTGGTAGCCTTCGACACGCAGTCCCGTCTTCGCACCCTCAATCACGCAAGTGGTTTTCAGATCGGCGCCATCGCTGGTTTTGCAGATGTCCATGGGACAGAGATCAAAAGTTTCGCCGGACGTGAACACTTTGATGCCGTAGAGATATTTGTAGCCGATGGTTTCGACGCGTGTGATGTGACCGTCGCGCGCCGGGATAAATTCCTGCACAATCCCCACGGAATCAAGCCCCAGGTTGAAAGCCTCGTCGCGCGCCGCGCTCACAAGTTGTTCGGGCGTGTCGAATTTCACGATGCCGACGCCGCTGCCGCCGATGTTGGGCTTCACAACGATGGGGAAGCGCATGCCGCGAGCAGCCGCAGGCGCCTGACTCGGATGATTGATCACCACCGAACGTGGATAGGGAAGGCCGAGCGATTGTAAGAGCGAAAGCTGCAGCGCTTTCGAGGTCTCGTTGCGAAATGCCTGGCTGCCGTTCACCACGCGCGTTCCCATCCGTTCGAGATGCGCGAGATAACTGAGCGTATAGAAAACCCCGTGCGCGTTGCCGCGCGTCCACGCTGAGGGACTCATGCGGTTGAAGATCAGCCCGTATTGCTGATTCCCATTGGGCACCAGATCGAAGTGATGCCGCGTGGCATCCAGGCGCGCAAAGGGGACGCCACGCCTGTCCAGCTCCGCGAAGAGCGGGACAAACCACCGCTGATGCTCGTAATAAACGCCAATCGAATGCTTCAGACCTGACACGGATGCCTCCGCTTTCTCGTTGCGGGATAATGGCCCAAAAACTCTTGATCGCGCTGTGCGAGGCGACTCGCGCCTCCCAGGAAACGGCGGGCCTGGCACGAGTTAGCGCCAAGCTGACTCACTGCCTCTTAGATGCCACAAAAAGGGATGCGTTTCCAATGATTTGTTGGCCTTCGATGAGGGCGTTTGGCGAAAGGCGAGTACGAACTTGTGGGTCTGCAAATCCGTGTGAGCCGGTCCACGGCACCGCGAGGTGCGCCGATCGAAGGAGTTGCGCGAAGCGCCCGAGTGTGGTAACCTCCAATTGCGTTTGTTGCTCTTGAGTTCCTTTTGACACGTTCCAGAAGGCTGCCGGGCAACCGCCCAGCGGCCTTTTTTTGTGACGCGCGAGGCAATCAGGACACAAATAGCTTTCCGGGTGGCTAAGCGCCACCTTATGAATGATTTAGGAGTAATTTAATTGAGCAGAGAACAAGGAACTGTCAAGTGGTTCAACGCGGCAAAGGGCTATGGATTCATCCAGCGCCAGTCCGGTGAGGACGTATTCGTGCACTTCTCGGCCATCGAGGCCGAGGGCTACAAGACCCTCAACGAAGGCCAAGCGGTGGAATTCGAAGTCAAGCAGGGACCCAAGGGTCTCCAGGCCGAACGCGTCACCGGCCTCTAATCCCGTCTGGGACGCAGCGCCGAGGCTTCCACACGGCGCTCTGAATTGCATGGCGAGCCCAGCGGGCACGGGCGTGCGGATAAGTGAATCGAGGGGGCGGGCACGTTTGAACGACGGACCGCCTCCAAGGTTTGCCGAGTCGAAAGTTGGGAAGTTGAAAGGTTTGCGCCGCGCGGAAGGCGCCGCGTTTCGCGCGAAACGCTGAACTCTTAACTCTTTGCTCCGAACAAAAAAAATTCAAATTTTGCCGTCATCAAGGGAGGGCATAGTGAACATCCTAGTGGAAGGGCAGACCATCCGGCACGATCAGTACGGCGTGGGCATCGTCACGGAGTCGAACAACGATCGAACCACGATTGACTTCGACGATCACGGCTTGAAGAAATTCGTCACTTCGATTTGGAGCGCCGAATTGATCGGTGAGCCTCCCGCCGAGCGTCCTACGAAGCGCCGCGGCCGCCGCAAAGCCGTCAAGAAAGTATAGTTTCCAGAGTCAGGTCGCAGGTTGCGGAATCAATGCAAACTCCTCAACCTGCGTCTGAAAATTCAAACTTTTCCTGTTTTTGCCTCGAAACTGTGTGCCGGATTGGTTGCGACAGTTCTGTTCCACCCAAACCGCTTATGGCTCCACAAGATTATTGCGGACCGCGAAGCGGATCAGCTCGCTGAAACTCGTGAAACCCATTTTGCGCATGATGTGATTCCGGTGGCTTTCGACCGTGCGCGTTGAGACGCCCAAGGCGGCAGCTGCTTCCTTGTTGCTTTTACCCTCGGCCAGCAGTTGTACAATTTCAACTTCGCGGGTCGTAAGCGGTACGCCGGGCAGCAAACCGCTGGCGT
>Ga0307469_10000729_pt1 | contig 11994 bp, 9 predicted proteins | sample atmos_gasesAM2C__FD_203084 | JGI IMG/M metagenome (GOLD analysis project Ga0307469, IMG submission 203084) | Hardwood forest soil microbial communities from Morgan-Monroe State Forest, Indiana, United States - atmos_gasesAM2C_515 | ecosystem: Environmental > Terrestrial > Soil > Temperate forest...
GCCTCGCGCCGTTGGCGAGGCAGAGGTCAACAAGGCATTCGTACACCTCGAGGCGGTTTTTCATAAAGGCGATCTTCAGCTCCTCGCCGTGGAGACTGCTTCGCAAGGTCTCCAGCGCCTCACGCGCTCTCTGATAGGAATCGTAGGCTTCGAGGGGGTCGCCCGCAGCTTGTCGAATCTGGCCCATCAGGAACTCCGCCTGGTGTCGAAGCACGGGAGCTTCGAGCGAAGCGAGGCGCTCCAGTGCGCGCGAGCATGCAGCCCGAGCGGTTACTGGACTTCCGGTTCGGAGCGCCAAGCGGGCAAGCAGAAGGTGGCAAAGCACTGCCTTGCCGGGTAGAACCGAGGTCTCGAAGAATCGGGCAGCCCGGGCACAAAGACGCCGCGCCTCGAACAGGCGTCCTTCGTTGTACAAAACAAGGGCCTCGTAGAGATCGATCAGCGAGGGCCAGACTAGATTTTTTTCTGCGACAAATTTCGCCCGCGCTTGCGCGAATAGCTCCAATGCACGGAGGGCTTTGCCAAGCTGGCTTAGAGCGATCGCTTCGTTCGTGACTGCCTTTGCCTCCTCGTACCCCATTCCCAACTTCTTGAATCGAACAAACGCTTCATGAGCGTCCTCGCTCGCTTCAGAGGTCAGATTCAGTTCCAGATAAATCTCGGAAAGATCCAGATAACAGAGGGCCAAGACATGCGCGTCTCCATTCTTTTCACACTCCACCCGGGTGGCGCGCAACATTTCAATCCCGCGGCCATACTCGCCCCGGAGGTAATAGAGGTAAGCGATGTTGTAGTCGGTCTGGGTCAAAAGTAGGGTCATCCCATTGCTGACGCACAATTCACGCGCGCGCTGATAGGTGGCGAGGGCACGGGGAAAATCGTTCAGGCTGATCAGGGACACCGACATATTATTCAGGACAACCGCAAGACCCTCTGAATCGCGCATAGGCAGAAGCATTTCGTAAGCGCGCTCATAACGGGCGAGGCCTTCGTCAAAGCGGTCCTGCCGGTGGTAGATGTTCCCGACGTTGATCTCCACGTGCGCCAGCCGGCGGTGGTCGCCAATGCGGCGGAAAATTTCCCGGGCGTTATGAGCGGCCTCCAGGGCCCGGTCGTATTCTCCGAGCAAGAGGAAGGGCTGAATCGAGGAATTAAGTGTCCGCGCCTCCTCTTCGCTGTTGTGGATTCTTCGAAAGATGGCAAGCGCGCGGGCGTGAAATTCCAGGGCCTTCGAATTGTCGCCGATCATGTACAGGGCGTTGGCCTTGGAGCGAAAACTCGAGGCCAAGGCATCCTGCCCGCGTAGCTTGCCTGCGATGGCGACCGCAGCTTCCGCCAGCGCGAGTGCTTGCTGAGGATCTATACGCAGCTTCTCGCGTACGGCATCGTTCAATTTCCGGACAACGCCTGTGTTGTAGAGTCGGCGACGGCGCGCCAAGAATCGCGCCCGGCTAGTGTCGTCTTTGAGACTCGCAAGATCCCGGAGAAGATCGTGGGGAATGGGGTCGCTGCTGGATTGCCGTTTCACGAAAAACCTACATCAAGGAGCCGCTTCCGCAAGCGTTCCAGGCAGCGCTGGCGGATGAAGCCGATCGATCCCGTGGCGATCCCGAGCGTCGCTGCAATTTCCTGGTATGGGCGCGGAGGCTCTTCAAAGAAAAGCATGCGGACGAGTTCGCGACATCGGGGTGGCAGCTCGCTGATTATTTGCCGCAGGCTCTGCTCCTCCTCCGCTTCGCGCAGGATCGCTTCAGCCCGAGGCGGCTCAATCTGCTCGAGCTTCTCATCATCCGGCTCCGAGGATTCCACGCGCTGATGCTGCCGCTTCCAATGGAAGCATTTGTGAGCAGTGATTTGTATGATCCACTTTGGCAGAGCTTTCGGCTTACGCAATTTGGGGAGCTCGGAAATCAGTTCCAGGCAAACCGCCTGAAAAATGTCCGTGGCATCGTCTGAGGAAAACCCATACTTGATGGGGATCGAGAATATGAGGTTCTTGTATTTATCGACCAGCGCGGACCATGCTTCTTCGCCTCCCCGTAAGCATCCTTGCACCAGACGAGTGTCCGGCCATGCCGAGCGCAACTCTTCCAATGTCGCGGATTTCTGAGGAGCCATAGGACTCGCGCTCGCTAATCTAACGCACGTAAAGCTGTTCAATATTCCACAACACGTAAGGGTCCAAAATTGCCGGTCGAAAATTTCCAACCCGGTCCTTCGCGCCCACGAGAATATTAGGGCTGGCCAGGCATATCACCGGAACATTTTCGGCAATGATTTCCTGAACTCGGTCGTACAGCCGCTTCCGCTTGGCGTACTCCAAAGTGGTCATCTGTTGTTGCATCAGGCGGTCGATTTCCGCTTCCCACTCCGTTGCCGGCTCGGCTTGTACCGGGTGCCAGAGATGAGTCTCTCCGCTCGAGAGCCAGACGTTCATTTCCGGCGTCGGATCGGCATCGCCTGTCACCAGACCCATCACGGCGGCCTCGTAATCGTAGGTGTTCAGCAGCCTGTCCACCATGGCTCGAAATTCCAGCGAGACCAAGTGAACATTCATTCCCAGCTTGCTGAGGTCATCTTGAATGAGTGTGGCCATTTTCGAACGCTGGGCATTCGATGAGTTTGTGAGGATCGAAAACTCGACCGGCGTACCATGTGCATCCACCAAAGTTTCGTCGCTCTTCAGGGAAAAGCCCGCTGATTGGAGAAGCTGGCGCGCGCGATCGAGCGATTGCGCCGGATGTGGAAGTGAGTTATCGATCCAGGGCTTGTTGCCGGGCGTGACGTTACCCCATAAAGGGGTGGCCCGGCCATGATAGACCAGTCGAATGATGCTCTCGCGGTCGATGGCCGCCGAAACAGCCTGTCTGAATCGTGCGTCCTGAAACCAGCTCTGCTTCTTCGTGATTTCCGGGTGCCCCTTGGAGGCGAGGTCGTTCAAATTGAAAAAGAGAAAGTTGTACTCGAACCCTGCTCCCAGGTCATACAAGTGATAGCCACGCGCGGCTTGCTCTCTTTCAAGTACGGCGAAGTCTTCAGCGCTGAAACGGCTGAGAATGTCCGTGTCTCCAGCCTCAAATCGAACCACTTGCGCGTCCGCACTTGGGACGAACAAGAAAACTATTTCATCGAGGTACGGAAGACGGTTTCCTGCGCGATCCTTCTTCCAATAGTAAGGGTTCTTTTCCAGAACAACGCGCTGGCCGGGGACATATTCCCTCAGTCGAAACGGCCCGAGCCCCGCGAATTGGTTCGGCGGCGCCGCGAGCGTCCAAGCATGCGCAAAGTTGCCGCTTCGATAGGTTTCTTCCAGGAGGTGCCGCGGAAGGATGGCTAAACCGTCGAAGATTCTCTCGGCGGCAGCATACGGCTGGGCCAGATCGAAGCGGACCGTAAAGTCGTCCACTTTCTGAACCTCAACGGGCTTTCCTCCAATAACAAGAAGGTCGCGCTGCGAAGAATGCAGCTTTTCGTCCAGATAAAGACGAAAGCTGAACAAGACGTCGTCTGCGTTCAATGGTTGGCCATCAGAGAAACGCAAACCATGCCGGAGGTGCAGTGTGTATTGTCTTCCGTCGCGTGAGACAATCCAAGACTTTGCGAGTGCAGGTTCTGTTTTCAGGGTTTCGCGGCTGATGTGGATGAGGTCGGATGTCATACAGCGAATCACGTCTCGTGACGTGTCGTCCGCGGCGAGCACGGGATTCAGAGTCTTAGGTTCGGAGCGCAGACCAACAACAATCCGGCCCCCGGCGCGACCCGGAGGGTTCTCCGTCACCATCAGCTCCTCGCCCGTTCCTGCCGATGCAGCCGGCAAAGAGGACGGTGCACCAAGAATCAAGAGTAAGAACGAAGCCGCCCGCACCGATAGAAAAACTTTCGCCATACATCAACTCTTAACAGAGATTGATTCGTTTTTACAGCGAGACAGACTTAAAGCGTTCCTGCAATGCATCGGCAGCAATGTAATACCCGAGGAACAGGGGAACAAGGAGCAGCGCCGGCAGGAACATCCACCAGTAGGAGGAGAGGACGGAGTATTGCTGCAAAGAGGATAGCAAGCTGCCCCAGCTTGCTAAAGGCTCGCCGACACCGAGACCCAGGAAAGTCAGCGTCACTTCGGCGAGGACAAACTGCGGTATCAGCAGGGCAATTTGGGTTAGTACGACGCCCGACGTTTGCGGAAGGATATGGCGGAAAAGCAGGTAACGATCCGAAGCGCCGAATCCTCGCGCCGCGAGGACGAAGCTTCGTTCTTTTGCGCTCAAGACGACGCCTCGAATAAGCCCCGCCGGACGCGCCCATCCGACCAGCCCCATGACGGCCACTAGCAGCAGGAATACCTGCGACTGAGTGATGTGCAGTGGAAGTGCCGCACGGACGGCGAATAGTAGGTAGAGCCAGGGCAGAGCAAGAAAGAGTTCTGCGCCGCGCATCAGTGCATTGTCAAGCCAGCCACCGTAGAACCCTGCGACTCCTCCCAGCATGATTCCAAGAAAGACCGAGAGGGCGGCAGCGATCAGCCCGGCGAGGAGAGAGAGTTGGCCGCCGTAGAGGAACCGGGAGAGCTGATCCCGGCCATATCCGTCGCTGCCCAATAGGAAGAGTCGGCCGGGCTCCTCGACGCCAAGAAGATGGATGTGCGCCGGGAAAATGCCCGCAATCTTGTACGGTGCGCCTGCGGCGAGGAAGCGGATTGGATATACCCGCGTGAAATCTATCCCGTATGCGCCGAAATCAACCGGATCGTTCTTGAGGCCGTACACAAACGGCCGTGCGTGGAATTTTCCCTTCGCATCGAAGAAATGCACTCGAGTCGGCGGAGCAAACGGAAACCGCCGGTCCTGCGCGGTAGAATTGTAGGGCGCAAAAAAACCCGCGAGCAAGATCAGTGATTGGAATCCCGCCAGCAGGATTAGCGCGCCGCACAGCTTGAACCGTCGCCTCACTGCATCACTCCACACGAATCCGTGGATCATTTGCAAGAAGGAGCAAGTCCGCGAATAGATTGCCAGCCACAAGAAATACTGAGGACAACATCACAACGCCAATCACAACATAAACGTCGCGCGCAAAAATCGCTTCGACGAGCAGCGGCCCCAATCCCGGCCAGCTTAGTATCACTTCCACCAGCACGGAAGCACTGAGCATCGTGCCTATCGAAAATCCCAAAAGAGAAATCAGCGGATTTGCCGCGACGGGCCACGCATAACGAAAGAGCACCCGCGTGCCCGAAATGCCGTTCGCGCGCGCCGCTCGAATGAAGCGAGACTCCAGCACATCAATTAATGCCGAGCGGATGTGACGGACCAGCATTGGCGTGATGGTGAGCGCCAGGCCAACACATGGCAGAAGCAGGTGAAGCGCAACATCTTTGGCCTTGCTCCAAAAACCCAGGCTGGAGGCGCCTGGAGAAATCATTCCCCCTGCTGGAAACCAGCCGGTCCTTACTGCGAGCAGGAGCAGGCAAAGGTAAAGGAGCAGATCCGGGATCGTGAGGAATGTGGACATGGCAACTCCGCAGGCGCGGTCAGCCAACGTTCCGCGTTTTTTGGCGCTCCATGTCCCGACAGGGATGGCCAGCAGCCATGCAAGGACGGTTGCGCCGCAGGTCAAGAGGAGCGTGTTCCTTGCTCGAACCCAAATGAGCGGGCCAACGGGGCTGTTATACGCAATCGAAAAGCCCAACTCCCCTCTGAGGACGGAGACCAACCAGTGTTCGTAGCGCACGGCAAGCGGCCGATCCAATCCATATTCCGTACGGAGGCCGTTGACGGTCTGGGCAGAAATCAGCGGGTTCATGCGCATGGCGTCGAAGTAATCGCCGGGTGCTAGCTGGAGCAAAGCGAACGACAAAATCGAAATGGCAATCAGCAATATCGCCGCATGAACCAGCCGCCGGCGAATGTATTTCATGGCCATGATCTAGGCGAACCGCTCCTGGCAGATGGATTCAAGTGAAGGCATTGCGGCGAGAAGCTCTTGCGTGTAAGGGTGCTGTGGCTCCGCGAACAGATTCGCCGCCAGTCCCTGCTCCACGATCTTTCCTCCATGCATAACAGCGACGACTTCCGCAAACCGCGAGACCAGGCGCAGGTCGTGCGAAATGTGAAGGTACGTCAAGGAACGCGCCGCCTGGATATCAGTCAAGAGTTTCAAGATCATCTTTTGATTTGCGATGTCGAGACTGGACAGCGCCTCATCGAGAATCAGGAGTTTTGGCTCGAGAATCAGGGCTCTGGCGATTGCCAGCCGTTGCCGCTGCCCACCGCTGAACTCCAGGGCTGTTTTTCTTTCGCATTTCCGCGGCAAGCCGACTTGTTGCATGACATTCAGCGCCTGTTCGCGCCGTTGCGCCTTTGTACCTTGTCCGTGGATCAAGAGAGGCTCCGCGATGATTTCTCCCGCCGTCAGTCGAGGATTCAGTGCTGAAGTAGGATCTTGGAAGATCATTTGAATCTTCCGGCGCATTGGGAACAGCGCTCGGCCATAGAGCGCAAGCAAATTCACGCCATCAAACCAAAATTCGCCTTCTGCTGGCTTCTCCAGCAGAGCTAAACACCGCGCCAGACTCGATTTCCCCGCGCCCGACTCACCCACCAGCGCCACAGTTGTGCCGGGGTAGATCGTCAGGTTCACATCTGCAAAGGCCTGCACGATGAGCCTCGCGTTCGTCACGCCATGGCGTTGAACATGATTCATGCCGAGGTGTTCAACGCGGAGAAGCGGCTGATGCGGGCGGGCGATCACAAAATATCCCTGTAGGCGACCAAATCCTGATCGGAGAATTCAATCGCTTGAGCATCTACATCCCGTCGCAGCATCGCTCGAGTGTAGAGTTGACGAGGATTCCGGTAGATTTCCCCGAAGCTTCCCTCCTCAATAATCCGTCCTTCCTTCATCACCAGCAGCCGATCGGCGAGACTTGCTTGGATTTCGGGCGTATGACTGATCAGCAGTATCGAGAGGTGAAACTGCTCCTTCAATTCTGTTAGCAGCGCCAGAAAACTCGCCTGGCTGCATGCATCGAGGGATGCCGTGGGCTCATCGGCGATCAACAAGGCAGGGTTGCAAGCCAGTGCCTGCGCGAGAACGACTCGTTGGAGCTGCCCTCCGCTCAATTGGTGCGGGTACGCCGAAAAAATCCTCGCGGTGTCTTGAAGGCCCACACGCGCAAGCATGGATTCCGCTTCTGCGCGACACTGCTTCCAGCCCCAGTCCCGGTGCGCGCGAAATACCTCCGCCACCTGGTCCCCGACTCGCAGCACAGGGCTCAGCGAAATTCCCGGTTCTTGGGACATGATTGAAATTTCGGCGCCGCGGATCCGCTGGAGCGACCGCTCATCCATCGCAAGCAACTCTTGTCCGCGAAACGAAATCGAGCCAGCGACGCTTGCGTGGTCTTTGGGAAGCAGCCCGAGCAGGGTCAGCGCGATACTGGTTTTTCCGCATCCCGATTCGCCCATGAGACCGACAACTTCCGCAGAGCCGATGTCGAAACTGATTTGATCGACCGCCAGGTGCGGCATGCCGTTAACAGGTTGGTACTGAACGGTCAGATCGCGAACTTGCAGTATGTTTTCCATGTGTCCCGGCATCGATCCGTTGCGCTACGCCTAAAGAAAGCCCGCCTGTAACTAACCTAACCGTGAGCGCTGACCGTGTCGATAGATCGTTCATTTTGATGCGTATTGACGATAACAGTACGAAAGTACTCCCCTAGCCAATTGGCGGCCGCAGGGGCACTTTCTTGTTCACGATTCGAAAAAAAGCTATCAACAAGCACTCACGGACACCCTTATTGAACAGCAGGAAGAAACTCGCACTGGGAGGTGCGGAATGAAACCCGGACTTGCGCTCGCTGGGCTGATTCTAGTTGTCGCGCCGATCACGCTGGCAAAAGACCCGCCGGATTACGACAAGGGCCTTCTGCTCTCGATGGAATCCACATCCTGCGGCTATGCCGAAAAAGACGGCAAGAGTATTACAGGCCAAATTATCGGGACCGATTCGTCACACAAGAAGACACAGGAAGTGCTGTGCCAGGAATATCTGATGCAAGCGGACCACATCACCTACCGCATCCGGCCAAAGGATGATAAACATCCCGCGCTCCTTCCAATTGGTGAAGCAGTTCAGTTCCGGATTCACAAGGACAAAATGTTTCTGCGCGTCCCGGAGGGCGACGGAAAAGAACGTGAGTATCTAGTCCTCTCAATGCAATTGCGGCCGGATTCAAAGAACACCAAATTGAACCAGTAGAGTGGCTGAGGTGAAGAGGATCTTAAGTTTGCGCCCTTCAGGCTACTGCAAATGAAGCCGGCACCACCCGTCACGAGGTAACGCAATACGGAAGCCGCCTAGATTCGGAGCGGAGCAGCCTGAATCAAACGCAGTAATATTCGATTTCTGTGCTGACGCCCACCCTCCGCGCACCCTGATGCCATATCGTTTCCGATCGAACCACGCGCACTCGGGCACGAGCGACGAGGGCAGCCGGCCAAGCTTTCTTGCCCGGGAGGGTAATCGTGAGAGCGAGCCTTGTACCTTGTGCAAACGGGGAATTAGTGACGAGGTAGATTCCGTGCCCTGAAAGGTTGATCGTTTCCCCGGAGAATGAGGGGGAGTTTCTCTTGGGCGGGCAATATCGAATTGAGAGCGGCAGTGAGATTTGGAACCGCGAGGACGCTCGCCGCTCTCCACCTGTTACAGGTTGCGCGATTGGCTGTTGCAGGTCTGTAGCTTGGATCATCTCGAAAGCCTCCTCCGCATACAGTCAAGCTCGGTGCTTGAATACCCCAGTGGAGCCCACGCAACTTTAAATGTGGCGGGAGCTTCACCGGATGGCGAGGCGCTTGGGAGCAAGGTGGGGACTCCTTGCGGGGACGCGACCCTCGCCCCTTTCCACAATTTCGGATTGGTGAAGCTCCCTGAAGTCATACTGCATGGCAGGGTAGCGGGCTCACCAAGACCGCACAATCAGGTAGATTCCCGAATTCGCCGGGGGGAAGGACCTGAGGGTCGAACCTACAAGCCATCCCCCCAATGCTTGGGAGTCCCGAGGAGGGTGACAGTATTCGGGACATGTTCGTTGTCTCTGATTTCCTTCAGGGCAGCAGTCCTCAGGTCTTTTCTGGACTCCGGAATCCCGCAACCACCCGATTGTGAACTCTCTCTTTCCGGATTATAGGCAACCTCGCAATTTGACGACCGAGCCTGGCTTTCCTAAGGAGATGCGATGAGAGACTTCGACGATAGACTCGCGAGGTACTGCAACGAGGCAGGCGTTGCGAATGAACATTCCGGCAGGAGTGATGAAAAAGGCTGGAAATTCAGGAGATTCACGCCGGGCAAGTCGCTGGCCCAATGCTTACTCACGTTGCTCATCGCTGGGGCTTCGGCGCTTTTTTGGCTCGCGCCGACGTCGAGCGGGCAGACCGTCACGGTCGGGGGCTCCATGGAGGGCAATTTGGCGATAAACCCAGGCGACACTATCCTTGCCGGCTATGACATCACTATGCCGGGAATGCACCCTGCCGCGACAGTTACAGTAAGCGACGGGATGGTGCAGATGAACGTCGTGTGCATCGACGGCAGCGCCCAGACCGTCACCATGTCGCTTCCCGTCCAGTCCTATTCGGTACCGTCCAACGACAACACGTGGTACCCCTCTGGCGATGCGAGCAGTCCGCTCGTGTATCAAGGCGCTGCCAAGGTGCCTCTGAACCTGTGCGGCGGGCTGCGGGGTTCCGCTCCCAATGGAGCCACCTTCACCGCAGTCTTCCAGTCCACCGACAACAGCGATTCGCTTGACGCCCGGTATCACTACAGCGACAAGTCTGCCGGCCTGTGGAGTGCAACTGCGCACGTCCTGAAGCCTGCGAAGCCGGGACCAAGTTCCAAGAGTCCCGTTTTCGGAAGAGAGGTGATAGTTGACCACCAGCGGATCGATGGGGAACCCAGCGTCGCAATTGATGGGACGGACCGTATCTACGTCGCTGGGCCGTTCGGATTCTCGACGACCGCCAGCTATGTTTGGCGGTCAACGGACCACGGCAAGAGCTTTCATTTGGTCCCCGGGAACCTGGCACCTTACGGCAAACCTCTGGTCACTTGCGTGGGAGGAGGCGACTCGGCTCTGGCCGTTGATTCCGTGAACCGGCTTTACTTCACCGACCTGCAAGGATTGACGGACGTCAGCAACAGCGTAAGCTCGGACGAAGGAACCACATGGCTGAGCACGTGCAATGCGGCCAACGCAGTAGGGGTGGACCGTCCATGGATCGCAGCTTTCGGCGACCCGCAGAACGGAGGTGCCCTCTACCAGACGGTGGATCAGATCGAACAGTGCATCGCGCCGTGCGGCGAGGGAGAGGGGGGCCTGGGGCAGGTGGGGAGCAACGTGGTCGAGATCACTCGGTCACAGGACGGCGTAACATTCACTCCGCTCCCGGCCCAGCAAATCGAGCCGGACGGAATCGTTTCTGGCATCGTGACCGATTCGAAAGGCGGTGTTTACATTGCCCACACTGGGTACGTGGATCCTCAGACTCACAACTTTATCGGGGGGTCCGATAGCAATGGCAATGACAATGCCATCGTGGTGGTGATTTTCGCCAAGGGATACAACATGGCGAGCCCCATTCCGTTAACCGGCAACCAGACGCTGTGCCAAATGCGGCCGGATGTTTGCACGACCTCGATCGTCTACACGGCTCCGCTGCTGCCAGGCAACCCCGGCAACAGTACGGTTACCGTAGGTCAGGATTTCAGCCCGATCGCCATTGACCGGGCTGGCAATCTGTACGTCGTATGGTCACAAGCGTCAGTGGACGCTTCGTCCGGATTGATCAATGGTGCAAGCCAGATCTACATGGCAGTCTCCGCCAACCACGGCGCCACGTGGGGTCCACCGGTCCGTGTAACCGCTGCCACCCCCAGTCTGCAAACGAACCTGTTCGCCTGGGTGGCAGCGGGGGACCCGGGCCGTGTAGACGTGGTGTGGTACGGCACCCCGACGCTGGGATCCTGCCCGAGTCAGCCTTGCGGCTCCGGCGCCATTACTGCCCATTGGTCGGTGATGATGGCCCAGAGCCTGAACGCGATCGTTAACGGGGCACCCAATTCAAATCCCAGCTTTGCGACTACGCAAGTATCCGAGGTGTCCAACCACTACGGGCAAATCTGCACGTTCGGGATCGGCTGCACCACCGGAGGTGACCGAGGCTTGCTCGATTTCCTTAGCGTCACGGTCGGCCAACAGGGCGAAGCCAATGTGGTGTGGGCCGATGCCGTGAACCGCAACTCCGTCATGGGCACATCATCCGCAGTGATTTCTTTCAACCGCCAGGTGGCTGGCCCGAGTTTGTATGCCAATGTTGGCCAAGTAACTGGGCAATCTCCCGCGAGTGGAGCGGGGATGGGGTCCCCAGAGGCGTTCTATTCCGCCGACGGCACCGCCACGCTGGGTACGGGAAACTTGATCCTGCAATCGGCCGCCGTGACGATGCCCGACCAACAGCATTACCGCTTCACGATCAATGTATCCGACCTCAGCACGCTGTTCGTCCCACCCACGCTGGGAGGGACGGATGCGTTCTGGATGGTGCGCTGGGAGGTGCCTGATCCCAACGGATCGGGTCACACATATTTCGCAGCGATGGAGTCGGATGGGGGGCAGGCGCCAACCTTCTTCGACGGCGAGACGCTGGCCCTTAGCGATTCGCACGGCAAGTTTCTGACCTACAATCCGGCGAATAGCATTCAGGGCAGCTTCGCAGCCTCCTCGACGGGCGGGGTGATCACACTCAATGTCCCGCTCGCCGACGTGGGCGGCAACCAGAATGCAAACCTGTATTCGATTACAGCAGTGACTGCAACTCAGTTAACCCCGTCATCGGCCGGATCCGCGGGGAGTTCGACAACCGGCACGTCCACGGGCCCGATTTTCAACCAAATTGACGCGACGGAGCCATTTGATTTCACGCCGTGAAT
>Ga0307469_10000730_pt1 | contig 11973 bp, 12 predicted proteins | sample atmos_gasesAM2C__FD_203084 | JGI IMG/M metagenome (GOLD analysis project Ga0307469, IMG submission 203084) | Hardwood forest soil microbial communities from Morgan-Monroe State Forest, Indiana, United States - atmos_gasesAM2C_515 | ecosystem: Environmental > Terrestrial > Soil > Temperate...
ACGGCGTCGCGCAACATCACTTGTTCGTCGTTCAGCTCGAGGTCCACTACGGTCTCCAGTCCTCGCCCGTCCGTTGCCACGGGTCGTCGTTGTCGTCGCGGGGAACGGCGATCTTCGCTCGGCACTCGGTCGCCACCTCTCCGTCGACGGTCAGCAGCACGTTGACGTCGACGAAGCCGTTGTCGACCGCTGCGACCGTTCCGTCGAAGCGCAAGGTGTCGCCGGCACACACCGACTTCTTCATCTTGAAACGCATCTTCGCGAGACGTCCGGACGGTCCCGTCCAGTCGGTCAGGTAGCGCTCGATCCATCCCGCCTGGTTCGGCGTGTTGAGGAAGATGTCCTTCACCTTCACCCGTTCGACGGCCCAGTGCGTGTCGTGGTGCTGCGGCTGCCAGTCACGCGACGACGACGCTCCCATGACGACGTGGCGCGCGAGGATCTCGACCTCGAGAGGTGGAAGTGCGTCTCCGACGTTCATCGTTTGTAGCTGAACATCTCGTAGGTCTCGACGCCCTTGACCTCGCCGCCCTGGTCGCGGTGCGTGACGTCGATCGTCCAGAAACGTCCGGTGCCGACCCGCGTCGTCTTCTCGTCCGAGATGTCGCGGATCTTCTGCGTCGTCGTGATGCGATCGCCGAGCTTCACCGGTGCGTAGAACGTGATCTCGTTCGCGGACACGACGCCGTCGGGAAGGTCGAAGGCATCCTTCAGGTCGAAATGGAGCGAGAGCGGCATCGAGGTGTCCTCGCGTCCCGGCACGAACTGCAGCGGACGCATCCACACCGAAAGCATCGACGGCGGTGAGATGTCGCAGGACGGATCCCAGAACTTCGGGTTCGCGTTCTCCGTCGCTTCGAGCCAGTGCAGGACGTACCCCCGCTCACACACGATGTCGCCCGGCGGATCGGTGCGCTCCTTGCCGATCCAGTCCTTAACGTTCATCGAGCGATGACCGGAGCGAGCTGACGGAAGCCGCCGGCGTCCTGCGTCGGGAACGTCGCGGCCACCTCTTCGATCGTAAGCACCGGCGCGACGCACGTGTCCTTGTCCGCGAGGAGGTTCACCCACTCGTCGCGCGGCTTCGTGAGGAAGGTCGCGCGGAGCTTCGTCCGGAGTTCGTCTTGTTTCGAGTCGTCGTACTGGTATTGCGCGAGCTCGGGGAGTCCGACCTCGTTGCACAGGTTCGCGAAGAACTTGCCTTCGATCGCCGCGACGGTGATGAAGCGTCCGTCTCCGCATCCGTAGACGTCGTAGCACGCGTTGCCGCCGGTGAGCAGCCGCGAGCGCTCACCGGTCGCGAGGTAGGCGTCGACGGCGAGGGCCGTGAGGAAGAGCACGCCGTTCGTCGTCGAGACGTCCAGGAACACGCCCTCGCCGCGGACGAGCGCAGCGAGGATCGAGATCGCCGCCTGCATCCCGCCGCCGGCCGAGTCCGCGACGGTCGCCCCCGGGATCCTGTTGCCCTGCTCCGCAACGAGACCCGCGACGCCGCAGTAGTTGAGGTCGTGACCGGCCCAGTCCGCCCGCGCGTCGTCCTGCCCGTAGCCGGTGATCGCGGCATAGACGATCTTCTCGTTGCGCTCGCGGCACGCGGCGTACCCGACGCCGAGACGGTCGGCGATACCGGGACGGAACGACTCGACGACGACGTGCGCATCACCGACGAGCGAGAGGAACGCTTCGGGATCGGTGCGCAGGTCGACCTCGACGCGGCGGGTGCCTCGTCCGGCGCCGTAGGCGTACGCGGCGGGCTCGATGCGTCCGGCGGACGCCGGTGCGACGATCTTCACGACGTCCGCGCCGAGATCCGCGAGCAGCCACGTGCAACGGGGGCCGGGACCGACCGACGAGAGATCGAGGACCGTGACGTGCTCGAGCACGGTTAGTTCTGGACCGGGAGGCCGAGCGCGCGCCGCGCGATGATGTTCCGCTGCACTTCCGACGTGCCCGCACCGACGGTCTCGAGCACCGAGTACTGGAAGTAGTTCTCGAAGCGTCCGTCGACGGGAGCATGTTCGTCGCCGCGGCGGAGCACGGCGTCGGGACCGGCGAGCGTGATGAACGCTTCGGCGACTTCCTGCGCCGTCTGCGACAGCCAGAGCTTGAACATCGCAGCTTCGATGTTCGGCACCTCGCCGCGCGCGGCCTTCGAGATCACGCGAAGACAGTGCATCTTGCAACCTTCGATGCGCGTGGCCAGACGAGCGACGACGCGACGGACCTCAGGGTCGTCACGCATGGGCTTGCCGTCGCGCGTCGCGGTGCGGAGGTACGTCCGCAGCGCTTCGTACTTCTTCGCGAAGGCCGAGATCGTGAACAACGTGAACCGTTCGAAGTCGAGTGCTTCGGAGATGTAGTAGAAGCCCTTGTTCACTTCGCCGACGACGTAGTCGTCCGGGACGAACACGTCGTCGAGGAACACCTCGTTCGTGCGCTCGCCGGCGAGGCACGGCATGTTCACGACCTCGATCCCCTTCTGTTCCATCGGGATGAGGAAGAGCGAGATGCCTTTGTGCTTCGGGGCGTCCGGATCGGTGCGCGCCGCGAGCCAGTACCAGTCGGCGAAGTGCGCGGACGTTGTGAAGCGCTTCTGTCCGTTCAACACCCAGCCGCCGTCGGTCTTCGTCGCACGCAGGCTGAGGGCGGCGAGGTCACTTCCCGCGTTCGGTTCCGAGTAGCCGATCGCGAATTCGATCTCGGCCCCCAGGATCTTCGGCAGGAACTCCTGCTTCAGTGGTTCGTTGCCGTGGCGCATGATCGTCTTACCGACGATCCCGACGCCCTTGCCGATGAGCGGCGCGCCGACCGTCGCGAGCTCCTCGTTCAGGACGTACTCGAAGACGCCGGGTGCGTCCGACCCGCCGTACTCCTTCGGCCACGACATCCCGATCCAACCGCGCTCGGCGAGCTTGTGCATGAAGGCCCGCCGGGCCGGGGTGTCGACGAGCTGCGCCATGCCCTCGCGCGTGGGGTCCATGACCTCCGGGTCGTGGTTGTCGGCGAGGAACTGCCGGACCTGCGCGCGGAAGGTCTTCTCTTCAGGGCCGTAATCGAAGTCCATATAGAGGTATCCGCAGCATATCTGACGGGTCGTCAGATTTGAGCCGTCATGTACCCTGGGGGGGTATGCAGCAGGTCCTGGACGCCCTCCGCATGTCCTTCTTCATGTTCTGGGAGACCCTGTGGGCACTCGTCCTTGGGTTCGGCCTCTCGGGTTTTGTCCAGGCGTTCGTCTCGCACGAGGCCATGCAGCGCTCGATGGGCAACCATCGCCCCGCCGCGACCCTGCGCGCGAGCGGCTACGGGATGGTCTCGTCCTCGTGTTCCTACGCCGCGACGGCGATGGGCAAGTCGCTGTTCGCCAAAGGCGCCGATTTCATCACGGCGATGGTGTTCATGTTCGCGAGCACGAACCTCGTGATCGAGCTCGGCATCGTCCTGTTCATCCTTATGGGCTGGCAGTTCTTCGCCGCCGAGTTCATCGGCGGGCCGATCATGATCGTGTTGTTCGTGATCGTCGGCGGGCTGTTCCTGCGGAAGACACTGACGGATCCGGCGCGCGCACGAGTCTCATCCGGACACGACCATCTCGCGATGTCCGGCGTGAGCGAGGAACGCCAACACGAGCTCGAGCGAGAACCGTGGAGCGAGAAGCTCACGTCGAAGGCTGCGTGGGCGGACGCCGCCAGTTACACGATGGCCGACATCACCATGCTCCGGCGCGAGCTCGTCATCGGATACCTCGTCGCCGGCGTGCTCGCTGTGTTCGTCCATCCGTCGATCTGGCATGCCGTGTTCTTCGAGGGCCACGGGTTCCTGACGACGCTCGAGAACGTCGTGGTCGGACCGCTCATCGCCGTCTTGAGCTTTGTCTGTTCGATCGGGAACGTCCCGCTCGCCGCGGCGTTGTGGCACGCGCACCTCGGCTTCGGCGGCGTGATCTCGTTCATCTTCGCCGACCTCATCACGTTCCCGTTGTTGCTCATCTACCGCAAGTACTACGGGACGAAGCTCACGCTGCGTCTCGTCGCACTGTTCTGGTTCGTGATGTCGGCGGCGGGACTCATCACCGAACTCATCTTCCAAGGAGCCGGCTGGATCCCGCACGCCGTCGGGAAGCCCATCGTCGAGGCGCACTGGCAGTGGAACTACACAACGTTCCTCGACGTCGCGTTCCTCGGGGTGTTCGCCGTCTTGTTCTGGCTGTATCGCAACCGCGAGCGCCTCGGCGGTGGCGAGGGCTATGCGATCGACCCGATGTGCGGGATGCAGGTCCGGACGGCCGACGCCCCGGCATCGCTGGTGGTGGACGGCGAACGCATCTACTTCTGCTCCGACCACTGCCGGGAGCGGATGGAGCGGGACCTCGCTCACTGAGCTCGTTTTGCCCCGTTACGCAACTCTTGTTAACATCCGCCGGCGCGCGGGGCCCGCGCGCGGCACACCTATGAGACGAACGCTGATCCTCCTGGCCGTCGCCGTGTTGCTCGCGGCGGCAACGCCGGCCGGTGCGCAGACGACGGGCGCGAAGCTCGGCGACGCGCAGCGTCGCGCGACGCGCATCAAGAGCGATTACGAACGCATCGGTGAGGAGTTCGCCCGCCTCGAGGCGCAACAGGGCAGCACCGCGAATCAGCTGTCCGACACCGAAGCGCGGATCGCACAGACGCGTTCCGACATCGGCGGTCTCCGCAACAAGCTGAAGGCGCGCATCCGTGCGGAGTACATGATGCGCGGCGTCGGCGTGTTCGACTTCCTGCTCGAGGCGCAGTCGTTCCGTGAGTTCAGCTTGCGCTACATGGCGTTGCAGCAACAGTCGCTCTCCGACGAGCAGTCGCTCCTCGAACTACGCAAGAAGACGGCGGAACTCGATGCGCAAGAGAAGGCGCTACGGAGCGAGCGCAAGACCCTTGCGGACGAGACGAACCGCGTGAAGCTGCAAGGGAGTCAATTGTCGGTCAGCCTCGGCCAAGCGAACGAGCTGGTCCACGAGCTGCAGGGACAGCTGCGGCTCGAGCAGATACGCGCGCTGTTCAACGTCGGCACCTACCGCGGGAGCGGGATCGTCATCCCGATGGTGATGTGTCCGGTGGACGGACCGCACTTCGTCACCAACAGCTTCGGCGACCCACGCGGTGGCGGGACGCGTCGCCATCAGGGCAACGACATCATGTCGCCGGAGGGCACACCGGTTGTCGCGGTCGTCGACGGAACACTCTCGATCCGGACCGGCGGACTCGGTGGGAACTCGTGGCTCCTACAGGGCGCGGGTGCGCTCTTCTACTACGCGCACCTGAACGACTTCACTGCGAGTGACGGCGAGACCGTCAAGGCCGGACAGCTCATCGGGCACGTCGGCAACACGGGTGACGCGGCCGGTGGTCCGACACACGTCCACTTCGAGATCCATCCCGGCGAGGGATGGACCCAAGCGATCGATCCCTACCCGAGCCTGTCCAAGGTCTGCTGACGCGCGGGCCAGGTTTTTCACGGTCCTAAACTTGGCCATGACCACTCACTGGTTTCGACAAGTCACCGCTTTCGTCGTTTCGGCAACCATCGCATCGACGCTCACGCTCTCCACCGCCGACGTCGCGTCGGCGGCAGCACTGAATTGCAGCGCCGCACCGATCGTCGTCACGCACAGCATCCGGCTGACATCCGATCTCACGTGTGGGCCCAACAACGCCTTCAACGTTCAGAAGAGCGGCGTAACCATCGATCTCAACCATCACACCGTCGTTTCCGGCTCCGCCGGCGCCTTCGGCGTCTTTTCTTCGGGGTTTTCGCGCGTCGTCGTTACGCGAGGCACGCTCTCCGGCTTCGGCACCGCGGTGAGCTTCAGCGCCGGGTCGTTCGACACCGTTTCTCGTATCCGTGCGTTCTGCAGCGGATGTACGAACATCGAGATAGAGATCAACGCGAGCCACTCGATCGCCAAGGGCAACTTTGTGTTTTCGAACACTCGAGGGATCCAAGTCGGCGGGAGCTTCAACCAGATCGTCGGGAACGTTCTCCACGCGAACAGCAACGGGATCTACATCACCGGGTCGCACACCCGGGTTGCAGGGAACAGGATCGTGAGCAGCGGCTTTGACGGGATCTATGACGGCGGAGGCGGTTCCTTCTTTGATGGGGACATCTCGAGTCAGAACGGCACGTCGGGCGCCTACGATGGCATCGACGCCGTGTCGGATGCGACGGCCGTCTTCAAGAACAACGTGACGAACTACAACACGAAGTTCGGCATCGAAGCAGACCCGGGTGCGACCGACGCCGGAGGCAACCGCGGACATGACAACGCTCAGGCGACGCAGTGCCTCAATATCTTGTGCGCATGAAGGACCGCGGACGCGAACCGGTCTACGGTCGGCTGGTGCGCCGGCGCGGCGGGCGTACGGCCAGCACGAGCCCGACGAGGGCGACGATCGCGCCGATGATGATCCAGGTCGAGTCGCCAATCATGAACGACTTCCCGATGTGGACGCCGATCCCCTGCAGGAACCACACGCCGCCCATCAGGAAGAGGACGACGCCGACGATCCGGAGTGCGGTCACGGGATAGAAGTTCGCCCCTTTAGCGTTTACTAGTCAAGATGAAACCGCGGCGGGTCATCGGGGCTCTGGTCGGTCTGCTGTCCGCCGGCGTCGCGCTCGCAGCCGGACAGATCGTCGCCGCCCTCGTTTCCCAGGCTGCGTCCCCGATGGTCGCCGTCGGCGAGACCGTCATCGATCACGTCCCCCCGTCGGTCAAGGACTTCGCGATCAGCACCTTCGGGAAGCACGACAAACTCGCGCTCCTGATCGGCATGGGCGTGGTGATCGCGATCCTCGCCGTCCTGATGGGCATCGCGTCGACGAAGCGTCCGATGGTCGGCTATGTCGGCCTCGTGATCTTCGGCGGTGCGGGCCTGCTCGCCGCCGTCACGCGACCGAACGCGGACAAACTCGCGGTGCTCCCGTCACTCGTCGCGATCGGCGCCGGACTCGCCGCGTTCGAAGTGCTCATCCGGACTCAAACGGTTGAGCCGACGGGCGATTTCTCGGTCGATCGCCGGAGGTTCCTCGTATCCGGCGGCGCATTCGCGCTCGCCGCGATCGTCGCGGCTTCCGCGAGCCGCTTCCTCAGCTCGGCCGCGCGGAAGGCACAAGCGTCGCGTGCGCTCTTCCGGCTGCCGAAGGCGAGCGACGTACCGAGTGCTCCGTCCGGCGTCGACCTCCAGGTGCCGGGACTCTCGCCGTTCTACACGAGCAACGCGGACTTCTACCGGGTGGACACAGCGCTCATCGTGCCGAAAGTCAGAAGCGAGGATTGGCACCTCAAGATCCACGGCATGGTCGACAACAAGATCGAGATGGATATCAACGATCTGCTGAACCGTCCGCTCATCGAACGGGACATCACGCTCACGTGCGTGTCGAACAAGGTCGGTGATTTGCTCGTCGGCAACGCGCGATGGCTCGGTACCCTGCTCAAGCCGATCCTCGACGAAGCGGGCGTCCACTCGAAGGCCAACCAGATCGTGACGCGCTCTATCGATGGCTTCACGTGCGGCACGCCGACGAAAGCCGTCATGGACGGTCGTGACGCGATGCTCGCCGTGGGCATGAACGGCGACCCGTTGCCGCTCGAGCACGGGTTCCCGGTGCGGATGGTCGTCCCCGGGTTGTACGGCTACGTGTCCGCGACGAAGTGGATCGTCGACATGGAACTGACGACGTTCGATGCGTTCGACGCGTATTGGGTTCCGCGCGGGTGGTCGCAGCAGGCGCCGATCAAGACCCAGTCACGCATCGACACGCCGCGCTCGCAGGTGAGGGCCGGCGAGGTCCCGGTCGCCGGCGTCGCGTGGGCGCAGCACAAGGGCATCGCGAAGGTCGAGGTGCGGATCGACGACGGGCCCTGGCAACAGGCGCAACTCAGCACCGAGGACACGATGGACACCTGGCGGCAGTGGCTGTACCGGTGGAACGCGACGTCCGGGAGCCACACGATCCAGGTGCGCGCCACCGACAAGACCGGGTACACGCAGACGGGGCACGAAACGCCGCCACCCCCGAACGGCGCGACCGGCTGGCACACGGTCAGCGTCAACGTCGCCTGACCCTTTACGCTGTCCGCCGGCATGGACGACATCCGCGGCGAACTGCGCACCTGGCTCGAGGCCAACTGGGACCCCGAACTCTCCTTACGTGAGTGGCGCGAGCTGCTCGTCTCCTCGGGGTGGGCAGCGCCGAGCTGGCCGACGGAGTACTACGGCCTCGGGCTCCCGGCCGAAGCCGACGGCATCCTCACGCAAGAGCTCTCGCGCGTCGGAGCGCCGGGCACGCCGACGGGCGTCTCGATGGCGCTCGCCGCGCCGACGCTGCTCCAACACGGTTCGGACGCGTTGAAGCGCAAACTGCTCCGTCCGATCCTCACCGGCGAACACACGTGGTGTCAGCTCTTCAGCGAACCCGGCAGCGGCTCGGACCTCGCCGGCCTGACGACGCACGCCGTGCAATCCGGCGACGAGTGGATCGTCAACGGACAGAAGGTGTGGAACACGAGCGCGCACCACGCGGATTACGGCCTCCTCGTCGCGCGCACGAACTGGGACGTCGCGAAGCACGCGGGCATCACGTACTTCGCGATGCCGATGCGGCAGGCGGGTATCACGGTACGCCCGCTGCGGCAAGCGAACGGCTACTCGTCCTTCAACGAAGTGTTCATGGACGATGCCCGCATCCCCGCGGATCACGTCGTCGGCGAGCTGAACAACGGCTGGTCGATCGCCACGTTCACGCTCGCCGTCGAGCGACGCAACTTCGCGACGTTCGCGCAGCGTCCGCCGATCAAGGGTGACGGTCGCGCCGTGAAGGAGGCGCAGGCGGAAGCCGACGAGTACTTCTCGACCTACGTCTGGTATCCGCAGCGCACCGGACGCGTCGACCTTCTCATCGAGCGCGCAAAGACCGCCGGACGCAACACTGACCCCGTCGTGCGTCAGAAGATCGCGAAGGTCTTGTCGATGCAACGCGTCATGCAGTGGACGGCGCAGCGCGCGGTGATCGCTCGTGCGCAGGGCAAGCCGCCGGGCCCGGAGGGCTCCGTCGCGAAACTCATGGCGAGCGACGTCGCACGTGCCGCGGCGGAGGTCCATTCGTTGATCGGTGGTTCGTCCGGCTTGCTTGCCGGTGAGGACGCACCGCTCGGCGGGACGATCACCGAGGTGCTCATCTCGGTCCCCGCGATCTCCATCGCCGGCGGCACGGACGAGATCCAGCGGAACATCGTCGGCGAACGCGTGCTCGGGCTGCCGCGGGAGCCGGAACCGCACAAGGACCAACCGTTCCGCGACGTCCCTCGGGGCTCGCGTTAGCTGAAGCGTTCGATCGCGAGCTTGCGCAAGCCCGCGTAGTCGACCTTTCCCGCGGGGCTCCGTCCGATCGTCGGCACGACGAGTACGTGCTTCGGCGCCTTGAACCCGGCGAGCTTCGTCTTCACGAAGTCGGACAGCGCCGTCGAGTCGACGTCCTTCGTCGTCTCGATCACGGCCGTGATCGCTTCACCGAAGCGCTCGTCGGGGACGCCGACGGCCACCGCATCGCGCACGCCGTCGTACTGCTTCAGCACCTCTTCGACCTCTTCGGGGAAGACCTTCTCTCCGCCGGTGTTGATCACGACGGTGCCTCGTCCGAGCAGGCGGATCGTCCCGTCGGCTTCGACGGTTGCGTAGTCGCCGGGGAACGAATAGCGCACACCGTCGATCGTGCGGAACGTGCGGGCGCTCTTCTCAGGGTCCTTGTAATACTCGAGCGGGACGAACCCGCCGACAGCGAGCATGCCGCGTTCGCCCGAACCCGGCGTCACCGGACGTCCGTCCTCGGTGAACACATTCGCCTTCTCGCCGACGGTGAACGCCGCCGTCGCCGGGTTGTTCCCCGCCGTCGCCGCGGAGTTCGCCATCCCGACGGCCTCCGTCGACCCGAGCGAGTCGGCGAGGAGCATCCCCGGATGGAGCTTCAGCAATCCTTCCTTCGTCTCGTGACTCCACATCACGCCGGACGAACCGATCATCAAGAGCGACGACAGATCGTACGAGCTCGTATTCGCCTGCAACTCCGCGAGCATCGGCTTCGCGAACGCATCTCCGACGATGATGATCACGTTCACCTGCTTCTCGCTGACCGTCCGCCATAGCTCGGCCGGGTCGAAGCGGCGTGACGGGAGTGTGACGATGCACCCACCGAGGTTCATCGTCTGGAACGAACCCCACTGCCCCGTCCCGTGCATGATCGGGCACGCCGCGAGCGAGCGAGCGCCGGGGGTCACGAAGCGCGACCGGTATTCGTCGAGATCCGCCGGTGGCGTGATGCCGAGTGCCACGTTGCCGCCGCCGCCGAGCGCGTTCCACAGGTCGTCCTGCCGATAGACGACGCCTTTCGGCATCCCCGTCGTCCCGCCCGTGTAGAGCATGTGGACGTCGTCGCCGGAGCGTCCCCACTCGGTGGCGACGCGGTCAGCGCCGCCCGAGACGACATCTTCGTAGGACGAGGCCCAGTCGGGCTCGGGAGATCCGTCCGCGATGAAGTACCACGCCTTCACGAGCGGCAGCTCGCTCCTGAGCTCGTCGAGGATGGGGGCGAAGCTCGCGTGGAAGACGACGACTTCGGCGTCGGCGTTGTCGTAGAGGTACGCGATCTCCGCCGCGCCGTAGCGGTAGTTCGTGTTGACCGGCACCATCGAGACCTTGAACGCCGCGAACAACGCTTCGAGCCACTCGGGGCAGTTGTAGGCGCAGATCGCGATCTTCGAGTTCTTCTGCAATCCCTGCGCGAGGAGCTCCCGCGCGAACGCGTTCGCGCGACGGTCGAAGTCGCGCCACGTGACGGTCCGGTCCCCTTGCATCTGCGCGGGGGCGTCCGGAAGCTGGTCGGAAACCACTTCCCATGCGTCGGCGAAGGTCCAGTTGCCCATCTACACCTCCACTACGTTCCGATGCCGCCGGAAACCCATGCGGCCTTTCCTTGTGCGCGAAGGACACGTCCGAATTCGAGTCCCGGGAAATGCGCGGCGCTCACGAGCGTGTTCGGCTTCTCGAGCTCATCGAACATCGCCGCGCGAGTGCGTTTGGCGAGCGCCGGATCGACGTCGCCGAGTCCTTCCCACTCGAGCTCGTCCAGCTCGACCGGACAATGCGCCGCGTCGCCGAGCAGGATCGCACGCTGCGTTCCGTCCGAGACGACGAGCGCCGTGTGCCCGGGGGTGTGTCCGGGCGTCGGGAGCGTGTCGAGTCCGGGCGCCAGGGTTGTGGAGCCGGTGAACGTCTCGACGCGATCCGCGGCCGGGTTCATCTTGCGGGACGCTTCCCCGGTCCCGTCCGTCCCGACGAAGTGCGCCCAATCCTTCTCGTCGCAGCGGTACGTCGCGTTCTTGAATATGACCTCGCCGTGTTGCGTCGCCCAGCCGACGTGATCGAAGTGCAGGTGTGTGAACACGACATCCGTGATGTCGTCCGGAGTGAGATCGATCTTCGCAAGCTCGTCGAGGAGACGTCCGCCGGTGAACGTCGGGATCTCGAGCGTGCCGAGTCCGGCATCGACGAGGACGAGGCGGCCGGCGGTGCGGATCAGGAAACAGCCGATCGACATCTCGATCTTGCCGTCGTGCGTGAGCCAGCGCCTGTGCGGCTCCCAATCGGCTTCCGTCGTCGATGGGTACGCCTGCGTCGCAGGCGCGGCGAACTCACCATCGATGAGTGGCGTGAGCTCGATGTCGCCGATCTTCATAGCTCGGAGAGCTCGTCGAGACGCTCGATAGCGTCGACGTATTCGCCGACCATCTCCTGCACGACTTGCCGGACGGACTTCACGCGGTCGAGCTGACCGACGACCTGTCCGACGAAGTAGTTGTCGAGCTGCTCGGCCCCGGAGCCCTTCTCGTGCGAGGCACGTGCGATGCGTCCGCGGGCTTCGGCGATCAGGACG
>Ga0307469_10000731_pt1 | contig 11970 bp, 11 predicted proteins | sample atmos_gasesAM2C__FD_203084 | JGI IMG/M metagenome (GOLD analysis project Ga0307469, IMG submission 203084) | Hardwood forest soil microbial communities from Morgan-Monroe State Forest, Indiana, United States - atmos_gasesAM2C_515 | ecosystem: Environmental > Terrestrial > Soil > Temperate...
TGGCGAGCACATCTGCGATCTGCGCCGCCGTCATGTAGTCGAATACGCTCTTTTGCTGCCGGTTCTTCGTCTGGAGATCTGTCGCAACGGCACCAGTACCGGAGGGGACGAAGGTTATGTTCTGGCTCTGGAGCACATGCCTGAAATTCGCGTCGACTTCGGCCGGCGTCAGGTCGCGCGTGAGCTGGTCGCGGTAGGTGATCGTCATGCCGGTGTCCAGGTCTTAGTGGCTTTGCTCGTCTCGCTCCACGTTGCGCTGCCTGCGGAGGCGAGTCCCCAGTCCAGGCCCACGTAGCCTGCCTGCACGTAGCCTGCCTGCACGTAGCCGATTAGGCCGGCAACTGGCGCGTTTTCAGCCCAAGTCGTCATCAGTTGCGCCTCGCCCAGCGGAAGCCCACCGTCGCGACCGCGTAGAGGTCGACGGTCGCGAGATCAGCGCGGGCTGCGATCGTGCCGGTGGCGCTCGTGCGCACCCAGAGCGTGTAAAGGTTACGCGCCGTCCCAGCGGTGGCTGCCGATGCGTTAGCAAGCGGCGCCACGGAGTTGCTAGGTGCAACGTCCGTCTGATCCGGGCAATAGACCCACGCTTGGAACGCTGCCGCAGCGTCATAGAGCTCGATGTTCAAGTTCGCCAGAACGGAGAAGTTAAGCGGCACCTTGACGGCATCCGTCCTGCGCGATGTGGTAAGCGTGGCGGACAGATTCACGTCGAGCGTCGGCGAGTCCCAATTCATCTCGAGGCCGCCGCCTTCCGTCTCATAGGTGTGAAACGCCACGTTGTTACCGCCGACGCGCTTGAACCAGCCGATCAGCCTCTTAAAGTCATAGTTCGTCGGCATCGTCGGGGCCGTTGACGAGAGGGAGGCCAGGTAGTCGACCACTCCGGTATCCGAACGCGCGATGGCCCACAGGTAGTAATCGCTGTTGCCCACAGAGCCCGTGTCGAGCATGCCTTGGGCATTGCCGACGACCCAAGTTGTAGTAATCGACTTGGTGAGAGAGGAGCCAGTAATCCAGTAGGCGCCGGTCGAATCCATCGCGCCACCGGCAGCGATGTCGATGCTGTCGGTGCCGTTATTGGCATAGGTGAAGCCGTAGATCGCTTTATTCAGCGCGGCGACATAGGCAAGGCCGGTAGTGTCCGCAGCCCGCGCCATCGGCACAGTGCCGCCCGCGCCTACACCTTTGCGGGCAACTGTCTGATTCGCTGTCCCGACAAGGAGATCGCCCTTCGTCGTTACGGCGTAATCAGTGGTGTCAGAGACGTACTTCAATCCCGTTGCTTGGGTGGAATCCGCTACAAGGCGTTGCCCGTCCGTCCCGACCGCGAGGCGGGCGAGCGCTGCGGCACCGCTACCGGCCATCAGATCGCCCTTCGCGGTGATGCTTGGCAGCTCTACCAGCAGAATGTCCGTGATTGAGACGGTCGCGAGGCCGGCCTTCGTGATGCTCAGTGAGTAATGCCCGTCCGCCGCATAGAAGGAGAAGCGGCCGTTCGCATCCGTCGTCAGCGGATTAGTCGCCTGCGTGATGCCGTTATCGGAGTAAATCGTCGCCGCGACGCCGCCAGGATAGGTGAGCACCTGAACGCTCGCCGATCCCACAACATCGCCACTCGTCGAAAGAACTACGTCCTGATATTTTTCCATCGGCTAATACCTGATGATGTACATGCAGACGGCGGATGGTTGCATCTGGTTGAATGGCGTCCCGCTACCCAGCGGCCCAGTTACGTCGCCGGCGCCAGCCACCTTGAAGTTCACTCCGCTGCCGCCACCAGTGCCGAGATTCAGTGTGTTCATCGGAACGGTAGCCGTGCTCGCCGGCAGCTCCGCTTGGGTCAGCGTGTGCGTTTCCTCGCCGCCCGTGCTTCCTACCGTATTTGCTAGCGTGGCTGTGCCAGAGCCACCTGAACCGACAGGAACACGCCTGCGGTAGTCAGGCACGTTGAACGTGCTCGAGCCATCCCCAGCGCCCCACGTCGTCGCGATTGCCGCGAAAAGCCTCGCGTAAGTGGTCCGCGAGTAAGCTGTCCCGTCGCACTGCAGCCAGCCGGAGGGCGCCGAAGTGCCGCCGTATTGTTCGATGCGCCCGGCGGGGTCGGCGGCGGCGTACCACGCGGCGACATCGGCCATCATCTGCCGGGCCGAGTCGTTCACGGAACTGGGCGCCTGGCCTTCTGCCCAATTTACCCCGGTCACGCCGCTGGCATTGTTGGCCGCAACGCTGCTCCACTGGTCGATGCTCATGGCTGTTGTCCTTGTTCTGCGGCTTTTTTGAGAAGTGGAGCGACGAGCGCCGGAGCGGCCTTGGCAGCGAGTGCTGGGTACTGATCGGCCCCGAGCCAAAATCCGACCGCCGATGGGATCTTGCCTGCAATCGCCATTGCTGCGCTTCCATAGTTCGCCGACTTCGGCGGATTGCGCATCGCCTCGAGGACGAGTTTCGACATCTCAGGATCCGTCAGCAGCTTTCGCGTAATCTCGTTGGACATGCCCTGCAACTTGTGGCTGGCGAACTGCGAACCCAGTGTGAATGCCACGTCCTCCGGGCTCGTGCGGCCGGTGACAACGGCGCGCACCATGTTGAAAGCCGTTCTGGCGGTGAAGCCAGCGACCTTCGACAGCGCGTCTGGGTTCGCAGTGGTCGCCTCTCCCTTCAGGCCGATAAACGGGTCGAGCTCCGTGGCATCTAGTCTCGAGGCCGTTTTCTGGATAGCGTCGAGCCGCTTGATGTGCTCGTCGGCGACCTGCTTGCCGTAGGCTTTCTCAAGGGCCATCCGGTAGCCGCCAGCGTAATTCTTGTCCGCGAGCTTCGCGCCGACGGCCTCGCCCATCTTGCCGTAAGGCGCATTCGAGATCGTGCTGCCGATGTCGTCGGCAAACCAATTGACCATGCCCTGCGCTTCCTTCGGACTCATCCTGGAGGACAGGTTCGCCATGATCCGAGGATCGCGCGTCGCATCACGCATGACGTTATCGACTGGCCGCGCGCCATACTTATCCTGCAGAGAATTGATGAAGGCGTCGTTATTCAGCTTGTCCAGGCTTTCGGTGAGCGAAGCCCGGTGCTCGAGGACGGCCTTCGTGGCAGTGGCTTTATCGGCAAGCGTCCTTTGGATTGCAGCGCCCTGCTCTCCCATCTGCTTGAGTTGCGCGCCGTAATTGAACATGAACTTCGCGTGCGCCTTTGGATCGATCACGCCGTCCTTGACCACATCTCTCGCGTAGCGGTCGTAGATCGAGTCCTCCATCAGCTTCATCGATGATGGCGAGTCGCCGTACAAGGAAACGAATCTGCGCATCGGCGCTGCCGCGCCCGGCTTGAGATAGCTGCCGATCACGTTCTCGTCAGGGACGGCCTCGACGCCGAGCGGAGTCTTGAGCGTCTGCTTGATGTTCTCGCCCCGCAGGAAGCGCGGCGCGTACTCCGTCGCGTAATACTTGTTGAAGTCGCGGTAGGCTTGGGCCGCTGCTGGATTGCCGGATTGCTCCACGGCTCCATCGATCGACTGCTTGATCTGCGTGAGCGCCCGGAACTGGCGCCGGTCGACACCAGCGGTCGAGTTCGCCACGTCGCCGATATCCTGATTCACGGCTTCGCGCATTGCCCGAAGATCCTGAATGCCCACTGCCGGCGCGGCTCCAGGCTCCTGTTTGGCGAGGATGCTCTTGATCGTCCAGACGACGCGCGGCGCGTTCGTGGCGTCGAATTGGAGAATCGGAGCTCCGAGGATGCGCTCGGCTTCCGAGACGATGCCGCCCATCGGAAACTGCGTGCCAGCCGCGGCCTGATCGACAGCTGTGCTTCGCTTGGCGACTTCGACATCGGCCTTCGCCTTTTCGGCAGCGCGTGTCGCTTTCAGCGCCTGTCCGGCTTCCATCAGCTTGTCCGGCGTCATGCGGCCGACGGCGCCGATGCGCTCGGCTTCGGTGCTCGCCGCTTCGATGCCTTGCTGGGCGTTAGCGATGAATTTCTGCTGGTTTGAAAGCAGCCGCTCGAATGGAACCGTCGGACCTTCGCCTTTGGGAAGCGCCGCGGCCAACGCAGCGCGGTTCGCTTCGTCGATGGCCTGCTTCTCCACCACGGCCGCAGGAGAATAGCGGAATGCAGCCTTCGCGCGTTGCACCGTGGCGCCGCTCTGCGACTCCTGGCCGATGTCCATCTTCACGCCAGGAAGCGTTGCGATCAGCTTTTCGGCCTGCTGGATGTTCTGTGCCGCGAGTGGCTCGCGAGAGAGTTCCGCCGCCATGTCGCGCACGAGTTTGCCCTTCACTGCTTCCTGCACTGCTGGGAGGTTTCGTTCGATGAATGCCTGCTGGCCTTCCTTGTTCAGCAAGTTCTTCGCGAGATTCACCCTAGCCGCAGCAAACGCCGGCACGGCAAGCCCCGGCACCATGCCACCAGTAACCTCGGCGGCCGGATTATCCGGGTATAGGTGACGCGCAATGTCCTGCCCAGCGCCAGAGATACCGCCGGCGATTGCACCGATGGGACCGCCGAAGGCGCCACCGTATCCTGCGCCCTTCATCACGTCACCGGCGAGCTCGCTTCCAGAACCAGGAGCCTCCATGGGCTTATATCCGAGCATGTTGGCGACATCCATGATGCCGCCGCGGGCCTGCCAATCGGTGCCCAAGGCACTCGGCGGTGGCCTTCCCGTCGCTGCGATATATGCCGACCCGGCGCCAGCTTGTCCGAGCTTGAGGATGTTCGCCACCGTTTCGACTGGCGAGCCGAGAATCCCGGCAGGGACCAGCTTCGACTCGTTCGCAAGGTAATCGACCGTCGACTGCGCTGCTTCCGCCTTGCGCTTCAGGGTTGGCGATTTTTCGAGCATTGAGCGCGTATCGGACTCGGTGCCACTCGATACGATCTCGCCGCCGTCCAGCCATGGCTTGTCGGCGCTCAATGCGCGTCCTGCCACTGCTGGGCTTTGGCCTGCGCCTCGGCCGTCGTCTTAAAGCGCACCATGTCGCCTTCAGGGAAAACGACGGTGTTGCCCTCCACGGTGGGCGCTCCGATCACGTTCTGCACCGGAATGCCGTGCGCCTTGGCCTGCCCGGAGTAGTGCCTGTTCCAGCGGGCGATCTGCTCGAGATTCGCCTGCTCGGTGGCGCCGATCAGGTTATCGAGCTTCCTCAGGGTTTCGTTACTCGGCGCGCCCTTGAGTTCGTTGGAGATGAAGTTCTCCAGACGATCGGCGATGCTGCCACTGCCGTAGCCGCTTCCGAGGAGCCTGCCCACGTCAGCGGAGAAGCGTTGATTGCCCCCTCGAGCCGAACGGCGCAACGCCTCTGCGGCGATCGTCGCGGCCTGCGCCGTGTCGCCGGATTCCCGCGCGTTGCGATATACCGCCGTCGATCCGAGCGCATCGATCGCCGGACGGGTCGCGGCGTTGAACTGGCGCTGGAGCTGGTTTGCGGTCGACATGTCGATGCGCGCTGTCGCCGTCGGACGCAGGATTCCGCCACTCGGCCCGAGCACCGGCTGTAGTTGGCCGTTATGCAAGGTGAAAATGCCCTGATCCGACTGGATGATCTGCGGGTTGCGTGCGCCAGCGACGATTTCTGGAATCTCCCTACGCAACGCGAGACTCTCCTCGCGCCCCGCCTGTCGGTCTTGAAGCGACCTTTCCTGGGCCAGCCCGGCCAAGTGTGCGGCCTGCAGCCTGTCATAGTGCCTGCGCCACGCCTCTGGATCTGCCGCCAGGGCGGGGGAGGCATTGAGCTGCGCCTGGAGAGCCTTTGCCTGTTCCCCGACATAAGGCGAACTGAACAATGCGCTAAACGCCCCGCCCTGCGGTGCGGCGGACGGCGCCGGTGTTCCTTGGTCGGCCGCCTGCTGCACTTCTTGCTGATCTGGTTCGATCGCTCCTCTAGATCTCATCGTCCCCAGTTCCGACTCGGCGACCTTGCGGGCGCGTATCTTTTCGGCCTGTCCGATCAGCCCAGCGTATCCGGCATGCCCGCGGAGCGCCCCGAGGATGCCGATCCTCTCCATCGTGTCGGGGTCGGTCATCAACTTCGAGGCATCGCCGCCGCTGATCGACAGAACGTCCTTCTGCATGTCGAGCTGCTGCTGTAACTGATCGGCCTGCAGTTTCTGCAATCGCAGACGTGCCTGAAGCTGGGCCGCCTGATCCGTCGCTTGCAGGCCAGCCGTGCCAGCCTGCCCCACCACTTGCCCGAACGACGTCGGCATGCGCGATGGGCCTGAAGCCTGCAGCCCGGCGAATGCCGCCGCGAGCAGGCCCTGCGTCTGCGGATCGAGGTCTAGGATGCCGGCCACTAGAGGAAGAACGGGATGCCTTCCCCGCCCAAGCTCAAAAGGGTGTCGACCAAGCTGCTGCCGCCAGCGGCGGCGCCGCCGCCGCCGCCACATCCACCGCCGAGAATATCTGATGCGCCGGGCAGCCCAGCCGCCCCGCCTAGCACACCGCCAGCGAGTGCGCCGCTCAGGGCGCCACCCAGCGGATTACTGAAATACGGACTCGTCTGCGTCGTGAGTCCAGGCGTGAGGCTGCTGAAGGCGCTGTAGGGCGCGAAGGCGGCGGTCGATGCTCCAGTATTGAACTGCGGTACGCCGCCGATCGCTGCAGCCTGGCGCGCGCGCTCCTGCTGGTAATTCCCTCCGAATATCTGATTGGCGAGCGATGCATCCGCCGTGCCGATCGCGCCGGCCTGCTGCCCGCTCCCGTAGCGATTCGCGCCCTCGAAAATAGAATTGATGCGCGAGTTAGTCAGATCGGCGGCCGTGTTGAACGTGGATTTTAGCCATGGATTCGAGTTCGGGTCGAGGTAGTCCCCGCGCAGTGTCGCCGCATAGCCTGGGACCGCCAGCCCCATGAGGCCGTTGTCCGTTCCGGTGAGCCGGTCCCGCGTCGCTTGCGCACCCTGCAGGTTCCCGGTGACGTAAGGCATCAACCAGTCAGGAATTCCCTGCGTGGTCGTGGTTGTGCCAGCCGGACGCGATCCGCCACCCGAAGCTCCGAGCAGTCCTCCGATTCCGGCGCCGATGCCGCTGAAAAGATCGCCTAGAGCCATATCGTCATCCGATCACCGCATAGCGGAACGTCTTGTCGACTTGCGCGTTATTCGCGTGGTTCACCGTGCAACTTCCCTTCGCGAACGCCGTGAAATATGTCGTGGCGAGCGCGCCTGCTGCATTCGCCGTCGTTGGCATGAGCAGAACCACGGAGTTCGCGCCGATGCGCGAGTCCGTGAGCGTGGTAGTCGCGGCATTCGCGGTGAGTGTCAGCGTCCCGGTGTTATTCGTCTTGCCGATAAGAAGATTATTCGCGACGAGCGCAAGCTGGCGTCGATGCGCCGCCTCATCGGTGTCGAAAGGAGCGACGCCCGGGTAGCCGCCGACCGTCGCAAGCGATCCCATCAGCGCTCCCCGTCCTGCGTGTAGGTCAACTCGACGCCCTGGATAAAATTGAAATCCGACGCCGTGACAGTCCTCGCCGTGTGATAGCGGGCATTGGAGCGGTGCGCGCAGACGCCAGTGGCGTCTTGGTTCACGGCAGACCCGTAGCTGATCGTATCGGCGATCCGGTTGCGGCTTCCGAGAGTGACGCTCGCGGCCGTCCCGTCCACCAGCGGGCGGGAATACAGGACGCTCGAGCGCATGCCGGGACTGAGTTGCGTCTCGCCGGTATCGACCATGGCCGTCATTGCTGACCCGCTGATCGTGTTCAACTTGTGGCTGGAATCGAATGCAGCCATGAGTTGAACGCCGCCGGCCCAGGCTGGCGAGTCGAGCGACGGCGAGAGCGCGTCAATGCTACCGCTGATCGCATCCAAGCCCTCTAGCGAGTAGCCGGTCGCCGCGAACCTGACGAGAGCATCCAGCGACAAGCCCTCGATCCTCGACCAGCGCTTCACCGCCCAGTTGTAGATCATGATCCGGTTGCAGGTTCCATTCGTGCTGCCGGCGCCTGGGTATGCCCACATCACGAGCTTATTGAGAGGGTCGATTGCCGCATTCACCCGGTAGGCGAAGCTGGTCTGCAGGTCGGAGAGAAATGTCGTGTCGACTTTACCGGCTCCGATCGGCACCGTCAGGCCGCCCAGATAGGCATAAAAACCGTCGCTGGCGAGGAAGAACACGACGTTGCCCCAGCCGATCACCGACTGCGGCGCGAACGCCCCGCGGTTGCGTTCGACAAGATCGAACTGGAACACGACCGGGCTTCCGACATAGGTCATCCTCCAGATCGCGCGCTCCTGAAAAATAAGGCCGTACTCGCCACCGATGACCTTCTGGATCGCGCCGCCGTCGCCCTGAAGATCCTGAATGTCGCACTGCGTTGCCGCCGCGATCGTGTAATCGGCGGAATTGTTGATTGCCGACCAGTACAGGCGGTTCGGCGTAGGGCCAGCTCCGTAGTTGACGTTTCCAAAGACGACAAAATCTTTGACGATGCCAACATGCCGCGCGCGCGGCGGCGTCCCGCCCAGTGCCGCGAAATTCGCGCCGGCCAGGGTGATGACCTGCGGAACGTCCGTGTAATTGGTCGCGATGATGGTCTGTCCCCACTGCGCGTACTCCCACCAATCCTCGGTGACCGTCCCGTAGGCGCCTCCGACCAGGCGCGAGGAGTCCGTGTAATTCACGCTGCCCGGTCCCTGCTGGTAGAGTTTCGTCGCATCCCCGGCGTAGTTGTAGACGTTGGCGCCAGTGTCTCGGCCGAACGTGCCGCCCTGGAACCGCGCGGTTAGTGCGCTGGAGCGCACGACGAGGGAGCGAAACGACTTGTAGCCCTGCGTCCAGGGGATCACGTTCTGCGCAAGCGTTCCGCCGGTTGCGCCGAGCGCGGCGAGATCCGGTGTCCACTCGCCCATCGGCACGACTTTCCTCTGGAGGGTATCGATCACAGGTAGTACGCCTTCGTTTGGCCGGTGGTCGTTCTCGCGATGCCGAGCGAGCGTATTCTCGTGAGCGCTTCCTTTTCCAGCGCCGCGGCAGCCTGCGCTTTTTGCATGTCCTTGATGACGTTCGCATAGAGCATCTTCTCGGCGTGGAACACGATCAGATCCTCGCAGTCGGTCGTCCACAGGTTCGCGTCGCCTGAAGCCGAAAGCGCGGTCAGCTCCTTCACGTAATAGAGCGTGAGCGTGTACGCTTGATCGCACTTGCGGTCGAGTTCGAACTGGTTGCGGTAATAGCAGAAGGAGCGCGGCCGACCGTTCGTGATCGGCCTGAATTCGATAATTGCATCCAGATCCATCGGCAGAAGCTCGATGTTTATGCCGGAGATAAGGATATAGAGCCGGTCGATGATGAGGATGTCGAGAGGCGCGGCGACTTGCGCGCTGCCGACGGTGGCCGCCGCTGTCGCGCTCGTCTCGTTGAACCAGAAGCGCTCCGTGCGATAGTGCTTGATCGCGAGGTTGATGTTTTGCTGGATCTGCGAGGTAAGATCGGCTCGGTTGAGATCGTCGGCAATGCGCGACTGTAGCGTGCCGTAGGTGCTCGTGCCGATCGTGCCTAGAGCCGGGCTGACGACGATCGTCATGCGGCCAGCGCCTTCTCGCCGATGCGCTGCTCAAGGGCGTTCTGGAGGCGGGCGATGACCTGCGCCCAGGGCTCTCCTTTAGCCTGCCGGAACTGGCGCACGGAGCCGTACCAGGGCATGTCTTCTCCTGTCAGCCCGTAGCGCCATGCCGGCCGATCAGGGGTCAACGTCCAGCATTCTTTTCCGAGCGCCCCGCACAGATGCACGACCGACGTGTTCACGGAGATCACGAGATCGAGAGAATTAACGACCTGCGCGGTGAGATCATAGTCCGAGTGCTTCTCGCTCACGAACGGGAACTGCCGAATCTGTTTTCCGAGCTTGCGCTCCATCCAGGCAATCTCGGCGGCGCTGTCGACGTACTGCAGGGAAACGAATGTCGCGTCCATCTGCAGGATAGGCAGCAACGCTGACAGTTCGATGGAGCGCACGTTGGCGCGGGTTTGTTGCGAGCCGCCATGCCAGGCGAGGCCGATCCTGAAGCCAGGCGTCATCTCTATGTCGACGTTCTTGCCGGTGCGCAGATACGGCTTCTTCGGAAATTCCCCGTTCGACCTGAAGTAACGCGGCAGGCTTCCCATGGCGCAGCGTGCGTTGAACGCATGCTCGCCGGTCATCCATTCGATCCACTCGTTCTTGCGCGTGCCGTGGCACTCCACGCCGAACGAGCGCGAAAAGAGGTTCACGAGCCTCGGGTGACAGTCCAGCACCACTTTCTCGGACATCGCCTGCAGGTCTGGAACGCAGGATGCGAACATGATCTCGTCGCCGATGCCCTGCTCGCCGTAGACGACGACGGTTTTGCCGGCCTCGCCCTTCCACAGCGGAATCGTCGAGCCGTCCGGGTGCGTGTAGCAGCGCGACAGGCCATCCTTGCGGCGCGTGCCTTCGTCATAGTTGGCGAAGCCATCCTTCCACTGGCCGAGCTCGAGCTGCAGCAGCGCGAGGTTGCCGCGGGCATCGCAGCTTTCAGGCTCGATCTCCAGCGCCTTCTTCAGCCAGCGGATGCCGCCTTCCGGGCGCCCGTCGTTCACGTACATGCAGCCCATGTTGATGTTGATGTCGGCATGGTCCGGCGATAGCGAGAGGGCATGCCGCAGGGTGCGCATCGCCTCCTCGCGGTTGTCCTCATAGCGGTAGCAAAGCGAGATCGAGTTCAGGCACTCCGCCTTCTGCATTCGCGTGAACGCCTTTTTGCCATCCTTCGAGGAGTTGGGCTGAAATACGCCGAGCTTCTGGTAAGCCTCGTCAGCCGTGTCCAGACGCTCCAGCGCGCGCCGAAGAAGCGAGAACGCAAGTCCGGTTTCCTTTTTGGCAACATAGGTCGACCCGAGCGCGAAGAGAAGCACCGGGTTATCGAAGTCCTGCCGCAGCAGGATGCGCAGCATCTTCTCGGCGCTATCGTGGTCGCCGGCGTTCAGTTTGTTCACGGCTTCGACGTATGGGTTCAAGCGACAGCTCCGAGCATCGGGTTTTTCAGGTATTTCGACTGGATCGGGTAGCGCATGCGCTGCTTCTCCGCAGGTCGCGTGGCGAGCGCGAGCACGTAGGATTCCGATTCGATGCGGAATCTCTTGAACACCGGCAGGTCGACACGATGCTCGCCGATGGCGCCACAGAGTTCCACGGTCCAGCCGTTCTGCGTGTAAAAATCGTGATAGAGCGTCGGGCTCATGTTCCAGAAGCCGTGATTCATGGAGTTCATCGGCGAGCAGTGGAATATCACGCCGCCGCGCCTGACGGCCTCCGCGGCATTCACGAGCGCCTGGGCAACGTCGAAGCAGTGCTCTGTCGTCCCGCAATCCAGAACGAGGTCATACTCGCCCAGATCCGTCGGGTTGTTGAGGTCGACAATGGTCTCGCAGCCACGGGATGCCACGATGTCGACGCAATCAAGCGTAGCGCCGACAAGACTGAAAACGTGCTGCGTCTCCGGCAGCGGATGCTTGCGGCCGTGCCAGGCGCCGTGCGCCGTGAATTTCGTCGGCTCGACGTTCAGGATCTCTATGACGTGGTGCTTCTCCATCACGAGGTCCGGGTAGCCGAGCGAAAGCACCTTCGCTCCACGCATGTAGGGCGCGATGGCCTTCAGCGACTGGAGCGTGATGCCCATCGTGAGGGACTGGGCGGGGCTCGTTAGGCCCCGCCCGTCATGCTCCTTTCTTGTTAGATGTTGGCGATCTTGCCGGCGTCGAGTTCGTCCATCTGGTAGAGCACGGTCACGCTGACCGTGCCGCCCGCCGTGCTCGAGGTCACGCTCGTCACGGTGAGGCGGATCGTCTGGTCGATGGACTGCGAGTACGGAATGCCGACGGTGGCACGGTTCACGCCGGTCGCCGAGATCGAGCCGATGTAGCGCGCCGCCGAGGCATCGTCGCCGATGGTGAAGGCGACCTGATTCGCCGCGACGTTCGTGTAGCGGCAGATGACATCGAGGACGAGCGCGC
>Ga0307469_10000732_pt1 | contig 11964 bp, 9 predicted proteins | sample atmos_gasesAM2C__FD_203084 | JGI IMG/M metagenome (GOLD analysis project Ga0307469, IMG submission 203084) | Hardwood forest soil microbial communities from Morgan-Monroe State Forest, Indiana, United States - atmos_gasesAM2C_515 | ecosystem: Environmental > Terrestrial > Soil > Temperate forest...
ATCGCGTGTCGCGGCCCGCCGACGATCAGCGGCCGGCCGGCGATGATGTCCACCTCGGCGCCGAGCGCCGTCAGCTCGCGCGCCCACGCGAGATGCCGCGTCTCGCCGCCGCCGCGCATCATCGCGAGACACCGGACGAGCATCGCTACGCGCATGCCTGCTCGCGTTTTCCCGCGCGGTCCACGTGCTCGCGCGCCCACAGCTCGAGACACACGAGCGCCCAGATCCGCTTCGCGTGATCGCGCGCGCCGGTCTCGTGCTGGCGCAGCAGGCGCGCCGCTTCGCGGCTGTCGGTCCAGCCGCGCTCGCGCGTGCGGCGATCGAGCAGGATCTCGCGCGCCCACCGGATCACCCCGTCGGCGAACCATCGCCGCAGCGGCACGCCGAACCCCATCTTCGGGCGCGACAGCGTCTCGGCGGGAAGCCATTCCGCCACGAGCCGTCTGAACAGCTGCTTCGTGGTCGTCGCGCTGCCGTGGCGCCACGACGGCTGCTGCGCCGCGATCTCGACGACGCGGTGATCGAGGAGCGGGCAGCGCGCTTCGAGCGAGTGCGCCATCGTCGCGCGATCGACTTTGACGAGGATGTCGCCGGGCAGGTAGTGCCGCTGATCCCAGCGCTGCAGCCGCGACAGCAGCGGCGCCGAATCGGCTTCGAGATGCGCAACCGCGTCGCGCTCGGGCATCAGCGGCGTGGACGCCAGCAGATCGCCGCCGGCGATCCGGCGCAGCAGGTACTCGGGAAACACGGTGCGGCGCCAGACGAACCAGGCTTCGGGTCCGAGCGCCAGCGTCGAGAGACGGCCCTTTCCTCTGACGTGCGCAGGAAGCCATCGCGCGCCGAGACCGACCAGCGCGCGCATGCCGCGCGTGGCAGCGCTCGACGATCGTCCCAACGCCTGCGAGTACGGCAGGTAGCCGGCGAACAACTCGTCGCCGCCGTCGCCGGTGAGGCACACGGTCACGTGACGGCGCGCCAGCTCGGACACGAAGAACGTCGGAATCGCCGACGCGTCGGCGAACGGCTCGTCGTAATGCATCGCGAGCCGGTGCGCGACGTCGAGGCAGTCGGGCGTCACGACCCATTCGTGGTGTTCGGCGCCAAACGCGTCAGCGGTCTTGCGCGCCGCTGCGAGCTCGTCGTACTCCGGATCGCCGAAGCCGATCGAGAACGTCTGCACGGCGCGCGACGAGTGCTTCGCCATCAGCGCGAGCACGGCCGCCGAGTCGAGGCCGCCGCTCAGAAACGCGCCGAGCGGTACATCCGATCGCAGCCGGATGCGCACCGCTTCGTCGATCTCTGCGCCGAGCCGTTCCAGGTATTCGCGTTCCGGAATGCCGGCGTCGGCGTCGCGCGGCCACGTCCAGTACGTGCGCAGCTCGGGCGCGCGATCCGCGTCGAGCGTCAGCACCGATCCGGGCGGCAGCCGGAACATTCCCTCGAAGATCGCGGGATCCCCGGCGACGTACCCGAACGTCAGGAACTCGAGCAGCGCCGCGGGCGCGACGGCCGGCGTCCGGCCGAGCGCCGCCAGGATCGCCTTCGGCTCGGACGCGAACAGCAGCGCATCGGCGGTCTGCATGTAGTAGAGCGGCTTCTTGCCGACACGATCGCGCGCGAGGACGAGACGCCGCCGCGGCGCATCCCAGATGGCGATCGCGAACATGCCGCGCATCCGCTCGAACGCCGCGGCGCCGTGCTCGGCGTACAGCGCGGCGATCACTTCGGTGTCCGACGCGGTCGCAAACGATCGCCCTCGCAACTCGAGATCGCGGCGCAGCTCGAGGTAGTTGTAGATCTCGCCGTTCTGCACGACGACCACGCGTCCCGCGTCGACGGTGATCGGCTGGTGCCCGCCGGCGATGTCGATGACGCTCAATCGAGCCGCGCCGAGCGCCGCGGGGCCGCCGCTCCAGATCCCCGTGTCGTCGGGCCCGCGGTGTCGCAGCGTCGCGATCATCGCCGCGGCAGTCGCGGCGTTCGCGGCCGCGCCGCTGGTCGACACGAATCCGGCGATGCCGCACATCAGGAGGAGAGCACGCGCGCGCGATGCTCGAAGCGGAACGGCAGCGCGACGAAGCCGTCCTCGTCGCCGTGCTCGCTGCCCGCGACGGCCGCGCTGCCGCCGCCCCGCGCGACGGCGAACCGCGGTCCTGCGTTGATGACGTCGTACGACATGAGCTGCAGCGCGTCGGTGATCGTCATCCGCAGGACGTACTGCCGCCGGCGCAGCAGCAGCGGCTCGAAGACGCACTCGAGCACGCCGCGTCCTTCGACCACGGGCGGGACGTCGATGCGCGACGAGGTCGCGGTCGCGACGGCGAGACCGGTATCGACGTCGACGATCGTCACGTGAAACACCGGCCCGGCGACCGGCGCCGACGCCTCGTAGCTGGCGCGAACGGTCAACGGCCCGCCGTCGGGAACGATCGCCGTCGGCCGGCCGGAGCGGTCGACGATCTCGACCTCGGTGTAGCGCACCTCGCCGGTGCCGCCGCGGTGACTCTGCAGCACGTTCTGCTGATTCGCCAGCGCGCGCAGGTTCACCTGCTCCATGTACTGCTCGGCGATGTCGGCGGCAGGACCCGACGCGCGAACCCGTCCCTCGTCCATCCACACGATCCGATCGCACAGCCGGCGCACGTTCCACATGTCGTGCGAGATGAACAGCACGGTCTTGCCTTCGGCGATCAGACGACGGAGGCTGTCGAGCGCGCGACGCCGGAACGACGCGTCGCCCACCGCGAGCACCTCGTCGACGAGCACGATGTCGGGGTCGCTGAAGATGGCCACGCTGAAGCCGAGGCGCGCGTAGAGTCCCGAGGAGTAGCGCTTCATCGGCATGTCGATCAGGGGCTCGACTTCGGCGAACCGGACGATGTCGTCGAAACGACGGTCGACGTCACGTCGCGTGAGCCCGAACAAGCCGGCGCCGAGATAAACGTTCTCGCGGCCGGTGAGCTCGGGATGAAATCCTGCGCCGAGCTCGATCAGCGACACCACGCGTCCCGCGACCTGAACGCGTCCGCTCGTCGGCCACGTCACCCGCGAGATCAACTTCAGCAGCGTCGTCTTGCCGGCGCCGTTGGGCCCGATGATGCCGAGGCCGCTTCCCTCGGAGACGTCGAAGCTGACATCGCGCAGCGCGAACACCATCGCCTCGATGCGGCCGCGCGCGGCGCTGTAGACGTCGGGCTCGCGGCCGCGCGCGCGATCGACAACGGACGAGACGAGGTCCACGATCGTGCGCGAGCGTCCGGCGCGGTACCGCTTCGTCACGCGGTCGAGCCGGATCGCGACGGCGTCAGATGACATCCGCGAAGTACCGATCGAGCTGCTTGAACAGCGTGAACGATCCGACGAGCGCAATCGTCGTGAGCACGGCGGAGATCGTCAGCAGCGACCAATCGGGCTCGCGCCCGTAGACGACGGCCGATCGCAGGCCCTCGATGACGCCGCTCAAGGGATTCGCCGCAATCCACGGCCGCCACTGCGGCGGCACCTTCGACATCGGATACGCGATCGGCGTCACGTAGAGCCACAGCTGCAGGCCGATCTGCACGACCGGGCTGACGTCGCGATAGAAGACGTTCACCGCCGACGTGAGCAGCGTCACCGCGACGGTGAACGCGACGAGCAGCACGAACAGCGCCGGCACCAGCAGCGCCCAGCGCGTGAGGCCGATCCGGTAGTACGCCATCAGCAGCGCGACGAGCGTGGCGGCGGCGCCGAGATCGAGCAGCCGCGAGGCGACCTGCGCGAGCGGGATGATCTCGCGCGGAAAATACGTCTTCGTGACGATGTTGCGGTACTGAACGAGGCTCATCGTGCCGGAGCTGACGCTGTTGAGGAAGAAGAACCACGGCACGAGCCCGGCGTACGCGAACACCGGATACGGCACGTCCGACAGGATGTTCGCGAGCCGCGCGAACACGAGCGTGAACACCGCCATCATCGCGAGCGGCTGCGCAATGGCCCACCCGATGCCGAACAGCGACTGGCTGTAGCGGCCCTTCACCTCGCGGCGCGTGATGTTCATCAGCAGCTCGAGGTACGCGGCCGGATCGATCGGCGCCGCATGATCGGTCAACACGCGCGGCGCCGCGGTCGTCGTCGTCACGCCGAGAGCACCGCGGGCCTGCCGGCCCGCACGAGCAGCCCGCCGGCGCGAATCTCGTAGAGGTACAGCGCCCATGCTCCGGCGGCGATGAGCCACTGCGAGTAGTTCGCCACCAGCGTGATCTTGTCGGCGCTCGTGATCCAGCTGTACACCGGCAGACAGGCGAGGAGCAGCAGCGGCAGCGCGCTGCGCAGGTGCGTCGAACGCGTCGCGATGTAATAGGTCGGCGCGACGAGCAGCATGTAGCTGTAGTTCTTGAACCGCGGCATGACCAGCGGCTGCACGATCGCCACGAGATACACGATGATCTCGACGCGATTGGCCGCGTCGCTCTTCGCGAGCCGCGCCGCGACGATCCACGTCGGCACGGCGACCGCAAGCGCGATCGCCAGATACGCGGCCACCTGAATCAGCGACGGCAGGGCGACGTGATACATCCGCTCGATCATCGCCGACACGTCGGTGACGAGCGGAAGCGACGCCGGGTTGAGCCGCCCGCTCTCGCCGTAGTTCTTCGGGATCGATTGAAGGAACTCGACCGTCAGCCGCGGCGTGATCGCGTAGGTCAGGAGGAAGATCCCCGCGAACGCCGCAAGGCCGCCGGCGAGATACCGACGGCCGCCGCCGTCGCGCGCGGCCAGACAGACGACGAGCAGGACCAGCGGCGTGAGCCTGAACAGCGACGCCACCACAACCGCCGCCGCGTACAGCCGGTAGCGATCCCTGAGGAGCGCCGTCACGCCGACCCACACGAAGCACTGCTCGAACGTCGTCACGCTGCCGCTGACCACGTCGATGAAGATCGCGCTCGAATAAGCGAACGCGAGAAACAGCACCCACATCGGCTCGGTGACGCTGGTTCCCAGCAACCGGCTCCAGATCCGGACGAGACACGCGAGCGCGATGAGCTTGACTGCGATGTACAGCAACCGCGCGCGCGGCAGCGGCAGGCTCGCGAACGGCGCGAACAGACCGAGCGCGTACGGCGGATAGTTGAACTTGAATCCGGCCTCGCGCAGGTCGCGCGGGAGAGACGCGGTGTCGTACGGATCGCGCCCGGCGCGCCACGCCTGCGTCGAGTGGTAATAGACGCGAAAATCCCACTGGTTCTCGGTATTCGACCAGACGGCTTTCTGCACGAACCACGCGGCGCAGAGGGCCACGAATAGAAGCCGCAATCCCTTCGAGTGCATGTCGAAATTAGGAATTTGGAATGACGAATTTGGAATTCGTTGTCACACCGTCACGCTGAGCAGCGTCGCAGCGTGACGACGCATTCCAACTTCCAAATTCCTCACTCTTAATTGCAGCCGCGGCGTCCCGGGCCGCCACGGCACCCGGCGCCGCCGCCACGCGGCGCCCGGTCAACTCCGCGGCGATCGCCAGCGCGAGACGCTCCGCCGAGCGGCCGTCGGTGAACTCGCACTGCTCGACCACGACGCGGCGGCGGCCGGCGGCATCCATCGAGGGATCGGCGAGGTAGCCGTTCACGAGATCGATCATCTCGCCCGCCGACTTCGCGATGCGCACGGCGCCGGCGCGCACGATCTGCTGGTAGTGCGTGTACGAGTAATAGCGCAGCGGCGACGTGAGAAACGGCCGCGCCTCCGCCGCGTCCTGATCGAACGCGATGTTGACGACCGGCGTGTCGAAGATCGACGCCTCGATCGCGATCGTCGACGCGACGTTCAGCACGACGTCGCTGTGATACAGCGTATCGGCGAGATGACGCGTGTTCTCGGCAGTGACGTCGACGCTGTGGCCGTCGCCGGCGCGCGACGACTCGCGGAACGGCTTCTCGACGACGACGTGCGGCGTGCCGCCGTAGCGATCGTAGATGCGCAGATCATCGCGCGGGTGGAGGCGGACGAGGAGATCGCACGGCGCCGCGATCGCCCCAGACCCAATCGCGTCCACCAGCCGATCGATCACGACGTCGTGGCGCGGATACGCTTCGGCCGGGATCGTCGTCAGCGTCAGGATGCGCCGCGCCGGATCGAGGCCGGCGCGCCGGCAGAACTCGACGCGGCTCGATCGCGGCTCGCCGTTGAAGTAGCGATCGAACTGCGGCGGGCCGACGACGTCGATCTCGTCGGCGTCGTAGCCGTGCAGATCCTCCGCCTCGCGCTTCATCGTCCCGTTCCAGACGGCGAGGCGATCGACGCGGCGGATCGGGAACAGCTTGTTCGTCAGGTTGTCCCAGCTGAGATCGACGGCCATCGCGCGGACCCCGCGGCGCCGCGCGGTCCGCAGGATCGGAATCTCGGCGAAGATCAACCCGGGTGTCGAGACGGCGACGAGCGCCGGCGCGTGGCGGACGAAGAGGCGCTCCGCGTCGGGATCGCCGACCAGCCGATCGGAGACGTCGTACCAGCGTCCGCTGTCGGGGCGCGGCGACAGCGCGCGGCCGACGAGCGCTTTCACGCGCCGATAGCGCAGCCCGGTGCCGGCATGGCCGGCGGCGAGCTTGATGCGGATCGTCTCGGTGGTTCGCGCCTCGAGGTAGCGCGCCTGCACGAGGCTGAGCAACCGTCCTTCGAGGCCCGACGGCACGTGCGCCCGCAGCCGCTCGAAGGCGACGCGCGGATGCGCGAACTCGCTCGTGAACGCGGGATCGGCGACGAGCGGCGACACGAGCACGACGCGCAGATCGCGCACGTGATCGAGCACCCGCGCGAGCACGCCGCTGCGCAGCACGTTGCCGGCGCTGCTGCCGTTGGGGATCGTCCACAGCAGACAGGGCGTCGCGGCCGCACGCGTCACCGGGACGCCACCTGCTGGAGCGCGCGCTCGACGACGCCCCAGTCCTCGGGATCGTCGATGTTCAGCCCGTAGGGCGGCGACATCGTGTAGGCGGCGACGTTGTCGCCGTAGAGGCTCGGCTCGACCGGATCGAACAGCACGGCGGTGCGGAACAAATAGATCGCGCCGTTCAGCACCCACGCCTTCGGCATGTCCTGACGGCGACCCGGCCTGCGCTTCACCGGCTCCCCGCCGACGAACAGGCGCGCCCACCCGCGATCGTCAATCGTGACGGCGCGCATCGGGTTGTAGTGCGCGGGCAACTCGTCGACGCTGACGACGGAATCGGCGCGCGTCGCTTCGGCAAGATCGATCGCTTCGCGGATGTGAACCGGCTGCCGCAGCGGCGACGTCGGCAGCAGAATCATCACCCAGTCCGGCGTGTAGCGGTCGCGTTCGCGCAGCCACGTCAACGCGTGCTGCATCACCGGCAGGTGCGGCGTGTCGTCGGCGGCGAGCGACGCCGGCCGCATGAACGGCACTTCGCAGCCGCGCACCCGCGCGATCGCGGCCGCGGCCTCGTCGTCGGTCGACAGAATCAGGCGATCGAACGCGCCCGACTCGCGCGCCGCGTCGATCGTGTGCGCGATGAGCGGCTTGCCTGCGAGCAGCCGCGTGTTCTTGCCGGGAATGCCCTTCGAGCCGGCGCGCGCGGTGACGACGCCGAGGACCGTCACGCCGCCGATCCCGGCTCGAGGTCGTCCCATTGGACGAGCCGGCCGCTCGCGATCGCGCGCTTCGCGACGCGTCCGATCACGTCGTCGAGACGGCGCGCGGGAATGCCGGTGCCCGGCCGCTTCGCCCAGACGTCGGCAGCGGCGATCGTCGCGCCGGCGGGAATGTCGCGCATCGACACGACGCTGTGAAGCGCCATGTCGCGGACGTCCTGCTCGCCCGGCTGAATCGTCTTGGTCGCGCCGCGCGCGCGCGCGATCGCGCGAATGCCCTTGACGAGATCGGCGAGCTCGTCCGGCTCGATCGATCCCTGCTGATCCGGACCGGGCAGCGAGCGCGACAGCGTGAAGTGCTTCTCGAAGAGATTCGCGCCGAGCGTCGCGGCGGCGAAGGCCATGACGCTGCCGAGCGTGTGATCCGAGAAGCCGGCGGGAACGCCGTACGTCCGCTGCAGCGCCGGAATGCAGTCGAGCTGCACGTGCTCGAACGGCGTCGGGTAGGTCGACGTGCAGTGCATGAGCGCGAACGGCGTCCCGATCTCGCGAACCGCCTGCACGGTGCGATCGATCTCCTCCGGCGTGGACATGCCGGTGGAGATGATCATCGGCTTGCCCTTGCGCGCGATGTGCCGCTGCAGCGGCAGGTTCGTCAGCTCGCCGGAGCCCGTCTTGAAGGCCGGCACGCCGGCGGTGTCGAGGAAGTCCGCGGCCTCGCGCGAGAACGGCGTCGACAGGAAGAGGATGCCTGTTCGCGTCGCGAGATCGCGCAGCTCGACGTGCGCCTCGCGCGACAACGCCGTCCTGGTGAGCAGTTCGAACAGCGACTCGCCGACGTACGCCGCGGTCGCGCCGCCGCGCAGCATCTCGTGCTCGGGGAAGTGCGTCTGGAACTTGATCGCGTCGGCGCCGGCCTCGGCCGCCGCGTGCACGAGATCGGACGCGATCTTCAGATCGCCGTTGTGGTTGATCCCGGCTTCCGCGATCACGAAGCACGGATGTCCGGGGCCAATCGTCCGTTTGCCAATCGTGATGTCACTCGCCATCGTCGCCGTGTCGTCTCTCCGATCCGGCCGTCTACGCGCTCACCGACGCGGGGTCGAAGAACCGTTTCTGCGTGTACAAATCGAGCGCGATCAGCCGATCGGTGATCTGCTGGCTCGCGTCGGGCTGGAAGTAGATGTGCGACGAGGGATAGCGTCCGTGGCGCATCTGGTGCTCCACCGCGCCGCGGATCGCCTGCGCGTCGTAGCCGACGGTGACGAGGTTCGGCGCGCTGAGCCGTCCGTGCTGGCGCAGGCCGACGTTCACCACCGGCGTGCCGAGGTACGAGCACTCCTTGATCCCCGCCGACGAGTTGCCGACGAGGCACGACGCCGACTTCAGCAGCGCGACGAACTCGTCGGCGGCGACGTTCGTGATGAAGCGCATCTTCTCGGTCGCCGCTTCGTGATGCTCGCGGAAGTGGCGGATCGTTTCGGCCATCTCGCCGGTGCCGGCGTCGGGATTCGGCCAGAACCAGATCGCCTGGACGCCGACGTCGCCGATCGCGCGCAGCGTCGTCGCGAGATGCAGCCGGTTGTCGGGTTCGGAGGTCACCGGATGCTGGATGACCATCACGAACGGCTTCGCGAGATCGACGTCGTGACCGACGCCGTAGGCGTTGACGCGCTCGCTCGTCATCACCGTGTCGACCCGCGAGGCGAGCTCCACGTCGAGCGATCCGGTGTTGAAGACGTACCTCGGGTCCTCGCCCATCGCGAGCACGCGCCGCTTCGCATCTTCGTTCGTGACGAAGTGGATGTGCGCGAGCTTCGTGATCGCGTGGCGGACGCTCTCGTCGATGCTCCCGCTGACGTCGCCCCCCTCGATGTGGGCGATCGTCTTGTTCAGATACGCCGCGGCCATCGCGATCGCGAGCTGCTCGAAGCGGTCGCCGGTGATGACGACGAGGTCGGGATCGGTCGCGTGGAGGCCGTTGGTGAATTCGAGCGCGGTCAGGCACGCCGTCTTCGCCATCGCGACGTGGTTGCCGCCCTCGATCACGTTGAACAGTTCCGCGGTGATCGTGAACCCGCCCGCCTCGATGTCGCTCGCGATGTGCCGGCTGTACTTGTCGAGCAGAATCGATCCGCCCAGCATCAGCTCGAGCTCCACCGACGGGTGGTTGTTCAGTTTCTTGATCAGGAGCTGGCTGCGCCCGTAGTACGCGCGGTTGGTGATCGGGAAGCAGATCCGCCGCTTGCCGCTGCGCGCGATTTTCGGACTGGCCGACGCGAAGAGTGTGTCCACGTCAGACGCGCGCGGGATCGTGGTTCACGACGACCGTCTTCCACTCGCAGTAGACGTCGAGCGCCTCGGTACCCGGCTCGCGGAAGCCGTTGCCGGAGTTCTTCACGCCGCCGAACGGCATGTGCGGCCCGGCGCCGTAGGTCGGCCCGTTGATCGACACCAGCCCGGCGCGATATCGCGCGATGAACTCCTCGATGCGGTTGCTGTTGAACGTATGAATCGCTCCCGTGAGCCCGTACGCGGTGAAGTTGGCGAGCGCGATCGCTTCGTCGAAGTTCGCGGCGCGATACAGACACGTCACCGGCCCGAACAGCTCCTGCTGCGAGACCTCGTCGTCGGGCGCGACGTTTTCGAGCACCGTCGGCGCCATGTAGTAGCCGGGCGCGAGCGCGTCCACCGTGGACCCGCCGGCCGCGAGGCGCGCGCCGCGCGCGACGGCGCATTCCACCGCGCGCAGCAGACGATCGAGGTTCTCCCGCGAGATCACCGGACCGCAGGTGTCGTATGGACCGGAGCCGACCTTCACGGCCTTCACGCGCGCGAGCATCGCGTCGCGGAACTCGTCGTAGACGCGGGCGAACACGATGATTCGGCTGCCGGCGGCGCACCGCTGCCCGGCGTCGATGAAGGCCGACGCCGTCGCGTGCTCGGCCGCCGTCTCGATGTCGGCGTCGTCGCAGACGACCAGGGGATTTTTTCCGCCGAGCTCGAGGCAGACTTTCGCGAGGACGCCGCGCGCGCTCACGCGCTGCTGAATCAGCTTCCCGGTGGCCGCCGATCCGGTGAAGCTGACGAGGCCGACGCGCGGATCCTCGACGAGCGGCGGGCCGACTTCCGGACCGAGTCCCTGGACCGCCGAGTACACGCCGCTTGGCAGCCCGGCGTCGCGAAGCAGTCGTCCGAACGCGACCGCCGTAAACGGCGTCAGCTCGTGCGACTTCGCGACGACGGCGTTTCCGCAGAGCAGCGCGGGGAACGTTTTCCACGCGATCCCCGCGAGCGGGCTGTTGAACGGCATCATCGCGGCGCAGACGCCGATCGGCGCGCGCTCGGTGCGGACGCTCCGGTTCGGCACCGGGCTCGTCATCGTCCGGCCGTAGAAGCGGCTGCCCTCGCTCGCCATGAAGACGCCGAGATCGGCGGACGATCCGACTTCGGCGACCGCGTTCTTCCACGGCTTCCCCGTTTCGAGCTGCACGATCTCGGCGAGCTCGCGTTCGTTCGCGCGCAGGATCGCGGCGGCGCGGCCGAGAATGTCGCCGCGCGCGGGCGCGGGCATCCGCCCCCACGCCTCGGCCGCGTGCGACGCAGCGGTGATCGCGGCGTCGACGTCGGCGGCGGCACCGCGCGCGACATCGCACAGGCGACGATCGTCCATCGGACACCGCTTCTCGAACGTGTCGGCGGACGCCCCGCCGATTTCGCGGTCGTCGATCCAGTGGAGAACGCGGTCGGGATACATCTGCAGGGCGAGGCTTTCAGCCTCGCCTCGGCGGCCCTGAAAGGACGGCGCCACGTCGATTTCGAACAACGCGACCGGGCGTGGTGAATTGGTGCACCTCGCGCACGATGCCGGCGGCGTCGAGCCCGTGATGCGCGAGCACCTCGGCGTTGCTGCCGCAGGCGGGGATGTCGGTGAGGCCGAGCGATCGGATTTCCGCGCGCACGCCCGTCCGCGCCGCCGCGGCCGCGACCATCGTTCCCTGGCCGAGCGTCACGTAATGATTGTCGAGCGTCAGAACCGCCTGGAAGCGGCCGAGCGTCTCGCGCACCCACGCGTCGTCTATCCGATTGAGCCAGGGCAGATCGATCACCGCGGCGCTGACGCCAAGCGCGGCGAGATCGTCGGCGGCGCGCCACGCGTTCGACATCAACAGCGGCCCGTAGCCGACGATCGCGACATCGTCGCCGTTGCGGAGCGTCACGCCGCGGCCGACACGTAACGCGGACGAGTCGGGCAGCGCGTACGGCAGATCGAGCGGCACGTTCACGAAGCGGAGATACGTGCTGCCCGCGTGCTCCTCAATCGCCCACCGGATCGCGAGCCGTGCCTCGAGCTCCGAGCACGGTTCGATTGCG
>Ga0307469_10000733_pt1 | contig 11964 bp, 11 predicted proteins | sample atmos_gasesAM2C__FD_203084 | JGI IMG/M metagenome (GOLD analysis project Ga0307469, IMG submission 203084) | Hardwood forest soil microbial communities from Morgan-Monroe State Forest, Indiana, United States - atmos_gasesAM2C_515 | ecosystem: Environmental > Terrestrial > Soil > Temperate...
GCTGCCCAAAGCTTGCCAAGGTCGCCCATCCATCGGTTGTGTCAACGTCGGATGCAAGACAACCGAAGGTGGACGAGAAGGCCGGCTGCGGCGAGCTACGCGGTTGGCTACTGGTAATTGCAGATTGGAGTGTAATAAATGATAATTCCGCTCATCACCCCGCAACGGTGGGCGGGATCAAGCCGGCCGGTCAAGGCCGCCATGGAGGGAATCCTGCGAATGGCTGAAAAATTTGTTGCCAAGATTTCCGAGTTCAAAGACGGCGACCGTCGTATTGTGTTCGTTGGTGACCAGGAAATCGGCGTATTCCGGGAACACGGCACATTTTATGCCTACAGCAATTACTGTCTGCACCAGGGGGGACCGGCCTGTGAAGGATTGACGATTGCCAAGGTCGAAGAGCGCATCATGCCCGACAAGACCTCGAAAGGCCTGTATTTCTCCGATACCGAGTTGCACTTCGTGTGCCCCTGGCACGGATATGAGTACGATATCAAGACCGGCGAATGCGTGTCGGATCGCAAGCTCAAGCTGCGCAAGTACGAAGTCATCCAGAAAGGAGACGAGGTTTATGTCCGCGCGTAAGGTCGTGGCGGCGAAAGTTGCAACAAAAACTACCCGCAAAGGCGCCGCGCCGGCGTCCCCCAAACGCGCTTCCGTCAAAGAGGTCGCCGGTAAACCAGCCGCCCCCACGTCCAAAGTGGCGGACGATGCATCGGTGGCGGCCAAGAAGCTCGCCGCCGATATCGACCGCGCTCTGGCACAGGGGCAGACCGACTTGCTGACAGTGGACGCAATCCAAGCGCTGATGGCGGCGGCCTGCCGAAGCTATTCGGCACAAGTCGAAGCAGGTGGCCGTTTTCCGCCACTCGCAGACCGCAGCTGCGTCACGTCGACCGACGTGATGGTGACGGCAAGCGGATTGCTGAAATCGGCCAATCTCGCGGTCTTCGAGCTTGGAATGTGGCAGAGCTGGACAGGCCGCTGACAGGCCGCGCCACCCTAATATAGCCCAGGATAGCGGTTGAGGAACCCTTTAGGAGACACGCCATGGAACTGACGTCCGATCGCGGCCGCCGTGTTACGGTGGACGAGTTGAACACGACGAGACTCCTGGCCCATGCCCGCCAGCAGGCCCATCAGCGCAAATTCGACGACATGATCATCGTCGATGTCGACGCCCATCACTACGAAAACGAGCACATGAAGGACATTGTGCCCTTCATGGAGAACGACGTCCTACGTCAGCTCTCGATGGCGCAGGGCATGAAAGGCGGCCGCGGTACGTTGATCCCGCAGCAAATCGGCTATCAGGATATGGGCGGCCGCGTCACCCGCTATGCGCTGCGCGGATCCGAAAAGGTCGACCCGGGCCGGCATCGCGACATCCAACTCGGCCACCGCTGGATGGACGCCATGGGCGTCGACTATTCCTGCCTGTTTCCAACCGGCATGCTCAATATCGGCCTGCATCCCCAGCGAGAGATGGAGGCCGATCTGTGCTGGGCCTACAACCGCTGGGTCACCGAAAAAGTTCTACCGGAGTCAGGCGGGCGGATGTATTCGATGCTGTGCCTGCCGTTCTCAAATCCCGACGAGTCGCTGCGGCATGTGGAGACGTTCGGCCACCGCGAAGGTGTCGGCGGCTTCATGATTACCACGGTGCGCTCGCTGCCAGTGCACGACAACGCGTACATGAAGGTCTATCGCGCCATCGAGGAGCGCGGTCTGGTGCTCTCGTTCCACTCGGCGTTTAATTGGAGCGAAAATGTATTCCGCGGCTGCAACCGGTTCATCGCGGTGCATGCGCTCGGCTTCTCGTTCTACAACATTCTTCACTGCACCAATTGGGTGGTTAACGGCATGGGCGAGCGTTTCCCGAAACTGCCCGTGATATGGATCGAGGCCGGGATCGCCTGGGTGCCATTCCTCATGCAACGCCTCGACCACGAATACATGATGCGGCCTTCCGAGTGCCCTCTGCTCAGGAAGAAGCCAAGCGAATACATGCGCGATATGTACTATTCCTCGCAGCCAATGGAGATTCAGGACCTCAAGGCGATGGAGCAGACATTCCGCATGATGGATGCCGAAAACCATCTCCTCTATGCATCCGACTATCCGCATTGGGACTTCGACCTGCCGTCAACCATTTATGACCTGCCGTTCCTCTCCGAGAAGGCCAAGCACAACATCCTCGGCGGCACCGCGGCGCGCCTGTTCAAGCTGAAGCCGCGTAACGACAAGCAGAAAGAAAATTTGATCAGGTTCGGCAATTACACTGCAGCGGCCTGATCCGCTGCCCGGTCTCGGTTGGAATCGCGTGGCGGGCGTGGTCCATCGGGTCGCCTTTGTTGCACCGCCGAGACGGGCCGCTTGTGCAGCGGCAGCACCGCGCATTATCGTCTATTATGACCGCTTGATTGCGGTCGCGAATCATGGCCCTTGCCGGCGTCGGGGGATGACCCGGAAGGTGGCATAACTTCAGGTCATGTTCAAAATCGGGAAATTTGGAGCGCGGTCCTGTCGGGATCAAAATCGGAGCGCTTCAACGGCTGCAGGAGGACCTGATGGCACGGGTGGCTGTGGTGACAGGTGGCACACGTGGTATCGGCGCCGCGATCTCAAAGGCGCTGAAGGCAGCCGGCTACACGGTTGCCGCCAATTACGGTGGCAACGACGTAGCGGCGGCCAAGTTCAACGCCGAGACCGGCATCAACGTCTACAAGTGGGATGTGTCTTCGTACGAAGCCTGCGTCGAGGGCCTCAAACAGATCGTCGCAGATCTCGGCCCCGTCGAGGTGCTTGTCAACAATGCCGGCATCACCCGCGACAGCATGTTCCATAAGATGAAACCCGAGCAGTGGGTTGCGGTGATCAACACCAATCTGGTGTCGCTGTTCAACATGTGCCGCCCGGTGATAGAGAGCATGCGCGAACGCAAGTATGGTCGCATCATCAACATCTCTTCTATCAATGGCCAGAAGGGGCAAATGGGGCAGACCAACTATTCCGCCGCCAAGGCAGGCGAGATCGGTTTTACCAAGGCGCTGGCCCTGGAGAACGCGCGTGCCGGCGTGACTGTGAACGCGATCTGCCCCGGCTACATCAATACTGAAATGGTGCAGGCAGTGCCCAAGGATGTGCTGGAGAAGTCGATCCTGCCGCTGATCCCGATCGGCCGTCTCGGCGAGCCCGAGGAGGTCGCGCGCTGCGTCCTGTTCCTCGCCTCTGACGAGGCCGGCCTTATTACTGGGTCCACCTTGACGGCCAATGGCGGACAGTTCATGGCGTGATGCGCACGCCTCATGGCTGCGGCACCCACCACTGCGGTGCCAACTCGAAGCCGGCAAGTTCGAATCCTGGCGCCACAGTGCAGCCGACCAGAGTCCAGTCGCCGAGGCTCTCGGCGGCTTGCCAGGCGTGGCGCGGCACGACGGCCTGGGGGTGTTCGCCAGCCAGAAGATTGGGGCCGAGGTGCAGGCGACGAATCGGCCCTTTATGCGTGTCGGCAATATCCAATATAAGCGGCGCGCCACCGTAGTAATGCCAGACCTCTGCGGCATCGATCCGATGCCAGCACGAGCGTTCGCCGCGCGCCAGCAAGTAATAGATCGCGGTCGATGCGGCGCGCCCCTTGACTTGGGTTTCGTCCCGGAACGTCTCGCGGAAATGCCCACCCTCTGGATGCGGCATGAGCTCCAGCAGGCCGATGATTTCGGCGGCCGTGTGCACCATTCGGCGTCAGAACTTGTTCTTACGCGCCCGCACTTCCGTGAAGACTTCCGCAGGCGACTTACCCGTCAGGCCGACCGCCGCCGCCACGGCAGGATCGTCAGCACGCAAGAATATGTTAGCGCGTTTCTCCTCGCCCATCGGGGTCGGGATGGTCGGCATGCCGGCGGCGATCTGGCGTTTGACTTGAGCGGCACGCGCCACAAGTGCCGGATTGTCAGGTTCGATGGTCAACGCGAAGCGGATATTGGCTTCGGTATATTCGTGGCCACAAAACATCGTGGTGTCATCCGGCAGCGCGCGCAGCTTAAGAAGGGACTGCCACATCATCTCGGGTGTGCCTTCGATCACCCGTCCGCAACCGATGGAGAACAGAGTATCGCCGGCAAATAACAGCTTGGCGGCGGGAAAAAAATAGTTGATCTGGCCGAGTGTATGCCCCGGCGTTTCGATAACGCGCGCCGACAGCGTTCCGACCGTGACGCTATCGCCTTCACCAACGGTCTCGTCCACATCCGGAATGTTCGCTGCCTCCCGAGCTGGCGCCACTACCCGGGCGCGATAACGTCGCTTCAATTCGGCAATCCCGGCAGTGTGGTCGCCATGATGATGGGTAACCAGAATGTCGGACAACTTCCAACCGGACGCGGTCAATGCCATCTCCACGGGCGCGGCTTCCGGTGCGTCGATCGCCGCGGTTGCGCCGCTTGCCGGATCGTGAACAAGGACGCCGTAATTGTCCTTGAGACAGAGAAACAGCCGGGTCTGGGCGTTCGAGGACGCGTCGCTTTTGGTATTCATGGGAGTGGCCACTATTTGTTGACGGAAAATCTGTACCATGGTGTCAGCTGGCTGTGCAGCCCTTCGGCCTTTCGCAGCCCTTCGTGGTATCTTAGCGCATGGATGTCGTCGATCTGCGCAATTTCTATGCTCATCCGCTCGGCACGGTGGCGCGGCGCTTCGTCGGTCGCGGTGTTCGCCGGTTGTGGCCCGGGAGCGCCGGGCTGCGGGTGCTCGGCATCGGGTACGCGACGCCATACCTCGGCTTGTTCCGGGAAGACGCGGAGCGCTGCCTCGCCTTCATGCCAGCGGCGCAGGGCGTGGTGAAATGGCCCTCGACGCGACCGACGCTTACGGCGCTGGTCGACGAATGCGAACTGCCGCTTCCCGATGCGGAGGTCGATCGTATTCTCCTGGTACACGCCTTAGAGGCGAGCCATGATGTCGCGGCGCTGCTGCGCGAGGTGTGGCGGGTGCTGGCGGCCGGAGGCCGAATTCTCGCGGTGGTGCCGAACCGGCGCGGCTTGTGGGCCCGCATGGACACGACCCCGTTCGGCCACGGACGGCCATATTCACGCTCGCAGATCACGCACCTGTTGCGCGAGACTTGGTTCACGCCGACCGCGTGGGGCGAGGCGCTGTATGTGCCGCCGATCGATCGCCGCTGGTTTCTACGTTCGGCATTGGCGTGGGAGCGCACGGGCGCAACCATGTCGGCACCGTTTGCAGGGGTGCATCTCGTGGAGGCAACCAAGCAGGTGTATCGCGCCATCCCGGTCCGCGAGAAGAAGCTGGTGTCAACCCTCAAGCCCGTGCTGGAGCCCGTGTTGGCCCCATCTCCGGGCGGCGCCGCCCGGATCGCACGGTGTCGGTAAACTCCCTGGTCCGAAGGGCGGCGGCTTGCACTTATTCAAGCCCCCTTCAGCGATCTTTAATTTATTCGCCGCTTTGGCGCGGACCTTGCGGAACATCGTCGCTATCGCTTGGTCCGCCTTGCGCCAAATCGCCGCGTGGGCCGCGATGACGCCGCCGTCGCCGGTGCAGCGGGAAACGATCGCTTTGCCCCTCAAAGCCGTTCTGACCGTAACCCTGGTGCGCCGGCTGTGATGCGATTTGCGGTGCAGGCGCGCCGCCGGTGATGAAGGAGGGCAGGCGTTCGACATTGCTATCGTCATCGCTACCCTTCGGCGCCGCGTGTTGCAAATGGCGGCCGCCGAAACTCTGCTGCTCACGCGGCTGGAAGAACTGAGCGTCGCGCGGCAAATAGGGCTGGGGATCCCGGGGACCGAAGGACGGCTGCTGCTCGGCCCCTCCCGGCAGACCGACCGGCTCGTCGTCCCCATCGTCGCTGATGTCGTCACGCGTCTCGTCACGCCCGTCCATTCCGCCCTCGCCGCGGAAGAATGGCGTCGTCTGTCGGAACTGTTCCTGTGCTGTGGCGATCAAGCGGAAATAATGCTCGGCATGTTGGAGATAATTCTCTGCGGAAACCGGGTCTCCCGACGATTGCGCGTCGCGCGCAAGTTGCACGTATTTCTCCGCTATATGGGACGCTGTACCGCGTATTTTGACATCCGGCCCATTCGATTCATACACCCGCGTGAGCGGATTGTGGCTCTTGCGGTTGCGCCCCCGCATACGCTTGTTTTGCTGATTTCTCATGACTAGGGTCTTTGCCAATTCTCGACTGTGGCAGCGTGCGCCGCCTGTTGCCTCACATTCCGGCCGTATTCCCGAAAGAATGACAGCCAGCCCCAACGCCCTTGCCTACGGCAAGAACAATCCCCGGCCTCCTGCACGGAACGCCAGCATGGACAGCAATTATAGTCTCAGCTTAAACCCTGCCCGCGGCAGAGCCGCGACGTTGCCCACCTTCCATCACGACTGCCGCGACGCCATTGCGACCGCAACAATGCGCTCAACCGATGAAGCATCTTCAACCCAAGTCGCTCGATTTCTAGTATCTCGATTTCAAATATCTCAAATTCGAGCCTTCAGCCATCGGGAGAGAAACCGGTAATCACGTCATCAGAAGTCCGGCATCCATCCCGTTTGCGCCTGCCGCCTTGCCGAGCCATGCTCCAGGCTATCTGAGTAGCGCCAATTGAACTTAGGTCGATTCCGTAGCTCAAAGGTAATCGGTCTTGGCCAATAATCCAAGTATTTTTTTTGCTTTTTTGTGGCGGCGCCCTGCGGCAGGATCATGGGTTACGGATTGCTACCACGGCCCTCGCAATACCGGCGAGATCGGGAACGAACCGCATCCCGCCAAAACCTGCGGCAGCCAATAGTGCGGCGACGGCATCGCCCTGGCCCTGGCCGATCTCGGCAATCAAGTGCGCGCCTGGAGCAAGGATGCGTTGTGCGTCGATTGCGATCGTGCGATAGGCCGCAAGGCCATCGCGGCCGCCGTCGAGTGCACCAAGAGGATCGAATTCGCGCACCTCCGGTTCGAGTTCGGCGATCTCATTGGTGCAAAGATATGGAGGGTTGGTGACTACGAGGTCGCAGCCGGCTGCGAGTCCAGCGCCAAAATCGCAAGCAACAAATGCAGCGCGCGTAGCTACGCCTTGACGGCCTGCATTTTCCCGCGCGACAGCAAGGGCCGCCGGATCGCGGTCAGTGCCGATCGCGTGCGCGTTCGGCAATTCGGTCAAGAGCGCAATCAGAATGACGCCTGCACCGACGCCGAGATCGGCGATGCGCAAAGCGTGTGAGCGCGAGTCTGTTTGGTCGAGTACCGCGAGCGCTTGCTCGACCACGGTTTCGGTTTCTGGGCGTGGCACCAGCACGGCAGGCGTGATCTTGAACGGCAGGCCCCAGAATTCCTTGATGCCCGTGATACGGGCGATCGGCTCGCGGGCAAGCCGGCGCGCCGCCAGCGTTTCGATCTGAGCGATTTCGGCGGCCTCCAGCCGCCGTTGTCCGGCCTGTATGAGGGCTGTGTGGTCGAGCGCGAGCGCATGGCCGACCAGGATGCGGGCGTCGAGATCCGGGGTCTCAATCCCGTGGTGCCGGAGCCGGCGCGCTATATCGCGTCGCGCCCCATCGACGCAGAGAGCCGCGCCGTTCACGCCTGAGGCCGATCCTGCGCGGCCAGCAATGAGGCTTGGTGCTCGGTGACGAGGGCGTCGATGATTTCGTCCAACGCCTCGCCCTCGATTACCTGGGGCAGCTTGTAAAGCGTGAGGTTGATGCGATGATCGGTAACACGTCCCTGGGGGAAGTTATAGGTGCGGATACGCTCGGAGCGGTCGCCGCTGCCAACCTGGCCGCGACGTTCGGCCGCGCGCGCAGCGTCGAGGCGCTGGCGCTCCGCGTCATAGAGCTTGGCGCGCAGCACACCCATGGCCTTGGCGCGGTTGCGATGTTGGGAGCGCTCCTCCTGCATCATCACCGCGATGCCGGTCGGAAGATGGGTAATGCGTATCGCGGACTCGGTCTTGTTGACATGCTGGCCGCCGGCCCCCTGCGACCGCATGGTCTCGATGCGCAGATCCTTGTCGTCGATCCCGACATCGACATCCTCGACCTCCGGCAGGACTGCGACTGTGGCAGCCGAGGTGTGAATGCGGCCCGACGCTTCGGTATCAGGCACGCGTTGAACCCGATGCACCCCCGATTCGAATTTCAGCCGCGCGAACGCGCCGCGTCCGGTGATCTCGGCGATGATCTCCTTATAGCCGCCCTTGGTACCTTCGCTTGCAGAAAGCAGCTCCGTCGTCCATCCGCGTTTCGCCGCGTAGCGCTCATACATCCGGAACAGGTCGCCAGCGAACAGCGACGCTTCATCGCCACCGGTGCCGGCGCGAATTTCCAGGATGACGTTCTTGTCGTCCATGGCATCCTTGGGGATAAGCGCCAACCGGATATCGTGCTCGAGTGCAACGCGCCGGGCTTCAACGACGGGTTTCTCCTCGGCCGCGACAGCGCGCAGGTCAGGATCGGTGGCCGGATCTGTGATAATCGCGTCGAGATCGGCGAGATCGACGACCGTGCTGCGATAGGCCCTCACCTTTTCCACGATCGGGGCGATCTCGGCGAGTTCGCGGGTGAGCCTCACGTAAGTGTCCGCCGCGAGCGGGCGGGAAAGCTCCGCTTCCAACGACGCGTGACGCGCCAGCATGATATCGAGTTTCGCCTCGGGAAGCATTGAAAACCGCGCGGGTTACAAAGGAATACCTTCGGCTTCCGCGAAGGCGATCAGCTTTTCGCGAATCGAACCAGCGCCGTTTTTGGATCCGATCAGTGCATCCACCAAAGCTTCCGCCTTGCCGGCGTTGAGCTCCAGCGCCATCGCCTTAACGGGGCCGATCGCGGAAGGGACCAGAGACAATTTTCGGTATCCAATGGCGATTAGGGCGAGCGCGCTCACGGTCTTCGATGCCATCTCGCCGCACAAAGTCACGGGCTTGCTATGAGCTTTGCCACGCTTGGCAATGTCCTTTAAGGCACGCAGCATCGGCATCGATAGTTCGTCAAACCGCGCGCTCACGCGCGGATTGCCACGGTCGGCCGCAAACAGAAACTGAGCGAGATCGTTCGACCCAACCGACAGAAAATCCACCCGATCCAATAGCTCGTCAAGTTGATAGAGCAATGACGGCACCTCTACCATGGTGCCGACCTCGACGTGCTCGGGAAGCCGGTGATTGTGTCGACGCAGATAGGTCAATTCGCGCTCCACAAGCTCCCTGGCTTCGTCAAACTCGCGCACCGTCGCAACCATTGGGAACATCAATTTGAGATCGCGCCCAGAGGCGGCGCGCAACAATGCGCGAATCTGGCTGCGCAGCAGCGCCGGACGATCAAGGCCGAGCCTGATGGCGCGCCAACCGAGGGCAGGATTTTCTTCCTCCACATTGCGCATGTAGGGCAGGACCTTGTCACCGCCGACATCAAGGGTACGGAATGTGACCGGACGGCCGGCAGCGGCGTCAAGTACGGAGCGGTAAAGCGCGAGCTGCTCGCCGGTGCGGGGAAATTGCGCCGCCACCATGAACTGCAATTCGGTGCGGAACAGGCCAATTCCGGCGGCGCCAGTTTCCGCGATATGCGGCAGATCGACCAGCAGGCCAGCATTAAGAAACAAGGAGATTTCGGCGCCGTCTCGCGTCACACACGGCCTGTCGCGCAGCGCCATATACTGTTGCTGGCGGCGTGCTCGCACCCGCACCCGCTCGATATAGGAAGCTTCGAGATCGGGCGAAGGGCGAATATGAACTTCGCCGCTGGCTCCATCCACAATGATGGGATCGCCGGAATCGACGAGGCCGATTGCATTGTTGACTTCTCCGACCGCGGCGATACCTAGCGCGCGAGCAATGATCGCCACATGTGATGTGGGCCCGCCCTCCTCGAGCACGAGGGCGCGCAGGCGCTTGCGGTCGTAGTCGAGCAGCGCCGCCGGTCCCATGGAGCGCGCCACCAGGATGGCGTTTTCCGGTAGGTGCTCTTGGGCCGGAGCGCGCTCGTGGCCAAGCAATTGCCGCAACAGGCGGTTGGCGAGATCGTCGAGATCGTGCAAGCGTTCGCGCAGGTAAGGGTCGGTCTGGCGCAGCATACGGGCACGGGTGTCGGACTGCACGCGCTCGACCGCGGCCTCGGCGGTGAGGCCGGTCAACACCGCTTCCTCAAGCTTGTGCACCCAACCCCGGTCATGGGCGAACATGCGATAGGCTTCGAGGACTTCGCGATGCTCCCCGCCCTCCGCCACGTCACCGTGCTCGAGCATGGCATCGAGGTCGGCGCGTAGCGCCGTGATCGCGGTCTCCAGTCGGGCGCGTTCGTTTTGCACGTCATCAGCGATAAAATTAGTGATAACGACACGCGGCTCGTGCAGTACCACGTGGCCGAGCGCGATGCCGTCGTTAAGGGCGGAGCCTTTAAGCCGCAGGCTGCGGCGCACTGCGGGCTCGTGACCCGGCTGAGCAAGCGCTGAAAGCTCGCCCGAGGCGATCATTTCAGCAAGCACCATCGCGGTGGTCTGGAGCGCCTCGACCTCTTCCTCCGAATACGTACGGCGCGCCCGGTTTTGCACGACCAGCACGCCGAGCGTGTTGCCGGCGCGCAAAATCGGGACACCCAAGAAGGAGTGGTAGATTTCTTCGCCGGTCTCAGGGCGGTAGGCGAAGGCCGGGTGGGCCTGTGCGTCGGATAGATTAACTGCGTTCGCTTCGCTTGCCACCAAGCCGACCAAGCCCTCGTCGGACCGCATCACAGTCTGGTGGACGGCTTCCCGGTTAAGGCCCTCGGTGGCATAAAGTTCAAGTGTGGCGTCGACCCGCAGCACGTAGACGGAGCACACCTCCGCCACCATGTTGGCAGCAATCAGCACCACGATCTTGTCGAGTCGATCCTGCGCGCTGACCGGCTCCGCCATCACTTCGCGAAGTCGGCGCAACAATACACGCGGACCGCCCAGCGCGCCGCGCATGGCGTGAGGTCCCTCAGGCCGAATGTCCAAGCCGGGCTCGCCCCTAACCTGGCTCATGTGAATCGGAAATGACGCACGCTCCTGCACAGCAGCGCCGCACCCGGTAAGGCTATAGCGAATGAAACGCACACGCGGCAAGGCGAAAGGCCATGTTGCGGTGCATCATAACCTAGGATTTATCCAGTCCGTACAATGAGTGCAGAGTTCTGACCGCCAATTCCGTGTAAGCTGCATCGATCAACAGGGAAAACTTGATTTCCGAACTCGTGATCGCACGAATATTTATACCGCGGTCGGCAAGGGATCGGAAGGCCCTGGCGGCGACGCCTGCGTGACTGCGCATTCCGACCCCGATGACCGAAACCTTGGTGACGTCGGTGGCGCCGTCGAGGCGTGCATAGCCAATCTGCGCTCTAGCATTGGATATCGTGTCCTTGGCGCGCTCGAAATCGGCGGCCGACACCGTAAACGTGAGGTCAGTGGTAGCACCGTCCGACGACACGTTCTGGACGATCATGTCCACATTGATGTTGGCGTCGGCCAGGGGGCCGAAAATATTGGCCGCGACGCCCGGCTTGTCCTGGACATTGCGGATCGAAATCTGCGCCTCGTCCTTGGAGAACGCGATTCCGGTGACGACCTGTTGTTCCACGATGTCCTCCTCGTCGCAAATCAAGGTTCCAGGCGGGTTTTTGTGCGGATCGATGCTCTCCGGCGGTTCGAAGCTCGATCGCACGAATATACGCACCCGGCGGACCATACCGAGTTCGACTGAGCGCACCTGAAGCACCTTGGCGCCCAGCGAGGCAAGCTCGAGCATTTCCTCGAATGCGATTCGATCAAGCCGCCGCGCCTTCGGCACCACGCGCGGGTCGGTAGTATAGACGCCATCGACATCGGTGTAGATATCGCAGCGATCGGCCTTTATGGCGGCCGCGATCGCCACTGCCGAGGTGTCGGAGCCACCTCGGCCCAGAGTCGTAACTCGCCCGGTATCCAGGTGGATACCCTGG
>Ga0307469_10000734_pt1 | contig 11960 bp, 10 predicted proteins | sample atmos_gasesAM2C__FD_203084 | JGI IMG/M metagenome (GOLD analysis project Ga0307469, IMG submission 203084) | Hardwood forest soil microbial communities from Morgan-Monroe State Forest, Indiana, United States - atmos_gasesAM2C_515 | ecosystem: Environmental > Terrestrial > Soil > Temperate...
TCGAGCTCGCCGATGCGGGTGCGCTCGACGTGCGCGGTTCGCTCGGCGGCGCCCGCCGCGAGGGTGTGCTGCTCCCAGCGCTGCTGGGCGTCGTGGAGCGCCTGCTCGAGCGCTTCGAGGGCGGCCGCGGCCCGCTGCTCGGCGGCTTCCGCCGCCGCCAGTTCCGGGGTGAGCGCGGCGAGCTCGGCGCGCACCGCCTCGAGCTGCTCCTCGTCGCGGGTGATGTGGACTGCCAGCTCGGCGAGCGTCGCGGTCGCCTGAGTGAGGTCGTCGCGCTGCCGCTCGCGCAGCTCACGCGTGTGCTCGATCGTCTGCTCGAGGCGCGAGATGTCGGCGCCGGCCTCGTAATACCGCGCCTGCACCGCCGACATCCGCTCGCTGTGCTGAACCTGCGCCGCGCGCTGCCTCTCGAGCGCGGCTTCCGCGGCGCGCTGCCCGGCGACCTCGGACTGCAGGGCGAGCTCGCGGCCGCGCAGCTGCGCGTCGTGAACCTCGGCGCCGCTGTCGAGATCGCGGAGCTTGAGCGCGATCAGCTCGGCGACCAGGCGCCGCTCCGTCTCCTTCAGCGCCTGGTAGCGGCGTGCCCCGGCGGCCTGGCGCTGCAGGTGGCGGATCTGCTTCTCGACCTCGTCGCGCACGTCCTGCAGCCGCTCGAGGTTCTCGCGGGTCTCGCCGACGCGCAGCTCGGTCTCCTTGCGCCGCTCCTTGTAGCGGGAGATCCCGGCCGCCTCCTCGACGAACGCCCGCATGTCCTCGCTCTTGGCGTCGATGACGCGCGTGATCATCCCCTGCTCGATGATCGCGTAGCTGCGCGAGCCGAGGCCGGTGCCGAGAAACAGGTTGGTGATGTCCTTGCGCCGGCAGCGCACGCCGTTGATGAAGTAGGCGGACTGGCCGTCGCGCGACACCTGGCGCTTGCAGGAGATCTCGCCGTAGCTCGAGTACGGGCCGCCGATCTTGCCGTCGGAGTTGTCGAACACCAGCTCGACGGCCGCAGTGCCCACCGGCTTCCTCGCGGTCGAGCCGTTGAACACGACGTCCGCCATGTTGTCGCCGCGCAGCGTCTTGGCGGACAGCTCGCCCATGACCCAGCGCACCGCGTCGATGACGTTCGACTTGCCGCAGCCGTTCGGGCCAACGACACCGGTGAGATTGCTGGGGAAGCTGATGGTGGTGGGATCGACGAAGGATTTGAAGCCGGCGAGCTTGATCTTGGTCAGCCGCATCTGTGCTCTAAATCCTCCACGTCCCGGCCTTCCGGGGATGGTGTAGTGTAGTGGAATATGGCCTCGACGCCCACCACGCAGCTCGAGACTTTCGCCAATCCCGAAGTCGAGCGCGACTACACGATCCGCATGCAGATCCCGGAGTTCACCTGCCTGTGCCCGCGCACCGGACAGCCGGACTTCGCGACTCTCGATCTGGAGTACGTGCCCGACCGCCGGTGCGTCGAGCTCAAATCGCTCAAGCTCTATATCTGGTCGTTCCGCGACCGCGGAGCTTTTCACGAGGCGGTGACCAACGAGATCGCCGATCATCTGAACGCCGCGGTCGGGGCGCGTTACCTGCGCCTCACGGCGCGCTTCAACGTGCGCGGCGGCATCTTCACCACCGTTGTCGCCGAGCGCCGACAGCCGGGGTGGCAGCCCGCGCCGCCGGTCGCGCTGCCGTAGAGAACCGGCCTTCGCCGCACCGCGCCAGCCCTGGGGAGCGTCCGGTAACGAGCCTCCCGGGCGTCAGACAACGCCATCTGTACACGCCAAAGTCGGCCGGTATAATCGCGCGTTCTTCAAAGACCTGAGACGAGTGTCGAGGAGCGAAGCGAATGCCGGCAAAGAGAGCTGCGCCCAAGTCCGCCAGGGGCAGGAAGGCGTCGGGCCGGCCCTCGGTCCGCAAGGTCGCCGCCGCACGCAAGACCGAGGCCCCGCGCGCACGCGCCGCCGCTCACGCCGCCCGCAAGAGCCCTGCCCCGCTGAAGAAATCCGCCGCTCATCCGCCAGCCCCCGCGAGCCCGCCGCCCGCCGAGGCGCGCAAAGCCGCCCGCCCGGCGGCCGCGCCGCCCGCGCCGCGGGAGCCGGCACGCCCGGCGAGCCTGGTGCCGCCGGCGCCGCGCCCGGGGGCGCTCGAGGGTGACGACGTCGAGGCGGCGGAGCCCGGGAGCCTGCTCGCCGGGCCGCGCAACGTCGAGCCCTACATCGTCAAGCGCGGCGAGCTGTACATGAGCAAGCAGCAGCTCGATCACTTCCGCAGCATCCTCCACAGCTGGAAGCGCGACCTGATGGTCGAGGTGGACCGCACCGTGTCTCACATGAAGGACGAGGCGGCGAACTTTCCCGATCCCAACGACCGCGCCACCCAGGAAGAGGAATTCAGCCTCGAGCTGCGCACCCGCGACCGCGAGCGCAAGTTGATCCGCAAGATCGACGACGCCCTCAAGCGCATCGAAGACGGCTCCTACGGCTACTGTCTCGAGACGGGCGAGGAGATCGGCGTCAAGCGCCTCGAGGCGCGCCCGGTCGCCACGCTCAGCATCGAGGCCCAGGAGCGGCGCGAGCGGCGCGAGCGTCAATACGGCGATCGCGACGACCGCTATCGCTGAGGCTCCTTACCTCGGGCGCTTCGCGCCCTCGCCCACCGGGCCGCTGCACCTGGGCTCGCTGGTCGCAGCTCTCGGCAGCTACCTCGACGCCCGCCATCGCGGCGGCCGCTGGCTCGTGCGCATGGAGGACCTCGATCGCGAGCGCGAAGTGCCCGGCTGCGCGGATCAGATGCTGCGCACGCTCGAGGTGTACGGGATGGCCTGGGACGGCGCCGTCGAATACCAGAGCAGGCGAACCGCTTACTACACCGAGGCGCTCGAGGAGCTCGCCCGGCGCGGCGTCGTTTTCGAGTGCAGCTGCAGCCGCCGCGATCTGAGCGGCGATGGCGGCTATCCCGGCACCTGCCGCGAGGGTCCGCAGCGCTCCGGCCCGACGGCGACGCGTTTTCGCGTCGATGACGGCATGATCGAGTTCGAGGACCGCGCGCAGGGGCGCTGCGCCTTCGATCTGCGCGAGCGGGGAGACTTCGTGGTCAGGCGGCGAGATGGGGCGTTCGCCTACCAGCTCGCCGTGGTGGTGGACGACGCGCGGCAGGCCGTGACCGACGTCGTACGGGGCGCGGACCTGTTGGATAACACGCCCTGGCAGATCGCCCTGCAGGGGGTGCTCGGGTTGCCGACGCCCCGCTACACCCACCTCCCGCTGGTCGTCGAACCGCAGGCCGGGAAGCTCAGTAAGTCCCGCCGGGCGCTGGCTCTCGACAACCAGGACACTGGAGCCCAGCTATATCAATCACTTACGATACTAGGCCAAAACCCACCGCGTAAGCTCAAGCTCGAGCCTGCGCCCGTGATCCTGTCCTGGGCCACGGCGCACTGGAGCGTCGAGCGGTTTCGGGGCGTTCGGGAAGTGCTCCCCCAGGGGTAGGACGGAAGCGACATGCCTGTTGGGTGTTGGGTTCGCACTGCCGATGTACTAAGGTAGCGGCACAACGCCCTGCACTAAGGAAGGTGCAATAACCCATAGTGAGGGACGTGCGATGAGCGAGCCGCGCACCATAAAAAAGTATCCCAACAGGCGCCTGTACGATACGGTCGAGAGCCGTTACATCACCCTCGCCGACATCCGCCGGCTGGTGATCGAGCGCATCGACTTCGTCGTCATCGACAAGAAGACTCAGGGGGACATCACGCGCTCAATCCTGCTGCAGGTGATCGCCGAGCAGGAGCACGGCAATGAGCCGCTCATGAGCCGCGACTTCCTGTCGCAGGTGATCCGCTCCTACGGCGTAGGAACCCGCGGGATGGTCGGCAGCTACCTCGAGCAGAGCCTGCGGCAGTTCGCCAGCCAGGCCGCCGTCCGCACCCCGCAGGGCTAGGATGCGCGACAGTCCATCCGGCAATGGTCAGGTAAACGCAATCAATGAGGCGCGTCTACGTCGCGCATCGACAGACGGATACGCCCCTGCCGGTCGACCTCGAGCACCTTCACGCGGATGACGTCGCCCTCGCGCAGCTTGTCGCTGACGCGCTCGACCCGCTCGTTCGAGATCTGCGAGATGTGCACCAGGCCGTCGCGCCCGGGGAGAATAGTGACGAATGCGCCGAAGTCCATGAGGCGCGCCACCTTACCCTCGTAGATCTGCCCGACCTCGACGTCGGCGGTGATGAGCTCGACGCGCCGCTGCGCCTCGCGCCCCGCCGCGCCTGAGACCGAGGCGATCTTCACCGTGCCGTCGCTCTCGATGTCGATCGTGGTGCCGGTCTCCTCGGTGATCTGGCGGATGACCGCGCCGCCCTTGCCGATCACGTCGCGGATTTTCTCGGGATCGATCTTGAGCGTGATGATCGAGGGCGCCCACTCGGACATCTTCTCGCGCGACTGCTGAATCACCCGGTTCATCTCACCGAGAATGTGCAGCCGCCCCTCGCGCGCCTGCTCGAGCGCGACCTTCATGATCTCGGGCGTCACGCCTTCGACCTTGATGTCCATCTGCAGTGCAGTGACGCCGTCCTTCGTGCCGGCGACCTTGAAGTCCATGTCGCCGAGGTGATCCTCGTCGCCGAGGATGTCGGTGAGGACCTTGTAGCGCGAGCCCTCGAGCACCAGTCCCATGGCGACGCCCGCTACCGGCGCCTTGATCGGGACGCCGGCGTCCATCAGCGAGAGCGACGTACCGCACACGCTCGCCATCGAGCTCGAGCCGTTCGACTCGAGGATCTCCGACACCACGCGGATCACGTACGGAAAAGTCGTCATGTCGGGCATCACGGCCTTCACGCCGCGGCGCGCCAGGTTGCCGTGGCCGATCTCGCGCCGCTTCGGCGACCCCATCATGCCGGTCTCGCCCACCGAGAACGGCGGGAAGTTGTAGTGCAGCATGAAGGGCTCGCGGCGCTCGCCCTCGAGCCCGTCGATGATCTGCGCATCGCGGGTGGTGCCGAGCGTCGTGACGACGATCGCCTGGGTCTCGCCACGGGTGAAGAGCGCCGAGCCATGTGTGCGCGGCAGCACTCCGACCCTGACGCTTATCGGGCGCACGGTCCGCGTGTCGCGGCCGTCGATGCGCGGCTCGCCGTTCAGGATCCGCTGGCGGACGATGTTGCTCTCGAGCTTGAAGAGCACGCTCTCGACGCCTTCCTTGCTGTGTTTGGGGCTTTCGCCGCCGGTCAGTGCGGCCAGCACCTGGTTCTTGATCTCGGTGAGGCGCGCGTGGCGCTGCTGCTTCTCGGTGATGCTGTAGGCCTCGCCGAGGGCGCCTTGCGCCTGGAGGGTGACGGCCTGGGTGAGCTCGGCATTCTCGGGAGAGGGCTCCCATTTCCAGCGCTGCTTGCCCGCCTCGCTCGCGAGCGCCTTGATCGCGCGGATGGCCACCTGCATCTGCTCGTGACCGTAGACGACCGAGCCCAGCATGACCTCTTCGGAGAGCCCCTTGGCCTCCGACTCGACCATGAGCACGGCGTGCTCGGTTCCCGCGACGACCAGGTGCAGCTGCGACTCCGCCAGGTCCTTGGCGGTCGGGTTGAGCAGGTACTGCCCGTCCCGGTAGCCGACGCGCGCGGCGCCGATCGGACCATTAAAAGGAATGCCCGAGAGGGCGAGCGCGGCCGAGGCGCCGAGCAGCGCCGGGATATCGGCATCGATGTCCGGGTCCATCGACAGCACGGTCGCGACGACCTGCACCTCGTTGAAGAAACCGTCCGGGAACAGCGGGCGGATCGGGCGATCGATGAGACGCGAGGTGAGCGTCTCCTTCTCGGTCGGCCGGCCTTCACGCTTGAAGAAGCCGCCGGGGATGCGGCCCGCGGCGTAGGTCTTCTCCACGTAGTTGACCGTGAGCGGGAAGAAATCCCGGTCGGGCTTTGCGGTCTGCTGTGCGCAGGCGGTAACCAGGACCACGGTATCGCCCATGGAGACCCGAACCGCACCCTCGGCCTGGCGGGCGACCTCGCCCGTCTCGATGGTGACCGCGTGCGGACCGTAAGGAAACGACTTGCTGACGACGCTCAAAGCTTCATTCCTCGGAAGTTGGAGGTTCGGCCGAAAACGACGAGGGCCGCTCGTCCATGACGGCGGCCCTTACCGGTTCTCAGCGGCGCAGTCCCAGGCGCTCGACGAGCTCCTGGTACTTCTGCGGTTGGGTGGCTCTGAGGTAATCGAGGAGCTTGCGGCGCTGGTTGACCAGCTTCACCAGGCCGCGCCGCGAGGCGTGGTCGCGCTTGTGCGCGGTGAAGTGCCCGCCGAGATCGTTGATGCGCTCGGAGAGCAGCGCCACCTGCACCTCGGGTGAGCCGGTGTCCGCCGGCCCGCGGCGGAACTGCGCGAGGATCCCGCCCTTTTTCTCACTGGTTAACGCCATTGCGCTTGAGTCCTAACTGCTTGTCCTGAGAGCCCTTTTGGTAAGCCGCATATTGTACCTGCCCGAATACCCAAGGGACAAGCATCGACTGACCGCCCGCGGGGATCCCGGGGCCTCGCAATGTCAACGGGAACCTGCTCCGCGCGTTACGTGCCTTGCAGCGCACCCCCTGCGGGGATAGGCTTTTAAATCGAGGTGATTGCCATGATGAAATCACTTGCCCTGAGCGGCGCCGTCGCGCTCCTGCTCTGCGCATGCGCCACCGCCCCCGTGAGCCCCGACAAGGCCGCCGCTGCGAATGCCAAGCCCCCCGCGGGCTGCGTCGCCCAGACGGCGACCCGCATTCCGGTGAAGGACGACCAGTGCGCCGGCTTCGGCAGTACTTACACCAAGGACGACATCGACCACACCGGCCAGACGACCGTCGGCTCGGCGCTGACGATGATGGACCCCTCGATCACGCGGCATTGAGCCAACGCAGCCGGCAAGAGCGGCGCAGGCGACTTTTGCCCAGTCAACTAAGGGTTCAGCAGCCTTCGTGGCCGGACGGTCGCGGGGCCGGCAGCCACCCCGATACCTAAGAATCTCCCCGCGTCGTCGTAAAGACGCAGTCGCGGAGCCCGGTCCGGCGCATCGTCCGCAGGCGAGGAACCCGGCGGCACCCCCGCCGGCACCGCCTGGCCCTTGCGAAGGCGAGCGGCATCGGCCGCCGTGAGCTGCACCGCCGGCAGGTGCTGCAGCGGGTAATCGGCGGGCAGGAGCGGCGGCGCGCTCCCCGCCGCGCAAGTGCGCTCCAGCGACTCGAGCGTCTGCATCGGCTCGGCGCCGAAGGGCTCGACCTCGAGCCGCCGCAGGGCGCTCACGTGACCGACGGTCCCGAGTGCTGTGGCAATCTCTTCCGCCAGCACCCGCACGTACGTTCCTTTCGAGCAGCTCGTCTCGACTTCGACCCACCCGGCCCCGAGCCCGAGGAGCTTCACGTCGTAGAGCTCGATCGCGCGCGCGGCACGATCGACCGTTCTTCCTGAGCGCGCCAGCCGGTAGAGCGGCTCCCCGCCCTGCTTGAGCGCCGAGTACATCGGCGGTACCTGCATGCGCGGTCCGCGAAACTCCGCGAGCACCGTCTCGACGCGCTCGCGCGTGAGCGCGGGCACGGCCGCCTCGGCCGTCACCTCGCCCTCGGCATCGCCGGTCGCGGTGCGCGTACCCAAGGCAATGGTGAAGCGGTAGCGCTTGGCGCCTGCGAGGATGTCGCCGGCGATCTTGGTCGCCTCACCTAGGCAGATCGGCAGCATGCCGGTCGCGAGCGGGTCGAGGGCGCCGGCGTGGCCGGCCTTCTCGCCGCTGAAGAGCCGCCGGACGCGCTGCAGGGCGGCGTTGGATGAGAGCCCGAGGGGCTTGTCGAGCAGCAGAATCCCGCTCGGCATGGGCGCTCTAGCGCTGCGGGTCGGAGCCCTCGCCCGGAGCCTCGTCGGTGTGCGCGGCGCGATCCGAAGCGACCGCACCGTCGATGAGGCGGGTGAGGCGGGCGGCGCCCTCGGCGCTGTCATCGAACAGGAACTCGAGGCGCGGCGCGTGCCGGAGCGAGAGCCGCCGGCCGAGCTCGCCGCGCAGGAAGCTGGCGGCGTGGGTTAGTCCCTGGCGCACCTGCTCGGGCGGCTCGCGGGAAGCGAACGGCGTGAAATAGACGCGCGCCGTTCCCATGTCGGCTGCAACCTGCACGGCCGTGATCGTGACATTGCCGACGCGCGGGTCCTTGACCTCGCGCGCGACGAGCGCCGCGAGCACCCGCTGGATCTCCGACTCGATCCGCCGGTTGCGGGCCTCGCTCATGACTCGCTCCTCATGACAGCGTCCGTGCCACCTCGACGCGCGCGAAGCACTCGATCTGGTCGTTGACGCGCACGTCCTGGTAGTTCTTCACGCCAATGCCGCACTCGGTGCCGGCGCGTACTTCGCCGACGTCGTCCTTGAAGCGCCGCAGCGACTCGAGCGCGCCCTCGAAGATCACCACGTTGTCGCGCAACACGCGGATCGGGTTGTTGCGCTTTACGAGGCCCTCGGTCACCAGGCACCCGGCCACGACCCCGAACTTCGAGGAGCGGAACACCTCGCGCACCTGCGCGACGCCCACGATCTGCTCCTTGATCTCCGGCTGCAGCATGCCGGTCATCATCTGTTTCACGTCGTCGATGGCTTCGTAGATGATCGAGTAGTAGCGTACCTCGACGCCGGTCTCCTTCATCGCATCGCGGGCGCTGGCATCGGCGCGCACGTTGAAGCCGATGATGAGAGCGCGCGACGCGGCGGCCAGCTGTACGTCCGAGACGGTGATGCCGCCCAGGCCGCTGGCGATCACCTTGACCTGCACTTCCTCGGTCGAGAGCTTGGCGAGCGCCTCGTTGAGCGCCTCGGCGCTGCCCTGCACGTCCGCCTTGATGAGCACCGCCACCACGCCCGCCTTGGCCTCGCCCATCTGCGAGAACACGTCCTCGGGGCGCGCGCTCTGCCGGGCGAGCTTCACGTCGCGGAACTTGCCCTGGCGGTAGAGCGCCACTTCGCGCGCCTTGCGCTCGCTCTCGGCGGCGAGGATCTCGTCGCCGGCGTTGGGCGGACTCGACAGTCCCAGCACCTGCACCGGCATCGAGGGCGGCGCCTCCTCCACCGGCTTGCCGTTCTCGTCGAACATGGCGCGTACGCGCCCGAACTCGGAGCCGGCGATGATCGGGTCGCCGACGTGCAGCGTGCCCTTCTTCACCAGCACGGTCGCGACCGCGCCGCGGCCCTTCTCGATACTCGACTCGATCACGACACCCGAGGCGAGCCCGGTGCGCGGCGCGCGCAGCTCGAGCACCTCGGCCTGCAGCAGGATCGCCTCCAGCAGCTGATCGACCCCTTGACCGGTGCGTGCCGAGACGTTGACGAACATGTTCTGGCCACCCCATTCCTCCGAGATCACCTCGTGCTTGGAGAGCTCGGTGCGCACGCGGTCGAGGTCGGCGTCGCCCTTGTCGATCTTGTTGACCGCGACCACGATCGGCACGCTGGCGGCGCGCGCGTGCTGGATGGCCTCGACCGTCTGCGGCATCACGCCGTCGTCGGCAGCGACCACCAGCACCACGACGTCGGTCGCCCTGGCGCCGCGGGCGCGCATGGCGGTGAAGGCCGCGTGGCCCGGGGTGTCGAGGAAGGTGATGACGCCCTTGGGCGTCTCCACGTGGTAAGCGCCGATGTGCTGGGTGATGCCGCCCGCCTCGCCCGCGGCCACCTTCGTGCGGCGGATGTAGTCGAGGAGCGAGGTCTTGCCGTGGTCGACGTGCCCCATCACCGTCACCACCGGCGGGCGCGGCTCGGCATCGGTATCCGCCTGCTCGCCCTGCAGGTTGGCCTCGATCTGGTTCTCCTTGAGGAGCTTGGGCGTGTGGCCCATCTCCTCGACCACCAGCACCGCGGTGTCCTGGTCGATCGGCTGATTGATCGTGGCCATCACACCCATGTTCATGAGCGCCTTGATGACCTCGTTGGCCTTGACGGCCATCTTCTGCGCCAGCTCCGCCACCGTGATGGTCTCGCCGACGCCGACCTCGCGCACCACCGGCGCGGTCGGCATCTCGAAGCCGTGCTTGCCCTCGGCGGCCGCCTGCAACGGCCGCGACTTGAGGCGCCGCTTCTTCTTGTAGCGCGAGCTCACGTCGCCGACGACGTGCAGCTCCTGGCGGCCGTAACGCGTGTGCTTGTCGTCGGCGACCGGGGCGGCCGGCCCGGCAGGCGGACGCTCGCGTGCCGCGGGAGCCGGCGCGGCTGCGGCCCCCTGGGGCCGCTCGCGCTCGGCCGGACGCCGGTCGTGCTCCTCGCGCTCGCGGGTACGCCGGGCCTCGTCGTCGCGCGCGTGCTGCTCGGCCGCGCGGCGCGCGTCCTCCTGAGCCCGGCGGCGGGTCTCTTCCTCCTCGACGCGGCGGCGGTTCTCGGCCTCGAGCCGCTCGCGCTCGCGGCGCTCCGCCTCGGCGCGGTCGGTGGCCTGGCGCGCCGCCTCCTCCGCCTCGTGGCGTCGGTGGTCTATCTCGTCCTGCTGGGCGCGCGCCTGCTCTTCCAGTACGTCGCGCTTGATGTAGTTGCGCGTGCGGCGCACCTCGACGTTGACGGTGCGCGCGCGCCCCTGGGCGCTGGCGAGCTTCAGCTCGCTCTGGGTCTTGCGCTTCAAGGTGATCTTGCGCGGCGCCCCGTCGCTCTCGGCCTCGCTGCCGTGGCTGCGCCGCAGGTGTGTCAGGAGCTCGAGCTTCGCGTCGTCGCTGATGCGCGCCTCGGGCCCCTCGACCTTGATGCCGGCCTGGTCGAGCTGCACCAGCAGCCGGTCGACCGGCACCTTGAGGACTTCCGCGAACTGGGAAACGGTCACTTCCGCCATAGACTCACGCCTCGCTTGCGAACCACGGGGCGCGCGCCGTCATGATCAGCGCCGCCGCCTTCTCCGCCGCCAGCCCTTCGATATCCGCGAGCTCGTCCACCGATTGCTCGGCGAGCTCCTCGCGGGTGCGCACGCCGCGCCGAGCCAGCGCCAGCGCCAGATCCGGGCTCATCCCTTCGAGCAGCAGCAGGTCGTCCGCCGGCATCGACTGATCGAGCGTCTCCTCGCTGGCAATCGCCTGCGTCAGCAGCACGTCCCGCGCACGGTTGCGCAGCTCCTTGACGATGTTCTCGTCGAACTCCTCGATCGCGGCGAGCTCCGCCTGCGGCACGTAGGCGATCTCCTCGATGGTGGAGAAGCCCTCCTGCGCGAGGATCGTGGCGACGTCCTCGTCGACGTCGAGCTGCTTCATGAAATTGGCGACCAGCTCCTTGGACTCCGTCTCGCTCTTGGCCTCGGCGTCGGACTCGGTCATGACGTTCAGGTCCCAGCCGGTCAGCTGGCTCGCGAGGCGGATGTTCTGCCCGCCGCGCCCGATGGCCTGGCTGAGCTTCTCCTCGGAAACCGCGATGTCCATGCTGTGGGAGTCCTCGTCCACCACGATTGACATCACCTCGGCGGGCGACATCGCGTTGACGACGAACTGCGCCGCGTTGTCGTTGTGCGGAATGATGTCGACGCGCTCGCCGGCGATCTCGTTGGACACCGCCTGCACGCGCGAGCCGCGCATGCCGACGCAGGCGCCGACGGGATCGATGCGCGGGTCGTTGCTCTTCACCGCGATCTTGGCGCGCACGCCCGGATCGCGCGCGGCGCCGAGGATATTGATCAGGCCCTGACCGACCTCCGGGACCTCGAGCTTGAAGAGCTCGATCAGGAACTCGGGGGCGGTACGGGTGAGGAACAGCTGCGGCCCGCGCGGCTCCGAGCGCACTTCCTTGAGGAACGCCTTGATCCGGTCCTGGGGCTTGGCCTGCTCGCGCGGGATCATGTCGGTGCGCGGCACGAAGCCCTCGGCGTTGGAGCCCAAGTCGACGTAGATGCCGTTGCGGTCGACGCGCTTCACCACGCCGCCGACCAGCGTGCCGACGCGATCGCGGTACGCCTCCACCACCTGGGCACGCTCGGCCGCGCGCACCAACAGAACGAACACCAG
>Ga0307469_10000735_pt1 | contig 11960 bp, 8 predicted proteins | sample atmos_gasesAM2C__FD_203084 | JGI IMG/M metagenome (GOLD analysis project Ga0307469, IMG submission 203084) | Hardwood forest soil microbial communities from Morgan-Monroe State Forest, Indiana, United States - atmos_gasesAM2C_515 | ecosystem: Environmental > Terrestrial > Soil > Temperate forest...
ATGACAATCGTTGATCTCCGCAGCGACACTGTCACGCGCCCCACGCCCGCAATGCGCCGCGCCATGGCGGAAGCCGAAGTGGGCGACGACGTCTATGGTGAGGACCCTACCGTAAACCGCCTGCAGGCGCGCACGGCGGAAATATTCGAGCGGGAGGCTGCTCTCTTCGTTCCGACTGGCTCGATGGGAAATCTGCTAGCCATCAGGACATGGACGCGCCCGGGCATGGAAGTAGTTTGCGAGCAACGCGCACACGTGAATCAATACGAGCTTGCTTCGATGTCGGCCATCGCCGGCTGCATGCCGCGTACAACGCCGGCGCCCGACGGCATCCTGACATGGGAACTGATCGAGCCGCTGCTGCGTCCGAAAACGTATTACTATTCGCAGACCGGTCTCATCACGCTCGAGAATACTCACAACATGCACGGCGGCACCATCTTTCCGCCGAAAGTGTCCGAAGAAATATGCGACCACGCTCACAAGGCCGGACTTCCTGTGCACCTTGACGGCGCGCGCATTTTCAATGCTGCGGTAGCGCTTGGCCGGAGCGTCGCGGAGCTGACACGCAAAGTCGATTCCATCATGTTTTCTCTCTCCAAGGGGCTGGGCGCGCCCGTCGGCTCGATGCTGATCGGCTCGCGCGATTTCATTGAGCGGGCGCACATCGGACGCAAACTTCTTGGCGGGGGAATGCGACAGGCAGGCGTGCTTGCCGCAGCGGGCTTAATCGCGATCGAAGAGACGCCGAAGATTCTGCACCGCGACCACGAAAATGCGCGCCACCTAGCTGAGGGCCTTGCGCAAATCAGGGGTATAACACTCGATCCGAAAAAAGTGGTCACCAACATCGTCATCTTCGACGTTCGTGGCACGGGCCGCGCGGCCGCCGAAATTTGCGCCGACCTAGGCAAGCAGAAGATTCTCTGCGCGCCCACTGACAAGTATTCAATTCGCATGGTCACGCACTATGATGTGGACCGCGATGCGATCGATCGCGCTCTCGCTGCCACAGCGGAAGTGATCACCGGCCACCACCCCGCCGCCGCGGCCCGTTAGGAGAATTGAGTTGAACATGCATACATTTCACGAGCGCAGCGGCGGGCGGTTCGCTGAACTTGGCAGCGCCTTGTCGCGGTGCTTAAGTTTTCGGGATGCGTCAGTGTCCCGTCTGTTTTCATCATTGATTGCATTACTACTCTTCGCAGCAGGTGGAATCATGACCATTCATGCAAGCAATACTGCAGACGCGGCAGCGCAAGCGCCGGAGCATTCGAAAGCGGCTGCGCCGACGCCAGAGGAGGCGCGCAAATTCATCGAGTTTGCAGAAACCCGAATCCTCGATCTGTGGATCAAGTCGCAGCGGGCGAATTGGGTTCACGAGACCTTCATCACTGATGACACCGAAACGATGGCGGCCGAGGCAGACCAGAATGTGAAGGCCGCCACAGCAGAGCTTTCCGCCGAAGCGCGCCGCTACGATGGCTTGAAGCTTCCACCGGATGTCGCTCGGAAGTTTTATCTGCTGAAACATTCTGTGGACATTCCGGCGCCACGCGATCCCGTGGAGCAGAAGGAGCTATCGCAAATTCTCGCCTCGCTTGATGGCGACTACGGAAGAGGGAAGTGGTGCCCGGACGGCGCGCAGGGAAAATGCTTCTCGCTGAACGATCTGGAAAATATTATGGCGACGAGCCGCGACCCCGAAGAACTGAAACGAGCCTGGGTAGGCTGGCACTCGATTGCGCCGCCCATGCACGAGCGCTATGCGCGCATGGTTGTGCTCACGAATAAAGGCGCGCGCGAGTTGGGCTTCGCAGATACCGGCGCGATGTGGCGCTCCGGATACGACATGCCCGCCGACGCATTCAGCGCAGAGCTCGATCGCCTCTGGCAACAGGTTCGACCGCTCTATCTTTCTCTGCATGCCTACGTTCGAGCGCAGCTTGTGAGGAAGTACGGCATGCCCGTAGTGCGCGACGATGGACCGATCCGCGCCGACCTGCTTGGCAATATGTGGGCGCAGACTTGGGATAACATTTACCCGCTGATCGCGCCGCCCAATGCCGATCCTGGTTATGACCTCACGAAAATCCTCACGGCCAGAAAAATGGAACCAAAGGGCATGGTGCAGCACGGCGAGCGATTCTTCATGTCGCTCGGATTCCCCGCGCTGCCCGGCACATTCTGGGAGCGATCAATGTTCACCAGGCCGCGCGACCGCGAAGTGGTCTGCCACGCAAGCGCATGGGACATTGATTACGACGACGATTTGCGCATTAAGATGTGCATCGAACCGAAAGCCGAGGATTTCTCCACGATCCACCATGAGCTCGGCCACAATTTTTATCAGCGCGCTTACAAGACTCAACCACCCTTATTCCGTGATAGCGCCAATGACGGGTTCCACGAAGCCATCGGCGACACGATCGCCCTTTCCGTTACGCCCGAGTATTTGAAGCAAATTGGCTTGCTTGATTCCGTTCCACCCGCTTCCTCTGACATCGGACTGCTGATGCAGCGCGCGCTTGATAAGGTCGCGTTCCTGCCGTTCGGCTTGCTGATTGATAAATGGCGCTGGGGCGTCTTCTCAGGAAAGATTTCTCCGGCGGAGTACAACAAAGCCTGGTGGGATTTGCGCCTGCAATATCAGGGCGTCGCGCCGCCGGTCCCCCGCAGCGAAGCCGATTTCGATCCCGGCGCGAAATACCACATCCCATCGAACACTCCTTACGCCCGCTATTTCCTCGCGGCAATCTTACAATTCCAATTTCATCGCGCCTTGTGCCGCGAGGCCGGCTACAGCGGGCCGCTCCACTGGTGCTCCGTGTACAACAACAGTGCGGCGGGCGCGCGGCTGGCGAAGACGCTGGCTATGGGCAGGAGCCGTCCCTGGCCCGAGGAGCTCGAAGCGCTGACCGGCGAAAAGCAAATGGATGCCACCGCAATTCTGGATTATTTCGCCCCGCTCAAAGCGTGGCTTGATGAGCAAAACAAAAAGAGCGGCGCGAGAGTGGGCTGGTAGGCGAGACGACGGATGCTTGGGCCTGTGATATAAGTGGAAGGTTGAGCCGCCCATATTTTCCGCTTCTGTGTGAGGGATCTTGGAATTTTCACTAACCGATGAGCAGCAGCAGCTTCGGCGCACGGTGCGCGAATTCGCCGAGGCCGAGATCCGGCCCCATGTGATGGAGTGGGACGAGGTCTCCCACTTCCCATCGGAAATCATTCCGAAGCTAGCGCACATGGGTTTTCTGGGCGTCATTTTCCCGGAGAAATATGGCGGCGCGGGGATGGGTTACGTTGAATACGCCATCATCATCGAAGAGCTTTCGCGCGTGGACGGTTCGGTTGGCATTATCGTGGCGGCGCACAATTCGCTGTGTTCGAATCACATCTACAAATTCGGCACAGAGGAACAGAAGAAAAAATATGTCGTGCCACTGGCGCGGGGTGAGAAGCTCGGTTGCTGGTCGCTTACGGAACCAGAGGCGGGCTCCGATGCCGGTGGGACGCACACTGTCGCCGCAAAAAAGGATGGTGGCTGGCTCATCAACGGTTCGAAGACGTTTACGACCAACGGGCACTACGCGGACATTTGCGTGGCCATGGCCGTGACGGATTCGTCGAAGAAAAGTCATGGGATTTCCGCATTCGTGATCGAGAAGGGAACTCCCGGTTTCCGTCCCGGCAAGAAAGAAAACAAGCTCGGCTTGCGCGCGAGCGACACTTCGGAGGTTGTGTTCACGGATTGCCGCGTGCCCTCGGGCAATTTGCTGGGCAAAGAGGGCGAAGGGTTCGTCAACAGCCTGCAAATTCTCGACGGCGGGCGGATTTCAATTGCCTCGCTCGGACTAGGCATGGCGCAGGGCGCTTATGAAGCCTCCTTGCGATACGCGAAGCAGCGCAAGCAATTCGGCAAACCGATCGCCGATTTTCAGGCCATCCAATTCAAGCTCGCAGACATGGCCACGGAGATCGAAGCCGCGCGCCTGCTGACCTACCAGGCGGCATGGCTTGCTGACCGCGCCATCGCTTCCGGAGATCACGAAGCGCGGTTCACACGTGAATCAAGTATGGCGAAGCTCTACGCCGGGGAAGTTGCCGTCAGAGTGGCAAACGAGGCGGTGCAGATTCACGGCGGCTACGGCTTCATCAAGGATTATCCGGCTGAAAAATATTATCGCGACGTCAAACTCTGCACCATTGGCGAAGGAACCAGCGAAATTCAGCGGCTGGTGATTGCCAGGCAAATCCTCGGAAAGCGATAGCCTGAAATTGCGATCCTCTCACATGACCGTATCCGTCGAAAACTGGGCCGAGCAGATTCGCGAAGGCGACCAGCGCGCGATTTCGCGCGCCGTCTCGGCGATCGAGAATCGCTCGCGCGATGCAGAGGAACTCCTCCGGCAGCTATTCCCGCACACCGGGCGCGCGTATCGCATTGGCATCACCGGTGCTCCCGGAACGGGGAAGAGCACGCTGGTGGATCGCCTTGCCGGCCACTATCGCGGCCATAAGAAGACTGTCGGCATCATCGCGGTGGATCCTTCGAGCCCGTTCACCGGTGGCGCGATTCTGGGCGACCGCGTGCGCATGCAGGGTCATGCGACCGACAGCGGCATTTTTATCCGCTCGATGGCCACACGCGGATATCTGGGCGGCCTGGCACAGGCGACCGGCGACACGGCACTGTTGCTGGACGCGGCCGGGAAAGAAATGATTTTGGTCGAGACGGTCGGCGTCGGGCAGGGTGAAATCGAAATCGTCCGCCTCGCAGATTGCACGATTGTGGTCCTGGTGCCCGGCATGGGCGACGACGTGCAGAGCCTGAAAGCTGGCCTGATGGAGATTGGCGATATTTTCGTGCTGAACAAATCCGACCGCGAAGGTGCGGGGCGGTTTGAACAGCAACTGCGCGCCATCCTGCAGATTGTTCCGGAGCGCGACGGCTGGAAGCCTCCGGTGGTGCGCACGATCGCGACCGAGAATAAGGGCATTGCAGAACTGGCGGAGCAGATTGAACTTTTTCGCAAGCACTTTGACCAAGCTGACGAACGTCGCGCCCGTGAAATCGCCCATTGGAAAGAATGGCTGCTACGCCTGCTCGAATCGCGCTTGATGGAACGCGTTGTAGGTGAGCACATGGATGAGGCGCAATTCGAGAAGTTGGCTGCAGAAGTGTCGGCCCGGAAGAAAGATCCCTACGCGGCCGTGAATGAAATTCTGGCCCGGGCTGGACTGGGAGAGAAGCGTTGAAGCTTGGCAACCTGGAATTCCACATCGTGGTGTCCGGCCACTTCCGCCTTGACGGCGGCGCGATGTTTGGCGTGATTCCCAAGACCATGTGGGAGAAGGTCGCCTCGCCCGATGCCAGTAATCGCATCCTGCTGGCAATGAACTCGCTGCTCATTCTCGCGGGAGGGAAACGCATCCTGGTTGAAACTGGCGCGGGTGACAAATTGCCGCCGAAACTACGGGCCATTTACGATCAGGACGGGCCGCGACTCATCGAAGGATTGCGCGCATACGGACTCCATCCCGATGAAATTGACATCGTCGTGGATACCCATCTGCACTTCGATCACTGCGGCGGAAACACACGGATCGAGAAGGACAAAGTGGTGCCCGCATTTCCGAACGCGCGCTACATCGTTCACAAAGGTGAATTCGAGCACGCCAAAAATCCCACGGAGCGCGACCGCGCGAGTTACATGCCCGACAACTACATGCCCCTCGAAGCTGCGAACAAATTTTCGCTGATCGAAAGCGACCGCGTGATTGCTCCGGGTGTCGAGCTGATTCGCGTCCCCGGGCATACTGCCGACATGCTGTGCGTAAAATTGGAAGGTGGCGGCAAGACCGCGTTTCTCTTTGCCGACCTGGTCCCGATGACGCCGCATCTTGGATTGCCGTGGATCATGGGCTACGACCTGTACCCAATGCAGACACTCGAGAATAAGAAAAAATGGATTCCACTGGTGGCTCGCGGGGAATGGATTGCGCTCTTCTCGCACGACCCGCATATCCCCGCGGCTTATCTTCGCGAGCACGAGGGGCAGTGGAAGGCAGAGCCCGTGAAGGTGGACTAAGAATGGCCAAGTCAAAGAAAACGATTCGGAGAACCCAGGCAGTCAAGATTGGCATTATTGGCGGCAGCGGTCTTTACACCATGGCCGGACTTAGCGATGCGCGCGAGATGCATGTGAAGACGCCATTCGGCGTTCCGTCTGACGCCGTCGTGGTGGGCACTCTCGAAGGGCGCCGCGTCGCGTTCCTTGCGCGACATGGCCGCGGCCATCGCTTTTCGCCGAGCGACATCAACTATCGCGCTAACATCTGCGCCATGAAACTGCTCGGAGTCGAGCGCGTGATTTCTGTCAGCGCTGTGGGCTCGCTGCGCGATGATTTGCCGCCGCTTGATTTCCTGATTCCCGATCAATTTTTCGACCGCACGCGCGGCCGGATCTCAACTTTCTTCGCCAATAGCGGCGTCGTTGCGCACGTCGCCTTCGACAAACCAACTTGCACGCATCTCTCCGCGCACTTAGCTGAAGCCTGCGACCGCGCGGGGATCAAGGCCCATCGCAGCGGCACGTACGTATGCATGGAAGGGCCGCAATTCTCGACGCTGGCGGAATCGCACACGTATCGCCAGCTCCGGTTCGACGTGATCGGGATGACGAATCTGACCGAGGCGAAGCTCGCGCGCGAAGCCGAGCTGTGCTATGCGACAATCTCGATGATCACCGATTACGATTGCTGGCATCCGCAGCATGACGCCGTCACGCTCAGCGAAATCATGACCAACTTGAATAAGAACACCGAGAACGTCCAACGCGCGATTCACGAAGTGGTTCGATCGCTCCCCGAAGAACGGACATGCAAGTGTGGCGCGGCGCTTGCGCATGCGATCGTTACCGACCGTAAGCTGATTTCGGCGGCAGCAAAGAAGAGGCTTGCGCCGATCATTAGCAAGTACATTTCCTGAACAGGAGCGTCATGTCCCTGCTCGTTGTAGGTTCCGTCGCATTTGATGCGATTGAAACGCCGTTCGGGAAGGTGGACCGCACACTCGGCGGCGCTGCCAGTTATTTTGCACTGGCTGCGAGCCATTTCACACCCGTGCGTGTCGTTGGCATCGTCGGCGAAGATTTCACGGCGAAGGACGAGGCGGTGTTCCGCGGCCGCAGGATCGATCTGTCGGGCGTTGAGCATGTCCGAGGCAAAACTTTTTTCTGGGCCGGACGCTACAGCCAGAACATGAACGAGCGCACCACGCTCGCGACCGAGCTCAATGTCTTCGCAAATTTTCGCCCGACGCTTCCCGGGGCCTATTGCGATTCCTCGTTCATTTTTCTTGGCAACATTGACCCCACACTCCAGCGTTCCGTGCTGCATCAAATGAATGGCAAACCGAAAGTGGTGGGACTAGATACCATGAATTACTGGATTGAACGCACATCCGAAGAATTACGCGAAACGCTGAAACACACGCACATCCTGATGATCAACGACGACGAAACGCGGCAGCTGACAGGCGAGCACAACTTGATGCGCGCGGCAAGACACATCTTCAAGATGGGGCCACGAACGCTCGTCATTAAACGTGGCGAGCATGGTGCTTTGATGGTCCACGACAAGTTTCTTTTCTCCGTTCCAGGATATCCGCTCGAGGAAGTTCACGATCCAACCGGCGCAGGAGACAGCTTTGCCGGTGGATTCATGGGCGCGCTGGCTAGCGCCGGCCGCATCAATCAACAGACACTGCGCCGGGCCATGGTCTATGGGTCGGTGCTTGGCAGCTTCGCGGTGGAACGGTTCGGGGTCGAGCGGCTCGCGCACCTCACACGCCGCGAGATCCACGCCCGTGCCCGGCGATTCTCTCAGCTCACCTCGTTTCAGCTTTAGGAGTCTTTCCGATGTAGAATCCAGCGAATCCTGCGGCGCGACGGCGCAGGTGGAGAGCAGGGCACGGGGGTGCCATGCTGTACGACCTCAACCTCTATATCATTGGCAAACTCATACTGGCGGCGGCGCTGGGCGGGCTCGTCGGCCTGGAGCGTGAAATAAGCCACAAGCCCGCGGGGCTGCGCACGAATATGCTGATCTGTATGGGTGCGGCGCTCTTTACGATTATCTCGACGGAAACTGTTCGTGCCTTCGGAGCGGGCGATCCCGCGCGTATCGCTGCGCAGATAATTCCCGGCATCGGGTTCATCGGCGCCGGAGTGGTGATTCGCGAGCGCGGGACAATCATCGGGATCACCAGTGCCGCGACGATATTTATGGTGGCGAGCATCGGGATGGCGGTGGGTTCGGGACTCATCGCCACCGCCGTTTTTGCGTCACTGCTTTTGCTCGGGAGCCTGGTTGTTCTGGGCAAGGTCGAACAGCGATTTGGCTTGCACGCGCGCATGATGAACTTCCGCATCATCGCGGCAGAGGCCGGAAATCTGGTAGAACGCGTGCGACTGATCGCCGACGACTTGGGCATAGAGCCACGGCACTGGCGGGCGGACAAGACTGAGCGAGGTTTCCTGATTGAGTTCGACGCTGAAGTTACTGTCCCGGAAGAGCGTATCCTGCTCAGGAGGATCGGCGCTCTGCATGTCCAGGTCGAAGCGCGGCCGGTTCGAGCTGTTACATCAATTTGAGTTTGCCGGTCGGGCATTCCCACTTGCCGCGGTTCTTGTTCTTTCCGGGAGAACCAACCAATCGCGTCTCCTCTGAATCCGAGTTGACGGGCTGCGCGCCAGGATGCTATCAATTCGTGGTCGCTTTGCAGGGGGACTTGCTGGCTGTGTTCTTGTTTCAGTCGTTCCGCTCGCCCGGCCATCCGCGACAGGTGGTACCGGGATCCCTGTGATAGGAATGGGAGGATGGGATTGATACGTCTGCGCTTGGGCTCGCTCATATTGTTGGCGGCAGGTGCGACGTCGCTTGTCAATTGCAGTAGCAGCAACAAAAATGCGCCGAACCCCACGCCTGTCATCACCAGCATTTTCCCCGATAGCATTACGGCAGGCAGCGCGATGTTCAACATCGACATCACCGGACAGGGCTTTCTGAACAAGCCTGCATCTGTTGCGCTTTGGAATGGCTCGCCGCGTACGACCACATTCAATGTTTCGACCGGGCATCTGACCATCACCGTTCTGGCCGCGGATGTCACAAACCCATCGTTCGCGTTGATTTCGGTCACCAATCCTGCGCCGGGCGGCGGAACCTCGTCCGGGGCATCGTTTACCATTAACCCGCTTCAGAGCGGCGCGCCGACGAATATCTCTTTGAATCCATCGAGCGCAAATGCCGGCACCAAAGGCCCTTTCACGCTTACCGTAAATGGCATGAATTTTGTGGCCGGGTCCATCATCCGTTGGAACGGCACGTTTCGGCAGCCGACTTCGGTCACCTCTACGGCTCTGACGACAGATCTCACAAGCGCGGATCTGGCGCTCGCCGGCTTCGCCAGCGTGTCAGTTGATAATCCTCTGCCCGGAGGCATCGTTGCGTCCTCCGTTTCCGTGGATTTCCTAATCAACTCATCGAAAGGCGCCAACGCATCAGCTCCACAGGTGATTTCAGTAAACGCCTCGGGCGGTCCTTCGGATGGCGCGAGCGATGCGCCGGCAATCAGCGACGACGGCAGATTCGTCGCATTCTACTCAGCGGCCAAAAATCTAGTTTCCCGCGGCGCTTCGGGCAACATTTTCATGCGAGATACTTGTCTCGGCCAGGCAAATTGCACTCCTCACACAGTAGCCGTCGACCTCGCTCCGGATGGGAGCGCGCCGAATGCCCGCGCGACCGACCAGGTCGCCATGAGCGGCGATGCCCGCTTTGTGGCCTTCGCTTCGTATGCTACGAATCTCGCTGCCGGAACTCCTCAGAACGTGAATGCGGGCGGCCCTGCGACCGACGGGGATTCGAAGCTCAGCTTATTCGTCCGTGACATGTGTGCTGGCACGAATGTCCCCGCGGGCTGTACGCCGCACACACAATTTTTGGCGAGGGATGTGAACGGACCACGATATTTCAGATTTTCTCCGTCGTTGAGCGCGGACGGCCGGTATGTTGCGTTCGTCTTAAATGTGCCAAGCGTGGCAACGGGCAAGCCGGAAAATCAAACACAGGTGAACATCCGCGATGCCTGTGCAGGCCCAACTGCCTCCGTTGCGTGCGTCCCGAAAACGATTGTGGTAATTGCGACATCAACGAACCCGATTGGTGACGGACAGGCATTCCAGGCAAAAATCTCCAGCAGCGGACGCTACCTCGCCGTCACGACTAAGACAGTGCGGGGGACGCAAACTGATGCCCCCACTGTATCGCAAATTTATTCGTGGGATTCGTGCCTGGGAGCAGATGCTCCTGCGGCGTGTGGCCCTGCAGCGCTAAGAATTTCCGTGGCTCCTGACGGATCGGCACTTGGGGGTTTGAACTCAGAACCATCACTGAGTGCAGACGGCAGATTTGTGGTCTTTGAATCACAAGGTTCAGGAAGCGTCAGTAGCGAATCATCTCCGCAGAGCATTTTTTTGCGGGACACTTGCCTTGGTCCGACGGCGTCTGACAGTTGCGTTCCATCAACTGCACTCATCTACAGCCAGAATCCCCCGATGGAAGGAGCGCCCCGGAGTCTTGTGCCTTCGATCAGTCCTTCCGGGCGGTTCATCAGTTTTGTGGCAAATGGAGCTGGTCCTGGTTTGGTAAAGAATGAGGTGGGGTCGCTATCAATTCACGACACATGTTTTGGAGCTCCGACAGCTTGCACGCCTGCAACATATCCGAATGCTGGAGCGGGCGCAGACCTGAAAACGATTCCGCTCATGATGGACAAAATCACCCCTGTCCCGCTCAGTGCGGACGGCCGCTACGCTGCGTACTATTCGCGCGCGGCGGCTGGTTCTGCGGCTCCAGTCAGTGGACTGGGCGACGTCTTCCTCGTTGTGACTCCATTCAAATAGTGGCCCCGTTTTTGCTGTGGGTTGCTGTTGCCGCATCATCTCTGGTTCGCGTTCTGGACTCGCTCACGAAAATTCCTTATTCTCGCTGAGGCCACATGCCCGCACTCCTCAAGCCACCTGCGCTTCGTCCCGGCGACCCGATACGCATTGTTTCTCTGGCCAGCCCTGTTGAGGACGATCGTTTGCGGAAGGGCTGTGACGAAATCGCCCGGATGGGTTACGAGCCAAAAAGTGATCGTGAGAGTGTGCTTGCGCGCGACGGTTTCTTCGCAGGATCTACGGTCGCCCGTGTCGCCGCGTTGAAAGAAGCTATCAGTGAAACTTCCACTCGCGCTGTAATCTGCTCACGCGGCGGTTACGGATCCAACTATTTGCTCGAAGGGCTGAGCGTCGCCCTCACATCTCCGAAACTTTTTATCGGCTACAGCGATCTCACTTCGCTCCAGATATTTCTCTGGCAAAAATTCCGTTGGGTCACGCTCTACGGGCCCATGGTCGCCGCGGGTCTCGATAAAGGAGCAGGAGCCCCAGAAGGATACGATCGCGACACCCTGCTACGAGCAATCACAGAAACCAAGCAGGGCTGGGCGATGGATCTGAATGGTGAAGTACTGTCGCCCGGCGCCGCGGAGGGAACTCTTCTCGGCGGTTGCCTGACCATGATTGAAACTTCGCTCGGCACGCCCTGGGAACTAGACACGCACGGGGCAATCTTGATTTTGGAAGACCGCGCCATGAAGCCGTGGCAGGTGGACCGCGCGTTGATGCATTTGAAGCAGGCCGGAAAATTTCGGGGCATCGCCGGCGTAATTCTTGGAGAATTTCCGGATAGTGCGGCGCTGGCAGGGAGCCAGACGGTAAAGGAAGTTGCGCGTCGGACCCTGGGACCCCTCGGAATTCCAGTGGTCTGGGGGGCGCCCGTTGGTCATTGTTCGCGCCCCATGTTGACGCTCCCAATCGGTGTTCGCGCGCGCCTCTCAACTGACGCGA
>Ga0307469_10000736_pt1 | contig 11948 bp, 7 predicted proteins | sample atmos_gasesAM2C__FD_203084 | JGI IMG/M metagenome (GOLD analysis project Ga0307469, IMG submission 203084) | Hardwood forest soil microbial communities from Morgan-Monroe State Forest, Indiana, United States - atmos_gasesAM2C_515 | ecosystem: Environmental > Terrestrial > Soil > Temperate forest...
TTTGATCCTGTGCCAGCGCCGACCCCGCCACCAGCATGCAACTCAGCACGCCAACCAAAGAGAGAACTTGCTTTTTCATATTTCCTCCTTTGTGAGGACAGCGGAAGCCAAGCAGATCGACCCTTTCTTCCTTCCCGAAACGATGGGTCCGGGAAAGCTGCCTTCACTACCCCACTACGGCTTGAAATCCGTATGCACTGAGTAGAGCAAGCCGCATGCCATGTATTGGGCGGCGTGGCGGGAAGGAAAGCAGAAACGTGCATCCTGTTGATGAGGTTGCAACTTGGCGGTGTGGGCCGCGGCATGCGATCAAAGTTTGTAACGATTGCGCAGCTGGATTCACTAACAGATCAGTTAGTAGCACTCGCCGTTTGGCTAGCATCGAGGATGGCGACTGGGGGGAACGAGAGTGCTGGGCTGGACAGAGTCGGGGATGCATGATGTGGAGCGTCGGCAAGCCACTGCGCAAACGGCCAGCGAAAGTCTCGGCTTGAAGCATGACATCGTCGGGACGAGCAGTAAAGTTGGCGAACTGCTGGATTTGATTAAACGGGTTGCGCCCTCGTCGTCGACTGTTCTGATTCAGGGAGAAAGCGGTACGGGCAAGGAATTGGTGGCGCGAGCGTTGCACAAGAATAGTCCGCGGGCAGAGCGGCCGTTGGTGGCGATTAATTGCGCAGCCCTGACCGAATCGCTGCTGGAAAGTGAATTGTTCGGACACGAAAAGGGAGCGTTCACAGGAGCGATTGCGCGCAAGAAGGGGAAGATCGAGATGGCGGAAGGGGGCACGCTGTTTCTGGACGAAATCAGCGAACTCGCCCCGGGCATGCAGGCGAAACTGCTGCGCGCGTTGCAGGAGCGGGAATTCGAGCCCGTCGGGGGGACGCGCTCCGTGAAGGTGAATGTGCGGGTAATCGCGGCCACCAATCGCAACCTGCAGGAAGCGGTGCAGTCTGGGCAATTTCGAGATGACCTTTTCTATCGTTTGAACGTCGTCAGCATTGTGACCCCGCCGCTGCGCGAACGGCGCGAAGATATTCCCGCTTTGGCAGAAAGCTTCATTGCGAAGGTGAGCGGCAAATATCGGACACCGTTGAAAGCGTTATCGGCAGAGGCTCTCGCCCACTTGATGCGCTACGAGTGGCCTGGGAACGTGCGGGAACTGGAAAATGCCATCGAGCGCGCGATGGTGCTGGGATCGACATTGGAAATACGTCCGGAAGACTTACCGCAGATTGTATTCGAAGCTGGAACTGCGGATGAGCGTGCCGAGGGTTTCCAGGGGGCGGTCAAAGAGAACAAGAAGCAGCTGGTATTGCAGGCACTCGAAAAGGCAGGTGGCTACTACGTAGATGCTGCGAAGATTCTGGGGCTGCATCCGAATTCGTTGCTGCGCTTGATCCGGACGTTAGGGTTGCGTTCGGTGAGCGGGCCGCGAAATGCGCCCTCCGTCGCCAACTAGAGGCGTCGAATTGCCAGCAGCTCTCAGGAAGCACTCTTCCATTGTGCGAGAGCCCTGCGAATTTTGGGTCGATAAAAGATTGCGACACCGATCAGCACCAGCAAAGCGGATAATCCGACAATCTTGATTACCGCGAGCGGCTTGTTGGGTTCGTCGGGCGGCGGGAGAACCGAAATTGCGATGGTCGCAATCGTTGTGAGCAGGCCGACGACCGCAACCAACCTTGCAACTGGCTTACCTCCGGGCACACGAATGATGCCAGCTCCGGCGGGCTGGGATTGCAGCTTGAACATGGCGGCGAACAAGTAGAGAAAGGGAATGAAATAGGTGATCACGCCCATGCTCACCAGCACGTCATATGCGCCCTTCACGTCGGTGCCGGCCTGTCCAAGGAAGATGAAGATCGCGCCGAAGACGAACTGGGTCAGCAGTCCCACCCAGGGAGTCTTCCATCGCGGATGCAGCGCTCCGAAAGCCGGCGGCAGGAAGCGATCGATTCCGGCCACGTAAGGCAAGCGCGCCCCCGCAGCGAGATAAGCTCCAGCGGCTCCCACGTTGCTCAGCATAATGAGGAAGGCTGCGATGGGTATTACGCCCTCCCAATGGATCTTCTGCGCTGTGCTCGAGATGGCCTGCATGAGTCCCTGGAGATTGCCGACTTCGGCAGCAGGCAGAGCGAGCAGAACTCCGACGGTGCCAATGATGTAGCAGAATGCAACCGTCACACCGGCAATGAATAAAGCCCAGGGAATTGCCCGGCGTGCATTCTTGATTTCGTCTCCCATGAGGGAAGCGGTTTCGCATCCTGCGAACGCATAGATCAGCACTGACCAGAAGACCATGTCCTTGATCTGCGTGCTGGGTGTCAGTGTGTGGACGTTGAAGACTGTCGCGGACCCAAAGCGATGAAACGCGATGGCTCCCATCACAATAACGATGAGGGCGGGGATCCACATAGCCAGCGCGCCGAGATTGTGAAGCCAGGTGCCGACGTCGAGACCGACCAGATTCATCCAGGTAGCAGCTGCGAGAGCCGCTAGCGCAAATACGATGAAGAAGGTCGAGTTGTGCTCAAGGTGACCTAGTCGGTCATGGTGAATGTAGAGCGCGTTACTGGCCGCGAAGTAAAGTGCGGCGGGAAAATAGGGCAGGTTGCACGTCCAGTAGCACCAGGCTGTAATGAATCCGGCAAAGTCGCCGAACGCAAGCTTGGTCCAGACATAGATTCCGCCTTCGTTCGGATAGCGCGAAGAAAGCTCGACGACCGAGAGAGCGAGCGGCGTGTAGAAGGCAAGCCAGGCGCCAATCCAGATGACGATTGAGCTAGGGCCGGCGGCAGCGGCAGTAGCGATCCAGCGCAGGCTGATTCCCGTGACGACGTAGAACAGGAGAAGGTCGCGAAAGCCCAAAGCTTTTTTGGGGCGGTTGGGGTCCCCGGCATCGCTGATGGAAACTCCCGGACCTAGCAGGGAAGTGCTTTGGGGCGGGTCCGGTGTGGCGGGATCAGGCAAAGGATGTGTCCCGAGGTCGCGGTACTCCGCGCGAGGGTGCTGAAGGAATACCATCGTGGGGCAGATCAGGGCAAGGCTAATTGCGGGTCGGGCTTGGCAATTTGCCGGAAAACAACAGATGCGGCTTGTGGTTCTTACAAGGGCCCTGCCGCCAAGTACTAGTCACGCATTGACAACGACGCGTTGTCAAAATAGCGTTCCAAGAAGAAAATCCTTTCGATGACATCCACTGCGAACTCATTACGCTCGAAGTTCCGCTCTCTGGTCGCTGTCTGTGCGATTGCCTGCCTGCTCACGATTCCCGTCGGTTTACGCGCCAGCGAACCCGCTGTTGGCAATGCCGATCCCAATCGCTACCTCGCGGACGTGAAATCGCTAACTGCACCTCCGATGGAAGGGCGAGGCGACGGAACCAAGGGCCTGTCGCTGGCGGCGCACATGCTGGAGAAGCGGTACAAGCACCTCGGTTTGAAACCGGCAGGGGCGAATGGATATTTCCAGCCGTTTTCACTGATCACGGGCGCAAAGCTCAGGTCGGCCCAAAATCACTTCCTGATCGAGGAGTCGGCGCAAAAGCGCGAGCTCAAGTTGAATCAGGACTTTGTTCCGTTCAGCTTCTCTTCTTCCGATTCCGTCAACGCTCCGGTTGTATTTGCGGGTTACGGTGCGTCGGCCGAGGAATTTGGGTACGACGACTACACCGACCTGGACGTGAAGGACAAGATCGTCGTCGTGCTGCGTTACGAACCGGCGGGTTTCGCTGACAAAGCAGGAAATACGGGACTGACGAGACACGCGCAGTTGATCACCAAAGCAATCAACGCGCGCAACCATGGCGCCAAGGCCATAATCCTTTTGAACGGCAAGCTGGGAGACGGCGAAGAAGACCTGCTCACGCGCTTCGGCAGCGTAAGCGGCCCGGAGAATACCGGAATTGTGCTGGTGCAGGTAAAAAACGATGTTGCGGAACACTGGTTTCAATCAGCGGGGAAGTCTCTGGCTGAAGTGCAGGGACAGATCAATCACGGGACCAAGCCGCTGTCGTTTTCATTTCCGGAAACGTTGCGCATGACGATCCACGTTGACATCGAGACGACCCGCGCCACCGTGAACAACGTGCTGGCATATCTGCCCGGAAAAACCGACGAGTACGTGATCATCGGCGCACACTACGACCATCTGGGGCGCGGAAATTACGACTCGCTTGCACCGTCGCAGATCGGGCAAATTCATCCGGGAGCCGACGACAATGCATCGGGTACAGCTGGCGTTCTCGAGTTGGCTCGACTATTCGCACCCAGGAAAGGCGAGTTGCAGCGCGGGATTCTCTTCATGTCGTTTGCGGGAGAAGAATTGGGCCTGTTGGGATCGGCGTACTGGGCCCAGAACCCAACTCTGCCGCTCGAGAAGGCGATCGCCATGCTGAATATGGATATGATTGGCCGCATTAAGGATGACAAGGTGTATATCGGAGGCGTGGGCACGGGAACCTCCCTCAAGGCTGTGATCGAGCAGGCACAATCGAAAAGCAATTTCAAAATCGAATATTCGCCAGGAGGTTATGCGGCGAGCGATCACACCTCGTTTGTGACCAAGCACATTCCGGTGCTGTTCTTTTTTTCTGGACTCCATTCCGATTACCACAAGCCGTCGGATACGTGGGACAAGATCAATTCGGCGTCGGCAGCCCGACTCCTCGACGTGGTGGCCAACGCAGGTCTGCAACTGGCGTCAGCGCAGGAACGTCCGGCGTTTGTCACCGTGGTGGAAGACAAGCCATTGGGCGGGGCCGGCGGAGGCTACGGCCCTTACTTCGGATCCATCCCCGACTTCGGTCAGGTGGAAAATGGCGTCAAGTTTTCCGATGTGAAGCCGGGGTCGCCGGCAGACAAGGCCGGCCTGAAAGGAGGCGACATCCTCGTGCAGTTCGGGGACAAGCCAATTAAGAATCTTTACGACTTCACGGACGCGCTGCGGCGCAGCAAGGTCGGCGATGTCGTGGATGTAACCGTGATGCGAGACGACAAGCCGCTCAAGGCTTCGGTGAAGCTCGAGCAGCGCAAGTAGACCCGGGTAACAGTCTGCCTCCAGTGCTTCGGAGTGGGATCACCGATTGAGTGGGCCGCCGGCAATCGTTGACGGCGTGGCGCGAACGGGAGCGTTCCAATACTCGATAATCGCTTCTTCTTGGAACGTGTCATTTGCGCCTTGCTTATACTGCCAAGGAATGAATTGCTCTTAGAATCCAGCAATCGGTAGCGACGTTCAGGCGACGCGTTCCACATATCTATGAACGTTCTGGTGATCGGCGGGGCGGGGTATATCGGGAGCCATACGGCACGAGTGCTTCGGAGGCACGGGCATCAGGTCATCATCTACGACAATCTCTCGACCGGGCACGATTTCCTGGCCGAGGGTTTCGAATTGGTGGTGGGCGACATTTGCGACGAAGGTAAGCTTCGCCGCGAGCTAGGGCGCGTCGAGGCCGTTGTCCATTTTGCCGCGCATGCTTACGTGGGAGAGTCGAGCGCCAATCCCCGCAAGTATTTCCGGAACAACGTGGAGGGAGCACTTACGCTGCTGAATGCCGCTATGGATTACGGTGTGAAGCGGTTCGTGTTCTCCTCCACCTGTGCGGTGTATGGCACGCCGGGAAAGGTTCCGATCAAGGAAGATACGCCTCGGCAGCCCATCAATCCTTACGGTGTCACTAAGCTGTTTATGGAAAATGCGCTTGAGGCGTATGACCGCGCTTACGGTTTGCGATTTGGCGCCTTGCGCTACTTCAATGCCGCTGGGGCCGACGAAAGCGGGGAGATCGGAGAAGTTCACGACCCAGAAACCCACCTGATCCCGCTGGCGTTGGCTGCGAGCCGGAAGGGAGCCACTCCCCTGCAGATTTTTGGGACGGACTACCCCACTGTCGATGGCACTTGCGTTCGAGACTACGTGCACGTCAACGACCTGGCGGAAGCTCATGCGCTGGCATTGCGGCGGTTGGAGGATGATGGTGAGTCGTTTGCAGTGAATCTCGGCACGGGGCAGGGGCAGTCTGTTCTGGATATTGTCAAAACGGTGGAAGGCGTGACCGGCAATCGCGTGAATCGGGTGGCTGTAGCCCGTCGCGCCGGTGATCCGCCGGCGCTGGTGGCCGATCCTCGCCGCGCGCAAGGGTTGCTCAAGTGGAAGGCTACGCGATCGCTACATGACATCGTTTCCACCGCCTGGAAGTGGATGCAGGTTCACGAGTCGAAGAACTGATGGCGGTCGCTGAGGAAAACGAGCAGCCCTGCGCGTTTATACTCGAACGGCATGCGAATTGGGGCCTGAGGAGTCGAGCCTGTGTGCGGAATCGTCGGGATTCTGGCGCGAAGGTCGGTGGTGCCAGAGGAATTGCTGGAGCGGGTAACGCGATCGCTCGCACATCGAGGGCCCGATGACCAAGGCACGGTAGTCTTTCGCGAAGCGATTCCCGAACCCGTGGAAGTGGGCTTCGGCAGCCGGCGTCTGGCCATCCTGGATCTATCCCCACTCGGTCATCAGCCCATGCGGGATCCCGCAACGGGGAACTGGCTGGTGCACAACGGGGAGATCTACAACTTCCGCGAAGTTCGCTCCAAGTTGGAGGATGAGGGCGCGACCTTCAAAAGCCAGTCTGACACAGAGGTAATTCTCAAGGCATACGCGCGCTGGGGTGAGGAGTGCGTTCTTCAATTTCGCGGCATGTTTGCCTTCGCTCTCTGGGATGCGCAGCGGCATCGCTTGCTGATGGCGCGTGACCCCATGGGGATCAAGCCTCTTTACTACTCTCAGTCGGATCGTCAGTTTGCCTTCGCGTCTGAGTTGCGCACGTTGCTTCAAACGGAAAGCGTGCATCCGAAGATTAACCAGGCAGCGTTGCTCAACTACCTCGCCTTCGGGTCAGTCTACGAACCCGACACTTTGATCGAAGGCATTGCTGCTCTGCCGCCGGGACACTTGCTGACGTGGGAGCGGGGTACGGTGACCACGAGTCGCTACTGGGATCTCGCAGCCTCCAATTCTGTTCAATCACAGCCAACAATAGAAGGTGCGCGGCGCACGCAGCTCGAACGTGAAATCCATTCCTTACTGGACGACTCGGTGCGCATGCAGTTAGTGAGTGACGTTCCGGTAGGAGTCTTTTTGTCGGGCGGAATTGATTCCAGCAGCCTGGTCGCGATCTTGACCCGCGGCGGAGTGCGACCCAGCACGTTCTCGATTGTTTTTCGGGAAGCGGAGTATTCGGAAGCCGAACATTCGCGAGCCGTGGCGACTTTGTTCAAGACTGACCATCACGAGCTTACCGTTTCGCAACAGGATGCTCTGGACTCGATCCCTTCGGCGATCGCTGCCATGGATCAGCCGACCATGGATGGGATCAATACGTATTTCGTTTCGCAGCGGACCCGCGCGGCAGGAGTTAAAGTGGTGCTGTCGGGTTTGGGGGGCGATGAAGTTTTCGGCGGATACGGAAGTTTTCGCGATGTGCCGCGGATGGAGCGTTTCGGTGAGTTTTGGGGCAACTTTCCGAAGGGTGCGCGACGTGCCGTCTCGGGCGCATTCGAATTCATCTCGCCGGCCAGCGACCAGAATCGAAAGCTGGCCGTCCTGATTCGAGGAAATGGGCAGGTGGTCCATCCCTACTTCCTTTCAAGAACGCTGTTCGCGCCGAAAAGGCGCGCACAGTTGATGCGTTTCGCGACTAATGATGTCATCGATCGCGCGAAGGCTCCCCTGTGTGAGAGCCTGCGCCAGGCTGAGGGTTTGGACTCGATCAACCGGGTTTCCTATCTCGAGTCATGCTGTTATATGCTCAACACTTTGCTGCGTGATTCAGATGTCATGAGCATGGCGCATGGGCTTGAGTTGCGTGTGCCCCTGATTGATCACCAGCTTGCGCAGCGAGTCCTGGCTTTGCCGGGCAGTTGGAAACTGGAGGGGCGCACGCCGAAGGCATTGTTGGTGGGAGCGTTGAACGGCGCTCTGCCAGATTCGGTTCTCCAGCGCCCAAAGCGCGGGTTTACTTTGCCATTTGACTTGTGGATGCGGGACCGGTTGCGTTCTGACATCGAGAGTGCGATGAAGAGGGTCTCGGATGGCCCGTTGGGGGGGCTTTTGAGCGCGCAAGGCGCCCAAGACGTCTGGACCGAGTTCCTGCAGGGCGGCACTTCGTGGTCGCGTCCCTGGGCACTATTTGTTCTGCAACGCTGGTGCGAACAAAATTTGAGCTGAGATTGGCAAAGATGCAGAAGATCGAAGAAGGTGCGAGATTGGCGGGCGCCGTTGCGGGAACCGGCAAGCTGCCGGTCACGGTGATTATTCCCGTGCGCAACGAAGCGCACAATCTTCCTCGATGTCTTGAGTCGCTGGCGGATGTGGGGGAGGTGATCGTCGTCGATTCCCAGAGCACCGATGCGACAGTTGAAATTGCGCGTCAGCACAAGGCGCAAGTCGTCCAGTTTCACTACGCGGGAGGATGGCCGAAGAAGCGTCAGTGGGCGATGGACAATCTTCCCCTTGCCCACGAATGGGTCTTGCTGCTCGATGCGGATGAAGTGCTGACGCTGGAACTAACCGGGGAGATTCGACGGGCTATTGAAGATCCGGACATCCATGGGTACTACATCGGCCTACAGATGTATTTTCTGGGCCGTGTACTGCGGCACGGAGACGCCGGTTTCTGGAAGCTCTCTCTTTTCCGGCGCGGCAAAGGGCGATATGAGTGCCGGTTGAAAGACCAGGATGCTTCCATGGCAGACATGGAGGTCCATGAACATGTTTACGTCGATGGGCCGACAGTCCGGTTGAAGAACCGGCTGATCCACCACAATGTGGAATCGCTTTCGCGTTACATCCAGAAACACGATGAATATTCCAACTGGGAAGCGCGCGTGCTGTCAGGAAGCGATTCGGGAAGCGGCGAGATTTCCGCGTCGCTGTTTGGCACGCAAGCACAGAAGCGGCGCTGGCTCAAGGAGAAGCTGTTTGGGGTTCCAGGTTCGCCGGTTCTCCTTTTTCTCTATCGCTATTTCTTTCGGTTAGGATTTCTGGACGGGGTGCCGGGGCTGATCTACTGCGGCTTTCAGGCGGTGCAAATGTTTCACACGAAATCCAAGATTTACGAATTGCGGTCCACGAAGGAGTAGGTTCGGAATGTGCGGCATCAGCGGTCTGGTGAACTGCGGCGGAAGGGAAGTACTCGGCCGCATGACCCACGTCCAGGCACACCGCGGTCCCGACGACTCTGGAATTTGGGAGCAGCGCTTTCCGGACGGCAGCTATGTAGGTCTGGGAAGCCGGCGCCTTGCGATACTGGACCTCTCGGCCAGCGGCCACATGCCGATGGCGAACGCGAATCGCTCGGTCTTTATTACCTACAACGGAGAAATCTATAACTTCGCAGAGCTGCGTCGAGAGCTGGAAGGAAAAGGCTATCAGTTCTTCTCGGATACGGACACCGAAGTCGTGTTGCATCTCTACGAAGAAGACGGACCCGATTGCGTGACACGGCTGAACGGGATGTTCGCCTTTGCGATCTGTGATTTGCGCTCCGGAACGCCCGTGCTTTTCATGGCGCGCGATCACTTTGGCGTGAAGCCTTTCTATTACTGGTATCGCGGGCGGCAGATGGCGTTCGCCTCCGAGATCAAGGCCTTGCTGGAGGTGCCGGGCATCAGCGTGGAGCTTGATCCGCAAGCGCTACACCAGTACCTCACATTTTTGTGGGTTCCCGATCCGAAAACGATGTTTCGTGGAGTCTTCAAGCTGCCCGCCGGGCACTACGCGATTCTGAAAAATGGGGAACTCGCGATCACCAAGTACTGGGATCTCACGTTCCCGGCGGAGGATTACGTCTTTGGTCAGTCTGAAGAAGCGTTGGCCGAGGAGATTCGAGAGCGCTTTCAGCAGTCCGTGAAAGCGCAGATGGTGAGCGATGTGCCGGTCGGGGCGTTCCTGAGCGCAGGGCTCGATTCATCGAGCATCGTTGCGATGATGGCGCGCTCGACTCGGCAGCCCATACGCACCTACACCATTACGTTCCCTTCCACATACCGCGTCGGAGAAACGGCTCTGGACGATCCCGAAGTTGCCCGGCGGCTGGCCAAGAGACTTGGCTGCGAGAATGAACAAATCGTCGTTGAACCGGATGTGGCTGCCCTGTTGCCACAACTGGTCTGGCATATGGACGAGCCTACCGCGGATCCGGCGATCATTCCGGCGTATCTGGTTTGTCGCGAAGCGCGCAAGCAAGCCACCGTTTTGCTTTCGGGCGTGGGCGGCGATGAGTTGTTCGCGGGCTATCGGAAGCATGTGGCACACCGGTGGGCAGAGCAGTATAGAAAGTTGCCCGGTGTCGTGCGCAGCCTGGCGGAACCCGCGGTTTTGAAGCTGCCCGGCCTGCGTGGAACCGCGCTCAAGGGCGGGACTCGGCTGGCGAAGAAGATGGTGAGGAGTGCTTCCCTGGATCCCGCCGATCGCTTCGTCATGAATTGCACCTATCTCGATCAGGAACAGAAGGCCGCGATTTATGCGGATGCCTTTGCCGGCGAAATTTCCGGGGAAGATCCCGCACAGAGACATTGCGCAGCATTCGACGAAGTACGGCATGCTGATTTCCTTAACCAGATGCTCTATCTTGACACCAAGATCTTTATGGTCAGCCTGAACCTGACATACAACGACAAGATGAGCATGGCTTCCTCCGTCGAGGTGCGCGTTCCGTTCCTCGATCGTGAATTCGCCGAGTTTGTCGCCTGGAACGTGCCTCCCGAGCTCAAGCTGAAGGGTCTCTTGCAGCCCACCACGAAATACATTTTCCGCAGGGCGATGAGCCATGTTCTGCCGCGCGAAGTGTTGCGCCAGCCCAAGGCAGGATTTGCAGCTCCGGTAGACTACTGGTTGGCGAACGATCTGCGGGAAATGGTGGACGACCTGTTGTCCCCTTCGCAAGTGCGCAGTCGAGGGCTATTCCGGCCTGAGAAAATACGGACTTTTATCGAAGAACACCGCCAGGGAAGCCGCGATTGGTCGATGCAGATCTGGCAATTTCTCACGCTGGAATTGTGGACGCGCATGTTTCTTGACGGCGGATCCCGCAAACTGGCAGAAGATACGATCCATGCGCAGGCGGCGACTGCGTGAAACAGGTCCTGCAACAACCCAGAAGCGGGGAAATTTCGGTGGTGGACGTTCCGGTGCCCCAGTTGCTGCCTGGTTGCGTGCTGGTGCGGGTCAGCGCATCGCTCGTTTCAGCCGGGACGGAGCGCGCCTCGTCAGAGTTCGCCCGCAAGAACCTTGTTCAAAAAGCGCAAGCTCGCCCGGATCTCGTTCGGGAAGTGATCAATAAAGTTCGCCGCGACGGGTTGCTGTCGACCGTGCAGGCGGTGCGCAGCAGGCTCGACCAACCGAACTCGCTGGGGTACAGCAGCGCGGGAACGGTCATCGGGGTTGGCGAGGGCGTCATGGACCTCGCGGTGGGCGATCGCGTGGCTTGTGCCGGTGCCGGCTACGCGGTTCATGCTGAGGCGGCGTGTGTTCCTCGTCTGCTGGCGGCGAAGATCCCGGAAGGGGCCACCGTTTCCTTCGAAGAGGCTGCGTTCACAACCGTAGGAGCGGTGGCGCTGCACGGGATCCGAACGGCCGAAGCGAAACTCGGCGATGTCGTTGCCGTCATTGGTCTCGGCCTAGTGGGTCAGTTGACCGTCCAGTTGCTCAAGATTGCAGGCTGCCGTGTTTTGGGGTTTGACGTCGCGAGTGATCGCGCGGAGTTAGCAACCCGCTTGGGAGCCGTTGCCGCGTGCTCCTCTGCTTCGGAATTCTTGGGCATGTGCGCTCAGCACAGTCATGCGCGTGGAGTCGACGCCGTGCTGATCACGGCTGAAACCGCCAGCAGCGAACCGGTGAATGTGGCGGCGCAAATTGCGCGCGACCGCGCGGTCGTTGTCGCTGTGGGC
>Ga0307469_10000737_pt1 | contig 11904 bp, 9 predicted proteins | sample atmos_gasesAM2C__FD_203084 | JGI IMG/M metagenome (GOLD analysis project Ga0307469, IMG submission 203084) | Hardwood forest soil microbial communities from Morgan-Monroe State Forest, Indiana, United States - atmos_gasesAM2C_515 | ecosystem: Environmental > Terrestrial > Soil > Temperate forest...
GCGAGGGGTCGCCGGCACCACGATCGCCGGGATCGCCGCCAGGGCCGGCGTCACCCCCGCCATGGTCCACTACTACTTCAGCAACCGGGACCGGCTGCTCGATGCGGTCGCGGAGGAGCGTCTGCGCAAAATCGTGACTTCCGTCTGGGCGCCCGTCGTCGAGACCGACCAGGTCGTGCTGATGTTGCGCGGTCTCGTCAAGCGCATTCTCGAGGCAACCGAGGCGAACCCCTGGCTGCCCTCCTTGTGGCTGCGTGAGGTCGTGAGCGAAGGCGGTCAGCTGCGCAACCGGCTCCTGCGCATCCTGCCCTTCGAATACGTCCGCCACCTGATCGGCGCGGTCGTGGACGCGCAGCGCCGTGGTGAGGTGAGCCCACGCCTCGAGCCCCGCCTGGTCCTGCTGTCGGTCATCGGCCTCACCTTCCTGCCGCTCGCCACCATGCGCATGTGGCAGGTGTTACCGATCCTCCAGGGTGTCGAGCGCGAGGACATCGCACGCCACGCCGAGGCGCTGCTGGTGGGCGCGTTCTCGCCGCCGGCACGCCACAGCCCGAAGAGGGCCCGGAGAGCTCCATGACAGCCCGATCCAGTCCCACGCCCGTCCGCCTCGCCGTGCTGCTGTCGGCCGTCGCCGCCGGGTGCTCGGGCCCGGGGGGCGCCATCTACCAGGGCTACGTCGAAGGCGAATTCGTCTACCTGGGATCCTCCCAGGCCGGCCGTCTCGAGCATCTCGCCGTCACCCGCGGCCAGCAGGTGGAGCAAGGCGCGCCGCTCTTTTCGCTCGAGGCCATCGAGGAGAGGGCCGCACAACATCAGGCGCAGCAACAGCTCGCGGCCGCCGAGGCGCAGCTCGCCGATCTCGAGACCGGCAAGCGGGCTGCGGAGGTCGCGGTCGTGAGGGCTCAGCTCGCGCAGGCACAGGCCGCAGCGCAGAAGTCGGCAATGCAGCGCGAGCGCGACGAGGCGCAGTACCGCGCCGGCGGCATCTCGCGCGAACAGCTCGAGGCGACTCTCGCGCAGGCGCGGAGCGACGCGGCCCATGTGAGCGAGCTCGAGAGCCAGCTGGAGGTGGCGCAGCTCCCGGGACGCGCCGGGCAGCTGAAGGCGCAGGCGCGCCAGGCGCAGGCAGCGCGCGCGGTGCTCGACCAGGCGGACTGGAAGGTAAGCGAGAAGTCGATCGCGGCACCCAGCGCGGGCCTCGTCTACGACACTCTCTATCGGGAAGGCGAATGGGTCGGGGCAGGAAGCCCGGTGGTGGAGATGCTTCCGCCACAAAACATCAAGGTGCGGTTCTTCGTTCCCGAGAAGGCTCTGGGGAGTCTGGCGCTCGGGCGCAAGGTGAGCCTGCACTGCGACGGCTGCGCAGCAGACGTGGCGGCGGCCATCACCTACATCTCCGCGCAGGCTGAGTACACGCCGCCGGTGATCTACAGCAACGACACCCGCGGCAAGCTGGTGTACATGATCGAGGCGCATCCGGCCCCCGAGGACGCCCCGAAGCTCCATCCCGGGCAGCCGCTCGAGGTGCGGGTGCCGTGAGCGCCCGTGCAACCGCTGCGATCGACGTGCGCGGGCTCAACAAGAGCTTCGGCGACAAGCACGTGGTCACCGACCTGTCGCTGCAGGTACAGCCGGGCGAGATCTTCGGATTCCTCGGACCGAACGGCAGCGGCAAGACGACCTCGATTCGCATGCTCTGCGGCCTGCTGACGCCCGACTCGGGCAGCGGCACGTGCCTCGGCTACGACATCCGCCGCGAGAGCGCCGCGATCAAGCGCAACGTCGGCTATATGACCCAGCGCTTTTCCTTCTGGGAGGATCTCTCGATCCGCGAAAACCTCGACTTCGTGGCGCGCGTGTATCAAATGCCCGACCGCGACGCCGCGGTGCGCCAGGCGCTCGAGGGACTCGGGCTCTCCGGCCGCTCCGAGCAGCTCGCCGGCGAGCTCTCGGGCGGCTGGAAGCAGCGCCTCGCGCTCGCCGCCTGCATGCTGCACCAGCCGCGCCTGCTGCTGCTCGATGAGCCGACCGCCGGCGTCGACCCGACCGCGCGCCGCGACTTCTGGGAGGAGCTGCACCGGCTGTGCGCGCTCGGAATCTCGGTGCTGGTGAGCACTCACTACATGGATGAGGCGGAGCGCTGCCACAAGCTGGCCTTCATCGCCGGCGGCAAGCTCCTCGTGCAGGGCTCGGCGGCCGAGGTGGTCGAGAGCCAGCGCCTCAGCACCTGGTCGATTCACGGCGAGCATCTCGCCGAGCTCGCCGAGCAGCTGCAGGGTCAGCCGGGCGTCGACCAGACCGTGGTCTTCGGCTCCCAGCTCCACGCGACGGGGCACGACGCCGCGGCGCTCGAGCGCACCGTCACCCAGGCCGCCCGCGCCGCGGGATTGCAGGCGGCGCCCATCGACACGGGAATCGAGGACGTCTTCATCTATCTGATGAGCAAGTCCGGCACCACCGAGGCGCCGCTGACATGAGCGGGCGCGACTTCTTCTCGGCCGGGCGCTGGTGGAGCGTGGTGCGCAAGGAGTTCCTGCAGCTGCGGCGCGATCGCATCACCTTCGCGATGATCGTCGCCATTCCCATCATGCAGCTCGCCCTCTTCGGCTATGCCATCAACTCCGACCCCAAGCACCTGCTGACCGGAGTGCTGATCGAGGATCACAGCGAGTTCACCCGCACCTTCGTCGCCGGGATGAAGGCGTCGAACTACTTCGACATCGTCGCAGAGTTGCCCGACCAGGACGCTGCCCGCGCCGCCCTCGCCCGCGGAGCCCTGCAGTTTGTCCTCACGGTTCCACCGGATTTCAGCCGCCGCCTGCTGCGCGGCGAGCGCCCCGCGCTGCTGCTCGAGGCCGACGCCACTGACCCGTCGGCCACCGGCAACGCGATCGCGGCGGCGCTCAAGCTGCCGCAGTCGGTGGCCGCCAAGGACCTCGCCGGACCCCTCGCGCCGCTCGCCGGCGGCCAGCCGCCCTTCGAGGTGCGCCTCCACAGTCTCTATAACCCCGAGGGCATCACGCGCTACTTCATCGTGCCCGGAATCATGGGCGTGATCCTCAGCATGACGCTGGTGCTCATGACGGGGCTCGCGATCACGCGCGAGCGCGAGCGCGGCACCATGGAGAACCTGCTGGCGATGCCGGTGAGCCCGCTCGAGGTGATGAGCGGCAAGATGGTGCCCTACATCTTCATCGGCCTGATCCAGGTGAGCATCATCCTCCTGGCCGCGAGGCTCATGTTCAGCGTGCCCTTCGCGGGCAGTCTCCTCACCTTCTACTGTGCCGCCCTCTTCTTCATCGCCGGCAATCTGGCCGTCGGGATCTCCCTCTCCTCGCTCGCCCAGAACCAGCTGCAGGCGATGCAGCTCACGATGTTCTACTTCCTGCCGAACATCCTGCTCTCCGGCTTCATGTTCCCCTTCCAGGGCATGCCGCGCTGGGCGCGCTGGATCGGCGAGGTACTGCCTCTCACCCACTTCAACCGCCTGGTGCGCGGCATCATGCTGAAGGGCAATGGCTGGCCGGATCTCTGGACCGACGTCTGGCCGATCGGACTCTTCATCGTGCTGGTCATGTTCGTCGCGCTGCGCTTCTACCGCCGCACGCTCGACTGACGGAAGCAGCCGCCATGCACGCCCGCCCATGTCTCGCCCTGACCGTAGCCGTGCTCGCCGGCTGTGCCGTGGGCCCGCAGTTCCACCGCCCGGCCGCTCCCACGACCGATGTCTATACGGCCGGTGGCCAGCCGCAAGGGACGGCGGCCGCCCCCGGCGAAGCCGGCGCCGCGCAGCGTTTCGTGAGCGGCGCCGAGCTCCCGCGCCGTTGGTGGGAGACGTTTCAGTGCGAAGCGCTCAACGCGCTGGTTGCGGACGCGCTGGCGCACAGCCCGACCGCGCGGCAGGCGCGTGCGCGCCTGCGCGAGGCGCAGGCGGATCTCGCCGCTCAGAAGGGCGCGACACTCTACCCTTCGATCGACGCTCAGCTCGGCGCGACGCGCGAGAAGGTCAACCCCGCGGCACTCGGTTTCTCGAACGTCCCGACTCCGCCGGCCTTCAATATCTACAACGCCCAGGTCAACGTGTCGTACACCCTCGACCTCCTGGGCGCGAATCGCCGCATGCTCGAAGGGGCGCGCGCCCAGACCGAGTACCAGGCCAACGAGACCGAGGCCACGGAGCTGACTCTCGCGGCCAACGTCGTCACCGCGGCCATCCGTCAGGCCGACCTCGCAGGGCAGGTCGAATACACCGAGCGGATCGTGGCGGCGCAGAGCCGCCAGCTCGCGATCAGCGAGGAGCGCTACCAGGCCGGAGGTCTGGCGCTCGAGGACCTCGACACCCGGCGCAGTCAGCTCGAGCAGCTGCGTGCAACGCTGCCGGCGCTCACCTCGCAACGGCATCAGGTCGATCACCTGCTCGCCGTCTACACCGGCAAGCCTCCCGCCGCGGCTGCCATTCCGACCTTTCGCCTGAGCGATCTGAAGCTGCCCACCGACGTCCCGCTCGCGCTGCCGTCCGAGCTCGTACAGCGCCGGCCGGATGTCCGGGCATCGGAGGCTCTGTGGCACCAGGCTTGCGCCAATGTCGGAGTGGCCACCGCGAACCTGTTCCCCCACCTGACGATCTCAGGCTTCGCCGGCTCGGAGCGCTCGCAGGCCTCGCAGCTCGTCGACGGCACCAACGTCTGGAGCATCGGCGCGAGCCTGTTGCAGCCGATCTTCCACGGCGGCGAGCTCAGGGCGAAGAAGCGCTCCGCCGTCGCCGCCTACGACGTTGCCGCGGAAGGCTACCAGCAGACGGTGCTCGAGTCGTTGCAGCAGGTGGCCGACAGCCTGCGGGTAGTCGAGGCGGACGCGCTGATCCTCAAGTCGCGCGCGCTCGCCGCCGAGCAATCGGCGTCCACCCGCGCGATCGCCCAGCAGCGCTTCGACGCCGGCGGCATCAGCGAGTTCTCCCTGCTCGATGCCGAGCGCCAGGAGCTGCAGACCGGGCTCGACCGCAGCCACGCCGAGGCACAGCGCTTTGCCGACACGGCGGCGCTGATGCATGCGCTGAACGGACCGCTCTGAAGGAGCTTCGCGCCGCAGCAAGGATCAGGGCGATGGAGCGGACGGCGCCCCGCTGTAACTACCTCGCAACCGAGGCCTCACGCCTGACCCCGGCTTTCGCGCCGGGCTTCAGGAATCTCACCATGACGCGTTGCCCGATCAGATAAGGTGTGTTGTCTGCCGACACGACTACCTCGACTACGCGCTCGTCCGTCGATTCCTTGCCGGTGTCGGACTTGAGCTTCCGGGTGCCGAAAACGGGCGCAACCCGGAGCACCTTGCCGACCGAAATCAAGGCGGCGTCGGATTCGGAGACAATCTCCGCCTCCTGGCCGACGTGGACGTCCGGGATCGCACTCTCAACGATCTCGGCGCGTGCGATGTGGGGACTTGCCGGCTCGAGATCGAACATGTCGGACACCTGGAGTGTCGAGGCGCCCGCGCCGGGATTGGCATAGCGACGCACGATCCTCCCGTCCATCGGGGCGCGGATGATTGTCAGATCTTCGGCGTACACGGCCTGCGCAAGCTGTGCCCTCGCAGTCTGCACGCCGGCCTGCTGCACTGTCAGCTGCGCCTGCGCCGTGGCGAGCGTATCGCCCGCCTGATCGATCTGCTGCTGCGCGACGACCTGCGAGGCGCGCAACCGCTCCAGCCGCTCGTACTCGCGCTGCGCCGCCTGGATGGTTACCCGCGTCAGGGCCAGCTGACTCTCCGCCTGCGCGACCGCCGCGCGAGCGCTGTTCACGGCAAGGACCGAGTCGTCGTCTTCGAGACGGGCGAGAACCTGCCCTTTCCTGACGACACTACCCTCCTGCACCAGAACATCGCGCACCACGCCGGCGCGGCGTGCGGCGACCTCGACCAGCCCGCCTTCGACGTCGATCTTGCCGTTCGCGATCGTCGCGTAGGGGGAAGTCACGGCGGTCGGCATCCCGGGCGATGCGGCGCCGCCCGATCCGCAGGCTGCGAGCAACACGGCCACCGCGCTGAGAAGCACAGCGCCGACGACCCTCCGGTTATGACGCTCGTTCAAGCTTCGCCCCGGTGTCGTCCAGGATCTTGCCGTCTTCCATATGGATGATGCGATCGGCGTGCGCTGCGAGGCGCGAGTCGTGGGTAACGACCAGGATCGCGGCGCCGCGCTCCCGCGCGGCCTCGTGCAGCAGCCGGATCACGGTCTGGCCGTTGGTCGAATCGAGCGCCGAGGTCGGCTCGTCGGCAAACAACAGGGCCGGTGACTTGGCCAGCGCGCGCGCGATCGCCACTCGCTGGTTCTCACCGCCGGAGAGCTCCGCCGGCCTCTGGTGCAACCGCTGCCCGAGTCCAACCGCCTCGAGCACCTCGGTGGCGCGCGCGTGCGCCTCGCGCCGCCCGACGCCGCAATAGCGCAGCACCTGCACGACCTGCGCGGTAGCGTCGAGCGCCGGAAACAGGTTGAAACCCTGAAAGATGAAGCCGCAATGCTTGAGCCGGAAACGATCGACCTTGTGCGGCTTCTGGCTCCAGAGGTTCTCACCCAGGGCATGCACTGCGCCCTCGTCCGGCCTCAACAGGCCCGACAGCGTCGCCAGCAGCGTCGACTTCCCGGACCCCGAAGGACCCATGATCATGGTCATCTGGCCGTGGTAAGCGTCGAAATCCACATTCTTCAGGACCTGCTGGCGGATCTTGCCGATCCGGTAGGCCTTGGCGATACCGCGTGCCGTGAGCGCGAGACCCTTCATCGCAGCAGATCCGCCGGCTGGCTCTTCTTCAGGATGCGCAGCGACAGTGCGCCGGACAGGATGGCTATTGCCAGCAGGGACACGGCGACCGGGACGTCGACGAACAGCGGGAAGTCCATCGGGACGCCGGAGGCTTCCGCCAGCAGCCAGACGAGGCCGGCGAGCCCGGCCGTCAGCCCAAGCCCTGCGACCCCGATCCAGCCGCTGAGCTCCATCACGACCAGGCGCAGGCTCCCCATCGAGACGCCGAGCGCACGCAGGCTGGCAAACTCCTTGATGTTCGCGAGGATCGCGCCCTGTAAGGTCTGCCAGGTAATCACGATGCCGATGAAGGCGCCGACGACGACCGCAAAGCCGACCATCACGGCAATGCCACCCTCCCGCAGCATGGACTTCTGCGTGACCCGCGCGAGTTGCTCGCGAACCCACGCCCGGTATTGACCGTGGCTCATGGTGTTGAGTTCAGCGGCAACGCGCGGCGCCGCGCCGGCATCGCGCAGTTTGACCACGAGCGCCCCGACCCGCGGGCTTTCGTTGTAAACGCGTAACAGCTCCGCGGTCCGGCGCGACAGAAATACCATCGCGTTGAACATGGACGGATAGCCGCTCGTGACCCCCGCCACCCGCACCTCGAAGCCATTCATCTTGGCCCGGTCGCCTTGCGCGACTCCGAGCTTGCCGAGGCTGCTGCGATCGACCACCACCGCGAACGGCTCGCGCAGCGCCTCGATCAGCTCCGGCCCGAAGTCGCTCGGCAGGCTCACCGATCCCGGCGTCGGATCGAGGATGATGAGCTGCACGCCGGTACTCTTCTCGGGGTGCCCGTCTCTCGGGTAGTTGCTCCAGCTCGTGAATCCAAAGTTGAGAGGCTGGACCTCGTCGACGTCCGGGTCGCGATAGATCTCAGGGACGAGTCGCCGCGGGAGTCCGGCGTTGTTGGCGAACAGATTCTCAGCGTCGGCCGGGAGCACCATCACCTCCGCCGGCGAGCGCTCCACCGTCGCGGTGAACGAGCGCACCATACCGGCAAACATGCCGGTCAGCGCCAGCACCAGCAGGCCCGCAACCGAGAGCGCGATGATGGCGGCGAGGTAGCGCCGCCATTCGTAGAGCAGGGTCGCCAGGGCTAAGCTCACGGTACCGCTACTTCGCGCATGGCTCTCGCAAGGTCGTTGGCAGCTTTGTCATCGTCTCGAGGATGAAAGTTTCGGACCGCGCCGCAGCCGGGTGAATTCCGAGAACTCCCAAGATCTCACGGCGAGGATCGCGCTGCACCCGTCGCGCTTTGCCAGCGGCAGCCGCGCATCGCCGCGCGCCAGCTCCTCGAACTGGACTGCGAGCCGCTCGAGCGCAGCCTTGAACTGCGCCAGCGATCCGGCCGACAACGTACCCCCCACGAACCGGAACGCATCCCCGGGCCCGTCGAAAGCCGACCGGAAGAACTCCGGAGCAAAGCGCGTCACGAAAAAGCTGTGCACCGGCCCGTCCTTGCGCCAGGCAAAGTTCCGGGCCGTGAGCGTGCGAACGCGATGCGGTGGGCGGTACTCGATGATCCCGAGCTGATCCAGGCGCAACAGGATCTCGATCAGCTCGTTCTCGTCCATGCGAAACGCCTCGGTGATCTCGCGGAACTTCCAGTCGTTGACGAGCAGATAGGTAACGACGAAATTCCTGGGCTGCGAGATCAGCGCCAGCTCCTGCGCCTCGCTGAGCTCGGTCACCAGATCCTGTTCCTGCGGCGGCTGCAGGAGATCCGCCAGCGTCAAGCCGAGGGCCGCACAGATCTGATCGAGCCGGCGGAGCGAGAAGCGACCCTGGCTGAGATCGCGCTTCACCGTGGGCTCGCTGACCTCCAGGAGCCTGGCGAGGTCACGGTAGGTGAGGCTGCGCAGCCGCAGGGCGGACTTGATGGCGCGCAGCAGTGCGCCGGAGGCTGACACGAGATTCCTTTCCGATCTGGGTATTATAATATGATACCTATGGATTCTCGTAGTGTCACCATCGAACGAGTCCCTTGTCTGCGGCCGGAGAATTGATCAGGCTGCGAGCCCAACAGGTCTCACCCCCAGGACACGCGCATGCATCCGATCCTTCGTGTCGTGTTGGTCATCGCCGGAGCCGTGCTGGGCGCCAGGCTCGGGACTGCAGGAACTCAGTTTCTGGCGGTGCTGGTCGGCGCCCTGACGGGCCTCGCGATCAGCGAGGTGGTCTTCATCCGGGGTGCTTTCGCGAGGGTGCGCGCGGAGCTGCGCGAGCTGCACGCGCTCATGGAGGGGCGCGCGACCCGCACCGAGGCAGGCGCCGCGGAACCTGAGGCCGAGCCAGCGCCCCCGCGTACGCCGCGAGTCGAGCCGGCGCCCTATTACGAGCGTGCGCCCTCAACGCCGGCTGTGCCACCCCCGACACCGGCCGCGACCGCCCCCGGCCCCCGCAAGGAGCCGCCGCTGTCACGGGAGGACTGGGAGGAGCGCTACGTCCCGCGACCCCTCGAGCCTCGCGGCGACAATCCGCTGCTGGCGCTGCTGCGGGAATATTTCACCGGCGGCAACGCGCTGGTGCGTGGCGGCATCGTCGTACTGCTCTTCGGAGTCGGGTTCCTGCTGCGCTATCTCGCCCAGCACACCCATATCCCGATCGAGTTCCGGCTGAGCGGCGTGGCCCTCGGCGCACTCGCGCTGCTCGTGCTCGGCTGGCGACTGCGGGCGAAGCGCCTGGGCTATGCGCTGGCGCTTCAGGGCGGCGCAGTGGGCATCCTGTATCTGACAGTCTTTTCCGCCCTGCACCTTTATTCCCTGCTATCGCCGACCGCGGCTTTCGTATTGCTGGCCGCCATCTCAGCGCTGTCGGCGGCGCTCGCGGTGCTGCAGGACTCGCTCGCCGTGGCCCTGCTCTCCGTCACCGGCGGATTCCTCGCGCCATTTCTGGCCTCGACCGGTCACGGGGATCATGTCGCGCTCTTCAGCTACTTCGCGGTCCTGAACGGCGTGATCCTCGGCATCGCCTGGTTCCGATCCTGGCGAATGCTCAACGTCGCAGGTTTTGCCTTCACGTTCGTGCTGAGCACGGTCTGGGGCGTGTTGCAGTACCGCCCCCAGGACTTCGCGAGCAGCGAGCCGTTCCTCATCGGCTTTTTCCTCCTCTATGTCGCGATCGCCGTGCTCTACAGCACCCGCCAGGCCCCCGTCCTGCACGGCTACCTCGATGGCACGATCATCTTTGGCACACCGCTTGCGGCCTTCGGCCTGCAGGCAGCGATGCTGCACGATCAGCGGCTCGCCCTGGCGTACAGCGCTCTCGGGGTGAGCGCCCTCTACACACTGCTGGCGTGGCTCCTCCATCGCCGCAAGGGAGATCAGCAACGGCTGCTGGTCGAAGCCTTCATGGCGCTCGGGGTGGCCTTCCTGACACTCGCCGTGCCGCTCGCCCTCAACGGCCGGTGGAGCGCCGCGAGCTGGGCGCTCGAAGGGACTGCGCTGGTGTGGGTCGGTTGCCGGCAGGGCCGGCGGCTGCCGCGCGCCTTCGGTGCGCTGCTGCAGTTCGCCGCCGGTTGCGCCCTCACGCTGACCATCAGGTCAGGCGTCGAGGTGCCCTCCGGAACCTACGTGGCGGCGCTCATGGTGGGCATTGCCTCGGTATACGCGGCGCGGATTCTGCAGGCGAACAAGGAGCGGCTCGCCGACTACGAAATCCCCCTCTCGGGCCTGCTGTTCCTGTGGGGTCTGCTGTGGTGGTGCGCCGGCGGCTTGAGCGAGCTGCGCCAGCGCCTGCCCGGGGAGTATCTGCTGTCTTCGTCGCTGGTGTTCGCAGCCTTCACGGCGCTCGCGAGCGCGATCGTGGCCAGCAGGGCGCGCATGCGCATCGCCCTGTTACCGGCGTTCGGCTTGTTGCCGGTGATGGTCGTGGCGGCACTTTGGGCGGCCGGCACGGTGCAGCACCCGCTCGCTCAGGGCGGCTGGATCGCCTGGCCGCTTGCCTTCCTCGCTCTCTACTTCATCCTGCACCAGCACGATCAGGCCCTGGACCGGCCCGTGACGAACGCGCTGCACGCAGTCAGCCTGTGGCTCGTGACTGCGCTTGCGAGCTGGGAGGTCGCGTGGGCCATCGGGCAGGCGGCCAGCAGCGGCGGAGCCTGGTCGATCGTGGCCTGGGGCATCGTTCCCACGGCGGTACTCGCGTTACTACCCGCCGCCATTGCGCTGCTGCGCTGGCCCTTCCAGGCGCATCGGGCAGCTTATGCAGTGCTGTCCGCGGCCGGCTTCGCACTCTACCTGGTGATGTGGAGCCTCTTCACCGATGGGGCTATCTCGAGCCCATCCGCGCCCCTGCCCTACCTGCCCCTGCTCAATCCCCTCGATCTGATCGAGGCGCTGGTGCTGGTGGTGTTGATCCGCGTGTGGCAATGGCAGCGAACTGAGGAGGCATCGCCGCTCTCTGCGCTCGACCCGCGGGCGGCACTCGTGGGCATAGCGCTCGTGGGATTCCTGTGGCTGAACGCGGTGCTGCTGAGGAGCCTGCATCTGTGGGTCGGCATCCCCTACGAGCTCGAGGCGATGCTGCACTCAACGCTGGCGCAAACGGCCCTGTCGCTGTTGTGGGCGTTCACGGCCCTGGCGACGATGCTGGTCGCGACCCGCATCAGCGCACGGTTCCTGTGGCTGACGGGGGCTGCGTTACTGGTCGTCGTCGTCCTCAAGCTGTTCCTCGTTGATCTCTCCAGCATCGAAACGATCGAACGCATCGTGTCCTTCATCGGCGTCGGCCTCTTGATGCTGGTCATCGGGTACTTTTCGCCCCTGCCACCCGCCGCGAGGGAGTCTCAATGAGTCGGTCATTACCGGCGCTGGTTGTCGTTCTTGCTTGTGGCGCCAGCGGGATCGCGTATGCCGCGGAGCTGCATCCCGAGGATTTTGCCTACGGAATGCCCATCAGGACCCCGGGTGCGGGCACGGCTTACCGCCTCACCGTCCCCGTCGAGGTATTCACCAGGGTCACACACGAGGACCTGCGGGATCTTCGGGTGTTCAACGCCCACGGCGAAGTGGTGCCGTACCAGCTGCGGCAGACGCCACCGAAGGCGACCACCCGCCCGCCCGGTCCGTCCCTGCCTCTGTTTCCCCTGCACGGCGAC
>Ga0307469_10000738_pt1 | contig 11885 bp, 11 predicted proteins | sample atmos_gasesAM2C__FD_203084 | JGI IMG/M metagenome (GOLD analysis project Ga0307469, IMG submission 203084) | Hardwood forest soil microbial communities from Morgan-Monroe State Forest, Indiana, United States - atmos_gasesAM2C_515 | ecosystem: Environmental > Terrestrial > Soil > Temperate...
ACGGAGGACGGCGTAGTAGTCGTGTCCGTGATCGCCGACGCGCCCCAGTGGTCCGATCTTCAACGCTCGGACCCACTTCGTCTTGAACCTGGAAAGTGCGGCGTAGACGTTGTGATAGAGGATCTGGGCGAGCTGCGTCGATGCGGTCGAGTGGATCTGATGCCACGTCTGCGTGCCCGGCGCGAGCGCCGGGACCGTCGGCCCCGAGTTGTTGTGCATCGAGAGGAGCGCCGTCGCGTGCAGTTTGCTCGCGAGCAGCGCGCGGAAACGGAGGCCGACGTTGTAGTGCCCCGTCCGGGTCAGGTAGACGCGGGAGCCCTTGAGGTCCGCCACGAGCTTCCGAGCGATGGCGAGGTTCACCGTTTGCTCCTGGACGCCGTCGCCGCCGATCGCGCCCGACTCGGATCCGCCATGTCCGGGGTCGATCACGAAGACCGCGTTGGCGAGAGACGTCGACGGTCCTCCGATGGGAATCAAGTTCGTCTGTGAGATCGGGACCCAGCCGGAGATCTCGCACGGTGTCATGAGGTGGACCCAGTTCCCGTGGAACCCCTCTATAGGGAGCGTGATGTTCGCTCCGACCATGCTGAGCGCGGGAGCCTTGGTCGAGGGGGCCGAGCGGATCACCAGCGTGTGCTTGAGCGTCAGCGCTCCCATCCGGCCCAGGTCAATGTGGGCTTTCGCCGACGGAGCGGGCTTCGCCGTGTGAGGTGGGGTCGCGACGGCGACCGGAGCGGCCGTCGCCGGGGGAGCGGTCGCCACGGGCGAAGGCTTCGCATGCAGTGCCGTGGTGGCCATCGGTGTGGGAGCGGCTGCTCCGAGCATCGCGAAGGCCGCGCACGCCACGCAGGCGACGGCGGCCAGGATCCACTCGAGAGTCCCCGATCTCACCCCAAGCACGCAGCGAGGCTACAAGCGATCAGCCAAAGATGTGGCTGTCAAGAACATGGGTTTTCTGTGGTCTTCTGAGCTGCGGTTTTGTCACGAGATCGTCATGAAGGATCGTGACAACTGCTCGGAAGAACGAACGGTGCGCCCTCGTTGCGGGTGAGCGGCCGGACGAATCCGGACCCAGGGTCGGCCGTCGTGAAGAAGAGGTCGATCGCGCGGCCGAGGGCTTCCGCGATGGCCTGCCGGGCCGGGGGCGCCGCGAGCAACGCTTCCTCCGGCGCGTGGGTGATGAACAGCGACTCGGTGATGATCGCGGGCACCTTCGAGTGCCGCAGGACCCCGTAATAGTCGAGACCGGACGTGTTCGTCCGGTACGTGGAGCCGCCGCCCTGGTAGGACACCCACGGCACCTTGAAACGCGCGAGGGCGGGGACGAGCTCCTCGAAGGCGAGGCCGGCGAGGCGCTTCGATCGTCCGGACGCGACCTGGTAGTAGGTCTCGGTCCCCGGCTTCGCCGACGGTCTGTCCGGGTCCGCGTTGTTATGGACGGAGACGAACGCGTCGGCGTGGAGACCGTTCGCGATGGCGGCGCGGAAGTTGAGGCCCGCGTTGTAGTCGCCGGTCCGCGTGAGGAAGACGCGCGCGCCTGGGAGCTGCCCGACGAGGCGCTTCGCGATGTCGAGGTTGACAACGCTCTCCTTCAGGCCGTGGGGGCCGGTCGCGCCGGACTCTGTTCCTCCGTGCCCGGGGTCGACGACGATGGTCGCCTGCGCGAGCGTCCTCGCGGGATGCGACTCGATCGGAAAGACGTCGGTCGAAGCGAGCGGGACGAACCCCGTCCGCTCGCACGGCGTCATCACCTGGGCGTAGGCGCCGGCGCGCGCGAGCACGGGGAGGACGATCCCGGCACGGATCGCACTCGTGCCCGGTGCGCCATTGCTTGCCCGCGTGCGGACGGTCACTCCGTGCGTCGTGATGAGCGCACCGATCGCGCCCGGATACGTCGGGACGACGGCCGGTGGTGTCCGGATCGGCGTGGGTGACGGCGTCGGATGGTGCGTCGCGGGCGACGCGCTGTGCGCCGTCGCTTGCGTGGTCGGCGACCGCCGGCGTGCCGTCGCGATCGCGACCGACGCGAGGACGACGACCGCGGCGATGGCCGCGGCGGCGATCTCCAAACCGGTCCCGCGACGAGCCACGTCAGTCAGGCTAAAGCCCTTGTCGCCCGAAGGTGTGATATCTGCGGGGCCGGTCCACGCAGGTGATCTGACGTGGCTTCGTGCTCTTGCGAACGTTCACGAGCCCTGCGGCACACGGGGATCCGTCCGGATTGACCATCTTCGGCGCCGTTCCTATGGTGCGGACACTCCGTCAACCAACGGAGCGACGCGTCGGGAATTGCGGTCCGGCTCGGGGCCATGGGGAAGGGTTCCCGGGATCCGGGCCCTTTTCCTTTCCGACCCTCAGATGAAAGACAGGGGGCCCGTCGCGTGACGGGCCCCCGATCGATGCGTGAGCTGGTGCGGCGTTACTGCTTCCAGGTCGTCGTGATGCTGTCGAAGTGGACGAAGTCGTTGGCTGCGTTCCCGGTGAACGAGAACTCGAGGTTGATCTCCGCGCCGGCTGGGGCCACTGGTGCAGTCGGAGTCCTGTCGTAGCAGAAGTCCGCGACGCCCGTTTGGGCGCCCGTTTGGGCGGTCGTGATCTCGCCCGATCCCGGGAAGGACTTGAAGAGCCGGGTCTCGCCGATACTGTCACCGCTCGACGTACGTGCGCAGACGTGCACGTTCGTCAACCTGTAATTCGTCGTCCCGACGCGCTGCGGCGTTTCGATCGGCATGTGGCCGAACGCGAGTCCCGGGGCTGCGAGCGTGAACGTGACACCGCCGGAGTCGCCTGTTTGCGACGGGAACGCAAAACCCGACTCGAAGGAGTACGGGCCGTTCTGCATGAGGATGATCCTCGGATGCGGGCCACCCGACGCGGGCGTGGTCACGATGCCCTGCCCGATGAAGCCGAGAACAACCGCTGCGAGTAAGGCGCCTGCAACCTTGCTGCGTCTTGCGAGGCGATGCTCCGTCAAGGCCTGCCTCCTCTTCGTCGACGAATTCCCACGTGCAACTTCGACGTGCTAACTGCGAGTCCAAGCCGAGGCTATCCCTGCGTTGTTCGCGCAGATAGATGGCAGAAGAGTCAATACCTAACGAAGGGTCGGCGAGTGTTCCTGTCGTTCGGCGCGCTGCAAGGCGCTGCGTAACACGTCGAGATCGGTCTGCCGGATGCCGCCGGCACGAAGCAAGACCGCCGTCACGCACAGGATCGCGTCCGCGGCGGTCGCGTTCTCCGGCAACATGCTTCGCGGGTCGAGGATGATGACGCGCGACAGTCTCCCGGCTGCGTTGTAGCCGAGGATGACGTCCTCGATCTCGCGCGTGTGCCAAACGCGCTGTCCGAACGACACCTGCAGCGCCGCGACGTTGTGCTTCCGTTGCCAGACCAGATGTGGGATCCGCATAGTTCCTCCTTTCGTCGGTGAAGGAGACACCGGATCGCTCCGTCCGGCCGTGACGGAAGTCACCTCGGCACGGTGCGCGCATTCATGGGAGGCTCTGTGGTACCGATGGATCTCCGGACCGAGCTACAGCACGCCATCGACGACGTCGGCCTTCGCGCGACGCCGATCGTGATCGAGACCGAGTGGGACATCGGTTCCGTCGCCGCCTTCCTGCTGCCGGACGAACCCGTGACGCTCATCGACAGCGGCTTCGACACGCCGCAGGGCCGTGTCGCGATCACGGAAGCGCTCGTCGGATGTGGCCTGAATCCGCAGGACGTGCAGCGCGTCCTCGTGACGCACTTGCATTCGGATCACTTCGGCGGCGCGACGTGGCTGCAGGAGGTCTCCGGATGCGAGGTGCTGCTCCATCCCGCGGATCTCGCGATGCTCGACTCGGTGAACTCCAAGGAATCGGCACGCGAGATGCTGATGCCGCTCGGCTTCGACGAGGAGCTCTTCGCGAAGTTCACCGAGCACGAGTGGACGTGGCGTCCGCCGGCCTTCGGCCCCCTCGCCGACCGGTACGTCGTCGGCGACATGACCCTTCGCGTCGAACACCACCCCGGACATTCACCGGGTCACGTGTGGATCATCGAAGAAGCGACGGGCGCGATCTTCATCGGCGACTACCTGCTCGCGAACATGCCGACGAACGCCGGCATGGAGATCGACCGGACGAACCCCCTCGGACGCGCGCCGCTGCTCGAGCAGTACAACGCAGGACTGCGCGAACTCCGCTCACGTGAGACGCCGGTGCTGCTGCCCGCGCACGGACCACCGATTACCGATCATGTCGCACTCATCGACAAGCGTCTGTCGAAGTCCGACCGCCGGACGAGACACGTCTTCGACGGCTTGTCGTCGGCCGGACCGATCACCGCACTCGCGCTCGGCCGGAAGCTCTGGGGCTCGCGCGTTGAGAACAACTGGGAGGTGCTCGCGGATCTCGTCGGACGCCTCGACCTGCTCGTCGCCGAAGGGCGCGCGTCCGCGCAGATGGGCGAAGATGGGTCCTGGTACTTCGGAGCGAAGGTTTGAAGGAGGTTCACTCTTGAACTGGCAGGGCTCTGTTGCAGTCGTCACAGGTGCTGCGTCCGGCATCGGCCGTGCATCCGCCGTGCGCTTCGCGCAGGAAGGCTGTGACGTCATCGTCTCCGACATCAATGACGCCGATGGTAAAGAGGTTGTCGCGCAGATCGAGGACCTCGGTCGCAAGGCGCTCTACGTCCACACCGACGTCGCCGAGCGCACGGAGATGGAAGACCTCGTCGCCGCGGCGATCGACTGGCAGGGACACGTCGACCTCTTCCATTCGAACGCGGGCATCGGCATGGGTGGTGCGCCGCAGGCGATCCCCGTCGAGGAGTGGGAGAAGGTCCTCGATATCAACCTCCACTCCCACATCTGGACGATCCGCAAGCTCCTGCCGCACATGCTCGAGCGCGGGTCCGGTCATCTCGTACACACGGCCTCGTCCGCGGGCACACTCGGCTTCGCGATGCTCATCCCGTACTGCGTGACGAAGTTCGGCGTGGTCGGACTCTGCGAGTCGCTCGCGACGTATGTGATCGATCGCGGCCTCGGCGTGCACGTCGTGTGTCCGCTGCTCGTGAACACCAACATCTTCGACCGTTCCTGGAACTACCCCGAGGATGGCGCGGAGTCGTTCGACGACAAATACCAGGACCAGGTGCGCACGATCTTCCGCGAAGCCGGGATGGCCCCCGAAGGCGTCGCGGCATCGATCGTCGAAGCGGTCAACGCGAACCGTCTGTACGTGTTCCCGCATCCCGAGCTCAAGCAGATGATCGACGCGAAGTGGGCCGATCCGGACGAGTTCGTCCGCAACGCTGCGGCGCAGTGGAAGATGCAGCAGGAAGCGGCCAAGGCCCTGGCGTCACAGTAATTGGATCCGCGGTTGCGGGCCGTCGCGGAGGCGGCCAAGGGATTCATGCCGCCGGACGAGGGCCTTGCGCTGTACGAGGCGGGCCGCCTCGCGAGCGGGCCGCTCCTCGAGATCGGTACGTACTGCGGGAAGTCGGCGGTGTACCTCGGTGCGGCCGCGCGCGAGCGCCGGACGGTGCTCTTCACGATCGACCACCATCGCGGTTCGGAAGAGATGCAATCCGGATGGGAGCATCATGACCCGTCGACCGTCGATACGTCCGGACGGATCGACTCGTATCCGTTCTTCCGTCGGACGATGGAAGAAGCCGGGCTCGACGACACCGTCGTGGCGATGATCGGCGACTCGGTGACGATCGCGAAGCATTGGCGAACGCCGCTCGGCCTCCTGTTCATCGACGGCGCCCACTCACCGGAGCCGGCCATGGCGGACTACGAAGCATGGTCGTCGCACGTCTCAGGCGTGCTCGCGATCCACGACGTGTTCGCCGATCCGGCCGAGGGTGGCCAGGGACCGTTCCTCGTGTACCGTCGAGCACTCGATGACGGCTTCGCCGACGTCCGGGCGCAGGGGAGTTTGCGGATACTGGCGCGGTGAGCTTCAATCCCTTCCTGCCCGAGATGCGGACGGATCCGTACCCGGCCTACCGTCGCCTGCGCGAAACGGATCCCGTCCATTACAGCGAGGTCATCAAGACCTGGGTGCTCACCCGCCACGCGGATGTGCTCGCGTTCTTCTCGGACGACGAGAACCTCTCGTCCGACCGGCGCAAGGCCGCGAAGTATCGCGGCCCGCGCACCGACACGCTGGCAGGCTTCCAGTCGGACGGCCCGCACCACGCTCGCTATCGCAACCTCGCGACGAAGGCGTTCAGCCCTCGAGTGATCGACGGGATGCGTACGCGTATCGAAGCGATCGTCGACGATCTGGTGTCGCGTCTCGATACGGAGGCTGATCTCATCTCGGGGTTCGCGCGGCCGCTGCCCATGACGGTCATCTCTGAGATCCTCGGCGTTCCGGCGTCCGATCACGAGAGGTTCCACCGTTGGGGACACGACTTCGCGATGTCGACGGATCACGCATACAAAGGCCTCGGTGGAAACGCCGGTCCTGAGATGGCGAGGTACTTCGCCGGTCTTGTTCCCGAGCGACGACGGGAGCCGCGCGACGATCTCATCACGCAGCTGATCGAGACGACGGAGAACGGCGACTCGCTCGACGAGGGCGAGATCATCTCGGTCCTCGTTTCGCTCCTGTTCGCTGGACATGAGACAACCGTGAACCTGATCGGCAACGGCATGCTCTCCCTTCTGCGCAACCGCGATCAGTTCGAGCGCGTGCGGGAAGAAGACGTCGCCCGGCCCATGGTCGAGGAGCTGCTGCGCTACGAGAGCCCGGCCCAGATCATCTCGCGGAGCTCCATCGGCGAGATCGAGATGGCCGGCAAGACGATCAAGCCCGGCGACAGCGTGATCGGTCTGCTCGGCGCCGCGAACCGCGATCCCGAGGTGTTCGCGGACGGCGACGTGCTCGACGCGACGCGCGATCCGAACCCGCACGTCGCCTTCGGGCACGGCGTGCACTTCTGCATCGGTGCGATGCTGTCCCGCCTCGAAGGCCGGATCGCCATCCCGGCGCTCGTGCGGCGCTTCCCGAATATGAAGCTCGCTTCGGACGAAGCCGACTGGCGAGAGACCGCGGTGTTACGCGGATTGAACTCGCTCCGCGTCAGCCTGAACTAGCGGGCGAGTGGGCTCGCGAAGGGACGCATCGTTCTTTCGCGCCGTTGACCTAAGTCAACAGGGTTGTTGATATACGTCAACGGTTCGAGGATGGACCCTCGGCCGTCCGGTCCGAGATCCTCCGCATCGACGGCTCCCGACGGGCTACGCGCTGCGAGGAGCTTCGACGCCTGCGTCGAGCAGGTGCTCTTCGACCTCTTCGGTTCCGAGGCCCTGCGGGAGGTCGTCGCCACGGAAGATGTTCCACGCCGGGGAACGCTCCGCGAGCGCGTCGTCGGCGAGCAGGACGGACCCCGCCGTCCACGGAGGGGTTCGTCCGGGCCAGAAGACGTCCTCGGGGAACACCCAACCTTCCTGGTACGCGCCGTCGTCCTGACGGAGGAACTGCACGTCCTCGAAGATGCGCCGCGCGGCTTCGACTCGCCCCGCGCTGTGCAGCGCGACGATCAGCTCGCACGTCTCGGCCGTCGTGACCCACGGACGGTCGGCGACGCAGCGGCAACCGCGTCCGACGACGACGAACGCATCCCAGCGCGAGTCGATCCGTTCGTGCGCCTTCTCGCCTCGGATCACGCTCGTGAGAACGGGGTAGTACCAGTCCATCGACCATCGCGGCTTCGGCCAGAAGCGGTCCCGGCGTTCACGGATGGCGTGACGCAGCAGTCCGATCGACAGCTCCCAGTCCGGACGTTCGTGCCCGAGTTCTTCCGCGATCGCGACGGCGCACCGCACGCTCATGTAGATGGAGGACGATGCCGTCAGCAGCGCGCGCTTGTCGACGGTTCCGTCCGCGTGGTGCATCCACGCGATCTCGCCCGTCGGCGCCTGATGATCGAGCACGTAGTCGATCGCACGTTCGACGGCCGCCCAGGTGTGTTCGAGGAAGCTGCGATCGTCCGTCAGCAGGAAGCGGTGCCACACGCCTGATGCGATGTAGGCGCACATGTTCGTGTCCGCGTCGGCGTCGAGGACTGATCCGTCCCACCCGTAGGACTGCGCCCACGATCCGTCCGGACGCTGCGTGCGAAGCAGCCACTCGAATGCGTGGTCGGCTTCCTGATCCCGGCCCCCGAGCATGAGACCCATCGCACCTTCGACGTGGTTCCACGGGTCCGTGTGCTGTTCGGTATGCCAGGGCAGCCGTCCGTCCAACTGTTGCCGCGCTGCGATGGCGTCCGCGGTCTCGAGGATCTGATCACGCGTCAGCATGGACCCGCTGCGGCTTGCGCGAGTAGACGACGAGACTCTTGCCGAGCATCGGGTTGAGCAATCGCTCGGCCTGACGCACGAGCGGGGGCCCGGTCATGATGTCCCACTCGAGGAACGACCTGTAACGGCGGACGAGCGGGTGCTGCTCGTTGCGCGGCCCGACGGCGCACCGCAACCACCAGTACGGCGTGTGCAGCGCGTGGGCGAACCCGACACCGAACGGACGCAAGCCCTGTCGGCGGAGGCGCCCTTCGAGCTGGCGCTGCCGGTAGATCCGGACGTGGCCCCCGGGTGTGTTGTGGTAGTCGTTCGAGAGCGTCCAGCACACGACTTCCTGGCCGAAACGAGGGACGGTCACGGCGATCGTCCCGCCGGGCTTCGTGACGCGTGCGATCTCTGCCATCGCCTGGCCATCGTCCGGTATGTGTTCGAGGACCTCCGACGCCATCACGCGATCGAACGTGGCGTCCGGGAACGGGAGGTGAAGCGTGTTGCCCTGGACGGCGGAGCCGTGCGACGACGGCGCGAGTGGTTCGTCTTCCGCCATCGCGCGGAACGTCCCGAGCGTCTGGTGCACCTCGTCGTAGGCGAGGTCGAACGCGACGACCTTCGCGCCGCGCCGGACGGCCTCGTACGAGTGCCGTCCGAAGCCGCAGCCGATGTCGAGCACGACGTCGCCGGGAATGAGCCCCAACTTGTCGTAATCAAGCGTGAGCAGGACGCCACCTCTCGATCGCGATCTGGTATTGCTCGGCGGTTCCCTTCGCGCAGGCGGCCCACGTGAACTTGTCGAGCACGCGTGCGCGGGCGTTGGTGCTGAGCTTCGTCCGGAGCTCGGGTGATTCGAGGAGCGTCTTGATCGCGCCGGCGAGCGCCGCTGCGTCGCCCGGCTGCACGATGAGCGCGGTCTCGCCGTCCGTGCCGGCGACCTCGGGGACGGCGCCGGCCCGCGTGCACACCAGCGGAAGCCCGGCGGACATGGCTTGGATCGCGGGGAGTGAGAAGCCCTCGTAGAGCGACGGCACGACGGCGATCTCGGCCTGGCCGTACAGATGCAGCATCTCTTCGTAGGAGATGTTGCCGGTGAATGTGACCGCGTCTTCGATGCCGAGCTCCGCGGCGATGCGTCGTCCGGGATCCTGCGGACGCATCCGTCCGATGACGACGAGGTGCGCGTGAGGAGCTTCGGTCCGGAGCTTGGCCACGGCCTCCAGCAGATACGCGAGTCCCTTCAACGGAACGTCGGACGAGATGACCGCGAGCAGGCGGCCCGGTACGACACCGATCTCGGGCTGCGGCTTGAAGATCTCCTGATCGACACCGACCGGGACGACGTCGATGCGCGAGGGATCGACGCCGAACTGTTCGATGATGTCACCGCGCGAGGTGTGCGAAACCGTCACGAGGCGCGGGAGCTTACGGAGCACGCGTTGCTGCATGCCGAGGAATGCGTACCAGCGGTGCTTCGTGAACCGCTTCCACGGGTTCCGGAGCTCCGCGAGCTCGAGTCGCTTGTCGACGGTGATGGGGTGGTGCACCGTCGCGAGCAGCGGCATGCGCTCGGCGATCTTGACCATGCCCGTCCCGAGGCACTGATTGTCGTGGACGATGTCGAAGCGGTGCCCGTGCTCCGCGATCCATCTGTTCGCGCGGAGGCTCCACGGACGCGGCTCGGCGAACGCTCCCGTCGACATCGTCCCGAACTCGAGCCAGTCGTAGCGGTCGCGAGGGAGGCGGTGCGGACGGAACGGCCGCTCCGGACGGTACAAGTCCATACCCGGCAGGCGGTGCAGGACGGTGCCGTCCTGCACGACCTCCGGGTACGGGGGCCCGGAGAGCACCTCAACGTGGTGTCCGAGCTCGCGCAGCTCCTTCGCGAGGTAGCGCGTGTAGACGCCTTGTCCGCCCGAATGAGGGTTCCCGCGGTAAGCGAGGACGGCGACGCGCAAGGGGTTGTTGTTCATGTGGGACGTTAACGGTGCCCTAGCAGAACCCGCAGGTCAAACTAGCGATTAGCAGCTCTTGAGGCCGGGCAACACGAGCGCGCACGGCGTCGGCGTCGCGGATGCGCCGGCCGACGCCACCGTCGGCGAAGGCGTCGGCGACGCGCTCGGCGATGGCTGCGTTGTCGATCCGGGTGCGGCCGTCGGCGCGGACGCCGTGGTCGGCGACGGGAGGTTTCCGTTCAGACCGGGGCCCGGCGTCTTGTTCTGCAGGTACAGCACGATGAGCGCGGCGATGGCCGCCGTGAGCAGGAACGCCGTGATCGCGGCGAGGGTGCGTGTGCTCGGACGCCGCGATGCCGGACGCGGCATCGCCTCGGTCCGCGTTCGCGCCGCCGGGACCGCGGTCGGCCGGGGCTGCACCACGGTCGGTGCGGACGCTGCCTGCTGATCGAGGCCGGTCGCCTGGAGCGCTGCGTCCATCTCCTGCGCCGACCGGAAACGCTTCGCCGGATCCTTCTCGAGCGCGTGCATGATGACCGCTTCGAGCGCCGGCGGAACGTCCGGACGCCGCGCGCGGAGCGGCGCCACGTCCTCCTGGAGGTGTTTCATCGCGACGGCGACGGCCGTGTCCGCCGCGAAGGGCGGTTCGCCCGTGAGGCACGCGTAGAGCAGGCACCCCACGGCGTACACGTCGGACGCGGGCGTCGCCGCCTTCCCGGACACCTGCTCCGGCGAGAGGTAGGCGGCCGTCCCGATGAGACCACTCGTCTTCGTGAGACCCGCCGAGTCCTCCATGCCCTTCGCGATCCCGAAGTCGACGACCTTCGCTTGCTTCGTGGCGGCGTCGAAGAGGACGTTGCCCGGCTTCATGTCGCGGTGGACGAGGCCCCGCGCGTGTGCGTGTGCGAGGGCGGCGAGGATCGCCCGCCCGATGCGGACGGTGTCTTCGACCGGAAGGGGGCCCTGTCGTCGTAGCACCGCCGAGAGCGACTCGCCGGCGACGAATTCCATGACGATGAACGGGACGCCCCCCTCGCCGCCGTCGCCGGTGTCGTAGACGGCGACGATGTTCGGGTGCGACAGGCTCGCGGCGGCCCTCGCTTCGCGACGGAACCGTTCGGCGAACTCGGCGTCCGCGGCGAGGCCTTCCTGGAGGAGTTTCACGGCGACTTCGCGGTCGAGCAAGAGATCTCGGCCGCGCCATACGGTTCCCATCCCTCCGGAACCGATGCGCATCGCGAGCTCGTAACGTCCGGCGACGGTTCGTTCAGACATTCGCGGCGAGTCTAGGCAACGAAGGTCATGTGCGCGTAACAAACGCGTCGTACACTCAGGCACCCATGTCGCTTCGACTGCATGCCGGAGATGTATTCAGTGACCTTGCTCCGGTATGGAAGGACGATCCGGAGCGGGCCGCACGCATCGCGCGACGGGTCGTTCGGAACGTCCGGGTCGGGGGCCGGGTCCTCGACGTCGGCTGCGGCACGGGCTTCGTCCTGAAGCACATCCGCGCCGAAGCGGCCGCGCGCGGGAAGCGGCTCGGGAAGACCGTCGGCGTCGATCTCGCCGACGGGATGGTCGACCGCGCACGGATCCGGCGTGGCGTCCGGGCCCTCTCCGGCGACGCCTTGGCG
>Ga0307469_10000739_pt1 | contig 11883 bp, 12 predicted proteins | sample atmos_gasesAM2C__FD_203084 | JGI IMG/M metagenome (GOLD analysis project Ga0307469, IMG submission 203084) | Hardwood forest soil microbial communities from Morgan-Monroe State Forest, Indiana, United States - atmos_gasesAM2C_515 | ecosystem: Environmental > Terrestrial > Soil > Temperate...
TCTCATCTCGCGCACTCGCTCGAGCGCCCTGGGCGCGCCGTCCACCGATCCGACGACCTTGAGGTCGGGCTGCTCAGCCAGCATGGCGATGATGCCGTCGCGCACCAGCCGATTGTCCTCGACCACCAAGATCGGGATTCTTTTGCTCACGACGGCCCCGTCTTCCGGCGACACTGGGTTGAGTGGCCGAGTATGCCCCTCAACGCCTCAACCTGCAACGGTTGCGAGTCGGAACGTCTACCGAACCTTCACCCTATACCCTCCTTCCCCATCATCCAACCTCCACTCGCTGACCAACGCGCGCAGCTCGCCCTGCAGCAGGCTTTTAACCAAGCCGCGCAGCACCGGGCCGTTCGGAGAGCCCTTTCCCTTCCCCGTGATGATGACTACGACCGCGCCGGTCTTGCGCCGCTGCCAGCTCTCGAGGAAACGCCGCACAGCCGATGGCGCCTCCGCGGCACTGAACCCGTGAAGGTCCAGCTCAGCTTGCGCAGGCGCATCGAGCAACGGGTCACTCGAGTCAAAGACAGGTTGGCGACCCTTTCCCCGCTTACTCACTCCCGAACCTCCGCTCCACTCACTGTTGCGTCGCCATGCGGCGGGTTCTAATTTGCCGGCGTCCACGCCTGAACCACTCACTCAACTAAGGAGGTGATCCCTTGTCTAGTCACACCGCCACGCGCGACCTAGCATGGGCAAGCGATCGCTTGATCGGTAGCTGACCAGGACCGAATCGCGACTCTGCGCCGCAGGTTCTAGCGCCGGCAGACGATCGTGCCGGGCTCGCGCAGGCCAAACGACCGCGTCGTCGGAGTATTCGGCCCGGCGACGCGGTCGTGTTTTGCTCGATCCAGGCGGGAACTTCCCAAGGATATGGTTCATTCATGAAGTGTGGAGAGCACCCCTCGAGAAGCGCTCATATGACTAAGAACGGCGCCCAATTGCGCTTAGTAGCCCGGGGCCTGCTCGACTATCTCGCCGGTATCGACCCCAGCGCCGTAGGATTGGTTGGAGCACTACTGATTCTGGTCCGGAGTCGGGGTCCCACCCGGCCAACCTAATCCTGCTCTGGCCGCTCGTTTTCCCGGGCGGTAGCTTCGGACGCCATGTCCGTCGGCTTTTGCTTTTCGCCTCACCCAGCAACGCAACCTCATCCATGAGGCCGATTCTCAAGGTCGCAGTCGCGAGCCTCGTCGGGACGTCCATCGAGTGGTACGACTTCTTCCTCTACAACACCGCCGCCGCTCTCGTCTTCAACAAACTCTTCTTCCCGACGTTCGCGCCGCTCTCCGGCACGATCGCCGCGTTCGCGACCTATGCCGTGGGCTTCATGGCGCGCCCGATCGGCGGGATCGTGTTCGGCCACTATGGCGACCGGCTCGGCCGCAAGACGATGCTGTACGTGACGCTGCTCGTCATGGGGCTCGCCACCACGGCGATCGGCCTGCTCCCGACGTACCAGACGATCGGCATCGCGGCGCCCATCCTGCTCGCGCTACTACGTGTGCTTCAGGGGATCGGCATCGGCGGGGAGTGGGGCGGCGCGGTGCTCATGACGGTCGAGCACGCGCCGGCGCACGCCCGAGGCTTCTACGGGAGCTGGCCGCAGATGGGCGTGGCGATCGGCCTGCTGCTCTCGACCCTCGTATTCCGCTACGCCTCGCGTCTGCCCGAGGCGACCTTCCTGGCGTGGGCGTGGCGCGTGCCGTTCCTGATGAGCTTCGTGCTGCTCGCCGTCGGCCTGTGGATTCGGCATCGCCTGGCCGAGTCGCCCGTCTTCGACAAGCTGAAGCGCCGCAACGCCGAAGCCCAGATGCCCGTGGTCGAGCTGTTCCGCCATCACAAGAAGCCCCTGCTCCTCGCCACCGGGGCCAAGCTCGCCGAGAACGGCCTGTTCTACGTGTTCACCACCTTCTCCCTCACGTACGTAGCGACCCATCTCAACCTGGACCGGAACATCGCCCTCTCGGGCCTGCTCGTCGCTTCCACCGTGAGCCTCGTGACCGTACCCCTGTGGGGAGCGATCTCCGATCGCGTCGGCCGGCGCCCCGTGTATCTGTTCGGCGCAGTGGCGGGCGGCCTTTTCGCCTTCCCGTTCTTCTCGCTGCTCGACACGGGTCGGCCCGCGCTGATCTGGCTCGCGCTCGTGGTCGCGGTGTCGCTGGCGCACGACGCCATGTACGCGCCGCAGGCGAGCTTCTTCGCGGAGCTATTCGACACCCGCGTCCGCTACAGCGGCGCCTCGCTCGGCGCCCAGATTGGCTCCGTGTTCTCGGGCGGCCTCTCGCCCCTCATCGCGACCGCGCTGCTCGTGCGCTCCGGCGGACAATCGTGGCCGGTGTCGCTCTACATGCTGGGGCTCGTCCTCCTCACCGTGCTGTCAGTCCTGGTGGCGCGTGAGACGCACCGGCGCGCGATCGATGACTGAGGCCGACCATAAGTAGATGCCCAAGACGAGCGCCGGGCTCCTGATTTTTCGCCGCGGGACCGTCGGGCTCCAAGTCTTCCTGGTTCACCCCGGCGGGCCGTTCTGGGCGAGGAACGACGAAGGAGCGTGGTCGATTCCCAAGGGTGAGCTCGCCGCCGGCGAAGAGCCGCTCGCGGCCGCGCGGCGCGAGTTCGAGGAAGAGACCGGTTGTCGGCCCGCCGGCCCTTTCATTCCGCTCACGCCGATCACGCAGCGCGGCGGTAAGGTCGTTCATGCCTGGGCGGTGGAAGGTGACTGCGACCCCGAGCAGCTCCGCAGCAATGTGTTCTCTCTCGAGTGGCCGCCCAAGTCGGGGAAGTCTCAGCAATTCCCCGAGGTGGACCGCGCCGAGTGGTTTTCGGTGCCGGTGGCCCTTCAGAAGATCAATCCCGCGCAGCGCGCGTTCGTCACCGAGTTGGCGGCGATTTGCGGTAGGAGTGCACTCTAGTCCCGTGAACCCCGGGCTTGCGCCCGGGATCAGTGAAGCAAGGCCGATCTCATGGGTTTCCGCGCTGACGGGTTGGCGTCCTGAAGGACCCTGGTCGTGTTGCGGGCGTCCTTGAGGACGCGCTGCCGCCGAGCAGGGACTTCAGTCCCTCATACAACCGCTCGGTGCCGTTCTGGTCGATCAATTTCGCGGAGCTCTAGCGGCGCCCGTAGGCGTGGACGGTGGCTCTACCCTGCCCGCTCGTGGTGCGGCGGTAGAAGAAGGTGATCCACCGGACGACGCGCGCCGCTCCCGGCAAGGCGATCACTCGGCTGCGGGAATTTCCCGTGAATGTGAATCGCCCGCTCGGTGAGAAAGTCGTGCCGTCCGCGAAGGTGATTCTCACGTCGAACAGCTCCAGCTCACCGCCCTCCACCACGAGGCGGATGCGCTTGAGCCGACCCTCACTCGTAGTGCGAATGATATCGCGCTCGCCGCTCGAGCTGACCTGTCGGGAGCCGAGGTGAACCCATTGCTGCTGGGCGAGTAGCACGATCGCGACGAGGGCAGCGCGCAACATTCCTCTACCACCCTAACCCCGAGCCCCTAGCCCCTAGCCCCTTCACCACGCGTCCCGGCTTCGCGCCCGTGTGCACTCCGTCCCGCAGCACCTCCACCCCGTTCACGAGCACCTCGCGCACCCCGACCGACAGTTGATTCGGCTGCTCGTAGGTCGCGCGGTCGATGATCGTCGCCGGGTCGAATACGAGCACGTCTGCGTACATCCCCTCGTGCAGCATCCCCCGGTCGCGAATCGACAGCCGCTCCGCCACGGCCCAGGTCATTTTGCGGATCGCGTCCTCGAGCGTCAGTAGGTGCTGCTCGCGCACGAAGCGCCCGAGGATGCGGGGATAGTTGCCATAGGCGCGGGGATGAGTCATCCGGCCCTTCATGCTATCGGGATCGAGGCCGGCCGCGTCCGTGCCGAACTTCACCCACGGCTGCGGCACCTGCATCGCTACGTTCGAGTCGGACGCGATGAACAGGAGCTGCCCCAGCCGGTCCTTTTCCGCGAGCGTGAGGTCCATGATAACGTCGGGCCAGGGCTTCCCCATCGCCTGTGCGATTTGGCCCAGTCGCTGGCCCTCGTACTTCTTGAGCGAGTCGACCTTGAACCCCACCACCTCGACGCCCGCGGGCGTGGCGGAGAGGCACAGGTTCTCCCACGCCACGTCCGGCCGCAGCATCTCCGCGGCCACACTCGCGCGCGTGGTGGGATCGGCCAGCCGGTCGAGGAGCTTGCCGTCGGCGTGCACGTCCGGGGGGATGCACGACGAGAGACCGTTCGCGCCCGCCGTGTACGCGTACTGATCGGCCGCGACGTCCTGCCCCGCCGCGCGCGCCGAGTCGATCTTCGCCACCACGAGGCGCGCCTTGGGCCAGTTCTGCACGCCCGCAGCCTTGAGATGATAGATCTCGACCGGCACACCGCCCTCACGCCCTATGGTGAGCGCCTCGTCCACGGCTTCGAGCAACCGGGCGCCCTCGGAGCGCATGTGGGTGATGTACACGCCCCCGTACGGCGCCATCGCCTTCGCTTCTTCTATAAGCTCCGCGGTCGAGGCGTAACTCCCGGGTGGGTAGATCAGCGCGCTCCCCACGCCAAACGCACCGTCCTCCATGGCGCGGCGCACCACGGCCCGCATCGTGTCGAGCTCGGCCGGGGTCGCCGGTCCCTCCGCCTGCCCCTTCGCGTACGCGCGCACAGTGCCCGCGCCGAGGAACGACCCGAAGTTCACCGATGTGCCGTGCCGCGCCATCGCGTCGAGCCAGCTCGCGAACCCGTGCGGCCCCGCGAACGTGCGGAACAGCCGCTCCTCGGCACTGTCCAGCCGGTACATCGCCATCACCGCGTCGTTCGCCGGCGCGGGCGTTTCCCCCTCCCCCATGATCATCGTCGTCACGCCCTGCGTGACCATGCTGATCACGCGGCTGTCGCCCCGCAGCAACTCCGATCCGGATTGCGCCTGGATGTCGATGATCCCCGGCGCCACGACCAGCCGGTGAGCGTCGATACGACGCCGGGCGCTCGCCTGCCGCAGCAGGCCGGGCGGCGTGATGCGCGCGATGCGGTCGCCTTTGATCGCCACATCGCCGTAGTACCAAGGATTACCCGTCCCATCCACGACGCGGCCGCCCTCGATCACGACGTCGTAGGGGCCGCCGGCGGGCGCGGGCGTCCCCGGCCCGCCTGGATGGGCGCAGGCGACGAGGAAGAGCAGGACGGCGAGTCGGCGCATCAGCGTCTGGCCTCCCCTGCGGCTGTGATCATTAAGAGGGTCATTCACCACACCGTCGAGCCGCCGAATGTGTGCCAGTGAGCTCGTTGTCGGAAGAGGCACAGGACGGCGCGGGAGGGAGCTACGGCTCCCGGTAGATCACGCCGGCCTTCATCACGAACCGCACGCGCCTCACGGCCGAGATGTCGCTCGTGGGATCGCCGCTCACCGCGACCAGGTCCGCCGCGAGGCCGGGCAGCACCCGCCCGATCCGCTTGTCGAGCCCGAGGATCTTTGCGTTCACGGCGGTGGCGGCGAGCAGCGTCTGCGCGGGCTTCATGCCGTCCCGCACCATCCACTCGAGCTCGCGCGCGTTGGTGCCGTGCGAGAATACGCCGACGTCGCTGCCGCAGCCGATGGTCACGCCGTCCTTCAGCGCGAGCTGAAACGCCTGCGCCGCCTGGCGCATGCTGGCGGTGGGCGCGGCGCCTGGCGTGTAGTGGTCGAAGTATTCCGCGTACGCCTCGACGGCGGTGAGCGTGGGCAGGTACGCGACGCCGTGCTGCGCCATCAGGCGGAACACCGAGTCAGTACCGCCGAACCCATGCTCGATGGTGTTCACGCCCGCGAGCACGGCGCGACGCATGCCCTCCGGGGTGGTGGCGTGGGCGGCCACGGGGCGGCCGGACGAGTGCGCTTCAAGGACCAGCGCGTCGAGCTCTTCCTGGCTGAACGTCGGCTCGGCCTCGCCGTGCGGTCCGCGGCCGTAGTCGGCGTACACCTTGATCCAGTCCGCGCCCCGGCCCGCCTGCTCGCGCACCGCCGCAAGCACCTGCGGCACGCCGCTCACCGCCTGCCCGCCCTGGGGCAGGTCCAAATCGGGGCGGAAGCCGCGGGGCCCGGGGCCGTAGCTCGACGTGGCCACGATGGCGCGCGTCGCCACCTCGAGGCGCGGACCGGGGACGAGACCGTCGTCGATCGTGCGCTTGAGGGACACGTCCTCGAACCCCGCTCCTTCGGTGCCCAGGTCGCGCAAGGTCGTGAAGCCCTGCATCAGCGTGTTTCGCGCGTGCAGCACGGCTTCGACCACGCGATAGCCCACGGGCTCCTTCAGCACCTGGTCGTTCCACAGCGTCTCGTTGTAGGGATGCAGGAAGAGGTGCGAGTGGGCGTCGATCAGTCCCGGGAGCAGGGTGAGGCCGGGTAGGGCGATGGTCTGCGCGTCGCGTGGCGCGCGCACGGCGGCGGCGGGCCCCACCGCGGCAATCGAGTCGCCTTGGACGAGCACCACCCAGCCTGCGTGCGTCGCCTCGCTCGTCGCGTCGAACACGCGATCCGGCTTGAGCAGCACGGGATGCCCTGGCGCCGGTGGAACGAGCGGCGCGAATCCCGCGCGCGCGGGCAGCTTCAGTGCCGAGAGCAGCGTGTCGGTCTGTGCGACTAGGGCGGAGGCGGGAACGCCGAGCGCGAGCATGGCGAGCAGTGGGACGGCGCAGCGCATGAGGGGCTCCTCCGGGTAGTCGGGAACTCAGTAACTTGGCGCCCGCGGGACAGTCTTGCCATGGGGCTCTCCGGTGGGGTAGGTTTGTCGTACCCAGTAATACCGAGTATGCACCATGGCCTTCACACGGATATCGATCACCCTGCCCCGCGATGTCCTGGCGGCGGCCGACCGGCGGGCGCGCGCGTTGGACCGGTCGCGCAGCTGGCTGATCGTCGAGGCAATCCGGGCGTATTTGTCCCAGTCGCCCTCACGGGTGCCGAAGCTCACCCCTGGCTTGGGAGCGCTGCGGCTGGCGCAGCTCGAATCCGACCTCCGGCTGACTCCGGAGCGGCGCATCCGGGCGGCGGAGGAGAGCGCGCGCTTGGGCGAGCTGGTCCGGAAGTCTCACGGCCGGCGTCACCAGGTCCTGTCGTTCGACCGGTACGAGGACTACGTCGCGTGGAAGCGCACCGAGCAGGCGGCGCCGTGAAAGCGTACGCCACCCGGGTCGCCACGGTGTGCGCCCGGTTGAACGGGCACCGTGCCCGCTACGTGGTCGTGGGAGCGACGGCGATGCAGTTGTGGGGGACGACGCGTGCCACCCGCGACATCGACGTGTTGATCGAAGCGACTGTCCCCAATGCGCGCCGGGTGTTGGCCGCGCTCGGCGAGGTGGGGTTCGCCTTTGCGAAGGAGTGGCTCGCGGAAGAGGTCGCGGCAAAGCCGGTGACCCTTATCGGGGACGCGCCGCGCGTCGACATTCTCACGGTGGCCTGGAGCGTGCATTATCCGGAGGCGGCACGCGACGCGACCGTGTTCACCGTCGAAGGTGTGAAAATCCCCGCCGCGTCGATCGAGCACTTGATCGCGTCCAAGCGCACCGGCCGGCTCCAGGATGCGGCCGACATCGAGGTGTTGGAGGAGATCCGGCGGCTGCGGGGTTAGAGCCGTGCTAGAGAATCGTTTCGAGCGGGCTCGGATCTCACCGGGCGGTCGCCGGGCGAGAGAACCTCCACGACTGAGCTTCAACGTATTCGTGCGTGGTGCTAGGCGCTGAAAAGGATTGACATCCCCCGCAACGCGATGGTACTACTCGGCACGGCTTCAGGAGGTACCATGCCAGACGATATGGGAGCCTTCCGGGTGGATATCGTGCTCGAGAATCCGGTCGCTAATGACCTCTAGTATGCGCCGAACCGGCTTCCGTGGATCGCGTGGGCCTGCTGCGCCAAGGCAGGAGCTACAAACGCCGCACGTTGCACACTGAACCGCAAGGAATCGGGTGGCGCGATTCGAGCAGCGCGAGGCGGGGATCGTGGAGGCGACGAGCCGATACGAGTCGTGGCTCGCGCAACAGATTCCGCTTATCAAGCCGGACCTCTCATCGAAGCACGCGGCGATGAGCGCCGGCACGTTTCCTTTCCTGCGGGCCACTTTTTATCGCTGGGCGGCGCGCTGGCGCGGGACCGTGGAGGATGTCGCGGTCGCGCCCCGTGTCCTCGCCGTCGGCGATCTGCACGTCGACAACTTTGGCACCTGGCGTGACAGCGAAGGGCGCTTGATCTGGGGAGTCAACGATTTCGACGAGGCGTGGCCTCTACCGTATACCAACGATCTGGTCCGCCTGGCGACCAGCGCGGTGATCGCCGTCGATGCCGAGGACCTCACGATCGAGCCCAAGCGCGCGGTGGCCGCGATCCTCGATGGCTATGAAGAGTCTCTGGAAAAGGGGGGCGGTGCCTTCGTCCTCGCCGAGGGCCATGCGGCGCTGCGCGAGATGGCCGTCGATCGCCTGCACGATCCGGAGAAATTCTGGGATAAGCTCGAGGCCTTTCCAACCGTTCGCACTCCGGTCCCATCACCGGTGCTCGCAGCGCTGGAGCGCGCCCTTCCAGAGCGGAACCTCGAGATACGCATCGTGCATCGCATTGCGGGCCTCGGGAGCCTGGGCCGGCAGCGGTTCGTGGCCCTCGCCCGATGGCGCGGTGGCCGGGTGGCACGCGAGGCGAAGGCGCTTGCGCCCTCGGCGTGTGTGTTCGCGGAAAGCGATAGGGGCTCGAGTGTTTCCTACGGCGCCGTGCTCCGCCGGGCTCTGTGGGTGCTGCGCGGGACGGATCGGCGGATCCATTACGAGGCAATCCTGCGGCATGGAGTCCGCTGCCCGGACCCGTGTGTGAACGTGACCGGCCCGTGGCTGATCCGGCGTCTCGCTCCCGATTGCTCCCGCATTCCATTGAACGTGCTTCCCAAGAAGCGAGATGCCGAACGGTTGCTGTACGCGATGGGCTGGGAGACCGCGAACGTGCATCTCGGGAGTACGAATGCGCGTGTCGTGCTCGCCGACCTGAACCGTCGCGGCAAGCGCTGGCTCTACGAGGCCGCATGCCGCATGGTCGACACGATCGACGAGGACTGGCGAGCGTGGCGGAAGGCTGAGGGCTGATTATTCGCGAGGCGCCGCAGGTGCGAGACGGAGTCTGGCAGCCATCTTCACCAGGTCGGCGAGAGAGCCCGCCTTCATCTTTCGCATCACGTTGCCTCGGTGTGCCTTCACCGTGATCTCGCTGATGCCGAGCTCACCCCCGACCTGCTTATTCAACAGTCCGGAGACCACCAACGCCATGACCTCCCGTTCGCGACCGGTGAGTGACGCGTAACAGTCCCGCAGCGCCCCCATCTGCGCCTCGTGATCCAGTGCAGCGCGGCTGCGCTCGATCGCTTGCCGGATGGCGCTCAACAAGACGTCGTCGCCGAATGGCTTCGTCAAGAACTCGACAGCTCCCCCCTTCATCGCCTGGACCGTCATCGGCACGTCTCCGTGGCCTGTGATGAAGATGATGGGCATATGGGGACGCTCGGCAGAGACGCGCGTTTGTACGTCGAGGCCACTGAGACCCGGAAGCCTGACGTCGAGCACGAGGCAGCTAGGCGCGAGGACGCGAGGAAGCGAGAGGAATTCCTGTGCGGACTCACAGGTCTCTGGCTGCCACCCGGCGTGACGAATCAGCAGCTCCAACGACTCACGCACCGAGATGTCGTCGTCCACGATGAACACGATCGGCGGGAGGGTTGCCGCGATGGAGTGGGGCGGGTCAGCTCGTTCCAAGCGCGGCATTGATGGCTTCGAGCAGGGCCGTGTCGCTGAATGGCTTGAAAAGGCACGCCACGGCGCCTTGTGCGAGCAAACGCGGACGGATGGTCTGATCGCCGTTGGCAGTGATGAAGATGATTGGAATCTGCTGGCGGCGGAGCATCAATTCGTGTTGGAGGTCGGGGCCGGACATTCCCCCCGGCATGGCGATGTCCAGGATGAGGCACCCGGTTTGCTCGACGCAATCGGATACGAGGAATTCCTCCGCGGACACGAACGCTCGAGCCGCAAATCCCAGCTCGTGCAACAGGTCGGGAAGCGACTCGCGCACGGACGGGTCGTCATCGACGACAGACACCAATGAGGGAGTCGCGATCATGCGCTACTCACGAGGGATGCCACACGTGCTCCGGCGGGCTCGCATGGAATCGAGAATGAAAACGTCGCGCCCGGACCCTCGTTCAATACCGCCCAGAGACGGCCATGATGACTCTCGATAATGGACCGGCTCACCGACAGGCCGATCCCCATCCCGCTGGTCTTCGTCGTGTAGAACGGGTCGAAGAGCCGGTCCGCGCTCTCGCGCTGAAAACCCACTCCGGTATCGTGCACGGTCAGGAGCACGCGATCGCGTTCGTCGCGTCCGGTACGGATGAGCAACTCCCTGGGCCGGCCCTCGACCACGCTCATCGCATCCAAGGCGTTGCGAACCAGGTTCAGAACGACCTGCTGCAGCTGCACGCGATCGCCCGTAACTCGGGGAAGATCCGCTGCAAGCTCCGTCCGCGGAATGACGCCGTCCTTTTGCATGACGCCCAACGACAGCGCAATCACCTCTCGTGTCGCCTCGTTGAGGTCGACGGACTCAGCCGCGGCTTCTTTCTTGGTGTACAGCTGGCGCAGTCGGGTGATGACGTCAGATACGCGGTTCGCGTCGCGGATCGTCCGCCGCGCCGTTTCGAGCGCGCCATCCACGTTCGGCGGGTCGCCAGCCAGCATCCGCAGCGAGGTACTGGCGTTCGTGATGATGCCGGACAGGGGCTGATTGATCTCGTGCGCGATCGCCGCGGTGAGCTCCCCCATCGTCATCACCCGCGTCATGTGTGCGAGCTCCGCCTGGGTGTTGCGGAGCGCTTCCTGCGCCTGCTTCCAATCGTGCATGTCCACAACGGTGCCGTGCCACTTGAGAATACCCCCGTGTTGGTCCAGCAACGGGCGCGCGTTGGTTACGCACCATCGGTACGTGCCATCGCCACGATGGAAAATGCGAACCTCGACGCGGTATGGGGCTCCGGTCTTGACACAGGAGATCCACTCTCGAACCGTCTGCTCGACATCGTTGGGATGAAGCAGTTTCGTCCAGCCGCTCCCCATGACCGCTTCGGCGGAGCAGCCGGTGTAGTCGAGCAAGCGAGCGTTGCAGTAGTCGATCGCCCCGTCCGATGTCGCGCTCCAGAGCATCTCCGGAATTGTTTCGGTCATCTGGCGCAGGTTGAGCTCACTTTGCCGCAATGCCTGGTTGGCAGCGGTGAGTTCCGCCGTCCTTCGAGCGACTCGCTGATCGAGCTCGGTCGCGAGCCGCTTCTGGTCGCTCAGGAGCCGGGCCTCTCGGAGGCCGATCGCCGCCTGATTGGCCGCCACGCCGAGAACCAGTCGCTCCGTTTCGCGGGGGAAGTCCGCTCTCCCGGATCCCGCCATGAGGGCGCCCATCTCCCCTTGCAGCCCCAGCGGCATGGCAACGATCGAAACCTCTGTTCCAGCAATGACGTTTCGCGTCACCGGCGGCCAATTCCGTGGGTCGGCTCCCAACCGCTCATCGAGCATCCCGCCGATCTCGTGCGCCTGTACAGTGAAGGTGTCGGCGCCAGCGACGCGCACCACCTCGATGGGCGCTTCACCGGCCGGACCGTTCATCCGGGCATACACGAGATCCAGGCCGAGCATGCCGCGGAGAGCTTCGAGCAGAGTGCTCAGGACGTGGGTCGGGTCGCTGCCCGTCCAGATCGCAGGGAGCGCGAGGACGCTGATCAGATCGTTGATGCAGCGCTTCAGCCGCTCGGTCTCTCCCACCGTTAGACCGCCATGGCGCGCCGTTGGCGCAGCTCGGGAAGGAATTCTTCGGGCGGTACAAAGAAC
>Ga0307469_10000740_pt1 | contig 11879 bp, 5 predicted proteins | sample atmos_gasesAM2C__FD_203084 | JGI IMG/M metagenome (GOLD analysis project Ga0307469, IMG submission 203084) | Hardwood forest soil microbial communities from Morgan-Monroe State Forest, Indiana, United States - atmos_gasesAM2C_515 | ecosystem: Environmental > Terrestrial > Soil > Temperate forest...
TCGGTCGCATTCCCGAAGCGCTGCGCACGCTGGAGCGCCTGGAGGCGCTGCATCCGCAGTACGCGCGGCTGTTTCAGGAGCGCGGGCATTGCTACCGCTCGCTCGGCGACAGCGCCGCGGCGATTGCCGCCTATCAGCGCGCGGTTGCGTTGAATGAGGCGTTGCCGGCGAGCTGGAAGGCGCTCCAGGAGCTGCTGCGCGCGGCGGGACGCAACACCGAGGCCGAGCATGCCGGGGCGCTGGCCGAATATCTCGCCCGGCTGCCGCCGGCCATCATCAGTGCCTCGAGCCTGTTCGCCGAGGGCGATGTGCTTAACGCCGAACAGATCGTCCGGCAATTCCTGCAGACGCACCCGGACCACATCGAGGGCATGCGACTGCTGGGACGAATCGGCATGAGGCTCGACGTGCTGGATGATGCGGAATTCCTGCTCGAGAGCGTGCTGGTGTTCGCTCCTGACTATCACGCGGCCCGCTACGACTACGCCGAGGTCCTGTGCCAGCGCCACAAGTACGCCCAGGCCCTCAAGGAAGCGGAACGCCTGCGTCAGTGGGAGCCGAAGAATCGCAACTTTCGCATCCTGCAGGCCAACGCTTGCGTCGGTCTCGGTGATCACGAGGCGGCCCTGCGCATGTATCGCGAGCTGCTTGGGGACAGCCCGCAGAACCCGCAGGAGCTGCACCTGTCGATCGCGCACGCGCTCAAGACGCTCGGGAGGCAGCAGGAGGCGATCGAGGCTTATCGGGCCGCAGCGGCGGCGCAGCCGAGCTTCGGCGACGCGTACTGGAGCCTGGCAAACCTCAAGACTTACCGCTTCACCGATGAGGAGCTCGCGCGCATGCGGCGCGAGGGAGAGCAGGCAGGCGTCGCGCCTGTCGACCGCTATCACCTGTGCTTTGCGCTCGGCAAGGCACTGGAGGACCGCGCCTCGTATGCGGAATCCTTTGCGTACTACGAGCAAGGTAATTCCCTGAAGAAGACTGAGACGCGTTACAAGCCGGGATTGCTGGAGCGCGACGTGCGCCTGCAGATCTCGGTTTGCAGCCGCGAGTTTTTCGCGGCGCGGCAGGGCCTCGGCTGCGCGCGCGCGGATCCCATTTTCATCGTCGGTCTGCCGCGCGCCGGCTCGACCCTCATCGAGCAGATCCTGGCGTCGCACTCGCGCGTCGAGGGTACGATGGAGCTCGCCGACATCCCGCGCCTCGTGCAGCACCTGAACGGCCGGCATCACCTGGATGCTCCGCCGCGCTACCCCGCGGTCCTGCCGGAGCTCACTGCAGAGCAACTGCGGCGTTACGGGGAGAAGTTCATCGCCGACACGCAGGTCTATCGGACCGGCAAGCCGTATTTCATCGACAAGATGCCCAACAACTTCCGGCACATCGGCCTGATCCACCTGATCCTGCCGAACGCCAAGATCATCGATGCCCGGCGCGAGCCCATGGCCTGCTGCTTCAGCAACTTCAAGCAGCTGTTTGCGTCAGGGCAGGAGTTCACCTACAGCCTCGAGGATATCGGACGTTACTACCGCGCCTATGTCGAGCTCATGGCGCACTGGGACGCGGTACTTCCCGGGAAGGTTCTGCGCGTGCAGCACGAAGAGCTGGTCGATGATTTCGAGCCCGGCGTGCGCCGGATGCTCAACTTCATCGGACTCGAATTTGAGCAGGCGTGCCTCGAGTATTACAAGACCGAGCGCAGCGTCCGCACGGCAAGCTCCGAGCAGGTGCGCCAGCCCATTTACAAGGAGGGCATCGAGCAGTGGCGTCATTTCGAGCCCTGGCTCGGACCCTTGAAGACCGTCCTGGGCAAGGTTCCGGGCAGCGGAGTTGCCTGAAATCGAGCCCATGAGCGCGCGCTCGGGAGCCGCCGAATCGGGTGTTGCGCAGACACTACAAACGCGCGCACCGGCGCGGGGCACCGATGGCACGAACGGGCGAATACATCCGGATGACGCTTTTATTCAAGCGTGTTCGCGGCGTGTGGTATAGAACTGCTTTGGGGAGCCGCCTGGGCAGGCGGAACGCGTTCGAGTGGGGAAATCACAACCAACCCTCGGGGGGCTGCGCGATGAAGCCTAATTCAAAGATCTCTGCGGCGGTGGCGGCGATCCTGAGCGCACCGGCCGTCACGGTTGCCTATGCCGCGCCCGCGGAGACCGGCACCGCGACAGACACGGGCTTGCAGGAGGTGATCGTCACGGCGCAGCGTCGCGAGGAGAGCCTGCAGAACGTGCCGATCACGATTCAGGCCCTCACTGGCGATACGCTCACCAAGCTGAACGTGACGACCTTTGATGACTACGTGAAGTTCCTGCCGAACGTGACGTCACAGGGCCTCGGCCCTGGCCAGAACAACATCTACATGCGCGGCCTGTCGACGGCCGTCGGCGCGCTGCAGGGATCGGGCGTGGTCGGCGCCTTCCCCAACGTCGCCGTCTATCTCGACGATCAGTCGGCGCAGCTGCCCGGCCGCAACCTCGATGTCTACGCCGCCGACCTCGAGCGCATCGAAGTGCTGGAGGGACCGCAGGGCACGCTGTTCGGCGCCGGTGCGCAGGCCGGTGTCGTGCGCTACATCACGAACAAGCCGAAGCTCGATAGGGTGGAGGCCAACGCCACGGCCGGCTACGCGACGACCGCGCACGGCGACCCGAGCAACATGCTCGAGGCCACGCTCAACGTGCCAATCATCGCTGACAAGTTCGCGCTGCGCGCGGTCGTCTACAACGACTCGCGCGGTGGCTACATCAACAACATCCCGGGAACCTTTGTCCGCCGCAACACGGACCTCGGCATCCATTACGCGTACGCGAACGGCCAGGTGCCGGCCAACAGCGTGGTGATCAACAACGGCCTGATCACCGGCAAGGCGATCAACCCGGTCGTTTACAAGGGTATCCGCGTTTCGGGGCTCGTGGCGTTCAACGACGACTGGAACCTGCTGGTAGCACAGTCCTACCAGAATATGGAGGCGGACGGCGTGTTCGCCGAAATGCGGACTGATTCACTCGGCAACCCGCAGCCGTCGTACTCCGTGCAGCTGTACAACCCGTCCTTCACCAAGGACAAGTTCACGAATACGTCGTGGACCCTCAGCGGCCGCATCAGCGCGCTCAAGGCCGTGTACACGGGCGGCTACCTGGTGCGCAACGTGGACCAGGTCCAGGACTACACGAACTACGCGCGCGGCCCCTACGTCGACTACTACCAGTGCAACAATCCGAGTTACGGCGCTCCCGGTGGTCTGGATCCGACCAAGGCGTACTGCCAAACGCCGTCCGCGACGTGGCGCGACACCGAGAGAAATACTCACATTAGCCATGAATTCCGCCTGAGCACGCCCGATGACTGGCGCATCCGCGCGATCGGCGGCCTGTTCTACGAGAACTACAGGATCGGTGAAATCGTCGACTGGAACTACCTGACGGATTACGCTGGATTTCACCCGATTGGCCCGCCGACCGGCTACTTCGCAGACGCCGCTGGCAATGTTATTCAGCCGAGCGGACCACAAGCAGGCAGGCCCTACAGATTCAACAGTCCGGGCGTTCATTTCGTGGCGAGCGGTATACCGAACGTGAACGACCCGAACAATCGGCCGCCCTCGGTCGGGTTTTTCGACGACATCAAACGCGGCTACACGCAAAAGGCCATCTTCGGCTCGGTCGACGTCGATCTCATCCCGAAGGCCCTGACCCTGACGGCCGGTACCCGCTACTATCGCATCGACTCGACCGAAAAGGGCGCGGTGGTGGGCAGCTTCGGCTGCAAGCTGATATTCAATCCGACGGCGCCGAATCCGTGCGTCAATCACTCCAACGACACCAACATCGACTCGCTAGGTCTCGACAAGCTCTACACGGGGTTCAAGAGCCGCGCGAATCTGACGTGGCACATCCTGCCGGACGTGCTCGCTTACTACACCTGGTCGCAGGGCTTCCGTGCCGGTGGCTTCAATCGCCCGAACTCGGTCGCCTCCGGTCCCCTCAAGGGGATATTCCTGCCACCGGTGATCTTCCGTCCCGACACGCTCACCAACAACGAGCTGGGCTGGAAGACCGAGTGGGCCGATCACCGCATGCAGTTCAACGGCGCGATTTACCAGGAAGACTGGAAGGACGCGCAGATCTCGGTGTTCGACCCGGGCATTACCGGCAACCTGACTTTCACCACGAATGGCGGCAAATATCGGGTCCGGGGAGTCGAGACCACGCTGGCCGCCCGTGTGACGCACGAACTGACCGTGTCGGCCGGGGCGGCATGGAACCACACCGAGCTCGTCGAGGAGGCCGCGATCGCCGGCTTGAACGGCCAACCCATCAACTGGGCGACCGTCGTCCCGGGCAAGCCACTCACCAATCCCGCGGGCGTGAAGGGTGACCCGCTCGCGGGTGCGCCGTCGTTTCAGGCCAACGCCCGCGCCCGCTACGAGTTCATGCTCGGCGACTACGAGGCGTTCTTGCAGCTGGCCGGACTGTACACCGGGCACCAGTTCTCGAGCACGGACAAGCTGACGAAGGACCTGCAGGGCAACTCGATCGCCTACGACAATCCCAGCTACTCGACCTACGACGCGGCGGTGGGTGTGTCCAGGGACGCCTGGAGCGTAACGCTGTACGACGTGAACCTGACGGACAAGAAAGCTGACCTGTATGCGAACGCGCGGCAGTGGTACAAGGCGGTGACCATCAATCGGCCGCGGACCATCGGCCTTACGTTCAACTACCGCTTCTCGGGCAAGTAATTCCCCGCGCGAGCCACCGGACGCGGGTTTTCCGTAGAATCCAAGGCGGGCAGCGATGCCCGCCTTTTTCTTGTCCGGGCTACCGCCTGGCGGTGTCCGGAGGAGTTCGCGAGGCCCCGTCATGGTAGCAGCGCAACCCGTGCCGTCCCCGTCGCGCATCGAGGCCGAGGTGCTGCGAGCGCGGGCGCTCGCCAAGCAGGGCCAGTTCGCCGAGGCATTGTCGGTTGCGCAGGCGCTGCTCGCCGAGGTGCCCGAGAACCGCGACGTGCTGTACCTCGTCGCGGTCAGCCAGCGCTATCTCGGCCGCATCGCGGACGCCCTGAAGACACTGGCACGGTTCGCGGCCGTGCATCCCGATTACGGCCGCCTGTACCAGGAGATCGGTCATTGCTACCGCACGGTCGGCGAGGCGGACGCGGCCATCGAGGCCTACCAGCAGGCGGTCGCCCGCAATCACACCCTTGCGGCCAGCTGGAGCGCGCTGCGCGACTTGTATCGCTCGCGCGGGCGCAGCATCGACGCCGACAACGCCGCAGCGCACGTGGCGACGCTCGCGAAGCTGCCGCCCGAGGTCGTTTTTGCGACCAACCTGTTCGTCGAGGGCGAGCTGTACGCCGCGGAGCAGATGGTCCGCCGGTTCCTGCAGACGCACGGCGACCACATCGAAGCGATGCGGCTGCTGGCGCAGATTGGCGTCAAGCTCGAGATACTCGACGATGCCGAGTTCCTGCTCGAGAGCGTGCTCGTGTTTGCGCCAGATTACCGTGCCGCGCGCTACGAGTACGCGTCGGTGCTCGTGCAGCGTCACAAGTACCTGCAAGCGATCGAGGAGACAAACAAGCTCCTGCAGCTCGAGCCGCACAACCCTGCGTACCGGACCCTTTACGCCAACGCTTGCGGTGGCCTCGGCCGACATGACGACGCATTGCAGGTGTACCGCGAGTTGCTGGTCGACAGCCCCGCGGCCGCGGAGATGCACCTGTCGATCGCGCACGCGCTCAAGACCCTGGGCCAGCAGGCGGAGGCGATCGAGTCGTACCGCAAGGCCGCCGCCGTGCGGCCGGACTTTGGCGATGCCTACTGGAGTCTCGCCAACCTCAAGACCTATCGCTTCAGCGACGACGAACTCGCACGCATGCGCGCGCACGAGAGCGCCGCGGCCACCAGCGTGGTCGACCGCTATCACCTCTGCTTCGCCCTGGGCAAGGCGCTCGAGGATCGCGGCGAGTATGCCGAGTCTTTTCGCTACTACGCTCGGGGCAACGCGTTCAAGAAGCGCGAAAGCCGCTACAAGGCCGAGCTGATCGAGCGTAATACCTTGCTGCAGAAGCAGATCTGCACCCGCGAATTCTTCGCCGCCCGGGAACGGGCGGGCTGTGACCGGCCAGACCCGATTTTCATTGTCGGGCTGCCGCGCGCCGGCTCGACGCTGCTCGAACAGATCCTCGCCTCGCACTCGCTTGTGGAGGGCACCATGGAGCTCGCAGACATTCCGCGGCTCGTCTACCAGCTGCAGGGACGCGAGCCTGAGGAGTCGAAACCGCGCTACCCGGCGGTACTGGCAGAGCTCGGCGCCGAGCAGCTGCAGGCCTTCGGCGAGAAGTATCTCGAGGACACGCGGATGTTCCGCACCGACAGGCCCTTCTTCATCGACAAGATGCCGAACAACTTCCGCCACCTCGGCCTCATCCGCCTGATCCTGCCGAACGCGAAGATCATCGATGCACGGCGCGAGCCGATCTCCTGCTGCCTCAGCAACTTCAAGCAGCTGTTTGCCTCCGGGCAGGAATTCACCTACAGCCTCGAGGATATTGCGCGCTATTACCGCACCTACGTGGAGCTCATGGCGCACTGGGATGCCGTGCTGCCCGGGAAGGTCCTGCGCGTGCAGCACGAGGAGCTGGTCGAGGATCTCGAGCGCCAGGTGCGGCGGATCCTGGACTTCGTGGGCCTGGACTTTGACCCCGCCTGCCTGGAGTTTTACAAAACGGAGCGCAGCGTGCGCACGGCCAGCTCCGAACAGGTGCGCCGGCCCATATATAAGGAGGGCGTTGACCAATGGCGAAACTTCGAGCCGTGGCTCGGGCCTTTGAAGGACGCGCTCGGGGATCTGGCGCCGGGCTGATGCGGGACCCTAGCGCTGTCCTCGCCCGTCGCGCCCGCGCACCTTACCCAGTGCGCGTGGCGAGCAGCCGCCCCTCATCGAGCGCATAGCCCATCCCGGGCGCATTGCCGAGGGTGATCCAGCCATCGGCGTCGACCTTGAGCGGCTCGGTCATCATGTAGTCGCGGCGCGCGAGGCTCCACTCGGGCGGATCGAACGGAAATTCCAGAAACGGCGTATCGCACAGGCCCGCCACCAGGTGCGCATTGGCGGTCACCCCCATGCCGTTGGTCCAGGTATGCGGGGTGAAGCTGAGATGGTGCTCCTGCGCGAGTATCGCGATGCGCCTGAGCCCGGTGATGCCGCCGACCAGCGCCGCATCCGGCTGCAGTACGTCCACGCAGCCGCCGGTGATGAGGTCGCGCAGCTCGTGCAGCTGGCGGGTCATCTCCCCGGCGGCGACGCGTACATCGGTCGCCGCGCGCAGGGCGCGCATGCCGGCGTGATCGGCGCGATGCAGCGGTTCCTCCATCCAGTAGACGTTCAGCCGCTCGAGCTCGCGCGCGACGGCGAGCGCATCCTTGAAGCTCCAGGCGGCCTGCGTGTCCCACGGCAGACGCCACCCCTGGTTGCAGTCCACCAGCAGCGCCAGCTTCTCGCCCACGCGCGCGCGCACCGCTTCCAGTGCCTTGAGATCGTCGCGCCAGTCGCCGCGGTGAAAGCGCAGCTTGACGGCGGGGAAGCCCTGGGCGAGGTAGCGCTCGGCGGCGTCCGCCTGGGCAGCCGGATCGCGCAGCGTCCCCGATGAGGCGTAGGCACGCACCCGGTTTGAAAGTCCACCCAGGAGCTTCCAGCAGGGCTGGCCCAGGATCTTGCCGGTGAGATCCCACAGCGCAAGATCGAGCGGCCAGCAGCGGCCGTAGTGGAAGTCGATATTCGACAGCACCCGGTAGTGACGCTCGAGGGCGAGCGGGTCCTGCCCGACGAACAGGCTCTCGTGACCCTCGAAGCCCAGCATCCGGTCACCCGATCCCACCCCCGCGAGCCCCGTGTCAGTGCTGACGCGCACGATCGTGGCATCGAAGTGCACGCGTGGCTGGCTGTCCCAGCTGGCGTTGAATGCGGGTGCCAGCGGCAGGCGATGGTGGCTGATCGAGACCGCCGCGATCTTGTGCCCGGAAGGCGCAGGCATGGATTTGAGGGGGCGCGCGCTCATGGAGATGGCCGGCGCCTGAGACTTCCATAGTTACGCAGCACCGCAAAGCCGAGAAATTGTCTACCCGCATCGAAAAAAAGCATTGGCTGCGCCCCCTCCTTGGCGTGACGCTTCACTCTGGGCGAGTATGGCGGGCGAGGGGAGCTCGGGCTCGCCTGCTACGGAGTGTGCCATGCAGAAAAGAACCATCGACCGGCGCTGGCTGCCGCTGAACGCGCTGCGCGCCTTCGAGGGGGTTGCCAAGCACGGCAGCTTTACTGCGGCGGCCAATGCGTTGTTGATTTCGCAGAGCGCCCTGTCGCGGCACGTCATCGCGCTCGAACGCCTGACCGGCGTGCAGCTCTTTGAGCGCCGCCCGCACGCGCTCACCCTCACCAAGGCTGGCCAGCACCTGCTGCCGGCGGTAGTGAAGTCATTCGACCGGCTCGAGTACGCGCTCGACGACATCCGCAACGAGGGCGCGCCGAGTCAGCGCACGCTGCGCGTGCAGATGCCGCCGAGCTTTGCGGTGCAGCTCGCGGTGCCGATCCTGCGGGACTTCCGCCGCCTGAGCACCGAAGTGGACATCGACCTCATCAGCCCCTACGGAGTCGGGCCGCCGCTCGGGGATGTGGACGTGGCGGTGGTCTACTCAAGGCCGACCACGAGCGATCTGGTGACCGATCTGCTCTGGCCGGTCCGTCTGTCCATCCTGTGCCATCCCAACATCGCGGCCGCGCACCGCGGCAAGGACCTGGCGGCCTTCATCGAGGCGAACGAGATCGTCCACGTCAGGGTCGGGGATCTGCCGCGCCATCAGTTCTGGTCGCAGTTTGTGCGCCAGAACAGCCTCAGCGGCGTCAACATCGAGCGCGGCCTGGTGTTCGACACCGCGGTGCTCGCCGTGCAGTACGCGCTCGGCGGCGTGGGGCTGGCGCTGGTCGACAGCAACCTGTTTGCCGAGGAGATCGGCGCCGGGCGCCTGGTGAAGCCGTTCGAGGTGACGCTGGATGACGGTTATGGCTACTACCTCATCACGCACCCGGAAGGCCTGGGCGATACGGCCATCGCGCTGTTCCGCTCCTGGCTGATCGAGCGCTTCGGTACGCGGACGGTGAGCGCGAGTCCGCCCGTGCAGCTGGCGGTGTCCAACGAGTGATAGCGGAGAGGACGGTCCGTGAAGAGCGACGCGAGGGTGGTGGTGATCGGCGGCGGAGTGGTCGGCGCGAGCGTCCTGTATCACCTCACCAGGGCGGGCTGGAAAGATGTGCTGCTGATCGAGCGCGGCGAACTCACCTGTGGCTCGACCTGGCATGCAGCCGGCGGCATGCACACCCTCAACGGGGATCCCAACGTCGCCAAACTCCAGCAGTACACCATCAATCTCTACAAGGAGCTGGAAAAGATCTCCGGGCAGTCGTGCGGCTTGCACATGCCGGGCGGCATCATGCTCGCCGGTACGCGCGAGCGCTTCGACTGGTTGAAAATGGCCAAGGCGCGGGGCCGCTATCTCGGCATGGAGCTCGAGCTGATCTCGGCCGAGGAGGCGGCACGGGTATTCCCGATCATCGACAAGAGGCATTTCGTCGGCGCGCTGCTGGATCCGATCGAGGGGCACGTGGACCCTTATGGGGTCACGCACGCCTATGCGAAGGCGGCGCAGATCGGCGGGGCGCAGGTGGTGCGTCACACGCGCGTCACCGACCTGAAGGCGCGCGGCGACGGCTCCTGGGACGTAATCACGGAAGCCGGCAACGTGCACGCGGAGCACGTGGTGAATGCGGGCGGCCTGTGGGCGCGTGAAGTGGGGCGCATGGTGGGGCTCGAGTTGCCGGTCCTCGCCATGCAGCACCAGTACCTCATCACCGAGGATCTCCCCGCCCTCAAGGGGCAAAAGGAGCTCCTCACCTGCATAGACTTCGAAGGCGAGATCTACACGCGCCAGGAGCGCGGTGGGGTCTTGCTCGGGACCTACGAGCGCGCAGGCGTACCCTGGTCCCCGCTTCAGACGCCGTGGGACTTCACCCAAAGTCTGCTGCCGGAAGATCTCGACCGAATTGCACCGAGCCTCGAGGTCGGTTTCCAGCATTTCCCGGCGCTCGGCGAGGTGGGCATCCGCAAGGTGGTCAACGGTCCGTTCACCTTCGCGCCCGACGGCAATCCGCTGGTGGGGCCGGTGCGGGGCCTGCGGAATTTCTGGGTGGCGTGCGGAGTAATGGCCGGTTTCAGCCAGGGCGGAGGCGTGGGGCTGGCACTGTCGCAGTGGATGGTCGAGGGCGATCCGGGCGCGGATGTCTGGGCGATGGACGTCGCGCGCTACGGAGACTGGGCGACGCTCGCCTACACCAACGCCAAGGTGCGCGAGAACTATTCGCGCCGTTTCCGCATCCGCTTTCCGAACGAAGAGCTCACGGCGGCGCGGCCGCTGCGCACCACGCCCGTTTACGAGCGCCTGCAGGCCGAACACGCGGTGTTTGGCGACTACTGCGGGCTCGAGCATCCGCTGTGGTTCGCACCGAGCGCGGCGGAGGCGACCGAGGACGTCACCTTCCACCGCTCCAGCGCGCACCGACATGTCGCTGCGGAGTGCCAGGCAGTGCGCGAGGCGCTGGGGCTCCTCGAGATTTCCAACTACGGAAAATTCGAAGTCACGGGGCCGGGCACCGAGGAGTGGCTGTCGTACGTCATGGCCAACCGCGTGCCGAAGGTGGGCCGCATCGCGCTCACTCCCATGCTCAACGAGCGCGGCAAGCTGATCGGGGATTTCACGCTGTGCCGCTTGAGCGCGCAGCGCGTGTTTCTCATCTGCACTTACGCCGCGGAAGAGTATTACCGGCGCTGGTTCGAGCGCCATGCACCGCCGCCGGGTGTGACGGTGCGCCCGTGCGCGATGGAGTATGTAGGCCTGTCGGTCGCCGGCCCGCGCTCGCGAGCGCTGCTGCAGGGGCTGGTACGCGAAGACCTGTCGAGCGCGGCGTTCCCCTTTCTGTCGTTCAGGCCGCTCGATGTCGGCATGATCCCGGCGCTCGTGGGACGCATCAGCTTCACGGGTGATCTGGGCTACGAGATCTGGGTGACCACGGAATACCAGCGCGCGCTCTACGATCTGCTGGTGGGAGCGGGCGCGGAGCAGGGATTGAAGCTCTTCGGTGGGCGGGCGCTCAATACCATGCGGATTGAAAAGAGCTTCGGCACCTGGGCGCGCGAGTACCGGCCGATTTACGGGCCTTACGAGGCGGGGCTGGGGCGTTTCGTGGATCTGCAGAAGGGCGAGTTCGTCGGCCGCGCGGCGGCGCTCGAAGAGCGTGACAGCGGCGGCGCACTGCGCCTGGTGACCTTCACGGTGGACGCGAGCGATGCGGACGCGACCGGCGACGAGCCCATCTGGCACGACGGCAAGGTCGTCGGCTGGGTGACCTCCGGAGCTTACGGCCACAGCGTGCGCCAATCGCTCGCGCTCGGTTACGTCCCGGCAGCCCTCACCAGCGAGACTTCCGGTTTCGAGATCGAAATCATAGGCGAGCGCCGCAAGGCCCTGCGCCAGCCTGTGGCGGTGTTCGATCCTGACGGGACCCGGATGCGCGCCTGAGCGGCTCGTTCGCCGCAGCCGGCTTCACTCCATGAACATGGCGAGCACGCTCGCGATCAGTGCCGGCTTGGTCTCGCCCTCGATCTCCATGGTGTTTTCGGTGGTGACCAGATAGCGACCGCCCCCCTTGGGCTCGACCGCCGCGATCTTGATGCGGTTGCGCACGCGCTTGCCCGAGCGCACCGGCGCCACGAAGCGCACCTTCTCGAGCCCGTAGTTGACGACCGATTTGGGCGCGATACGG
>Ga0307469_10000741_pt1 | contig 11875 bp, 8 predicted proteins | sample atmos_gasesAM2C__FD_203084 | JGI IMG/M metagenome (GOLD analysis project Ga0307469, IMG submission 203084) | Hardwood forest soil microbial communities from Morgan-Monroe State Forest, Indiana, United States - atmos_gasesAM2C_515 | ecosystem: Environmental > Terrestrial > Soil > Temperate forest...
CTCGGCGAACTCGACCCGGTCGATCTGGCCGGCCTCGAGATCCATCGTCCGGCCCGCGACCCGCAGGCGGAGCGGACCGAAGCCGCCGCCGACCGACAGGCTGTCACCGTTCCGCATCGCGGCCCGGAAGTTCGCGGCGGCGCTCGGAGCCGTCGCGCGGCGGAGGGAGAGCTCGGTCAGCCGCTCGGTGGCCACGGTGTCCAGGCGCGCACCGGCGGTCAGGTGGAGCTCGCTCGTCTCGAGGTAGCCGCTGAGCGTGTCGCCGTTCGTCAGCACGACGCGGCCGAGCCCGCGCTCGTCGAAGAGCATGCTGGCCACGATGCCTCGCGCGAGCTCCACCTCTCCGTACGGCGTGCGTACCCGGAAGACCGACTCCTTGAGCGTGCCGCGCATCGTCTCGCCGCCGCGCAGCCGGACCGTGTCCACGTCGACGCCGCTCCGTACCTGCTGCGCGAGGCGCAGGCGACCCTGCTCGGCGAGATCGGTGGGCAGCGCCAGCAGCCAGATCTCCCAGCCCGCCGTTCCGCGGTGCTGGAAGGCGAGGCTCCGTCCGTCGGGTGACCAGGCCGGGTGCACGGCGGGGGCGGGAGCTCCCGTCAGCTCGACCGGCACGGTGCCGTCCGCGTTGGCGAGCCAGAGCGTCGCGTTCACGCTGCTGCCCCGCGCTGGCCAGCGCGCGAACGCGATCTTCGTCCCGTCGGGCGCCCAGGCGGGCCGCGCCTCGTTGTCCGGCGTCGTGATCAGCGGGTTCGTGCGCCCGTCGTGGACGTTGATGGTGTAGAGGTCGAGGTTGCCGGCCGCGTCGGTCACGTAGGCGATCAGCTCACCGTTCGGATGCCAGGCGGGAAAGATCTCGTTGGCGGCGGTCGTCGTGAGGCGTCGCCGACCGCTGCCATCGCTGTTCACGATCCAGAGGTCGAAGCTCCCGCCCTCCTTGGGGAACGCCGCGTAGACGATCTGCCGGGAATCCGGGCTCCAGGCGGGCTGGTCCTCGATGCCGGGGTCGTCGGTGAGGGGCACGGCGTTCTCGCCGTCAGGGTCGGATATCCACACGTCGCGCGAGCCGTTCAGCTCCGAGACGAAGAGGAGCTTCCGGCCGTCGGGGGAGATGCTCGGGTGGTACTCGTCCTTCGTGCCATGCGTCAGCTGCTTCTCTCCCGAGCCGTCGGCGCTGACCCTCCAGATGTTGCGAGTGGGGAAGTCGTGCTGCTTGGGAAGCTTGCGGCGCGAGTGGAAGACGATCTCGTGCCCGTCCGGGAGCCAGGCGGGCATCGCGCTGGAGCCCGTTCCGGTGACGAGGACGTGGGCGCTCCCCGCGTCGGAAGCCTGCACCGGACGGCCGGCGACGAGCGTCACCGCCAGACCGAGCACGAAGCGCCGGCCGCCCCTCATGCGGCGCACGCTAGCCCGTCACGTGGCGTTTGAAAACGCCCTCCGGGAGCTGCGAACGCCGCTCCCGCGGACCCGGCCTCGCCCGGTTGAGGAGCGGCGCGCGAAGTGTGCTAAATGCCGCACCCCCCGATGCCCGCTCGACTTCTGCCTGGCACCGGCGTCCGTGTGCGCCGCGGCAGCCGACGCGATCTCCCGCAGCTCCGGGTGGTCCTGGGTGCGCCGGCCACCGATCGCCTCGAGCGGTTCTACCGGCGCATCCTCGACGATCTCGGTATGGACGTCTACGTCGCGGAGGATCCCGAGGGCGCCATCGTCGGCGTGGTATCGCTCGCCTACCGACGCTCGCTCGTACGGGGCGGTGTTTCGGCCTTCCTCGACGGGGTGCGCGCCCGGGAGGCGCCGGCGGTGCTGGAAGGGCTCGTCGCCTTCGCCGAGGAGCGGGCCCGTCGCCGCGGTTGCAACCGGCTGGCGGCCTGCGTCGAGACGGCCGATGCGGAGCTGCGGGCGGCCCTCGTTGCCCGCGGCTACCGCGTGGGGGAGCTGCTCACGACCGACCTCGCCACGGACGGCCCGGGAGCCGACTGATGGCGGTCGAGGCGCGCGGTGGGGAGACCAGCCGGAGCATGATCGCCGAGCGATTGCGGGACCTGATCACCCGTCGAGCGGCCCGGGGCAACGAGCTGCACCTGGTGGTGTTCGCGCGGCTGCTCCTGGCACGCTCCGAGGGCTACGTCGACCGGTTGGCCGAGGAAGAGGCCATGGGCCTGGTCACCTCGGCATATCGCTTCTACGCCGGCCCCGGTCCGGAGCTGCGCGTGCGGGCCATCACCCCCAACTACGCCGCCGACGGGTGGGATGCGGCGGTGAGCGTGATCGAGACCGCCATCTCCGACCGGCCCTTCGTGGTCGATACCATCCGTGCCACCCTCGACGCGGCGGGGATCGAGATCCGCGCGCTCCTGCACCCCATCTTCGCGGCGACGCGAGATGCGACGGGTGGTCTCGCGACACTGGCGGCGCCCGGCGAGCAGGAGCGGCGCGAATCGTTCGTGCACGTTGCCATCTCTCGCAGCGATGCCGGCCAGCTCGCGCGCCTCGCCGAGCAGGTCCAGGCGCGGCTCGAGGACCTCCGTCTGGTGACCGACGACTTTCCCCAGATGGTGGCGCGTGCCCACGCGGTCGCGACCGAGCTCGACGGGCTCGGCCGCCTGCGGCCCGGACCGGTGGCCGTGGAGGCAACCGGCGTGGCGGACTTCCTCCGCTGGCTCGTCGACGGCGGGTTCGTATTCCTCGGCTACCGCGAGTACGGGCTCACGGCGCAGGGGGACACCTCGCTGCTCGCCCTCCGTCAGGGGACGGGGCTCGGGCTCCTCCGCCGTGAATCGCGCTCGGCCTTCGCGCAGCAGCGGCACGTCGACGCCCTGTCCGAGCCGGTGAAGGCCCGGCTCTTCGGCAGCCGCCTGCTGACGGTCGCCAAGACGGTGGCGACGTCGCCGGTGCATCGCCACGCCCGCATGGACGACATCGGCGTGAAGGAGTTCGATGCCGAGGGACGCGTGGTCGGCGAGCGTCGCTTCATCGGCCTCTTCACCTCGAAGGCATCCGCGGAGGAAGCCGCCGAGCTGCCGATCCTCCGGCGCATGCTGCGGCAGATCCTGACCGCCGAGCAGGTGGTCCCGGGAAGCCACGACTACAAGGAGCTGGTCGCGGTCTTCAACGCGCTGCCGAAGTCGGAGCTCCTGGCCAGCACCCCGCCCGAGATCCGCGCCGACCTGCGGCAGATCCTGGCCGCCGTGCGCGGTGACGACGTCGTCGTGAGCGTGCGCGGGCAGCCGGGGAACGGCCGGCTCGCGGTGCTCGTCGTCCTTCCTCCCGGCCGCTTCTCGAGCGAGGCCCGACAGCAGATCGGCGCGCTCCTGCAGGAGCGCCTCGGAGGAACGCTCCTCGACGACAGCCTGAGCTTCGTCGACGGCGATCGGGCGCTCCTCCACTTCACGCTCACCGGTGGCGCCCTGGCGGCGATGCCCTCGACGGCGGAGCTCCGTGACGCCGTGGCGGCGATGGTGCGCAGCTGGGACGAGCGGCTGCGCGAGGTGCTGGTCGCGCAGCACGGCGAATCCGAGGGCGCGCGGCTCTGGGCGCGCTACGCGGGGGCGTTGCCTGACGACTACAAGGCCGCGGTCCCGGTCGAGCGCGCCGCCGCCGACGTCGCGCTGCTCGCCAGCGTCGCGCGGGAAGGTCGGCTCCGGGTGGTCCTCGAGAACCCGCCGCTCGACCGCGCCGAACCGCCGACCACGGCATTCCGCGCGTATCTCGGGGGGCAACCCCTCGTGCTCTCCGAGGTGATGCCGATCCTCGAGAACCTGGGGCTGCGGGTGGTGGCCGAGGATCGCGTGAGCGTCACGCCGGAGGGCGGGCCGTCGCTCTTCATCGAGACCTTCCTCGTCCAGGACCGCCAGGAACGCCGCCTGGACGTCGGGGCGGTGGCGGGTCGCCTGACCGAGGCGATCCTCGCGCTCCAGGCGAGGCAGGTCACCAACGACCGTCTGAACCGGCTCATCCTCGAGGCCGGTCTCGACTGGCGTGCGGTCGACTGCCTGCGAGCCTATGCCGGCTACGCCGCGCAGGTCGGACTGGCGCCACGTCCCGCGATCATCGACGCGCTCGCCGACAATCCCGATCCCGCGCGGCTCCTCTTCGAGTGCTTCGCCGCGCGGTTTCGGCCCGAGCGCGCGGGGACGGATGCCGCCGCCTGCCGTGTGCGCTTCCTGCAGAGCGTCGAGGCGGTGCCGACCTTGCGGATGGATCTGCTCTTCCGCGCGCTGCTCGACGTCGTCGAGGCCACGGTGCGTACGACGTTCTACACCCGCGGCGAGCGCGGCTACCTCGCGTTCAAGATCCGCTCGGCGGACCTGGCCGCGCTGCCGGTTCCGCGGCCGCTCTACGAGATCTACGTGCTGAGCCCGACGATGGAGGGCATCCATCTCCGTGCCGGCAAGGTGGCGCGCGGGGGCATCCGGTACAGCGACCGACCGGAGGACCTGCGCCGCGAGATCCTGGGCCTCATGAAGACGCAGGCGGTGAAGAACGCCGTCATCGTCCCCACCGGAGCGAAGGGCGGCTTCGTCGTGAAGGGACTGCCCGCCCGGGCGGCCGTGGTAGAGGCCTACCGGACCTTCATCCGCGGCATGCTCGACCTGACCGACAACCTGGTGGAAGGGCGTGTCGTCCACCCCCGCGGGCTCGTCATCCACGACGAGGAGGACCCCTATCTGGTGGTGGCGGCCGACAAGGGCACGGCCACGTTCTCGGACGTCGCCAACGGCATCGCGGCGGAGTACGGGTTCTGGCTCGGGGATGCGTTCGCCTCCGGCGGATCGCACGGCTACGACCACAAGGGCCTCGGCATCACGGCCCGCGGCGCCTGGGAGTGTGTGCGGACGCACTTCCGAGAGCTCGGCATCGACGCCGACACGGCGCCGCTCTCGGTGGCGGGCATCGGCGACATGAGTGGCGACGTCTTCGGCAACGGCCTCCTCCGCTCCCGCCACCTGCGCCTCCTGGGCGCCTTCAACCATCTCCACGTCTTCGTCGATCCCGATCCGGATCCGGCGCGGAGCTTCGCCGAGCGAGACCGTCTGTTCCGGGCGGGGAAGGGCTGGGACGCGTACGATCCGAGCGTGCTGTCGCCCGGCGCGGCGATCGTCCCGCGCGCGGCGAAGCGGGTCCCGATCTCGCCCGAGGTGCAGGCGCTGCTCGGTCTCCCGCCCGAGCCGCTGAGCGGCGAGCGGCTCGTGCAGGCCGTCCTCACGCTCGACGCCGACCTGCTCTGGAACGGGGGCATTGGCACCTACGTGGCGGCCACGGGCGAGAGCGACGCCGAGATCGCCGACCCGCAGAACGATGCGGTCCGCGTGAAGGCGTCGGCGCTCCGCGCCCGCGCGATCGCCGAGGGCGGCAACCTCGGTGTCACGCAGCGCGGCCGCGTCGAGTACGCGGTCAACGGCGGCCGCATCAATACCGATGCGGTCGACAACTCGGCCGGCGTCGACCTCTCGGACCACGAGGTCAACCTGAAGATCTGCCTCCAGCCGCTGGTCGAGCGCGGCACGCTCGGGCCCGCGGAGCGGAACGCCCTCCTGGCGGCCGTGACCGATGATGTGGTCGCGCGCGTGCTGGATCACAACCGTCGCCAGAGCCGAGTCCTCGGTCTCGATCAGACGCGGACCCGCACCCGCCTCGAGGATTTCCGGGAGCTGATCGCCGACCTCGAGCGCGCCGCGGGTCTCGACCGGGCGTTCGAGGGGCTGCCCGAGCGCGATCATCTGCGTGCCCGCCGCGGCACGTTCCTCGGTCTCGCGCGTCCCGAGCTGGCCGTCCTGATGGGCTACACGAAGATCGCCCTCCAGCGCGAGCTGCTGGCGTCGACGCTACCCGACGATCCGCTCGTCGAGTCCTATCTGCTCGGCTACTTCCCCTCGCTCGTGACCGAGCGGAGCCCCGAGGCAGTGGCTCGCCATCCGCTCCGGCGCGAGATCGTCTCGACGGAGCTGGCGAATACTCTCGTCGACCACCTCGGGACCACGTTCGTCCACCGCGTCACGCGGGACACCGGGGCCGCCGGTGCCGAGGCACTGCGCGCGTGGACCATCGCCTGGACGCTCCTCGGAGGCGCCGAACTCACCCGGGGGATCACGGCGAGTGTGCAGGGGGGCGAGCTCGAGACACGCGTCTTCCTCCTGCTCGAGCGTGCGGCAGAGCGGCTCACGAAGTGGGTCCTGGCCAACGCCGACACCACCCGCTCGGCCGCTGCCGTGGCCGCCGAGCTGGGGGATGCGATCGGGCGGGTTCGCCCTCGGCTCGCCACCTGGGTGGCGGGCGCCGAGGCCGAGGCGTTCCAGAAGCTCGTGTCCGAGCTGGAGATCGCGGGCCTCCCGGCCAGCCTGGCCCGCGACCTCACCGACGCCGAATGGCTCACGGGAGCGCTCGACGTGGTGACGGCCGCACGCGACTTCGGCGTCGACCTCGAAGCGACCGGGAAGCAGTACTACGCCCTCGAGGAGCACCTCGGCTTCGCATGGCTCGAGGATCGCCTGGCCGAGGTGAGCGCGGAGGACCGATGGCACCGGCGCGCCGTCGAGGGGCTCGCGGCCGATCTGCGCGCCGCACGTCGTCGACTGACGGGATGGTGCCTGCGCGCCACGGGTACGCTGCCCGAGCGGCCGCTTCGCATCGTGCAGGACGCGATCCGCGACCTGCGGACGGCGCCCCGCACGACACTGGCCGCGCTCCAGGTGGTCGTGCGCGAGATCCGGCGCCTGGCGGAGGACACGGCATGATCGTGGTGCGGTTTCTCTTCGTACTGCTGCTCGGCGTCATCCTCGGCATCGCTGCCACCGTCTACCTGATCCACTCGGGCGCGGGGGATCTCGTGATCCGCCGCACCGAGGCCGTCCAGGATATGGAGCGGCGGCTGCATGACGTCGAGCAGCAACGCGACTCGCTCAGCCGCCAGCTGGACGACGTCGTCGGGCGGGCGGGCCGCATGGAGGCGTCGTTCGGGGCGCTCGAGAAGCGCTTCCACGAGCTCGAGCAGCAGCTGGAGCAGGCCCACCCGGGCGGCGAGCGCCCCGCCGGCTGAGACCTACCAGCGTGGACCGGCGACGGCGAGTCCGATCAGCTTCAGTACCCCCGTCACGGCCAGGGCGCCCAGCAGGGCGGGCAGGAGCGGGTACCCGCCGACCGTCGGGCCGGTGTCCCAGCCCCCCAGGCTCCAGAACCACATGCCGGCGTAGAGCCCGACCGCACCGGTCACGATCGGGGTGCCCCGCAACGACAGGCCACTGTCCATGAGCCAGTCGGCAGCAAGGCCCGTGAACGAGACCACGGCCGCGAGCTGTACGAAGCCCCACGCCTGCCCGAAGAAATCGGGCGTCAGCCCGGCGGGTGCCGCGGATGCGTACATGTCACACCAGTGCGCGCCTCTGGTGATCGGCGGCGGCCTGAATTATTAAGGAAGGGAGCAACGGGCATGCCAGGCGCGCTCGGAGCGGGGCAGGTGCCGGGACGGGGGGGCTCGACACGCGCCTGCCAGCACCGTTCAGGGGTGTGCACCGAGGAGACCAGGCGATGCGGGTGACCGTGCTCGGTTCGGGAGACGCCTATGGATCGGGTGGTCGCGCACACAGCGCGTACCTGGTCGAGGTGCCCGGCTGCACCTTCCTGCTCGACTGTGGTCCGAGCGTGCTCCAGACCCTCAAGCGCTCCGGACACGAGTCGACGGCGATCGACTTCGTGCTTCTCTCGCATCTCCACGGCGATCACTTCGGGGGCCTGCCATTTCTTTTCCTGGAGTACCGCTACGAGAACCCGCGCACACGGCCGCTCGCGATCTTCGGGCCGCCGGACACCGAACGGCGGGTGCGTGGGCTCTGGACCGCCCTCTACGAGCAGACGGCGCGCGACCCGCTGCCCTTCGGGCTCCGCTATCAGGAGATGGCGCCCGGCAAACCCGTCGATGTGAGCGGGGTGCGCGTGGTGCCCTTCGCCGTCGCACACGTCGCCGACCTGGTCTGTCTCGGCTACCGCATCGAGGCGGGCGGCCGCACGCTCGTATACTCGGGCGACGCGTCCTGGAGCGATGAATTCGTCACCCAGGCGCGCGGGGCCGATCTCTTCCTCTGCGAGTGCTCGACCTACGAGACCCGTCTGTCGATCCACATCGCCTACCCCGAGATCGCCGCACGCGCCCGCGACCTCGGCTGCCGTCGGCTCGTGCTGACCCACCTGGGCAGCGAGCCGCTCCGGCATCTCGAGGAGCTCAGCCTCGAGTGCGCCCGCGACGGGATGATTCTCGATCTCTGACGAACTCGCCCGGGGTCATCACCAACGATCCCCGTCGCTCCTCCTGGGTGCGGGTGGTCTGGGCGGAGACGAGCCCGTGCAGTGCGCGCCGGACGAACCCGGCCACGAACGGCACCGTCAGCGCCTGCGCGGGATGCTCCCGGAGCGCCGTCGCGATGGCCAGCGCCTGGCGCGCCACCGGCGTGCGGCCGGTCTCCGCCAGCACGAAGGCCGTTCCCTCGAGCCGTCGGGCCATGGGAAGCGGAGCAGCGAGGCTCTGGGTGGCGCGCCGCAATACCTCGGCCACCCGCTCGTCCTGCTGCTGCGGGCTCAGGACGAGCGGGCTGTCGCGGACGCCGGCGATCTCGCTGACGAAGGGCGCGGCTTCCTCCGCCTCCGGTCCCCAGCTGGCGAACTCGGATTGCTCGAGGAGCGCGGCCGAGGTCGCGACGAGCGCCTCGCTCTCCTCCGCGTTCGGGGCCGTGATGCGGGCCGAACGCGGCTCGCGCGGCTCCTGCGGGGGATCGCTCGTGATACGCCCTCGGATGCGGCCGTAGTCCCGCTTCGGGTCGCTTCCTCCCGCGCGCGCGCTCGCCTCGACGAGCAGGGCGTCGACGATGCGCCAGTCGGTGCGGACGAGCTTCAGTGCGAGGTCGCTCGCCATGCGCTGCCGGAGCGTGCGGAGCCGCTTCTGGCTCACGTCGCCGACCGAGAGCGCCAGCATGCCGCGCGGCTCGTGGACATGCGCGTAGACGAGGAGGGATCCCCCTTCGGGCAGGCGCCGGTCGAGCCAGATGACCCGGTCGCCACCCCCACTGAAGTGTGTGACGAAGCCTTCTGCCTCGATGTCGTGCGCCTGCTGAACCGGCTCCTCGGCGACGGGTTCCGGGATGGGCACGCCCTGCTGTCGCAGGCGGTAGAGCGCCCGTCGGATCTCCTTCCTGAGCTTCCGGTCCTCGGTCCCCTCGAGCCCGACGAGGAGCGTGGCGACCGCCGGGCTCGGCAGCTCGCCCAGCGCCGCGACGAGCGCCTCGCCGTCCGCGCCCGCCAGGCGCTCGCGGATCTCCGACTCGACGATCCGTCCCGCGGCGATGGCCTCGGCGTCGAGGCCGAGCCGCGCGAGCGTCGCCGCAGCGCGCGCGCGGCGCTCGCTCACGGGCCGCTCTCCGCGCGCGGGAAGGCATCGAGCCGCGCCTCGACGTGATCGTGGATCCAGTGGGCGTCCCACCACTCGACGGGGTCGACGTGCACGCCGTGGATCATGATGCTGAAATGGAGGTGGTCGCCGCCCGCCAGCCCCGTGTCGCCCGTCTTCCCGATCGGGTCCCCGCGCGCGACGCGAGCGCCGGTCGTGACCGTGATCTCGCTCAGGTGCCCGTAGAGCGAGAAGAGGCCGAGCCCATGATCGAGGATCACGGTGTTGCCGTAGATGCCGAGCGGGCCGGTGAACGCGACCTTGCCCGTGTTCCCGGCCGGCACGACGCTGCCCCGCAGCGACGCCAGGTCGAAGCCGAGATGGGTCTGGTGGTCGATCGGGTTACCCTCGTAGAGGTAGGTTCGCCTGTCCGCGAAGCCAGAGAGCGGTGCGGAGTTGGGCATGCGCAGGAAGGCCCCTTCCCAGAGCGGCACGGGCGCGCTCTGGCGGCAGGCCTCCCTGATCCGCTTCTCGCTCGTGGCGCGCACCTCGCGATTGATGCGGAGGTACCCTGCGACCAGGTCGTTGCTGGCCGGTAGGCCGTTCGCCTCGAGCAGTTCCGGCACCTTGTGGCGCAGGAACTCCTCGCTGAGCGGCAACGTCTTCTCGGCGAAGATGCGCGGTTTGGCCGTGACGTCGACCTCGGCCCGTCGCCGGTTCCCGGCCGCATCGGTCGCGAACGCCACGGTGCGAGTCTGCGTCATGTCCTGAGGCACCGCGAAGAGGACGGCGCGCAGTCCGGCGTCCTTGAAGACGCCGCTGTCGCCCGGGAAGACCTCGCCGCCCACCTCGACCCCGCTCTCGGTGGCATCCGCGCCCACCCGGTAGACGAGACACTCCGAGCCGCCGATGCGCGCCACGTGCGGTCCGGCCACCAGCTCGAGCGTCGGCGGCGTCAGGTCGACGGTGACGGGACGCGTGAGCAGCGGCGCGTGGCGGAAGCCAGCCAGCCAGGAATGGTCCGAGGCGAAAACCTGGAGCGTCGCAGGGCCCTCGGGCAGGCCCGCCGCGGCGGCGTCGACGGTGGTGGTGAGGACGGTGTCATTCACGCCGCTGCGCGACCATCCCCAGTGGATGGCCGGGTAGACCGCGCTCGCCACGATCGCGGGGTTGCCGCCGCCTCCGGGGACCAGTCGCACCTCGACCCGCGCCAGGCCGCTGCCCCGGTCATGGGCCGCCACGCGGATCGCCGTGGCGTGACCGACCACGTCGATCGGCGTCTCCAGGGTCGCGGTGGGCGCGAACGGCTCGGCGCGGAGCACGAGCAGCAGGATCCCGCCGAGCGCGACCACGCCGAGCACGATCCACAAGGGGAACGCGCTGCGGCGCCGTGCCGTGCCGCGACGGAAGCCGGCGGGGGGGCTGATGGAGGGAGGCGGGCTCACTCGAGCGTCGCGATCACGTCGAGCAGGTTGCGAGTGATCCGTTGCGTCGCGCCCCAGATCACGTGGCCCTCGACGGGAAAGGTATCGATGGGGATGCGCTCGCCGCCGAAATCCCAGAGCTCCTGCCGGGCGCTCTCGGGGGCCTGCAGGACCCGCAGGGGGACGGTGAAGATGGCGGCCACCTCGGCCTCGCTCGGCCGCCAGCAGTACGGGTGCGGGACGACGCCCACGAAGGGCGTGATGACGAAGCGGGTGGCCACCGTCTCGATGTCGTCGAGCATCCCCAGCACCCGGGCGTCGGCTGGCTCGAGGCCGATCTCCTCGTGCGCCTCGCGCAGCGCCGTTGCCTGCAGGTCGCGATCCTCCTCGGCATGGTGACGACCGCCGGGAAAGGCGACCTGCCCGCGATGGTGCGACAGGAGGTGTGACCGGCGTGTCAGCAGGAGGTGCAGCTCGCCGTCCACCGGTGCGAGCGGGACGAGGACGGCGGCCACGGTCTTGTCGCCCGGATCGAGCACCTGCCGCTCACGCGTCGCGAGCGCGAGGGTGAGCCCCGCGAGGAGCCGCTCCGTCATCGGACGAACCCTAGCATCGCGCGCCGCGTGCGGAAAGGCGCGGGCCCGGTGCCGGGCCCGCGGCGCTGTGCTATGGGGGCCGCATGCCGGCCGTCCAGGACGTGATCGTGCTCCGCTACCACGAGATCGCGCTCAAGGGGCGCAACCGGCCGTTCTTCGTCCGTCGTCTGGTCGAGCACGTGGCGCGCCTGTGTGCCGATCTGCCGGTGGGGCCGGTGGCGCGCGCGTCGGCGCGACTCCTCCTGCCGCTGCGCGATCCCGCGGCGTGGCCGACGGCCCGCGAGCGGCTGGGACGCGTCTTCGGGCTCGCCAACTTCACGCTCGCGCACGAGGTGCGTCTCGCGGCCGACGCCGCCGAGTCGCTGGCACGGGTGGGCGATACCGTGCTCGCCCATCTCGCGGGACGGCAGGTGCCGAGCTTCCGCGTCGCGACCAAGCGCAGCGACAAGCGCTTCCCGCTCACCTCGCCCGAGGTGAACCGGGTG
>Ga0307469_10000742_pt1 | contig 11873 bp, 13 predicted proteins | sample atmos_gasesAM2C__FD_203084 | JGI IMG/M metagenome (GOLD analysis project Ga0307469, IMG submission 203084) | Hardwood forest soil microbial communities from Morgan-Monroe State Forest, Indiana, United States - atmos_gasesAM2C_515 | ecosystem: Environmental > Terrestrial > Soil > Temperate...
GATGTGGTCGTTCACGGGCGCGCTGTGCGTCTGGATGATGAAGACATCCATGCCCCGGACGGAGCTCAGGAAGCGCGTGTAGACCTCGCCGTCGGCGAAGTGCTCGATGTCGACCTCGCCGAGCGTCGACCCGAGATGCTTGGCGACCTCGTCCGCGAGTTCGGGGTGCGACGTGCCCGAATAGAGGAGCAGGTGCCGCTTCGGTTCGAAGTCCATCAGCTTTTCCGCCCCTTCCTCTTCGCCTTCGCCTTCTTCTTGCTGCCGTTGTTCCGCTCCCGCTTCGTCGCCGGGACCCCGTACACGAGGCCGCCCGCGGGTACGTCGCGTGTCACCACGGAACCGGCGCCAGTGTAGGCACCCCGCCCGACACGGACAGGAGCCACGAGGATCGTGTCCGATCCGATGAACACCTCGTCACCGATCGTCGTCGGGTGCTTGTCCTTGCCGTCGTAGTTGGACGTGATCGTCCCGGCCGCGATGTTCGAATCGCGCCCGACAGTCACGTCCCCGAGGTAGGAGAAGTGCGGCACCTTCGAGCCTTCGCCGATCTTCGCGTTCTTCATCTCCGCGAACGTCCCGACGTGCGCGCCTTTCGCGATCACGGTCCCCGGACGAAGCGACGCGAACGGTCCGACGTCCGCGCCGTCGCCGACTTTCGTCGACCGCAGCACCGCGAACGGGCCGATCGAGCAGCCGGCGCCGATCTTCGTGTCGTCGTAGAGGAACACGTTCGGATGGAGCACCGTGTCCGGCCCGACCTTCACACCGACGTCGACGTACGTCGTGTCCGGATCGATGATGGTGACGCCGTCGTCCATGAGCTGCTGGACGATGCGCTCGCGGAGCGTCCGCGTGACGATCGCGAGCTCGCTCCGCGTGTTGGTCCCCATCACTTCGCTTGCGTCGCCGACGACGCTCGTGAGCGTCTCGCCCGCGTCGACGAGGAGACCGATCACGTCGGTGAGGTACCGCTCCCCTTGCGCGTTGTCCGTCGTGAGCTTCGGAAGCGTCCGGGCGAGGGCCGGCTTGTCGAACGCATACGTAGACGTGTTGATCTCGTGGACCGCGAGTTGCTCGGGCGTCGCATCGCGGGCCTCGACGACGCCGGTGATCGTGCCTTCGGTGCGGAGGATCCGTCCGTAGGGCGGCGGGTCGTCGAACACCGCGGTGAGGATCGCTGCGGCGGCGACCGCGTCCCGGCGCGCGTCGACGAGCGCGCGCAGGCTCTCGGCGCGAACGAGCGGTGCGTCCCCCGCGAGCACGAGCACGTCGCCATCGCCCTTGAGCTTCTTGACCCCGATCGACGCGGCGTGTCCCGTCCCGCCCGGCTCCTTCTGGACGGCGAAGACGAGCTCGAACGGGTACTTCTCGCCTCCGAGCGCCTTCTCGACGGCCCTGCCCGGCGGGACGACGAGGCAGACGGTGCGGGGCTTCACCGCACGCAGCGTCTCGAGGATGTGCGCGATCAGGGGGCGTCCGCAGAGGGGGTGAAGGACCTTCGGGGACGAACCCTTGAAGCGCTTGGACCGCCCCGCTGCGAGGACGATGGCGTCGACGGCACGCGCTGGCACGCCTCAAGTAAAGCAACCGCCGCGGCGATGCGTCGGGACGGGGAAAACACCCGACTTTCCGGCCAGGTCGATCTCAGACTTTCGCAGGAGTCGGCCCCGAGGAGCCCGCCCTACGATGCGCGCATGCGACGAGTGACGCTCATAGCAGCCACGGCGGTCTTGATCCTGCTCGGCCCGGCGAGTTTCGCCAACAACGTGTCGATCGGCCCCCAGGCGATGGAAGGGAACCTCATCATCTCGCCCGGGACCATCGTCAAAGCCGGCCTCTCCTTCACGATCCCCGGATCGCACCCGGCCACGACCGTGCAGTTCGCCGATCCCGCCGTGTCCTTCGACAACGTCGTCTGCACCTCGGGGAGCGGGGGCGGCAGCTTCACCGTCGCGCTCGGCTCCGGCGGTCTCCTCGGCCCGTACTCGGATCCGAGTAATGACACCGCGTGGCTCCCGACCGGCGACCAGGCGAGCGCCGCGTCCTATCAGGGATCGATCGCCGCTCCGGACCTCTGCCACGGTGGCACGATGTCTCTCCGCAACGGCGGCACGTTCCGGGCGGACCTGCAGTCGGACCAGCACAACGCGATCAACGTCCGCTTCCACTACTCCGCGAACGGCACCTCGGGAAGCTGGAGCGCGACGAAGAGCTTCGATCCGGACCCGATCTCGGGATCGTCGGTTCCCGAGGGATCGAACGGGATCATCGTCCTCAGCGCGTTGATCGCGATCGTCGCCCTGGTCGCCGCACGACGGCAGCGCCGCGCGCGACGTAACGTCACAGCCGGCGTCGACTGAGTCAGATCCCGACACGTCGCGTCTCGGTGCAACCGCGATAGTCGCGCGGTATGACTATCATCCGGCGCGCATGGATGAAGCCGCCGGCCCGGCGATCCTCGTTCGGTCCCTCGCTGCGACCGTCACGCGTATCGAGGCGGCCACGCGGCGCCTGTCGGCGGCGCAACTCGGCGCCACACCGGCGACGGACGAATGGTCGCCGAACGAGATCCTGTGGCACATCCGCGCCACCGCCGACGTGTACGAGGAACACATCACGCGGATCGTGAACGAAGATCGGCCGAGCTGGCGGCACGTCTCGCCTCGGGCGCGGATGAAGAAGGTTCGCTACGACCAGCTACCGTTCGCCGAGTCGTTCGCGGCGTTCGCACGGCAACGGAAGGACCTGCTCGCGCTGCTTGAGCGCATCGGGCCTCAGGCATGGCAGCGCACCGCGCTCGTTCGAGTTCGCGACCGCGAATCGTCGCTGACCCTCCAAGAACGTGTTGCGCTGATGGTCAGCCATGAAGAGATCCACTGCGCGCAGATGGAAGAGACAGCAGCAGCCTTGAAGAAACGTTAGGGCTCGAAGTACAGCGGCCCACGCGTCGTCGGCACGCGAGTTGGCTGGGAGGGGCGGACTCGAACCGCCATAACGGGATCCAAAGTCCCGGGTCCTGCCATTGGACGACCTCCCACTCACCTCAGTCTAAGAACCACTCCGACGTCGCTCGGTGACGCGAGCTCCACGCGGTCGAAAGCCGCGCGGATACGGTCCGTCGCCTCGTCGCCGATCCCGATGATCGTCGGACCGCTCCCCGACACCCACGCGACCCCGCACTCCTCGCGCATCAGCTCGAGTCGCGCCGCCAGACCGGGGACGAGTGAGAGCGCAGCGTCCTCGAGGTCGTTGTGCTCGAGGCGGTTGTCGTCGGATCGCTCGCCGCCGTCGAACGCGCGGTACGCGTCGGCCGTCGAGATCGGTGCGTCGGTGATCCCCAGGACGAAGCCGTAGCCGGACGTCGTCCCGATCCGCCGGACGATCTCGCCCCGTCCGGACGCATGCACCAGACCGCCGAGCAGGAGCGCGGGGACGTCGGAGCCGATCTCGGCCCCCAGTTCGACGAGCCGTCGCGCGCTGAGCTCGCGACCCCACAGCACGTTGAGCGCAACGAGCGCCGCCGCGGCGTCCGCGCTCCCGCCGCCGAGACCTGCCGCGACGGGGATGTTCTTTTCGATCACGATCCGCACCGGACGAACCTCACCGAGCAGACGCGCGGCCGCGTATACGAGATTGCCCTCGCCTTCAAGCTCGCGGTGTCCCGGGACCTCGACGCGTACACCGTCGCCGTCGTCTGAGAGGAACTCGAGGCGGTCGGCGAGCGAGATCGTCTGGAGCAGACCGCGCACGTCGTGGTAACCGTCGTCGCGGCGCGCGCCGACGCGCCAGCCGATGTTCACCTTCGCGTGCGCCGACGCCTCGACGCGTCGCGGCGTCACAGCTCCGCGAACAGGCACGCGTACGCCTCCAGGCTCACGTCCTCGGGACGAGCCTGCGGGTCGATCGAACACGGCAACTCCTTCACACCGAGCGAGTTGCGAAGCGTCTTGCGACGGTGGCCGAACGCGCGGCGAACGAACGCGAAGAACGCTGCTTCGTCCGACACATCAACGGGCGGTTCGCGTCGTTCGAACGCAACGAGCACAGATGCGACCTTCGGCGGCGGCATGAAGACGGTTCGCGGAACCTCGGCGACGATCCGCGCGTGAGCGCGGTATGCGACGTGCACGGAGACCGAGCCGTACACCTTCGATCCGGGCGATGCCGTCCACCGCTCACCAAGCTCGCGCTGCACCATCACGAGGCCGCCGGAGATGCACGGCAACTCGTCGAGGACGCGGATCATGAGCGGCGTCGCGACGTTGTACGGAAGGTTCGCGACCAAACGGGACGGAACCGAGAGATCCGTCCGCATCGCGTCGCCGATGATGAGCTCCACGTTGTCGATCCCGTCGATGACTTCGCCGAACGCGGCGGCGACCTCTTCGTCGATCTCGATCGCGACGACGTGCTGCGCCGCCTCCGCGAGCGCAACCGTGAGCGAACCGATGCCGGGCCCGATCTCGATGATCGTTTCGTCCGGACGGATCTCCGCGAGGCGGACGATCTTTCGGACCGTGTTCGGATCGACGAGGAAGTGCTGGCCGTGCTTGCGTCCGGCGCGGAGGTTGTAGCGCTGCAGAAGGTCAGAGGCGACTGATGGGGTTACCTGCACCCACAGATTCTCTACGAGTCGACGCGGACCCTGATCGTTCCCGACCCCAGAGGTGCGAGCTGTGAGAACGCGTCGCTCGAGAGGTCGATGATGCGGCCGTCGACGTACGGCCCCCGCTGGTTGATGCGGACGATCACCGACTTCCCCGTATCGAGGTCGGTGACCTTGACCGTCGAGCCGATCGGAAGCGTGCGGTGCGCGGCGACCATCCCGCTCGCGTTGAACCACGACGCGTCGCCGGTCTCCGATCCTCCCGTCGCCGTGAACGTCGGCCCCTTCGTCCCGACCCGGACGATGTAGTCCTGCGGTTGCCGCATGGTCTTCGACCCGACGAGCGAGGACGAGACGCGCTGCCCGTCTTCGAGGAGCACCGAATAGGTGTCGACCTCGAGGCCCTCGCGGCCCTGTTGGACGACCTCGCTCGTCCCGCTGTCCATCGACGAGTCGTGGCGCGTCACATACGAATACGGCAGCGAGACGTTGACGGACTCGGTGACGTACCGCACCCGGACGACCCTGATCCACTCGCCGTCGTACGGCACGGACGATCGCGATGGGTAGACCCAGTCGTGCGAAGAGACGGAGACGCTGGCCTGCTCGAGCAGGTGCCGGACGGTGTCCGCGCTCGAGACGATGTCGCGACGGAGGCCGTCCACCCGGACGACCGCGTGGATCGCGTTCCGGACGTAGATCGTCGTCGACGGCGTCACCTTCGTGGCGGGGTCGGGGTAGACGTGGTCGTTCGGGCTCGGTTCCAAACCGAGATCGCGCAGCACCGCTCCGACGGTCAACCCGCGAGCGACAACGCGCCGGTAGTGACCGTCGACGACGAGCCGGACATGCTTCGCCTGGCGATAGACGACGCGGTCGCCATCGCGAAGGCGGTGCGTCGGCAGGACGAGGTCGGCCCGTCGGACATGCACACCCTGACGTTCGAGGACCTGCTTCGCGCTCGTCGCATACGTCCGTATCGTCCGGACCTTGCCTTCGATGTCGACCTTCACGTCGTGCTCGCCGGCGAACGCGGCGAGCGGCGCGGCCAACGCGAGGATGATCACGAGTGCGCGCGTGACGAAGCGTCCGGTGCGACCGAGGCCCGCGCGCCTGCGACGCGGCGGCGTCGGTGCCGGAGCAAGCGGGGGCGGTACCAGCTCGAGCGGTCGAAGTGAGGGTGCCTCCGCGCTCCCCGGGCGCGCAGGCAGAACGAGAAGTTCTGTCATGGAGTGCGGGCGACGCTAACAGTGGTCGCAGGATCCTGCAAAACGTCCGTACACGAACGAACGTTCGTACCCGCTAGAACCCGAATGCGCGCCGCGTGTTGTCGTCGAGACGCTGCTCGAGCTCCTCGAGCGGCGTACCGCGCTCCGAGGCGAGCCTGCTCGCGGTGATCGGCAGCAGCGCCGGACTGTTCGGGCGACCACGGTGCGGCTCGGGCGTGAGGAACGGAGCGTCCGTCTCCACGAGCAAGAGCTCCGTCGGTAACGATGTCGCCGCCCGCCTCAGGTCCGTGTTGCGCTTGTACGTAACGTTGCCCGCGAACGAGCAGAAGAAACCTCGTTCGGCGCACTTCGCGGCGAAGGCTTCGTCCCCCGAGAAGCAATGCATGACGACGCGGGACGGAGCACCCGCGTCGTCGAGCACTTCGAGCACGGCGTCGTGCGCGTCGCGGCAATGGATCACGAGGGCCTTGTCCGCTTCCTTCGCGAGCGCGATGTGCGCGCGGAACGCCTCGATCTGAAGCGTCGGGCTCCACCGGTCGCGGAAGAAGTCGAGCCCGGTCTCGCCGATCCCGACGACGCCGGGCCGGGTCGCGATCTCCCCGAGCCGCGCCATCGAGCCGGACGGATCAGCTTCGAACTCGTCGAGGTCGTTCGGATGGATCCCGACGGCGACGAAGGTGTTCGGCAAGCTGCGGTTCGACGACACGTCGGATTCGACGAGGCCCATCGCGATGTCGATCACCGTCGTGACGCCGGCATCCCATGCGGCGGCGACCGTTTCCTGCGGCGGCGCCTCGATGTGGGCCAGGTGGCAGTGCGAATCGATCAGGCCGGTGCCTCGATCCTCGGGAAGAGGGCATCGCCGACGCGGACCGCGTTGCCCGCGGGGCTCGGCGGGTTCAAAGAGGGCGCGCCGTCGTAGCCGAGACGTGACCACAGCTCCTGCGTGGCGTCCGGCATGACCGGCGACAGCAACGCAGCGAGGTAAGCGAGCACGTGCGCGGTCGTGGCGAGGACGGCGCCGACCAGCGGCATCTGGGCCTCGTCCTTCGCGAGCTTCCACGGTTCGCGCTCGACGAGGTACTGGTTCGCGCGCCGGACGACGTCCCAGATCGCGTCGAAGGCCTGCGTCACCTCGAACGCGTCCATGCGTGCGCTCGCAACGGCGTCGGCACCCGCCGCCCCGGCGAGCAGGTCGACCTCCGGTTCACCGGCAGCGCCGGCGTCGGGGATCTTCCCGTCGAAGTAGCGATCGATCATCGCGAGCGTCCGGCTCGCGAGGTTGCCGAGGCCGTTCACGAGATCGGCCGTGTACCGGGCGTGCAGGTCCTCGAGCGAGAAGCTCGCGTCGTCACCACCGAACTTGATCCCGTGGGTGAAGTGGTAGCGGTACGCGTCGACGCCGTACGTCGCGATGAGCTCGCGCGGCTGCAGATCGGTGATGCCTCGTCCGGACTTGGAGATCTTTTCACCGCCCGCGAGCAACCAGCCGTGCGCGAACACGTGCTTCGGCAGCGGCAGCTCGAGGCTCATCAGCATCGCGGGCCAGATCACGGCATGGAACCGGACGATCTCCTTCGCCATCAGATGGACGTCGGCCGGCCAGATGCGTTCGAACATCACGGGGTCGCGTTCGTATCCGATCGCCGTGATGTAGTTCGTCAGTGCTTCGACCCACACGTACACGACCTGCTCCGGGTCGCCGGGGAACGGGATGCCCCATTTGATGCGGCGGGAGATCGGCGTGTCGATCAGTCCCTGCTTGAGCAGCGCGTACATCTCGTTGTACGCGCGCTTCGGTTGCAGGAAGTCCGGAGTCGTCTCGTAGAGCTCGATCAAGCGGTCGTTGTACTTCGACAGACGGAAGAAGTGGTTGTCCTCGGCGAGCCACTCGACGGGCGTGCCGTGGATCGAGCAGTTCCCATCGACGACATCTGCGTCCGTCTTGAATTCTTCGCAGCGCACGCAGTACCAGCCTTCGTAGCGCGCGGTGTAGACGTCGTCGTTGGCTTGCAGCTGTTCGATGAACGGTACGACGGCGCGCTTGTGACGCTCCTCCGTCGTCCGGATGAAGTCGTCGTTCGAGATGTTCAACGCTTGCCACAGCTCGCGGAAGTGGGGCGCCATCGAGTCGACGTAGGTCTGCGTGTCGACCCCCGCCTCCTCCGCCGACTTCTGCTGTTTCGCTCCGTGCTCGTCGACGCCGGTGAGGAAGTGCACCTTCTCGCCGTGCAAACGGTGCCAGCGTGCGATGACGTCGGCGACGATGGTCGTGTACGCGCTCCCGACGTGCGGGATGGCGTTCACGTAGTAGATCGGCGTCGTGATGTAGAAGGTGTCCTTAGGCATCGTTCTTCTTCTCCTGAAGCACCCGATCGTATAAGGCCCTTCGCGGCACTCCGCGCGCTTCCGCGACGGCGCGCGTCGCTTCGCGGACGCTCTCGCCGCCGCGCTGCAACTCGAGCACTTCGCGGACGGCAGCGTCGAGATCGCCGGCTTCGTCCGGCGCCCCGGACACGACGAGGACGATCTCCCCCTTCACCGGCGTCCGCTGGATGTCCGATGCCAGCAGCGCGAGCGTTCCGCGACGGACGTCCTCGTGCAGCTTGGTGAGCTCGCGGCAGAGCGCGACCTCGCGGTCGCCGAGGACGTCCGCCATGTCGGCGAGCGAGCGGTCCAGCCGGTGCGGCGCCTCGAAGAACACGAGCGTCCGGCGCTCCGTCCGGAGCTCTTCGAGGCGGCGACGGCGCTCGCCCGCCCGTCGCGGCAGGAAGCCCTCGAACACGAACGCGTCCGATGGGAGCCCGGACACGACGACCGCGGCGAGGACCGCGGACGCGCCGGGCAGCGGTTCGACGACGATCCCAGCGGCGATCGCTTCCCGGACGAGGCGATAGCCGGGGTCCGAGATCGACGGCGTTCCCGCTTCGGAGACGACGGCGACCGACTCCCCCGCCGTCATGCGTTCGAGCAATTCCGGGGTCCGAACACTTTCGTTGTGCTCGTGATACGAGACGAGCGGCGTGCTGATGCCGTGATGCGTGAGGAGCTTGCGCGTCGTGCGCGTGTCCTCCGCTGCGACGACGTCGACCTCACCGAGCACGCGCAGTGCGCGCAGCGTGATGTCGGCGAGGTTGCCGATCGGCGTTGCGACGACGAAGAGACGTCCGCTCACGACAGATCCAACCGTGTTCCGACGTCGATCCCGCACTCGCGTGCACGACCCTCGGGGAGCTCGATGCAGTAGCGCGCGTGACGCACGAGTCGCGACATACTCCGCGGACGAAGCGTTTGCACCGCGAGGACGATCCCGTCGCCGTCACAGAAGAGCGCGTCGATCGCGTAGCGCATCCCGAACGTATGCACCTGACGGCACGGCCGGAGCAGCAGGCCTTCCGTCCGCTCAAGGGGCTTCGTCCGGATGAGGCCTCGCATCCGCTGGAGGGACCCGCGCGCGACGCGCAGGTTCGCGATGAGGCCGGACGGGCCGGTTAGAACGGTCATCGATGCATGGTAGGGCCGGGTCAGCTGGCCACTTGCAGCCGGGGCTAGAGTCTCCTCGAGAAGGGGGAGTTCTCGTGCAACCGATCTCCGGTGGACGTCGTTCACGCTGCCCCGTCTGCGGCAGCCACAAACTGATCCCGAGCCTCGGCCGTCTCGCGAAGGGGCATCACGATGAGACGGGAAGCATCCCGGCGTTCTCGTGGCGCTGCCGCGTGTGCCGGACGACGCTCCGTCCGATCCGCGGACAGGTGATGTGGCGACCCCGGCGTCCGCTCGGAGGCGTGTTCGGCCGCCGTCAGACGGCGGCGCACCTGTAGGCGTTAGTTCCCGGCGCCCGTGTGACGCTCGAGTTCCATCGGCGTCACGACGGCCGGCGTGAACGATCCGTCCTCGGGCTGCTTCGTCTTGAGGTACGTCTCGTAGACCTTCGTTCCGGCCCACGCCGCGATGCCGACGACGGCGACGAACGTGAGGCTCTTCGGGAAGACGTTCACGGTGACCGGCTGCACGGTGGCTTCCTTGGCGGCTCTCCTCTTGCCGCCACCGCGCAGCCGGCGCATCCCCCATGCGAGGGCGGGTGCGCTCATGCTGCTACCGACGATGGCGAGGGCCGCCTTCTTGCCGATCCCCGCGAGCGGGAAGCGCTCTTCGAGTTCGCCGAGTTTCTGGGACAGGCCGTCCCGAAGCTCGTCGATCTCCTTCAGCTTGTCATCTGCTCGCGAGCCCACTTCACGTCCTCCTTGATGGAAGCGACCGACTTGTCGAGCTTCGGCCGCCGCCGCTTCATGATGCGGAAACCAATGATGACACCTATACCAGCGAAGAGAAGCAGGCCCGTGGCCACGATGGCAAACGCGAGCGCTCGCGGCACCGGTAGCGCGTAGGTGAGCGCGAAGAGATAGAAGAGGAGCGCAGGGAGCACCCCGATCACCGCGAGAGCGATGAGACCCGCGCCGATGAACTGTGCCTTCAGCCCGTCCATCAAGCTGATCCGGGCGAGCTCGATCTCCTTGCGGACGAGCATGCGGAGGTCGTCCGCGATCTCCATCACGAGCTCAGAGGTCGAGCGGGTCGATGTGTCCGTCACTGAGGCCTCCACGGATCCGGCGAGCGCACGCCCTGCTCTGTCAGCATACCTATACCCATGCGCCTCTCCGACGTTCCAACGCCCGCGCTGTGCGTCGAGCTCGACGCGTTCGAGCGGAACATCAAGCGCATGCATTCCTTCTTCTTGGACAAGCCGTGCAATGTCCGGCCGCATCTCAAGGCGCACAAGACACCGGCCATCGCGCGGATCCAACGTGACGCCGGCGGCGTCGGCTTCTGCTGCGCGACGCTCCCAGAGGCCGAGACCTTCGCCGCCGAAGGGTTCGACGACCTCCTGATCGCGAACGAGGTCTGCGATCCGAGCAAGGTCGAACGGCTCATCGCACTGTCGAAGAAGGTCAAGCTGATGGTCGCCGTCGACTCCCACGCCGCGTGCGACATCCTCGTCGGGACGGACCTCGACGTGCTCATCGACATGAACGTCGGGATGCCACGCTGCGGCGCGCCACCGTCCGAAGCCGTCGAGCTCGCGCGCATCGCGACCCGCGCTGGTCTGCACGTCAAGGGGATCATGGGCTACGAGGGACACGTCACCGTGATGACCGATGTCGAGGCCCGCGCCGAAGCGACGCGGAAGTCGATGGACGTCCTGCTCGGCGTAGCGAACGATCTCCGGGACAACGGCTACGCGATCGACATCGTGAGCGCGGGATCGACGCTCACCTACGACGTGACGGGAACCATCCCCGGCATCACCGAGATCCAAGCCGGCAGTTATGCGCTCATGGACACGGAGTTCTCGAAGTCGAGCCCGTTCGAAGAAGCGCTCCGCATCCTGTGCACGGTCGTCAGCATCCAAGGGAACATCGCGGTGCTCGACGCGGGGCTCAAGACGATGTCCGTCGATCACGGGAACCCGGGACTCTTCCCGGAAGCGAAGGCCGACATCCTGTATCTGTCCGACGAACACACGTCGCTCGTGATCCACGACGACTTCGATGCGAAGGTCGGCGAACGGATGTGGTTGCGTCCGTCACACGTCGATCCGACGGTGAACCTGCACGACCAGCTCTACGCGTTCCGTGGCGACGACGTCGAGGAGGTCTGGCCGGTCACGGCACGCGGATACAAGTCGCCGTGAGCGACGAGCTCGCGTTCGCACACCATCTCGCCGACCTCGCCGATGCGATCTCGATGAAGCACTTCCGTCGTGCGGACATCTCCGTCCGGACGAAGCAGGACGGCACGCCTGTAACGGAAGCCGACGAAGCGATCGAACAGCTGCTCCGCGACGAGATCCGAGCGGCCTTCCCCGACCACGGGATCGTCGGCGAGGAACAGGGCGACACCGCGTCATCGTCCGGGGCGAAGTGGATCATCGATCCGATCGACGGCACGAAGAACTACTCGTGGGGGATCCCCGTGTGGGCGACGCTCATCGCGTTCGAGCGCGACGACGAGGTCGTGTGCGGGATCGCAAGCGCCGC